>Ga0209061_1001653_pt1 | contig 34694 bp, 35 predicted proteins | sample Coa_R1_10_FD_187157 | JGI IMG/M metagenome (GOLD analysis project Ga0209061, IMG submission 187157) | Surface soil microbial communities from Centralia Pennsylvania, which are recovering from an underground coalmine fire - Coalmine... | ecosystem: Environmental > Terrestrial > Soil >... | reverse complement strand
CGCCCACCACCTCCTCGCTGCGACCGCGGTTGTAAACGTTGGCCGTATCGATGAAGTTGATCCCCTGGTCCAGCGCTTTGTCGATGATCGTGTAGGCATCCTCCGGCGCGGTACGGCCGCCGAACATCATCGCGCCAAGGCAAATCGCCGAGACCTTCACGCCCGTGCGTCCGAAATTGCGCAGCTCCACCGCTTCCTTCTCCATGCGTGCGAGTTTATCGGCCGAACAGGATCGTGCTGCACGGCCATCCGCAGCGTACCGCGTTGGTGCCCCTGGTGCACGGGTCAGGATGGATACACGCCATCATTATCCTCGCCCGGCCTCGGGTAGATACGCTTCGCCAATGATGTTGGCCGCCGAAAGCGCGGCGAAGCGCTCTGCATCCACGCCGAGAAGATCCATCAGCACCTCGTGGTTGTGCTCGCCGAGACGGTTGGGCGGCCGCGCGATCCACGGCCGTTCGCCCGCAACCTGCCAGGCGCCGGTCACGTACGGCTGCTCGCCCGCATCGGCGTGGTACACGCGCTGGATCAGCCTCCGCGCCGCGATCTGCGGATCGCGTTCCACATCGGCGTCATCGAGGACGGGCGCAGCGGGAACGCCTCGCTCCAGCAGGAGACGGGCAGCCTCGTGGCGTGTCAGGCCGCGCGCCCAGGCGGCGATCTCGGCATCGAGGGCGGCTTCGTTGCGCTTGCGTTCGGCAGCGCTGCAGAAACGCGGATCGTCGATCAGGTCAGGATGCCCCATCGCGTGGCAGAGCGCAACCCATTCGGCATCGGTGCGCGCCGCGATCGCCACCCAGCGGTCGTCGGCGTTGGACGGCGCGCCATCGGGCGCGCACGGATAGGTGTTGCTGGGCGCGTAGCCGGGTTCGGCGTTGCCGGTTGCTCCTGGAACGCGGCCGTTCATCACATAATCGAGGATGGCGGGGCCGCAGAAGAGCGTGGACGCCTCGGCTTGCGACAGATCGATGTACTGCCCGCGCCCTGTGCGCGCGCGGAAGCGCAGCGCCGCCAGCGCAAGCAACGCCGCCATCGTCGCGGCCACACCGTCCGACCACAGTGTGTGTGGTGTATCGGCGGGCGCGGTTTCCGGGTAGCCGCGTAGCGCGAACTGGCCGGAGAGCGCTTCGGTGACCGGCGCAAACGAGACGTACCGCCGGTACGGGCCGCTATCGCCGAAGCCGGACAGGTAGATCAGGATGATGTCTGGGCGAAGAGCGCGCAGACGGTCGTAGTCGTAGCCGAGCCGTTCGAGCACGCCGCCGGCGTAATTCGAGATCACGATGTCCGTGATGCAGAGCAGCTGCTCGAACAGCGCGCGGCCCGCTGTGCTGCCGAGGTCGAGGGTGATGCCGCGCTTGTTCCGCTCCACACAGTGGAAGAAGAAGAACCGTTCCCATGGACGCTCACCCGGATCGTTGCCGACGTAGCCAAACGTCGGTGCGCGAGGAAACCTGTCGCCGCGGACGACAGCGGGCATGCGCTGAATCGACTCGATCTTGATCACGTCGGCGCCTGCGTCGGCGAGCAGCGTCGTAGCGTAGGGGCCGGCGAAAACCTCGCCGAAGTCGAGCACTCGCACAGTGCGAAGAAACCGTTGCGGCATCAGATCGCCCCTTCTCGACGCAGGCTGGCGATCGCATCGTCGTCGAGCCCGCACCGTTCGCGCAGCACGGTCTCGGTATGCTGGCCGAGCGTCGGCGCCGGCCGCCGTGGCGCGGGTGGCTCGGTGGCATGGAAGGGGTGGCCGGGATGGATCAGCCTGCCAGCCTGCGGGTGCTCGATCTCCTGAAAGAAGGTGCGCGCGCGGTACTGCTCGTCGGCGAGAAGGTCGGCCGCGGTATTGACCGGCGCGGCGGCGACGCGGGCGGCCTGGGCGCGGCGGAAGACCTCCGCTTTCGGCAGGTCGAGCGCCCAGTCGGAGATGACCGCGTCGAGCTCTTCGGCGTGCGCCATGCGGCCCGCGAGCGAGTGGAAGCGTGCGTCGTCGAGCAGATCGGGTCGTTCGAGCATGGCGCAGATGCGATCCCAGCCGAGCGCCAGCGTGAAGACGACGTGACCATCGGCGGCGCGGATTACCTGCGCCGGGCGGGCGGCAGCGGCGCGCGGCAGGTTGATGCCGGTGAAGGCGTACTGCGCGTATTGCCTGCTCGTGGCCGCCACGAGCGCGTCCAGCACGGCGACGTCCAGGTGGCAAGGTCGCGGCTCAGGATCAGCCAGCGCGGCAAGGCACGCCGTTGCAGCGGCAAGCCCCGCGAGGTATGCCGATGCGTGCGGCGCCATGCGTAGCGGCGGGCGCGGGCGCAGGCCCATCTCGGTGTAGCGCGCACCCATCACATGCACGGTCAGTTCGGTGGCGGGCGCGTCGCGCAGCGGGCCGTTCTGGCCGAAGGTCGAGATCGAGCAGAGCACCAGGCGCGGGTTGACGGCCACCAGAGCATCGAACCCGAGGCCGAGCGATGGCATGACGCGCGGGCGGAAGCTCTCGACAACCAGATCGGCACGCGCCGCCAGCTCCAGCGCGATCTCGCGCCCACGCGGGTGTTTGAGGTTCAGCGTGACGCTCTCCTTGCCGGTGTTGAGGTCGAGAAATGTGCCGCTTTTCTCTGGATGCGGCACATCGCCGGGAAACGGCCCCAGCGCGCGCGCCGGGTCGCCCGTTTGCGGCCGTTCGATCTTGAGCACGCGCGCGCCGAGGTCGGCGAGCAGGCGCGTGCAGAACGGCCCGGCGACGTGGTGCGTGAGATCGAGAACGGTAAGACCGGCGAGCATCTCTTCTGGCATCGATAGCCCTCCGCGTATTCGCGGAGATGCTAGCATAGCGCTGGCTTCAGCAGAGGGGGGAGGATGATGGACGAGCGGGTTGCGGCCAACCGCGCGCGCTGGGACGAACTTGCTGATCTTCACGTCGAGACGCCGATGTACCAGCGGGCGCTGGCAACGCTGCGCGCGGGCGGCTCGACGCTGCGCGACCTCGATCACGACGAAGTCGGGTCGGTCGCGGGAAAGCGGCTGCTGCACCTGCAGTGCCATCTGGGCTTCGAGACGCTCTCATGGGCACGCGCTGGGGCAGAGGTGACCGGTGTCGATTTCTCCGAGCGGTCGATCGCGCAGGCGCGACGGTTCGCCGCCGAGCTGAGGGTCGCGGCGCGCTTCCTCGTCAGCGATTACGAGGGGCTCACCACTGCGCTGGCGGGCGAGCATTTCGACATTGTCTATCTTTCGTACGGCGTGCTCGTCTGGCTGCCCGACCTGCGACCGGCTTTCGCCGCGGCGGCGTCGCTGCTTGCGTCGGGCGGGGCGCTGCATGTGATCGATTCCCATCCGCTGGCGCTGCTGCTCGACGATGAGCGGCCCTGGCCCGCGCCCGATGCGCCGTACCTCGCGATGAGCTACTTCTCTGGCACAACGCCGTACCGCTTCGAAGTAGCGGGGACCTACGCCGATCGCGGCGCGACGGTACAGCAGACCGTCACGTATCAATGGGTGCATAGCGTGCAGGAGGTAATCGATGCGACGGTGGCAGCGGGGTTGCGTGTGGTGCACCTGCACGAATTTCCGTTCGATTTCTACCAGCGTTTACCGGCGATGACGCGTGACGATCGTGGCTGGTGGCGCTTGCCGCCGCCGCTCGACGGTCGTCTGCCGCTGCTGTTCGCGCTCAAGGCGGTCCGCAACTGATCACGGTTGCGCACAGTGTCGCCAGCGGGCATGCTGGCTGCGCCATGATCGCCGAACCGCCTTCCGGCACGCAGCCCGTGTATCTGGTCTACGCTGATGGCGGTGCGCGGCTGGTCTACAGCGGCGGCGATCGCGACGCGGCGCTGCAGACATGCACGGAGCTGGCCGCGCGCAACGAAGGGTATCTCAGCGGATACCTCTTTATGGGCAGGCGGCGCGTCGAGTTTCGTGTCTTCTTTCCGCGCTATCCCGGCGATGCGTTCATCGCGGCGCGGGCAGGGCGCGATCTCTTCGATGTTGCCTGGCACCGGTGCGAAGAGAACGGAGGTGAGAGACGATGACGGAGTTGAAGGTGGGGGCGTTGCTGGCAGGTGCGCAGCTGCGGCTCGGACCGCAACTTGAAGAGCAAGGCTACGATTCGCTCTGGGTGAGCGAGCATATCCTGTTCTACGGCCCGGTGCTGGAGGCGGCGCCGCAGCTCGGCTATCTGGCGGGAATGACGCGCAAGGCCGCGCTCGGTACCGCGATCTACCTGATGCCGTTGCGGCCGCCCGCGGTGACCGCGAAGACATTCAGCACGCTCGACGTGCTCTCGGGTGGGCGGATCATCCTCGGTATTGGCGTCGGCGGCGAATACCCCCGCGAGTTCGAAGCGTGCGGCGTGCCCGTCAACGAGCGCGGCCCGCGCACCAACGAGGCGATCCGCGTCGTGCGGCGGCTGTGGAGCGAAGATCGCATCACCTTCGCCGGACGTTTCTCACGACTGACGGACGCGACGATGGCACCAAAGCCGGTGCAGCCCGGCGGACCGCCGATCATCGTCGCCGGTCGCACGGAGGCGGCGCAGCGCCGTGCGGCGCGGCTGGGGAACGGCTACATGCCGTATCTGTTCACGCCCGAGCGTTACCGGCAGGCGGTACAGACGATCGAGGCCGAGGCGGAGGCCGTTGGCCGCGAGCTGACCGGCTTCCACTGGATGCTGTACCAGTTTACCGCGCTGGCCGACACGCACGAGGTCGCGCATCGCCGCGCCGTGGAGCGTCTCTCGCGGCAATACAATCAGGATTTCGAGAATCTGGTCGAGCGCTACTGCGTGCTCGGCACCGCCGAGGAGTGCGCCGAGCGTTTGAGCCAGTTCGTGGCCGCGGGGGTACGGCACGTGATCCTGGTGCCGATCTGCCCCGAAGAGGAGCTCGCCGAGCACTTCGCCCGCTACCAGCGCGAGGTGCTGCCGCTGGTGCGCCAGCGGGTGGCGTAGGCCTGGCCGCAGGAAGAGGAGCGCCGATCGTGGAAGAGCTTGCGATCCGCATTATCGAGAGTACGCCGCACACCGTGCGCCGCCTGACCGAAGCGCTCACGCCGGAGCAATATCGTGCCCGTCCCTGGCCGCGCGAGTGGTCGGTGATCGAGATCGTTGGCCATCTCGTCGACAAGACCGAGGTATGGGGAGAGCGGTTCCGCAGGATCGCGACCGAAAGCGAACCGCGTCTCGAGGCGTACGACCAGGATGCGCGTGTCGAGGAGCGCGGCTATCGCCAGCAGGAGCTTGGCGCCGTTCTCCAGCGGCTGGCCGAGCTAACGGGGACGCTGGCGCGCGAGCTGCGCGCGCTGCCGGAGGAAGCGTGGTTGCGGGCGGGCACGCACACGGAGCGCGGTCGGATCACGCTCGCGGAGGGGGTGCGGCTGTACGCGATCTCGCTGCCCGAGCACGTCGAACAGTTGATCCGCACCCGCGATGCGGTGCTCGCTGGCCGACAGACCCGCAGCTGAACGCGGCCGCGGAGCACCATGAGCTTCGCGCCGGCCATAGCGAGGATGAGCCCGGGACGGAGCATCCAGCTTTGGTCTGCGGGGGAAGTGGTGCGGCAGAGTAGCGGCCAGAAACTGCGCTACCGTCCAGCCTGCGCCCGCAGGGGAAGGGGCGTGCGGCGCGACGGAGCTGCGCTCGGTGGGTTGCGCCGCGTCGTCTGTTCGGCGCGTCGTGGTTTCGCAGGAAACGGTCCGCAGCGTGAGGGTCGTGCGGCCGCCGGCAGGCGACCACCGGGAACCGCCGGTGTCGCGCTGCGTACGCGCGAGGGCGGCGCGAGGTGCAGCGGGCGGCGCTACTGCGCGCTCTGCAGATACTCGGCGTCGACCCAGCCCAGGTTCAACAGCCGGTACCAGGTCAGGCCATCCTGCTGCACCGGCCCGTCGCTGATCGTGCCCTGCGTCCCGTCGGGGATACAGGTCAGCACTTGCGACGAGAGGCCGGGATCGCTGCGGACGTTCAGGCAATCGCCCGTGCCGGCCACGACCACGGTATCACCCTGCGCAAAGCTGAAGCCGGTGGGCAGCGCTGGCGTCGCGCTTGCGGCGGGCGGCGTCGGCGGTGGCGTTGACGGCTGTGCCGGCGCGGCTGGCTGCGGTGTTGGCGTTGGTGACGAAGCGGGTGGCGTTGCGACGACGCTCGACCCATCGACGGCGGCGAGGAAATCGGCGACGGCCCAGCCAAGGCTGCTCAGCTTCCACCAGGTGTAACCATCGGCCACCTGCGGACCGTCGGTGATCACCGACTGTGCGCCATCGGGCAGGCAGTAGACGACGTTCGCGGCGAGGGCCGGGCTGGTATGCACCCGCAGGCAGTCGCCGGTGCCGATCACCTGTACCTGCTGGCCGATAGCGAGCGATTGCGCCGGCACGCGCGCGAGCGAAGCCGCGCCGCTGCTCGACGCGCCCGCGCCAACGATCGCTGGCGGTGTCGCCGAACGAGTCGGACCGGGTGTGCCTCCTGTTGTGGTTGTCGTGGTTGGTGCGCCAGGACCGTTCTGCGAGAGCATATGGCAGCCAGGTCCTGACCCGTTACACAGCCACTGGTTGTAGCCGGTGCCCGGCGGCAGGCTGATGCCTTCCAGCGGCAAGCCATCGGGCGGCGAGAAGGGCACGGGCGAGCGATCGCCGCCGACCACGCGGTAGAGCTGAAGGTGGATATGCGCAACACCGTTGTTGCCGACCATACCCGGCGGGGCGACGGTGCCGATCTGCTGACCAGCGGCGATGTGGTCACCGTTGTTGTAGGGGCGGTTCAGCAGCAAGTGGCAGAGCATGGTGTAGAGGCCGCCGCCATTGTCAAGCTGGATGCTGATACAGCCGTGCTGATCGCCAGGCGGTTGCGACCAGGCGACAACCCCCGGCGCGGGCGCGAGCGCAGGGGAACCGGAGGTTTTGCCGTCGTCGCGGGTGAGGTCGAGGGAGTAACGTTCGACGCCCTGGTGAGTACCGCCGTTGTAACCCTGGATGATCGAGACGGCGACACCGGCAGGGAAGGGAAGGTGGATGATCGGGGCGGCGGCCACCCGCTGGATGCTCGTCGCGAGCACGGCGCCGACGAGGGCAGCCAGCCCGATGAATCTGCTCAAGCGCAAACTCGCCTGATCCTTTCCTGTCTACGGTTTTCCTTTCGACTGTTATATCGGCGTTACGTCGCGGCGTCAACGGGGGTGATCCCCGATCTCGGCCTTTCCTGCCCTCTCAGCGGCCCTGATAGCGCGGCGGCCGCTTCTCAGCGAACGCGCGCGGCCCTTCGATTGCGTCGTCGCTCAACAATGCTTGGCGGAAGAGCGTCATTTCCAGATTGAGGCCATCATCAAGCGACATATCAAGACCTTGTAGCGTGGCCTGCTTTGCCAGTCGCAGCGCCAGCGGCCCCATCTCCAGCAGGGTCGCCGCCAGCCGCTCTGCCTCCTCCATGACCTCGCTACCAGGCACCACGCGGTTGACGAGGCCAAGGCGCAGCGCCTCGTGAGCGTCGATCTGGCCGGCAGTGAGGATCAGTTCCAGCGCTCGCGCCAGCGGCATCGCTCGAGGCAGGCGCTGCGTGCCGCCGGCGCCGGGGATTAGCGCCCAGCGTACCTCCGGCTGCCCGAACCGGGCGTGCTCGGCCGCCACGCGCAGGTCGCAGGCGAGCGCCAGCTCCAGTCCGCCGGCGAGCGCGTAGCCGTTGATCGCCGCGATGATCGGCTTCCAGCAGCGAAAGCCGCGCGTGATGCCGCCCAGGCTGAACTCGGTGAGCTTCTCTTCGCGCGCCAGAGCGGTGAGGTACGGAATCAGCGCCTTGAGGTCGGCGCCGGCGCAGAACGCGCGATCGCCCGCGCCGGTGAGGATGGCGACCCAGAGATCCGGATCGTCGCGGAAATCAGCGAAGGCAGCGGTGAGCTCCTCGTTGGTCTGCGGATCGATGGCGTTGAGCGCCTCGGGGCGATTGATCGTGACGTAGGCAACCCGCCCTCGCTTCTCGTACAGAACTGCCATACTGCCTCTCCATCCAGCCTGTTTTGTGCAGATGTCGCGCGAACGTCCTGGCTCGACGCTGTTGCGGCGACGGTCGCCATGCCATCATAACGCCCGCTGCTCTTGCCGGGCGTTATCGCGCGTCGCGCCTCTACCTGTTTTATTGACGGTAGCGCTGTCGGTGGCTGTCATGCATTCCTCCTCATCATCCACATCTATCCTCGAACGCACGGCCGCCGAGATTGCGCATCTGTGCAGCCTTGGCCATCGTTTCGCAACGCTTTGCCACGCGGTCCTCGAGCACCTCGGCGCTGTCATCCCCTGCGATGTCGACGCTGTGCTCGCGATGGACCCTTTGAGCGGCTTACCCATGGACGTGTTGATGACGTGTTGATAGCGAAAGGTGGCTTTGTGGATGGGCTGCGTTTGTGTGCTGCTGACGGCTGGCGTCATGCTACGATAGCCTGCGCAGTACGGGAGACGGGGGATGCCGTACGTCCATCTCGACGACGCATTGCTCTACTATCGCGAGCTCGGCCAGGGTGAGCCGCTGCTGCTGTTGATGGGGCTCGGCGGCAGCCAGGACGCCTGGGGCACGCCCTTTCTCAGCGCCCTGGCTCGCGATTGGCGTGTGCTGGCACTCGACCACCGCGGCGCGGGCCGCTCGACGCGCGGCAAGGCTGCCTACACGATCGCACAGCTAGCTGACGATGCCGCCGCTTTTCTGGGGAAGCTGGCGTTGCCCCGCGCCCACGTTTTCGGTCTCTCGATGGGCGGCATGGTCGCGCAGGAACTGGCGTTGCGTTATCCGCAGCGTGTGGGCGGCCTGATCCTCGCCTCGACAACGTGCGGTGGGCGCGAAGCGATCTGGCCCGGCCCAGATGGACGCCGGCGCTTTCTCGAAGGCGTCGACCGCACCGGCTCGCCGCTGCTGACGCTGCTCGTGGCACCCCGTTTTGTCGCCGAGCAGCGGACCGTGCTGCAGCGCCGGGCGCTGCGTCTGCTCCTCTCGGGCACAACGCCCTCGGTCTTCCGCGAGCAGGCGCGGGCCATCGCTCGTTTCGCCACCTACGATCGTCTACCACGTATCGCCGCGCCGACCCTGGTCATGGCCGGCGATCAGGACGCGCTCATCCCGCCGGCCAACGCCGCCATCCTCGTCCGACGTATCCCCGGTGCGGAGGGTGTGATCGTGCGCGATGCCGGGCATGTCTTCGTCTGGGAGGCGCCGGAGCGTGCTGCGGCCGAGATCGCGCGCTTTCTGCGCGCCCGCGCTCCACGACTGACTGCTCCGGAAACGGTTGCATCGTGAACGCCTCGTTCTCTTCTTCCGAGCGGGCGGCCGCCGCCGCGCCCTTCTGCGCCGATCAGGGCGCGCTGCGCCTGCTGCCCGGCTTCGCCGCCGCCGTCGAGCAGGATCCCGCACTAGCGCTGCGGGCGCTGCTCAAGGCAGCCGATGAGCAGCTCTACGTGCCGCACGATGTCGTGCAGGTGCTGAAGGCTTGCGCCCCCGGCGTGCGCACGCTGCCGGCGCATGTGCGTGGTGAGGCGTTGCGCTCGCTGCTGCTCGCGCCGGACCCTGCCGCGGCCATCGATCTGGCCGCCCGCTGCGAGATGCTCGATGCGCTCGCACCCGAGGTCGATGCATTGCGCCGCATGCCACGTGGCGGCGCGCTCTACAAAGATGTCTACCGACATACGCTGAAGGTTCTGGCCGCTACCCCGCCCGACGTGGTCACGCGCCTCGCCGCGCTGTTCCACGACATCGCCAAGCCGGACACGCTCGTCGTCGAAGGTGGCCAGGCGCACTTTCCCGGCCACGACGTGTTGGGGGCGGAACGCGCCGCGCGTCGCCTGCGCGCGCTGAAGTTCGACAAGCAGACCATCGCGGCCGTCGCGACCCTGATCCGGCTTCACCTACGCGTCAACGCGTACGACTCCGACTGGACCGATAGCGCCGTGCGCCGTCTGAAACACGATGCGGGCGAGCAGTGGCAACGCTTGCTCGACCTCTCGACGGCTGACGTGACCAGCGCGCGGCAGGATGTGGTGAACCGCGCGCGCCGCCGCGTACAGGAGCTGGCGGCCCGCGTGCGCGAACTGGAGAAGCCTGTACCTGTCGCGCCGCTCGATGGCGTGGAGTTGATGGAGCACTTTGGTCGTGGCCCTGGCCGCTGGATCGGCGAGGTGAAGCGGCATCTCCTGGCGCTGATGGAGGCAGGCGAGCTAGACCCCTCCGACCGCGATGCCGCCTGGCGCGCCGCCGAGGCGTTCGTGGCGGCACGCCAGGCGGAGCAAGGCGAGGACTAGCGTCCCGCTACCCGACGCGGCGAAACTCGACGGCGCGCTGTTCACGCACCAGCCTGGCGGCGAAGCCGCACGCCTCCCAGTTCGCGCGCGAGACCGAGCTGCGCACCCAGTACTGCGAAAGCCAGGCGCTCGGCGGCAGCTTCTCGCCGAGCAGCCGCTCGATCTCAGCGAAGGAGAGCGTGGCGCTCTGTTGCTCCCGCGGGAGCGCCTGCAGGTAGCGCGTGAGCGGTAGGTACTTGCGCGTCGCTCTGACCACCTTCGGCCTCCCTGGCGGACATGTCGCTATCGTGCCGCTTTCGGTCTCGGTCAAAGATTCGTGTGCGGCTCTCTTTGCCAACGCTAACACGCGCCCGTGCGTCGCTCGTCATGCCGTGGGAGGATACCAGCCTAACGAAGGGGGCGTAGCGCTCGCGCGGCGAGGCTGCCGGCGGCCCGTATGCTTTGCCGCGGCGAGATCGTCGCAACGGCCCCGTATAATGGCGCTGGAGGAACGCATCGATGCGCTTTGCGATCGCGGTATTCCCGGGCACGTGGTCGGATCACGATTGCCAGCACGCGCTACGCGACGTGCTCGGGCAGGAGGCCGACCTGCTCTGGCATACCGAGACCGATCTCGCCGGCTACGACTGCGTGGTGCTGCCGGGCGGCTTTGCCCACGGAGATTATCTGCGCACGGGGGCGATCGCCCGCTTCTCGCCGATCATGCGTGCCGTGGCCAGGCACGCCGCGGCAGGAAAGCCGGTGATCGGCATCTGCAACGGCTTCCAGATCCTATGCGAGGCGGGGCTGCTGCCCGGCGCTTTGCTTCGCAACGATTGTCTCCAGTTCCGCTGCATGCCGGTCTACCTGCGCGTCGAAACAACACGCTCGCCCTTCACCTGCGTTTGCTCACCCGGCCAGGTGCTACGTATTCCCATCTCGCACGGCGAGGGGCGGTACTACGCCGATGCCGACACGCTGCGCCAGCTGAACGAGGAAGAGCGGATCGCCTTCCGCTACTGCACGCCTGATGGCCGTATCACCTCCGAGGCGAATCCAAACGGCTCGTTGGAGAATATCGCCGGCATCCTCAACGCCGAACGCAACGTGCTGGGCATGATGCCGCATCCGGAGCGCGCCGTCGAACCACACGTCGGCGGAGAAGACGGTCTGGCGATCTGGCGTTCGTTGATCACCGCCTTCGTCGAGAGCCGCTGAGCCATGACCGCATACGCGTCGCCGTTGGGCGCGATGGGCAACGCCGCCGGCGCAACCCCGTACCCGGTGTGGTACGACGTGCCGCCGGTGGAGCGTCACAACCGGGCTACCGTCTTCTTCCGCGGCCTGCTCGTGCTGCCACAGGCGATCGCGCTCAGCGTAGGCTGGGCCCTCGCCGGGCTGCTCACCCTGATCGCCTGGATGGTTGGTATCTTTAGCGGCCGCTACGAACCCTCGCTAGCGCAGATTCCGCTGGCGATCCTGCGCTGGAGCGTGAACGTGCAGACCTATCTGGCGCTTCTGCGCGACGAGTATCCGCCCTTTGGCAGCGGCTCCTATCCCTGCACGTTCGAGGTGCCTTTGCAGGAGCGCCAGGGACGGGCCAGCATCTTCTTCCGTTCCCTGCTGGTGCTGCCGCATCTCGCTGTGGGCCAGGTGCTGGTGATGGCGCTCGCTGCCGGCACAATTCTCGCCTGGTTCGCCCTGCTCGTCACGGCGCGCTATCCGGAGGGGTTGCGGCGTCTCACGATAGGGCTGTTGCGCTGGCAGATGCGCGTTGCCGCCTACGCGCTGTTGCTGCGCGGCGACTTTCCGCCCTTCTCGCTCGGTTTCGACGAGCGGCCGCCCTTCGTGGACGTGCCGGGGCAGCGAACGGCCGAAAACCGCTTGCCTGTATCGCCGCCGTCCGGCGTCTCCCCTGCCGAATGGGACGTTGCCGCCAGGGTATCGCACGCTGCCAGGCCTGATGAGGATGAATTCGCGGCAGCAGGCAGCGCGAATGCCGTGGAGGCCGAAAGCGCTGCCTTGCAGCCCACGGTCGCGAGCGAGAACGAAGCCGGTGAAAGCGACGTAGCAGGCGGCAGAACGGGGTACTTCAGACCGCGTCGCCGTGCTGCGAGCGAACCGCCCGGGAGCGATGAGAGGATGACGGCCGAGACCATCGATCAGCGCACGCTGGACCAGATCGCGCTGAGCCGCGAAGAGTACGCGCGCATCTGCGAGTTGCTGGGTCGACAGCCCAACATGCTCGAGCTGGGCATGTTCGGTGCCCTCTGGAGCGAGCATTGCGGCTACAAAAACAGCCGCCCGCTGCTGCGCCTGCTGCCGAGCGAGGGCGTCGGCGTGCTCACGCGGGCAGGCGAGGAGAACGCCGGCGCCGTCGAGGTCGGCGATGGCTGGCTCGTGGCGATGAAGATCGAGTCGCACAACCATCCCTCGGCGATCGAGCCGTTCCAGGGTGCCGCGACGGGTGTCGGCGGCATCATCCGCGATATCTTCGCCATGGCCGCGCGCCCGATCGCCCTGCTCGATTCGCTGCGCTTCGGTCCGCTCGAACCTGCTCCCGGTGTCGACGCCGCGACGGTCGCGCGCAATCGCCGCCTGCTCACCGGCGTTGTCGGCGGGATCGGCTGGTACGGCAACTGTATCGGCCTGCCGACGGTCGGCGGCGAGGTCGCCTTCGCGCCGGCCTACTCGAACAACCCGCTCGTCAACGCGATGTGTGTCGGGCTAGCGCGGGTCGGCACGCTTGTGCGCGCGCGCGCCGACGGTCCTGGCAACCCGATCATCCTCGTCGGCGCGGAGACAGGCCGGGACGGCATCCACGGCGCGACGTTCGCGAGCGTCGAGCTGAACGCCCGCTCGGAAGAGCGCCGACCGGCCGTTCAGGTTGGCAATCCGTTCATGGAGAAGCTGCTGATGGAGGCCTGCCTGGAGCTGGCGGCGACGGGCTGGATCGTCGGCATGCAGGACCTCGGTGCGGCCGGTCTTACCTCGAGCGCGGTCGAGTGCGCGGCGCGTGCTGGTACTGGTATTCGCATCGATGTAGCGAAGGTGCCCCGCCGCGAAAGCGGCATGACGCCCTACGAGGTGATGCTCTCCGAATCGCAGGAGCGGATGCTGGTCATCGCGCGCAAAGGCGAGGAGCAGCGCGTGCAGGAGCTGTTCGCGCGTTGGGAGCTGCACTCGGCCGTGATCGGCGAGGTGACCGACGACGGCATGGCGCGCATCTACGACGGCGATGAAGAGGTCGCGTGCGTGCCGGTGGCAGCGCTGACCTCGCCGCCGCAGTATGTACGCGAGGGCAGGCTGCCGGAATGGCAGACCGAAGCGCAAAATGTGGCGCTCGAGACGCTCCCCGATCTGCTTCCGTCCGATGCGGAGGCAGCGCTGCTGGCGCTGCTGGGACGCGGCAACATCGCCTCCAAGCGCTGGGTCTACCGCCAGTACGACCACGAGGTCGGCACGAACACGGTCGTTGGTCCGGGCGCGGGCGACGCCGCCGTGCTGCGCATCAAGGGCACGCGGCGTGGCATCGCGCTCAGCACCGACGGCAACGGGCGCCTCTGCTGGCTCGATCCGCGCGTTGGCGGCGCGATCGCCGTCGCCGAAGCCGCGCGCAACGTTGCCTGCGCGGGGGCGCGTCCCGTGGCGCTTACCGACTGCCTCAACTTTGGCAACCCCGAGAAGGCCGAGGTCTACTATCAGCTCGAACAGGCGATCCGTGGCATCGCCGATGCCTGCCGCACCCTCTCGGTGCCGGTGATCTCGGGCAACGTCAGCCTCTACAACGAGACCGAGGGCGAGCCGGTGTACCCCACGCCGGTTATCGGCATGCTCGGCGTGATCGAGGATGTCTCGCGTCGCTTGACCATGGCCTTCCAGGGAGCGGACGAGCGCGTGTGGCTCCTGGGCGCATCTCTCGATGGCGAGGCGGACACGCTAGCCGGCAGCGAGTATCTGGAGATGCGGCATGGCCTCGTGGCAGGGCGGCCCCGGATCGATCTCGATCTCGAACGGCGGTTGCAGGCGCTGGTCGTCGAGGCCGCCGCGCGTGGTCTGCTGCGCTCGGCGCACGATTGCGCCGAAGGCGGCCTCGCCGTCGCTCTGGCCGAGTGCTGCATCGCTGGGGGTATCGGGCTGGACGCCTCCGCGGCGCCGTTCGCGGGCCGGATCGACGCCGCGCTTTTCGGTGAGCGACAATCGCGCATCGTTGTCAGCGTGCGCGCAGAGGACGAGCCGGGGTTGCGCGCGCTTGCCGCCGAGCACGGGGTGCCGGCCGTCTTCCTTGGCGTTACCGGCGGTGAAACGCTGCGGCTGGGCAGCCTGATCGCCGTTGCGATCGCGGAGCTGGCCAGCACGTACGAGAACGCGCTGCCCTTGCGATTGCGTTGAGCACGATCCCGCCTCAGCCGTCGCTGCGCGGCGCTGCGCTGGCGGCGGGCTGCGGCATTTCCTCGGCGGTCGTGGCAGGGGGGCTGAGCGCGGAGCCGTTCTCGACGGAAGCGGTTTCAGGGGCGGGTGCCGCCGTGCCGTTGGGCACGTGTGGACCACTCTCAGGTAGGCGCCCCGTCGTCGGCACCGAAGTGGCAGCGCTCGGCGAGGCTAGCCTACCGAACAGCCCTCGGCGCCGCTTTTCGGCCTCGGTCGGCGCCGGGTACTCGATGCGGGCGTGGTACATCGCACGCAGCGTCGCCTTGAACGACTCGGCGATGACGCGCAGGTCGCGCAGCGTCAGGTCACACTCGTCGAACTGCCCTTCGGCAAGCCGCTCGGCGATGACCCCTTCTACGAGCGCATCGATCTTCTCGGGCGAGTGATCGCGGCTGCTGCGGACGATCGCCTCGGTCGAATCGGCGAGCATGGCGATCGCCGTCTCGCGCGATTGCGGCTTGGGGCCGGGATAGCTGAACAGCGCTGGGTCGATCTCCGGGTCGATCTGCGCGGCCTTGCGGTAGAAGTAGGCGACCAGGCGGGTGCCGTGGTGCTCGGTGATGAAGGCGCGCACGCTTTCGGGCAGCCGCGCTTGCCGCGCCAGCTCGTCGCCGTAGCGCACGTGCTCCTGGATGATGCGGTTGCTGACGAGCGGGTCGAGCTGCTCGTGCGGGTTGGTGCCGCCGAACTGGTTTTCGACGAAGAAGCCAGGCGAGGCGAGCTTGCCGATGTCGTGGTAGTAGCAACCGACGCGCACGAGCAGGGCATCCGCACCGATAAGGTCGGCGGCGCGTTCGCCCAGGTTGCCAACGAGGATGCTGTGGTGGAAGGTGCCCGGTGCTTCCTCCTGGAGTCGACGCAGCAGCGGCGCATTCAACTGCGCCAGCTCCATCAACTGCAGCCGGGTGCTCACGTTGAAAACCGAGCCGAGCAGCACGAACGTGCCGACGGTGAGCAGCGCGCTGGCCGCGCCGTTAGCGACGCTGGCGAGCACGAGCCAGCCCGCATCGCTGGTGGCGCGGGTTGAATCGAGCAGCCAGAAACCGAACAGCGCCGCCGCGGTGGCAACCGCGACCGCCAGCCCCGCCAGCAGGAAACGGTTCATCCGCTCGGCGCGGTGGATCACCAGCACACCAACGCCACCAGCGAGGATGAACGCTGTGGCCATCTCCAGCGGCTGCAGCGCCGAAAGGCCAACGACGCCCGAGAGATCGGACAGGTACAGCGCGGTGAAGGTCGCCGTGAGGCCGGCGATGCCGGCGATGGCGATGCCGAGGCCGGCATCGAACAGCGAGGCAGCGAGCATGGGCACCGCCGCAGCGGGGAAAGCGAACTGCATGAACTTGCGGTGCGTATCTGGCAGGACGAGCGGCATGTAGATCTTCGCCGCGAGGGCGAGCCCGGCGAGGGCGAGCGTGAGCATCAGCCAGTTGCGCCAGCTCTGCAGCACACGCCGCTGAAAAGCGAGCAGATAGGCGGCGAGCGCCATCGCCAGCGTGAGGACGAAGACCGCTACCGCGCCCAGATCGGTGTAACGCAGTTGCGGATTGAGCAGGCCGGCGTTCTGTAGCGCTTCGAGTTTGGCCGCGTCGATGACGTCGCCGTCGCGGACGATGACCTGCCCTTTGGCGAACGTGACGCGCTGGGGCGGCACCGCGGCCGCCGCCTGCTCGCGCGCCCGCTGCGTGGCGATCTGGTCGACGCTCTCCGTCGGCACGACGAAGCCACGCGCCAGCGCGACCGCGATCTCACCCTGTTGCGGAGAGATGCCGCTGCGCACGCGATTTGGCAGGCTAGCGAGCCGGGCCGGAACCTCGGCGGCGACGAAACCATCTTCGAGCACGCTGCCGAGCAGGCGCTGCGCTTCGGCGACGGTGGTTGCCCAGTCGATGTCGGAGAAGGAGAGAAGCTCGCTGGCCTGATCGGCGGTGAGGTTGTTGGCGCGCGCGCGTATCGCATCGATCTTTTGCTGGGGGTTCAGCGAGGGATCGCCGCGGATCGTGGTGATCGCGTTCGTCAGATCGGTCAACCGCGCGAGCTGGTCGTTTTTGACGTTGACGTTGTAGGCGTACGCCTGCGGTACGGCGGCGACAGCCTGGTCCTGCAGCTGCTTGCGTAGCACATCCGAGTTATAGGAGAACTCGTGCGGCGCGCTGATCGTCGCCGACGCGATATCGCCTTCGTGGACATGCAGCCGGCTAGGCAGGATTGGGAAGAGGATCGCGACCTGCAGCAGCGCGGTCAGCGCGACGAACAGCGCCGCGCGGGGAAGAGGGCGCGGGCGCTGTTTCAATGCCGCATGCTGACCGAACGTCTTCACAGCGATATGATACTGCGCTGTGCGTGGTGCTGCCCGTTACCCGCCTTCGAGCAGCGCGCTGACGATCTCGTTGACCTCGCGGCCGTCGGCGCGGCCGGCCACGCGTTCGAGCAGCGGCCGCATCACCTTGCCTTTGTCGCGTGGCCCTTGCGCGCCGGTTTCCCTGATCACCTCCTCGGCGAGGCGCTGGATCTCCTCGCGGCTGAGCGATTGCGGCAGATACTGCTGCAAGACGGCGATCTCGGCCTGCTCGCGCTCTACCAAGTCGGCGCGCTCGCCTTTCTCGAACTCAGCGATGCTGTCGCGCCGTTGCTTCACCTCGCGGCGCAGCACCTCCAGCACGCCAGCGTCGTCGAGCGGGCCGCCGCGCGCGATCTCGGTGTTGTGAATGGCGGCGAGCGCCATGCGCAGCGCGCGTTTGCGCGCATCGTCGCCGCTGCGCAACGCCTCGCGCAGATCAGCGTTGAGGCGGTCTTTGAGCGAGGTCTCTGCTGTCACGCTGTTCCTCCAGATGGGGCGCCGCGCGTGTCGGCGGCGCTCAAGAGATCGATGTTGCGCTGTTGACGCAGATCCAGACGGCGATCGGCGATTCGGGGATGTCCGGATCGCCATCTACAGGGGCGAAACTGGTGGCGAAGTACTGCGCCCGGTAGCGCTGGGCCGCGTTATCGAGCCGCCAGATGCCCACGACCACCGACGGGTCGGCGATGTGCGCCAGCAACGCTGTCCAGGGCGTGTGGAGCGGCGCGGTCACGACGAGATCGTTGCAGCCGCGGTAGAGCGTCTGCTGCTGGATGAAGATGCCATCGTCCCCTTGCCGCGGCCCGGCGATACGGCTCTGCCCAGCGAGCGCACCCAGCATCGCCATCAACGCCGCCAGCACGACACGCACGAGCAGTGTGGCCATCGTTATCACTCCGCGCCGCTCTGCCTGCTAGCCCTTCAGCCTGTCCACCACTCACCTGCACGCATGGTGCGGGGACGGGGGCGCGCGGCGCAATGCTCCGCCTGGTCCCAACCGCGCGGCAACCGCAGGAGATCGGCGCGGCTGCCGGGCACGAGCCTGCCGGCGCGCAGGCCGGCGGCGCGGGCAGCGAAGGCGGTGTGCGCCGCTACTGCATACTCGAGGCACGTCGTGAGACCGGGAACGGTTGCGCCGCTTGGCGTCTGGCGGCGCACCATCGCCGCGATGCCGGCGAGCGGGTCGGGTGTCGCGACGGGGGCATCCGAGGCCGCGGCGACAGGCACACCTGCCGCGATCAACGTGGCGGGGTTGTGCAACCAGGGCAGGCTCTCCGGCCGGACCTCGCGGACGTAGCGGTCGCCGTCGGTGGCGATGAAAACGGGGTTCATGACGGCGCAGAGCCCCAGGCGCGCAGCCTCGGCGGCGAGCGCGGGCGGGCAGATCGCCGCGTGTTCGAGGCGGTGCGGTGGATGTCGCCGGCGCAGATGCGGCGGCAGCGCGGCGAAGGCCGCCAGAGCGTGCGCTACGGCAGCTTCGGTGACGCAATGGACGGCGATCCGGCAGCCAGCCGCGGCGATTGCGTGGCAGGCGTGCGTCAACCGTTCGAGCGGCGGCAACGGCTTCTCACCGAGGTCGTTGATCACGAGCTTGACCAGCCGCCCCGTGCCGGGCCGCTCGCCGTGCAGAAACGCCTCGTAGCCGATCGCTGCCGAGACCCGCACCGGCAGCAGGTCCACGCGCTCGAAGCGACGCAGCGTCGCCAGCATCTGGCGATCGTTGCGCGCGCCAAGGTCCTGCACCGCGACGATACCAGCGGCCTGCAGCGTGCGTGCGACCTCGGCGATGCCCTGTTGGAGGTCGCTCTCCGCCAGCGGTGGTACGCGGCCGTCGAGCCAGCCGCCCATCTCCAGCAGCAAACCGTTCGGCTCGCCGTCGGTGAGGCGGCGGCCGATCTCGGCGCCCTCTGGTTCCTCGGTTTCGGTCGTCAGGCCAACGGCGTGCATCGCGGCCGAGTTGAGCACGGTGGCATGGCCGGAGGCGTGGTCGAGCCGTACAGGATTGCGTGGTGCGGCGGCGTCCAGCTCCCAGCGCGTCGGATGGCGGCGCTCGGCCAGCTCTGTCTCGCGGTACCCGCAGGCGCGGATCCACTGCCCCGGCGGCGTCACGGCGGCGCGGCGGGCGATGGCGGCGAGCAGTGCCGGGATCGACGGCGCTGCCGACGGCGAACAATCGACCGCGAGGCGCGACGCCGCCCAGGCGAGTAGGTGGAGATGCGGGTCGACGAACGCGGGCAGGATCGTATCGCCGCGGAGGTCGAGATCGTCGTAACGGGGGCCGGCCGCCGCGCGCACCTCGGCGGCGCTACCCGCGGCGGCGATGCGGCCGTCGCGCACGAGCAGTGCGGCAACGCGGCATGGCCGCGGCGGCCGCGCCAGCGTCCAGATATCGCCGCCGTGCAGGATCAGCGGTGGAGGCACGTGACGAAGCGATCGCGATGCAAAACGCGAGGCCGTGGCGAGCGCCCGGCCTCGCGTTGCGACCGGCGTGGAACTAATCGGCCGACGGGAGGACCTTGGGCTGCATCAGCGTCATCGGCACGCCACAACAGACGACCTCGCCATCGCCGGGCTTGATGCACAGGACCTCGGTACCGCACTTCTCGCACTGGAAGCGCTTGCCAAGCTGGTTCGCCATCGCCGCTCTACCTCTATTCTCTATTATGAATTCTTACTTCTGCTTCATCGGCTGGCCGCAGCATTCGAGCTGCCCCGAGCCACCCTTGGTCACGATCATTTCGGTGTTGCACTTCTCGCACTGATAGCGCTTGCCGACCTGATTTGCCACGCCTGCACCTCGATGCTCTCCGCCGATCGCGCGCGAGTTTGCGCCGTGCGTTGCGGATCGTCTTTTTGCTGCCCGAGTCTAGTCACGATTCGCGCGCTCGGTCAAATACCCGAAGGGCTGACTCGTCTCGCTGATGAGCTACCTGCGCTTGTGCCGCTGCTTGTTCGCTCCCGTGATGCGACCGTAGGATCGGTTCATGCGCCTCGCCAACATCTGCGTCTTCTGCGGTTCCAGCACTGGCGAAAACCCGGCGTATGCAGCCGCCGCCGTGGAGCTGGGCGCCGAGCTTGTGCGGCGCGGTATCGGGCTGGTCTACGGCGGCGGGCGCGTCGGGCTGATGGGGTTGCTCGCCGATACCGTGCTCAGCGCTGGTGGTCGCGTTACAGGCGTGATCCCACGCATGCTCGTTGAGCGCGAGGTCGGGCACAACGGGCTGACCGAGTTGATCGTCGTCGAATCGATGCACGCGCGCAAGGCCGAGATGGCCGCGCGTGCCGATGCTTTCATCGCGCTGCCGGGAGGTTTCGGCACGCTCGAGGAGTACTGCGAGGCCGTCACCTGGACACAACTCGGTCTGCAGCACAAGCCGGCGGGTCTGTTGAACGTGGCGGGGTTTTTCACGCCCTTGCTCGCTATGTTCGATCGTGCGGTGGCCGAGGGCTTCATCACGCCTGCCAACCGTGGCATCGTCGTCGTTGGCACGGCCGTGCCCGAACTGCTCGATGCTCTCATGGCGTGGAGCCCAGCCACTATCCGCGCATAGCATCAGGCGCGCAACAACTCCACGCCTTGCTGATCCGATGGTCGTGACTACGTGTCCCGCAGGCACGGGAAGAGCGCTGGCGTTTTGCCAGAATGGTGGGCCGATGCACGCGGGAACGTTGATGCATATCATCGCCGCGGGTGTGCGGTTTCAGCCCGAGCGAGGCGTGAAGCGCGCGTGCACGGCTGCGTCCTTGTCGCGCACGACGCTGGCGAGCCCGGCCTGAAACGCTTCCATGCGCGTGCGCAGTTCGTCATCGGATGCGGCGAGGATGCGGACCGCGAGCAGGCCAGCGTTGCGCGCATTGCCAATCGCGACGGTTGCCACGGGTACGCCCGCCGGCATCTGCACGATCGAGAGCAACGAATCGAGACCGTCGAGGTATTTGAGCGGCACGGGCACGCCGATCACCGGCAGCGGCGTGGCCGAGGCGATCATGCCGGGCAGATGGGCGGCGCCACCCGCGCCGGCGATGATCACGCGCAGCCCGCGCCCAGCGGCCTCGCGCGCGTAGGCGAGCATGGTATCGGGCGTGCGGTGCGCAGAGACGACCCGCACCTCGTAGGGCACGCCGAACTCGTCCAGCGCCTGCGCGGCGGCTTCCATGACCGGTAGGTCGCTATCGCTGCCCATCACGATGCCGACGACCGGTCCGCTCATGGGTGTGCCCCCTCGCGCTCGGCCGTACGTTCCCAGACGATGCCGCCCAGGGCTTCGACGGCGCGCGTCGCGCGCTCGCGAGCGTCGGCGAGGTCATCGCCGAGCGCGGTTACGTGGCCGATCTTGCGGCCGGGGCGCGGCTGCTTGCCGTAGAGGTGCACCATGACGCCGGGAACCGCCAGCGCGGCGGCGATGCCGGTGTGCAGGTCGGTTTCCGCCGAGGAGGCGAGCACGTTGCGGGTGACCACAGCAGGCGCGAGGAGGTCGGTGCGGCCGAGCGGCCAATCGAGCACGGCGCGCAGGTGGTTCTCGAACTGCGACGTTAGCGCGCCGCCGAGCGAGAAATGGCCGGAGTTGTGCGGCCGCGTCGCGATCTCGTTGATCAGGACCCGGCCCTCGCTGACGAACATTTCGACAGCGAGGATGCCGACGACCTTCACCGCCTCGGCGACGGCGCGGGCGATCCGTTCCGCCTCCGCCACGAGTGCGGGGTCGAGCGGCGCGGGCACGCGCAGCTCGTGACAGATGCCATCGCGCTGCACCGTCTCCACCACCGGATAGACGGCGATCTCCCCGCCCGGTCGGCGGGCGAGCACGACGGCGATCTCACGCTCGATCGGCATGCGGTGTTCGACGAGCAGCGTCAGCCCGCGATCGAGCGCCTGCAACCACAGCTCCGCTGCCGCGCGCGCATCGGGCACCACCCACACGCCGCGGCCGTCGTAGCCACCCTGCGCCGCCTTAACGATCACCGGCCAGCCGCGCTCGTCGCCGAAAGCCACGATCTCCTCGGCAGAGGAGACGCTTTGCTTTTCTGGATGGGGGAGAGCATGCCGGCGCCAGAGCGCGAGCTGGCGGGCCTTGTTTTGCGCGATCGCCATCGTTTCGGCAGTAGGGCGCAGCACATGGCCCGCGCGCTCCAGATCGCGTAGCTGGCGCGCATCGACGAGTTCGTGATCGAAGGTGAGCACGTCGCAGCCGGCGGCGAAAGCGGCCAGGCTGGGGAAGTCGGTGGGCGGCGCAACGGCGACGTGGCGGCAGACCTGCGCGGCGCTGTCGTTGGCGCTGGCGGCGAGCAGCCGCACCTGCACAGCGAGCGGGATCGCCGCCTGGACGGTCATGCGGGCGAGCTGGCCGGCGCCGACGATGCCCACGCGCGGTGCGCGGGATACGGTGGCTGCTGGCATCGGAACCCTCCGGCCTCATGGTAGCGCGGGCACCCGCCAGTCCGCGACAGGTCCTTCTCATCGCGTTTGACTTGCCGCTACGGCTCCTGGTACCCTTTGTGCGATACAGCGCGAACAGGAGGTGCCAGGGAAGAACCGGCTGTCTGCGCTGCCTCGTTGCAGCGTCAGGCTAAGCATCCAGAGTGGCGGAGGGATACGGCCCTGTGAAGCCCGGCAACCGGTCTCGCGGCCCCTGCGAGATACGGTGCTAACTCCGGCCCGAGCCTCTACCTCGGGCAAGATGTGAGAGCGGGATCCCGGTGCAGGTGTGCGCCTCTCCACAGTTCTTCTGGAGAGGCGTTTCTGCGCCCGGCGATCTCAACCTGCGCGAGGAGCGTATACAGATGTCCTTTGCCCGTGCCTTGCGATGCCGCGAATGCGGCCGCGAATATCCTCTCACAGCGCAGCACGTCTGCGAGTTCTGTTTCGGCCCACTCGAGGTGGCCTACGACTACGACGCTATCGCCCGCGTCGCGAGCCGCGCTCGCATCGAGGCCGGGCCGGCGAGCATGTGGCGCTACGCCGATTTCCTCCCCTGCGACGCCGAAAACCGCGTCGAGTTGCAGACTGGCTTCACGCCACTGCTGCGCAGCAAGAATCTGGCCGAGCTGCTCGGCTTGCGTGAGCTCTACCTGAAGAACGATACCGTCAACCCCACGTGGTCGTTCAAAGATCGCGTGGTTGGAGTGGCCGCCACACGCGCGCGCGAGCTCGGCTTCACCACCCTCGCTTGCGCCAGCACCGGCAACCTCGCCAACAGCGTCGCCGCGCACGCCGCCCGCGCCGGCATGCAGGCGTTCGTCTTCATCCCCGCCGATCTCGAAGCGGGGAAGATCCTTGGCTCCGCCATCTACCGGCCGACGCTCGTCGCCGTCGATGGCAACTACGACCAGGTGAACCGACTCTGCGCCGAACTGGGCGATAAGTATCCCTGGGCGTTCGTCAACATCAACGTGCGACCCTACTACGCCGAGGGCAGCAAGACGCTCGGCTTCGAGACGGTGGAGCAACTCGGCTGGCGCGTTCCCGACCACTGCGTCGTACCGATCGCCAGCGGGTCGCTGTTCACCAAGATCTACAAGGGCTTCAAGGAGTTCGCCGCTGCCGGGCTGATCGACGGCGTGCACACGCGTATGTCGGGCGCGCAGGCGGAGGGCTGTTCGCCGGTCGCCACGGCCTACCGCGAGGGCACGACCACGTTCCGCCCCCAGAAGCCGAACACGATCGCCAAATCGCTGGCGATCGGCAACCCGGCCGATGGTTACTACGCGCTCAAGCAGATCGCCGAGACGCGCGGCGCCTGCGCTGCCGTCACCGATGTTGAGATCATCGAGGGGATGAAGTTGCTGGCCGAAACGGAGGGCATCTTCGCCGAGACGGCCGGCGGCGTGGTGATCGCGTCGCTGAAAAAGCTGGTGGAAAATGGGGTGATCCAGCGCGATGAGGTGACCGTCGCGTACATTACAGGTGCGGGCCTCAAAACGCAGGAGGCCGTGAGCGGGCACGTCGTCGAACCGCTGCACGTGGCACCGACTGTCGCCTCGTTCGAGCAGCGGCTCGGCGAACGTCTCGCTGCCGCGGCCACCGCCCGCTAGTGGAGACGGCCATGGCGCTGCGGCGGGTACGCTTCACCTTTCCGCCCGAGCTGATCACGGTGCCGATCATCTACGAGCTTGGTCACCGCTTCCAGGTCGTGACCAATATCCGCATGGCGGATGTGGATCAAAAAATTGGCTGGGTCATCCTCGAACTCGAAGGCGAGGAGGCCGAGATCGAGCGCGCGCTCGAGTGGGCGCAGGCGCGCGGCGTGCGCGTCGATCCGGTCGAGGGAGACGTCATCGAGGGATAAGGTTCAGCCCGCACCGGTTTGCCAGCACCGCTGGTAGCGATCGGAAGAGCATAGAACGCGCGAGCGGCGCCGCGACCGCCGCTCCTGGAGGTTGAACGCGCATGAGCGTTGTCGTGAGGATTCCCGCCCCGCTGCGGTCGTTGACCGGCAATCAAGAGAGCATCACGGCCGATGGGGCCTCGCTACAGGAATGCATCAACGGTCTCGAAGCGGCCTACCCCGGCATCAAAGAGCGCCTCTGCGACGAGAGTGGCCAGTTGCGGCGCTTCATCAACATCTATGTGAACGGCGAGGACGTCCGCTTCCTCTCCGGTCTGGAGACGCCGCTCAAGCAGGGCGACGAAGTGAGCATCGTACCCGCCGTCGCCGGCGGCTGAGCCAGCTCGAGCACATCGTAGGCCCTGACGCTCTCCGCAGCGGTCGAGAAGGAGACGGCGATGCCGCTCGCCGAGCAGCTCTACTTCGAAGATTTCCGCATCGGTGACCGTTTCCGCGCCCCTTCGCGCACGCTGACCGACGCGCATTTCCTTTTCTTCGCCGGACTGACCGGCGATAACCACCCGATCCACTACGATGTGGAGTACGCTCGCCGCACACGTTTCGGCCGGCCGGTGGCGCATGGCCTGCTGCTGGTGGCGATGACGGCGCTGGGCGCTGGGCCGCTGGCATCGCGCATCGAGGAATCGATCGTGGCGTTCGCCGAGCAGTCGGCGCGGTTTCTCGCTCCGGCGTTCGTCGGCGATACGATCTACCCCGAGCTCGAAGTCCTGGAACTGACGCCGCGCACGACAACCGGGCTCGTGACCTTTGCGGCGCGCTTGCGCAACCAGCGTGGCGAGCTGCTGCTCGATGGCGTGCATCGGTACATCATCAAGCGTCGGCCGGCGCAGGAGGAACCCCATGACTGACGAGATGCCGGATTTTGCCACGCTCTGCGCCGGCGCCGATAAACCGGTGCCATCGGTGACGCAGCCGCTGGTTGCGCCGATCGTGACGAGCGCCGTCTTTCACATCCCCACGCTGGAAACGGTCGACGCTCTGTACGAGGGCCGGGCCGAAGGCTTCATCTACACGCGTGATGGCAATCCGAACCAGGCGGCGTTGGGACGGTTGGTCGCGCGGCTGGAGGGCGCGGAGGATGGCGCGGCAGCGGCCACGGGTATGGCGGCGGTCGCCGCGGCGGTGCTCGATGGCCTGAAACAGGGGGATCGGATCGTCGCCGCGCACGATCTCTACGGCAAGTCGATGGCGTTGCTGCGCGGACCACTCTCGGGGTTCGGTGTGCGCGTCGATTTCGTCGATCTCGCCGATAACAACGCTGCGCGGGCCGCGCTCGCCCAACCCGCAGCAGCCGTGCTGGTGGAGTCCGTCAGCAATCCGCTGCTACACCTTCCCGATCTGCCGCTGCTGGCCGGGCTGGCCCACGCCGCGGGTGCGCGGCTGGTGGTGGATAACACCTTCGCTACACCGTACCACTGCACCCCGCTCGCACATGGTGCCGATGTCGTCGTCCATAGCGGCACCAAGTACCTCGGCGGCCATAGCGACGTGACGATCGGCGCGCTGGCCGGCAGCGCGGAGGCGATGGGCCGGGCACGGTCGCTGCTGGCTACGTTCGGCGGTACGGCCAGCCCGTTCGACTGCTGGCTGACGGTGCGCGGCATCAAAACGCTGGCGCTGCGTATGGAACGTGCCTCGGCGAACGCGCTCACGGTCGCCCGGTTTCTCGCGTCCCGCCCCGAAGTCGCGCGTGTGAACTATCCGGGGCTGGAAACGCACCCGCACCATGAGCGGGCGTGCCGGCTGCTGCGCAACGGTTTCGGCGCAATGGTCACGTTCGACCTGGCCGGTGGCGTCGCGGCGGCCGAACGCTTCATCGCTGCGCTACGGTACATCCGCTTCGCCCCCAGCCTCGGCGATGTCAGCACCACGCTCTCGCACCCGGCAAAAACGTCGCACCGCGGTTACCCACCGGAGCAGCGGGAGCGCCTCGGCATCACCGACGGTCTGATCCGCCTCTCCGTCGGCATCGAGCGGGTAGGCGATATCATCGCCGATCTCGAACACGGCCTCGACGCGCTGCGCTGAGGCCCTCACCCGCGAGAAGTAACACCCGCGTGACAGCCCGCTGATCATCGTGCGGCAAGGTGGCGCGCCCTCTTTTCAGAGCAGTCCCAGCGCGTTACAATGTTGACAAACGTGGTCAGCAATGAAAGGAGCGGGGCGTGCGGATCTCGATGAAAGGCGACTACGGCATCCGCGCCCTGACCGAGCTGGCGCTGCGGTATGGTCAGGGGCCGGTGCAGTGCGCGGAGATCGCCGCGCGGCAGCGGATCCCCGAGCCGTACCTCGATCACCTGCTGACGACGCTGCGCCGCCATGGCTTCATCAAGAGCGTGCGCGGGCCGCAGGGCGGCCACATGCTGCTGCGCCCGCCGGAGGAGATCCGGCTCGACGAAGTTGTCGAGGCGCTCGAAGGCTCGCTGTCGCCGAGCGGCTGTCTTGATCCAGGCAGCGAATGCGAACGGAACGGCGGTTGCGCGCAGCGCGCGCTCTGGGAAGAGGTCTACGAGGCGACGCGCGCCATTCTGCACCGAACCACGATCGCCGACATCGCCGCGCGCGAGCGGCAACCTGCTGGCGGGAGGTACTGCATCTAATGGCGAGGCTGGACGCGCAACGCAATTTCCCCCGCCGCCACGATAAAGGTCTCTACCGGCCGCGCTGCTCGCGGTTCACGCCGCGCGTGTCCCCGTTGAGGCGGCCCGTGCTGCTCGAAGAGTCGCGCCGGCCGTGGCCGAATCCTGAGCACTGCTCCACGATCGAATGGTGGTGGCGGCTGTGACCAGAACCACGGCGCAGCCGGATACCAGGCACGCCGGGATCGCCGAAAGCGTGCTGGACCTTGTCGGCAATACGCCGCTGGTCCGGCTGCGCCGTATCCCTTCGCCCGAAGGGGCGGCGGTGCTCGGCAAGCTCGAATCGCTCAACCCTGCCGGCAGCGTCAAGGATCGCATCGCCGTGGCGATGATCGAAGCGGCCGAGCGGGAGGGGCGTCTGCGGCCGGGCGCGACGATCGTCGAGCCGACGAGCGGCAACACGGGCATCGGCCTCGCCATGGTCGCGGCGGTGAAGGGGTACCATCTCATCCTGACGATGCCAGAGGATATGAGCGTCGAGCGGCGGAAGCTGTTGCGGCGCTTCGGTGCGGAGATCCGGCTAACGCCGGCGATCGAGGGGATGAGCGGCGCGGTTTACGCCGCCGAGCAGATCGTGGCCAGTACCCCTGGTGCCTTCATGCCGCAGCAGTTCACCAACCCTGCTAACCCCGAGATCCACCGTCTGACGACCGGACCGGAGATCCTGAGACAGACGGGCGGCAAAGTAGATGCGTTCGTCGCCGGTGTGGGCACCGGGGGTACGATCACCGGCGTTGGTCAGGTGCTGCGCGAGGCGAATCCGGAGGTACTGATCGTCGCCGTCGAACCGGCGCGCTCGCGCGTGCTTGCGGGCAAACGCGCCGGCCTGCACGCGATCCAGGGGATCGGCGCGAGCTTCATCCCCGGCGTGCTCGACCGCACCATCTATCAGGAGCTGATCGCCGTCTCGGACGAGGATGCCATCGAGATGGCGCAGCGGCTGGCCCGCGAGGAGGGGCTGCTGGTCGGTATCTCCTCGGGAGCGAACGTCTGGGCAGCATGCCGCGTGGCGCGGAAGCTCGGGCCGGGCAAGACGGTCGTGACGATGCTCTGCGACACCGGCGAGCGCTACCTCAGCGCGATGCCCTGAGGCCGCGGGGACGGAACGGAGAAGAGAACGTGCACGATACGGAACAGGAGCCAGACAGCATGGCTGTGAGCGTTTACATTCCCACGCCGTTTCGGCGACTAACGGGCAACCGCGAGCGGGTCACGGCCGAAGGGCGCACCGTTGGCGAGGTGCTGGAGCGGCTGAATCAGCAGTTTCCCGGCTTTGCCGATCTGATCTACGACGAACATCGCCGTATCCCGGCGCATATCAACGTCTACCTCAACAATCGGGAGATCCATTCGCTGCAGGGCGAGCAAACGGCCGTGCAAGATGGCGACGAAGTGGCTGTAATCCCAGCGATCGCTGGCGGCGCTGGCACGGCGCTCACGCCCGAGCAGGTGACGCGCTACTCGCGGCACATCATCATGCCGCAGGTGGGGCCGGTGGGCCAGCGCAAGCTGATGGCGGCCAAAGTGTTGATCATCGGCGCTGGCGGGCTGGGCTCGCCTGTGGCGGTCTATCTGGCGCTGGCGGGCGTGGGCACCATTGGCCTTGTCGATTTCGATGTCGTCGATCTGTCCAACCTGCAGCGGCAGATCCTGCACCAGAACGACGATGTGGGCAAGCCGAAGGTCGTCTCGGCAAAAGAGACGCTCAACGCCTACAACCCCGATGTCAACGTCGTGCTGCACGAGGTACCGCTGACGTCGGAGAACGCGCTGGAGATCATCTCGCAGTACGACATCGTGGTGAACGGCGCCGATAACTTCGCCACGCGCTACCTCGCCAACGATGCCTGCTATCTGGCCGGCAAACCGCTCGTGGATGGTGCGATTCTCCTCTTCGATGGCCGCGCCAGCACGTACATCCCGGGCAAGGGCTGCTACCGCTGCATCTTCCCCGAGCCACCACCGCCGGGTATGGTACCCTCCTGCGCCGAGGCAGGCGTGCTCGGTGCGCTCTGCGGTACGATCGGTTCGATCCAGGCGACCGAGGTCATGAAGCTGATCCTCGGTATCGGCGAACCGCTCGCCGGGCGGCTACTGCTCTACGACGCGCTGACGATGGAGTTCCGCATCGTCAAGACGCGGCGCGATCCCAACTGCCCGCTGTGCGGCGACAACCCGACGGTGACGCAGCTCATCGACTACGACGAGTTCTGCGGTGGCCCGCCGCATAAAGACGGCGCGCCTGTGGCCGCGGGCTGAACGCGGGTCCGACCTGGCAGGCCGCCCAACACCAGTGAACACACGGAAGTATCTTTCTAACGAAGGAGAGAGAGCGAGGCGATGGCCGTTGAAGTGCGGGTAACCGCCGTTTTGCAGCGCCTGACCAACGGCGCCAAAACCGTCCAGGCCGAGGGCCACACGGTCGAGGAGCTGCTGCGCGACCTCGATCGGCGCTACCCCGGCTTTCTGCAGCAGGTGCAGGGCGAGGACGGCCAGCTGCACCGCTTCGTCAACATCTATCTGAACGACGAGGATATCCGCTATATCCAGAAGCTGGCGACGCCGCTGAAGGATGGCGATGTGGTTTCGATCCTGCCCGCGCTGGCGGGCGGCTAGCGGCGGGTTCACGCCCGGGAGCGACCAACCATGCTGTATACGAGCATCCTCGACACGGTGGGCAATACGCCGCTGGTGCTGATGCCGCGGATGAGCCCCAACCCGAACGTACAGATCTACGCCAAGCTCGAAGGGCTGAACCCTTCGGGTAGCGTGAAGGACCGCTGCGCCAAGTACATGATCGAGGCGGCGGAGAAACAGGGGCTGCTGACGCCCGAGAAGATCATCCTCGAGCCGACGAGCGGCAACACCGGCATCGCGCTGGCCATGATCGGGCGCGTCAAAGGCTACCGTGTGATGGTCGTGATGCCGGAGAACGTGAGCATCGAGCGCACGCAGCTGCTGCAGGCGTATGGCGCCGAGATCGTCTACTCCGATGGCGCGCGCGGCTCGAATGGCGCGATCGCCGTGGCGCAGCAGATGGTCGCCGAAGCGCCGCAGAAGTTCTACATGCCGTACCAGTACGGTAACGAGGCGAACCCGCGCGCCCACTACGAAACGACAGGGCCGGAGATCGTGCGCGACCTGCCCGATGTCGATGTCTTCGTGGCGGGGCTGGGCACCGGCGGCACGCTCACCGGCACGGGTCGCTTCCTCAAAGAGTACAATCCCAACATCAAGGTCATCGCCGCAGTGCCACACCCGGGCGATCTCGTGCAGGGGCTGCGCTCGCTCGACGAAGGGTTCATCCCGCCGGTGCTGGATGAGTCGGTGCTCGACGGCCGGGTCGTCGTCGATAGCCGCACCTCGTTCGCCACCACGCGCGATCTAGCGCAGAAGGAGGGCATCTTCGCTGGCATCTCCTGCGGCGCGGCGGTCAAGACGGCGCAACGCGTTGCGGCGCGCATGGAGCGGGGCAAGATCGTCGTCATTCTGGCCGATGGCGGCTGGAAATACCTCTCCACGAACCTCTGGACGATGAACTACGACGATCTGCCCGACGACCTCGACAACAAGATCTGGTGGTAGCCGTGCCGCTGCTACTGCCCGAGGAGATGCGCCGGGCCTTGATCGCGCACGCCCGGCGTGAGGCCCCAAACGAGTGCTGCGGCATCATCGCCGGCAAGGATGGCCGCCCGGTGCGGGTGCTCGAGGCGCGCAACGCCGAACAGAGTCCGTATCGCTACAGCATCGATTCGCGCGACCTGCTGCAGCTCTTCCGCGAACTAGAGGTGAACGGCTGGGACCTGCTAGCGATCTACCACTCGCATACGCATACGCCCGCTTATCCAAGCCCGACGGACCTCAGCCTTGCCGCTTATCCCGATGCCTACTACATCCTGATCTCGCTGGCCGAGGCAGAGCCGGACGTGCGCGCCTACCGCATTATCGATGGTGCGGTGCGCGAGGAGCCGATCGAGGTGCACTGACCACGTCTATCGATACTGTTTATCGAATGGCCGCCGTGATAAAGATAGCGGCCGCTTGAGATCTGCCCACGCTTGCCGTAGCGTTGCTTGTACGGAGCGTCCGTGCCGCCGTAGCACGGCGACGAGGAGCTAGCCCGTGACCACGCTCAACGATGTCCATGGCCGGTTGAACATCCCTGCCCAGCCGGTACCGAAGCAGGCGCCGGCCGAACGGGTCCGCAATTGGGATGAGGTCTACCACGGCTTCGATATCGAGGGCGCGATCATCGAGGCGAGTCGCTGCCTCGATTGCCCCGCCGCGCCCTGTCAGGAGGCCTGCCCGCTGCACAACGATATCCCCGGGGCGCTGAAACTGCTCGAAGCGGGCGATATCGAGGGCGCGGCCAACAAATTCCGCGAGACATCCAATCTGCCGGAGATGTGCGGCCGGCTCTGCCCGCAAGAACGCCTCTGCGAGGGCAACTGCGTCGTCGGCTTCGCTATCCGCCCTGGCCTGCACCAAGAACCACCGGTGACGATCGGCAAGCTCGAAGCGTTCGTGGCCGATTACCAGCGCGCGCTGCACGGCGGGATGGAACCGCTACCGTTGCTGCCACCACCGACGGGCAAGCGCGTGGCGGTCGTCGGCTCCGGCCCGGCTGGTCTTGCCGTCGCGGAGGAGCTGCAGAAGAAAGGGCACCAGTGCACCGTTTTTGAGGCCTGGCCCGAGCCGGGTGGCGTGCTCGTCTACGGCATCCCCAACTTCAAGATGCGCAAGGAGATCGTCGACGCCAAGATCGCTTTCCTCAAGAAGCTGGGCATCGAGTTCGTCTGCAACACACGCATCGGCAAAGATATCGGTCTCGATGAGCTGTTCCAGCGCGGGTATCACGCGGTCTTCATCGGCACGGGCGCGGGCGTCGGCAACGCGCTCAAGATTCCTGGCGAAGATGAGCTGGAGGGTATCTACGCCGCGACCGACTTTCTCGTGCGCGGCAACCTGCCCCTCGAAGCACTCCCCGAGCACTTGCGCCAACCGCTCGACGTCGGTGAGAACGTTGTCGTCATCGGTGGCGGCGATACCTCGATGGACTGCGTGCGCACGGCCGTGCGTCTGGGGGCGAAGAACGTGACGCTGATCTACCGTCGCACCGAGGCGGAGATGCTCGGCCGCGCAGAAGAACGGAAGCACGCTGCCGAAGAGGGTGTGCGCTTCGAGTGGTTAACCGTACCCCTGCGTTTCCTCGGCGACGAGCGCGGCCACGTGACGGGTGTGCTCTGCCAGCGCGTCCAACTGGGCGAACCGGACGAATCCGGGCGCAGGCGGCCGGTGCCCGTCGCTGGTTCCGAATTCGTGCTGCCGGCCGATAGCGTCGCCATCGCCATCGGCTACAACGCCGACCCGCTGATTCCGCAAACCACGCCCGGCGTGCGCACGAACCGCTGGTTCCTGTTCGAGGTTGACCCCGAGACGATGATGACGAGCCGCCCCGGCGTGTTCGCCGGCGGCGATAACGTCAACGGCGCTGATCTCGTGGTCACGGCGGTGGCCGACGGTCGCCGCGCCGCCGAGGCGATGCACCGCTATCTGCAAACCCTCGCCTAACCTTCTACTCGCGCAACGTACTTCTTGTGGTCAGGTGCGCGTGCCACGCGAGGGATTTGCGCCTTCTCGCGTGCCGTTATCCTCATGCGGACGCGTGCGGAGCAGAGGCGAGCGATACCTTGACTCGCTGCCACGCGGGAGGGGCCATGGTGGAAGACCGCGCGAGAGGGCCCAGCGCGCAGGAGCTCCTCGCCGAGCAGGTGCGTGCCTGGTGGACGGCAGCGCTCATGGGCAACGCGCTCTCGCCGCATCCCGTGCATGGCGAGGCGCTGAGCGTGCACTTTGATGACGACACGCTCGTGCTTTCGGGGTACGTCACGACCGAGGCGGAGCTGGCCGCGTTGCACGACGAGCTGAACATCGCGCGTGAGCGCGGCATCAGCGACGTGCGCGTCGACGTCGAGATCCGGGAACCGCCGGGCGAACAGGGGCTACTTGCCCAGACATTGATCGCGATCTTCGCGAACGAGGCACTGGCGCAGTTTGCGCTCGCGTACGTCGAGGCGCTCGGGCGTTTTGCGCATGAGGCCGCCGAACTGATCCTGCCGGGTGCCGAAGCCCGCACACGTATCGCTGCTCTCGACGAACCATATGCCGATCTCGTGCGCCGTCACCTCGATAAAGGACGTGCCGCCGTGCTTGTGACGGTGGATGAAACCGAGGCGTTTCATGCGCGCGAGTTGCTCGATGAGGGGACGCGCAGCTTGGAGGTCGTTGTGCTGCCTCCGCACCCACGCCGAAGGGGCGCGAACCAGATGGTTTCCTCGCCTCAACGGGCGTGATGCAGTGAGGGGCCGTCCGCAGGACGGCCAAGGAGCGAACGAGAGGGTGAGCGGCGAACAGATTACCAGCGACGCGCCTTCGCACACCGCGGCCAGAGAGAAGCAGGCAACACGGAGCACGAGGCAGGATGCCGAAGCGACCCAGGCTGCCCTGTCGCGCGTCCAGCGCATCCGTTTCCGCGAAATCCTCGGCATCGTTGGGCCCGGTGTCATCACCGGCGGTGCGGACAATGATCCCGCTGGTATCACCACATATTCAGTGGTCGGTGCACAAAGCGGTTTCACGCAGAACTGGTTGCTGCTGCTTTCGACGCCGCTGCTGATCGTCGTTCAGCAGATGGCCGCACGTATCGGCAACGTTACCAAAAATGATTTGGCGACGCTGATCCGCATCCGCTACGGTATGCCGATCGCGACGCTTGCTGTCGGCGCGACGGCGATCGCGAATATCATCACCATCGGCGCCGACCTGGTGATGATGGCCGCGACACTGGAGCTCGTAACGGGTAGGAGCTACGTTGAATTCGTCGTACCGATCGCCGCGGTTGCTGCCTTCTCCACGATCTTTCTGAATTACCGTACCATGCAGCGATATCTATTGTGGCTGGCGGCTGTTTTTGCCTGTTATATCGTGAGCGCTTTTCTTGCCCGGCCAAACTGGATTGACGTTGCAAAGTCTACGTTTCTGCCGCACTTGAGTCTTGATGCGACATATCTACTCGGCGCAGTGGGACTGTTGGGAACGACGATCACCCCCTATCTTTTCTTTTGGCAAACGAGCGGCGAAATCGAAGATCGGCGCGGCGTACAGGACATCAGGCGCTCTGGCCTGGATATCATCGCGGGTATGGTCTGGTCCAATATTGTTGCCCTCTTCATCTTGATCGTCACGGGCGCGGTTTTGCATGCGCATGGCAAGACGATTGTGACAGCGGCAGATGCTGCTAGAGCGCTGGAGCCGTTTGTTGGCTCGAGCGCTAAATATCTCTTTGCCGTCGGTATCGTGGGTGCAGGCTTGCTTGCCGTACCGGTGCTCGCAGCTAGCACGGCTTACGCGATGGCCGGCCTACTCGGCTGGCGGCGCGGGCTGGCGCGCCGGGTCAATGCCGCGCCGGCCTTTTACCTCGTGCTTGGGCTGGCGTTGCTGGTCGGTGTGCAGCTCGCGATCGCCGGCGTCGATCCGATCAAGGCCTTATTCTATTCGCAGGTGCTCGATGGGCTGATCGCAGCGCCGCTGGTGCTGCTCCTTCTGCTACTGACTACCAACCGGGCTATCATGGGCGATTTTGTGATCGGCCGGGTGGCGCGAGTCATCGGCTGGGTAGCTGTCGGCGTACTTGCTACA
>Ga0209061_1001649_pt1 | contig 34748 bp, 24 predicted proteins | sample Coa_R1_10_FD_187157 | JGI IMG/M metagenome (GOLD analysis project Ga0209061, IMG submission 187157) | Surface soil microbial communities from Centralia Pennsylvania, which are recovering from an underground coalmine fire - Coalmine... | ecosystem: Environmental > Terrestrial > Soil >... | reverse complement strand
ATGATATTGGCCGGGATAGCTTGCAATAGCGCGTTCTTCATGTTATTTGACTCTTTGCAAAGTACGAATGCGGATTCAGCAAGGCTTTCTTCTCACCCGTTGCTGTCTCTTTTCCGATGGCCGGTTAGCGAAAAATGCGTTGGGCGAAGAGATACAGGTTGTTCTTCCACTCCGTCGGGTCGTGGGCGTTGCCGTCCACGTGCCACACATGAGGCACGTTCTTTTCCTTCAGGTAAGCATGGACACCCTGACTGATGCGGATTAGCCCATCCTTCTTGCCACAGGCCAGCCAGAGCAGTTTCAGTTTCTCCTTGGCAACCATCGGATCAGGCACCAGCTGCGCCGGAGGCTTCGTGTTCGGTGCGGCTGAGAAGGCGCCTACCCAGGCGAAAGTATCGAGGTGGGCCAGTCCAAAGTTGAGCGCTTGGCCGCCACCCATCGACAGACCGGCCAGCGCTCGGTGCTCTCTATCGGCCCACACTGAATAGCGTGCTTCGATAGTAGGGATCACGTCCGTGAGGAGATCCTGCTCGAAAGCCGCGAAAGCTGGTGCCGAACGGAAGACGTCTCCCTCCGCCCGATCATTCTTTTGCGCCCGGCCGTTGGGCATGACCACGATCATGGGCACGACTTTTCCGTCAGCCAGCAGGTTATCGAGGAGAACGTTAGGCTTGCAGAAACGTTGCCATTCCGTTTCATCGCCGCCGATTCCGTGGAGCAGATACAAAACCGGATACTTTTTGTCCTTGGTGTAAGCCGGCGGTGTATACACTTGCATCCTGCGCGTCGTGCCGACCGACCTGGATTCGTAGGAGATCATCTCGAGCTTGCCATGTGGGATATCCTCACGCTCCTTGTCGAAGCCGGCGGGCGGGTCGTCGAAAGCGGGCTTGTCATCCGGGTTGAGCACGATGTTCCCCCGCCTTGGCCGACCGGGGCGGCTAGCCCGGCCCGCATCCTGGGCATTGACGAACAGCAGCGGGGCGAACTCATGCAAGCAACGGCGCCACGTCAGCCACTCGTGCGCCGTGCCGGGCGACTCGTAATATACGTTCTTGATACCGGCCTTTTTCAGTGTCTCGTGATATTTCTTGATGCTCTCGTATATTCGCCCCTCGGCCGTGCCGACGCCCAGCCAGAGGAGACGGACCTTCTTGTTGAACTCAACTGTGTCCGCCATGACACCACCATAGGCCGTCTTGGGGTCAAAGGCGGCGCCACCGAAGCCGCCGCCCGCCCCGCTAAACCCGCCGATATAAGCGAACAGATCAAGGTGCTTGAGTGTGATCTGGAAGGTCTGCATGCCGCCCATGGATAGTCCGGCCATCGCCCGGTATTCGCGATCTGGGAGGGTGCGATAGGTTGCGTCGATCATTGGGATTAAATCCTTGACCATTACCTCCTCAAACGCACCGAACAGCCGGCTGAAGTCGCGGGGCGCGCCCGGCCGGCCTGGAGCGGGAGCGGCGTCGCCCGGCCGGCGTGCATAGCCGCGTTCCATCACGACGATCATGGGCTTCGCCTTCCGCTCGGCGATCAGATTATCCAGGATGAAGCCGACGCGCCCCTGGTTTGGCCAGGCCCGTTCGTCTTCGCCGCCGCCGTGCTGCAAGTACAGCACCGGATAGCGCTTCTCGCGATTGGTGTCGTAACCGGGCGGCGTGTAGACGAAAATGCGTCGCCACTGCTGGGTTGTCTTGGAGTGATACCAGCGCTCCCGGATTTCGCCGTGCGGCACATCTTTGGGGAGATAGTAATCGACACCCTTCTCCGGGATCTCGATGCCACTGGTTTGCTTGCCGGTCCCGAAAAACGTTTCACTGGCAGGGTCATTGACCTCCACGCCATCGATGAACACCCTGTAGTAATGGAACCCGGGCACCAGTTTGTCCGTCGTCACGGTCCAGAAGCCATCCTCGCCTTTCTTCGCCGAATAGCGCTTACCGCCATCAAATCCGAAAAATCCGAATTCGACCTTCTGAGCGCTCGGCGCCTTGATACGGAACGTCACCCGCAGGTCGGCGTGGATGCGGGGATACTCCGCACCGCGAATGTTGCTGGGCGCAGGGATGGTATCGGCGGGCTTTGAATCTTCTGCCTGCGCAGAGGCCGCGATCAAGCAGAGAGCCAGCAGGCCAGCGAACCAAGCATTACGCATCGGTGGACCTCCCTTGTTGGTTGGGTAGATAGGTAAGCGGAGCGGAGGCTGAACGCACTCCGCTATGCGTCTCAGCTAAACTTACATCAACGTAAACGCGGGGAGTTTGACGATTTCCCCGCCCTTCAGCGCCGACTGATGGGCACAGATACCCACGCAGGTCCAGTTGGCTGACTGCACGGCGTTAGGATAGGGATCGCGATTTTCCGCCAGGGCCGAGAGGAACTCGTGGCACAGGTGCGGATGTGAGCCGCCGTGGCCGCCGCCCTGGATGAACGACAAATGAGCGTGCTCACCGGCATCGTAGACGCCGCGTGTCGTGAAACGCTGGATCTCCGGTGGCAACAGATGGGCGTAATCGGGCACCTTGACGCGCTGGGGGATTTCCGGCTCCGGCTTCTTGGCCGTGTGGACCACAGGATCTTCCCCTTCAATCAGCTGCCATTCGAATGATTTCTTCGTGCCATAGACATCGAAACTCTCACGGTACTGGCGGGCCGTATCGAACAATGAGCGATAAATACGAGCCGTCAAGTCAGAATTGCGGAGTTTGATGTGCGCTGTTTCGACAGCAAACGGCGAATGGTATTTACCGATCAGCTCTTGGCGGATGGTGCCGGAGCCGAAACAGGAGACGTATTCCGCCTCGGCCCTGGTCAGGGCCAGACAGGGGCCGACGCAGTGCGTAGCGTAGTGCATCGGCGGCAGGCCCGGCCAATAATCCGGCCAGCCGTCCATGTCTTGCTGATGGCTCGCCTGCAAAAACTGCACTTTGCCCAGTTCGCCCTTGTCGTACAGCTCCTTGACGAACAGAAACTCGCGGGCATACACAACTGTTTCAGCCATCATGTATTTCAAGCCGGTCTTTTTGACCAACTCGACGATCTGCTGACATTCTTCGATAGTGGTGGCCATCGGCACGGTAGACATGACGTGTTTGCCGGCTTTGAGGGCGGCAATGGCTTGGGGAGCGTGATCGGGGATGGGTGTATTGATGTGGACGAAATCGACGTTGGGATCGGCGAGAACGTCTTCATAGCGGCGGTAGCGCTTGGCAATGCCGAAGGCGTCGCCGACCTGGTTGAGCTTGCTCTCGGTGCGCTGGCAGATGGCGTACATGTTAGCCAGCGGGTGCTTTTGGTAGATGGGAATGAACTCGGCGCCGAAGCCGAGACCGATGATCGCCACGTTGAATTGCTTGTTGGCCATGCCTGTTGCCTCGCTCGGGGTGCAGAACAGTTACTTGTGCTTGAGAAAAGCGTTCAAGATAAGATAACTATTTCCACCGAGCCGGCAAGTCGAAATTGCGTATCCGATCGGCGATCGTAAGGGAACCGTTTGATTCCCTGCTCCCTTACGATCGCCGATCGGATTTATCGAATTGTGGTGCTCACAGGGGCGGCCATTCGTGATCGAGACCTTCTTGCTCGATGAGGCGGATCTGGTCCACGCTGACGCCGAATCGATGGGCGACCAGCTGGCGCGAGCGCGTCACGCCGACACGTTGATCCTGTGTTTCCACCAAGGCGAGGAAAATCTCCTTGCGCCGCGGCTCTGGCAAAGTCTCGTCGAATGGATGCTGCGCCATCGTCCAACCTCCCACTGTAGCTGAGCAGCGATTCTTCACAAACCCCAACAGCAACGTGTCCCTTGTCCCTTGCCCCAAGTGTACCACAAGTCCGGCGGTTGTTCGGCAAATTCTCGATTTTTTTCACCCCTGGCTTGTTCGCCGCGCCAGCAAGGGCAACTCCCTCCCTTGCGAGCGGGTGGGCGAAGAGGGAGCGAGGGGCGGTTTCGCCTTGCGTAGCTGCGGTGGGATTCGTAAAAAGACAATAATCCAACCCAAAGAGGGTGTTCACCTGTTTTCTCGGTTTTTGGAGGATTCATGGCCAAAGAAGAAGCGATTCAGGTTCAAGGCAAGGTGATCGCTGCTCTTGCCAACACACAGTTCCGGGTCCGTCTGGAGAACGGGCACGAAATCGTGGCCCACATCGCTGGCAAGATCCGCAAGAACTTCATCCGTATCCTGCCTGGCGATACGGTCACCGTTGCCATTTCTCCTTACGATTTGAGCAAAGGCCGTATCACCTATCGCGGTCCGTTGCGTCAGCGCACGGCCGATACGGCGACGCCTCCGGAATAATTGCTGCCTCTATAGCTGGCCGCGGGGCACTCGGGCCCCGCCGGGCAAGGCGAGACGTCCTTTCCATGCCATTCTCTACCTCTGCTCTTTGTTAATGCTTTCGGCTCGGATTCTGCAGCGTGGCGGCGCGAAAAAAATCCATTTTTCCCTATTCAGTACCAGGTTCGCATGGTAGAATGTGCTGTATTGTGGGCTTTACGGATTGGTCCATGTCGCGGCTTGCTCGCGGGCCGGGTTCGGTTGCACTGTGGCGAGTCTCCCATTTTCCTTTCCTCCAAAGTCCATGTGTTAACGTTTTGCGGAGCAGGTCGTCCTACGGGATGATCGTGTGCCTCGCCAGTTTCTTTCCGGAGGCCCTCATGGGCAAGAAGTTGTACGTGGGCAATCTGCCCTACTCAGTTGGTAACAATGATTTGCAGCGCCTGTTCGAGGCGCACGGCAGCGTGGTGTCGGCCCAGGTTATCATGGACCGTGACACCGGCCGCTCCAAAGGTTTCGGCTTTGTGGAGATGGGCAATGATTCCGAAGCGCAGGCCGCTATTGCCGATATGAACGGCAAAGAGGTGGATGGCCGGTCCTTGACCGTCAATGAAGCACGTCCAAAACCCGAAGGCGGCAGCAATCGCGGTGGTCGCGGTGGACGCGGCGGTTATGGCGGCGGACGCAGTCGCTACTAAGCAAAAAGATTAACCACAGAGTCACCAAGGGCACAGAGAAGCAAATCCAGAAACAGGGAAAAGCAGAAAAGAAAGAGATGTCCATCTCCTCCTTTTCTTTACTTTCTTTTTCTACGTTTGCTTCTCTATGTTCTTGGTGACTCTGCGGTTCGTTCCTATTCCTCCTTCACCAATTCCAACACGCTCCACAAGCTCGGATCCTCCGCCCAAGGAAAATCGCTGCCGACGCTAAGCGACTGTTCTCCCAATTCTCGATCATGGACGGCCAGATGTATCCCCAACCGCGGCTCCAACTCCGGGTCGAAGCCGTACAGCGCCGTTGCCGGCAAGAATGCTTCCAGCCGATAGCCGCCGGTGCGCGGCACCAATTGAAACGGCACCGTCTCTGCCGCTATCATCGGTGCATCCTGCAGCGCGCGATGGATCTTGCTCTGTACCAAGGCTGGCTCATCCTTGTCGGGACCGCCGCCAGCGGCGAGAAAATGGAACTGATGGCAATAACGGCTGGCGCGATGGCTGGTGCGGGCATCGCGCGTATCGATCCAGATGGTGACGCCGTCGGAAGACCGCGGCCGGGAAATATCTCCGACAGGTACCTGTTCCTTGCCGCGTACTTCTACTTGCAACGCCAATCCTCCCTCGTTCCAGGCCATGCGCACATCGGCGAACGAGCGCCGTCCGTCCATGTCGGCAAAACTGTCCAACCGACACGTAGGAGGCAAATCGAGCAAATCATCGCTGTCCTCGCGCGGCAGCTCGGCGATGTAACGGCAGGGATAGCAAACGCGGAAGAGAAAGCGATTCGGAATCAGCGGCATAGGAATCTCCAAAATTAACCCCAGAGTCACAGAGGACACAGAGAATACAGAGGAGAAAATCAGGACCAGAAGGAGCCAAGACCCGTGGGTCTGACCTTGGCTTTCCCTTTTCTTTGTGTTTCCTTCTCTGTGTTCTCTGTGACTCTGGGGTTAGCTCTTTTCTTCAGCTCAGCAGGCTGCGTTCGAGAACTTCACGAGCGCGATGAAAGCTGGGTTGCCAGACGATCTCCGGTGCACCGTGGGCCAGGCAATCGCGGAGTTTTTCCAAGGTGTTGCGAGCCATGTGCGGGCACTTGTTGCAGGCGCAGGTGATGCCCGGCACCGGATGATAGCGGTGCTGCGGAAATTGGCTCTGCATCTGCCACATCATGTTCACTTCTGTGGCGACGAGGAAGTCGGTCGGCTCCCGATAAGTCGCCAGGTGCTTGAGCATGGCCTCGGTACCGCCAACGAAATCGCTGTGTTCGCGGATGTTCGCCGGACATTCCGGATGGGCCAGCGTGATCGCTTTGGGCAACTGGCGTTTCAGTGCCAGCAGATCGCCGACGCTGAAAATCTCATGCACTATGCACGAACCGTCCCACAGGATCATTTTCCGTCCGGTGACTTCTTGCAGATATTGGCCCAGGTGCCGATCCGGCACGAACAGGATCTCATGGTCGGCAGGCACACGGCGAAGGATCGACTCGGCGTTGCCAGACGTGACGACCCAGTCAGACAGGGCTTTGACAGCGGCGGTGCTATTGATATAGGCAACAGTCTGAAAGCGCCGGCCGTTGATGCGGAGCATTTCCTGATAACGAGCTAGCTTGTCGGCAGGGCAGCTCTCGGCCAAACTGCACCCTGCTTGCAGATCCGGCAACAAAACGCGCTTGTCGGGATTGAGGATTTTCGCCGTCTCGGCCATGAAATGCACGCCGCAGAACACGATCGTCGAAGTGGTGACTTTCGTGGCTGCGCGGGCCAGTTTCAGGCTGTCGCCGGTGAAATCGGCAAGCTCCTGGATTTCGCCATCCTGATAGTAGTGAGCGAGAATGGTAGCGTTATTCTGTCCTTTGAGATGACGAATCTCGGCGATGAGATCAAGCATAATAAAAGCCCTTGTTTTTCGTGTGGCGGAGGACGAACCCACATCCGAAGGTATTGTACACAAATTTTTCGCGTTCGACGATTGACTTTCGCCGCAGATCAGAGAAACTGGTAAGCATACTTCGCTCACTGAGTTCCTACCTATTTTCCCCACCGGGAGGAGATCCATCGTGACCGATACATTCCACCCCAACCTTTCGCGTCGTGACATGCTGAAGACGAGCAGCCAAGTCGCTATGGCTTCGGCGCTGACCGGACTGGCCATTCCGGCAGTTCATGCTGGTGAAAACAACACCATCCAGCTGGCTCTGGTCGGCTGCGGCGGCCGCGGCACTGGCGCCGCTGAGGACGCCCTGGTCAGCCGCTTCGGCCCTACCAAGCTCGTGGCTATGGCCGATGTTTTCACGAGTAAGCTCAACCGATGCTACGACTACCTCAAGAAGTTTGAGAAGGACAAGAAAGTCGAAGTGCCCACGGATCGCAAGTTCCTTGGTTTCGATGCCTACAAGCACGCCATGGACTGCTTACGGCCGGGCGATGTGGTCATCCTGACGACGCCGCCAGCGTTTCGCTGGGTCCATTTCACCTACGCCATCCAGAAAGGACTGCACGTCTTCATGGAGAAGCCGATCACCGTCGATGGACCGAGCACGCGCAAGATGCTGAAGCTGGGTGAGGAAGCGCGAGCCAAGAACCTCAAGGTCGGCGTCGGTCTGATGTGCCGGCACTGCCATGCCCGGCAGGAATTGTACCGACGCATCCGCGACGGCCAACTCGGCGAAATCATTCTGCTACGCGCCTATCGGCAGCATGGTCCGGACGCCTTCTTCGCTTCTAAACCCAAGCCGCCGAACATTAGCGAGCTGCTCTATCAAGTGCAGCGTTTCCATTCGTTCTTGTGGGCCAGCGGCGGCTGCTACAGTGATTTTTACATCCACAATATCGATGAATGTTGCTGGATGAAAGATGCCTGGCCAATCGAGGCACGTGGCTCTGGCGGCCGGCATTACCATAATGACAGCGGCGGCACCGACATCGATCAGAACTTCGATGTCTATTCTGTTGAGTATACCTTCGCCGATGGCACCAAGTTGTGGCTGGAAGGCCGCTGCATGATCGGCTGCGAGCAAGAACACGCCAGCTATGCGCACGGCACCAAAGGCTCGGCCATCATTTCGGTCAACGGCCACTGGCCCTCTTATGCCCGCATCTTCAAGGGGCAGAATTGTGTCTTCACCGGCGAAGCCCGCCGCCGGGGCAAAAGGACGCAGAAGACTGGCGGGCCACACCAGCAGGACATTGCCTGGCGCGCCGAGGAGAAGGACACCGACAATCCCTACCGCGTCGAATGGAACGATCTGCTCCAGGCCATCCGCGAAGACAGGCCGTACAACGAAGTCGAGCGCGGCGCCATGGCCAGTGTGGTCACGGCCATGGGACGAAAAGCGGCGCACATCGGCCGAACCGTCACCCTGAAAGACATGCTCGCCGATGCCCACGAATTCGCCCCGGAGGTCGATCGGCTGGCGATGGATTCGCCCGCCCCGCTGTTGGCCGGTCCCGACGGCAAGTACCCCGTACCGGAACCAGGCCGCAAGAAGGACCGCGAATTCTAGAGCATTGGGCCGTTGGTCGTAATCCTTAGGGCTACCGGACAAACCTCTCCCCCTTTGTGAGGGAGAGAAATGGCTGCTAGCACTTAGGGCTAGCGGACTTTTCCCTCCCCCTTGTGGGGGAGGGTCGGGGGTCTTTTCCCTCCCCCTTGTGGGGGAGGGTTGGGGTGGGGGGACACTCCTCCCTGGCTCCATTGCCTTGACACCTCCCACCCCAGCCCTCTCCCACAAGGGGAGAGGAGGTTTGGTCCGCTAGCTCTTAGCTGGCGAACGGTCGATGTCTATCGGTCGTTCGCCGCTTCCATTCAACGACTCGTTCCTGCCTGCTCCATCGGGGGTGTCAAAGTTGCCTGCTGGCTGGTCTGGAGTTGCTGATACTCCTTCTCCAATCGGTGGAGGATTATTGCTGCTTCTCTGGGCCGATTGCGCAGGAGGTACTCGACACGCCAGGAGATGCTGTGGAAGTAGCAATCTGCATCGGAACAAGCCACTCGGTGCATCTCCGCTTCTCCGATGAAAGCGTTGGGCCAGTCGCGTTCCAGTTCCAGGAGCCATTCGCGGTCGATTTCCTGGCACCGCGTCAAGGCTTCACTCAGCTTGCACCGCTGAGCGATCACTTCACGTACGAGAGCATCTTTGGCTTCTATGCGGTGATCGACAACCTGCTTGAACCGTTGCAACTGCTGATGGCGACGTTCTGCTTGGAGGAGCATTCGCAAGTCTGCTGGATCACCAACGAAGCGGATTCCCAAGATACCCACAGCCAGAAGGAGCACAGTCGCAATAAGCAGAGCGGATCGGATCGGTGTGTTCATGTTGATCCTCCTCGCTACCCAGGGAAGAAGCAAGCCAATTGATTCCTCACTGGATGGGCTGATCTGCAATCCAAGAGAAGATCATTGCCGCCGGCGCGCAGATCAAGTGCCAGGGCGATGCCGGGGCCAGGGAGTGCTTGGCTTGGCGATATGAACTCACCGGGCGCCTTTTTCTGTTTCTGTCTTATTCGTCGTACGGCAACCGCCATTTCACTACAACACTGGCGGTATACTACGATGGACGATTGGCCTTATCCTCCTTAGAGAGTCGAAATCATGACCTGCGTCATTGAAGCCGTTTACGAAAATTGCCCCCTCGATCCCACCTATGGCCCTGCGTGCCTCAGTCTGTCTAAAGCCCCAGGTCCGGCCGCGCTTCGTCGCCGTACCAGAGAGTCACTTCGGCACTCTTGGCGTCAGTTCCATGTCCTCCGGCGGCCAAGATCTTGCCGTTTGGAGAAAAAGCCAAAGTGAGAATCTCTCCCCCGTGGTCCTCGAGCCGCATCAGCTCCTGGCCCCCGGCGACATCCCAGAGAATCACTTCTCCCGCTTTCGTCCCACTGGCCAACGTCCGGCCATCCGGGGAGAAGGCAACGGCATGCACCATCGTTCGGTGTTTCCACAGACAGTATCGTTCGCGCCCGCTGGGAAGCTCCCAGATCCGAACGGTATTATCCTCCCGCCCGGAGGTAGCCAGCAGCCGGCCGTCTGGGCTAAAGGCAATGCTCAGGACTACTTTGCTATGTCCGCTCAGGACTGCGAGGGACTGCCCTTGGACGATGTCCAGCAGGAGGACACGGGCGGCCGCTGCGACAGCAATCGTCCGGCCGTCCGGCGCGAAGGCCAGACATTTGCAGACGCCAGACAGCCGCGACAGTTCCCGGGGTTGGCCCGCCCCAACCTCCCATAGCCACACGGTGGGCGAATCATCCGCAAAAGCGACACGCTCGCCATCCGGAGAAATAGCGACGGCCGAAATAGGCCGTGCGTGCCGGTATACCTGTGCGGCCGCATCTGAGAGAACCTGCACGCGTAGGTCTCTTTTGTCGTCACCTGCGACGGTGACGAGCCGGCAGGCTGGTGCAAGTGCCGCGCGCCGACCAGAAAGTGTGTTCCAGCACCCTGGTTCCCCATTAGTAGTCCGAGTGAACAGGGTTTGCCCATCTGGCGCGAACGTAACCCAATCGACAGCAACCTCCTTCTCCGCTGCCGAGGCAACCCGGATGGTACGGCGGTCATCGCCGTGGACATGCCAGAGTTTGACGTCCCCGTCTTGGCCTGCCGATGCCACCCCCTCGCCATCAGGTGCAAAGGCCGTAGACCAGACGCGTCCAGCGTGCCCTTGGATTGAAGCCCGCAAATCCCCCGAACGGACATCCCAGAGCCTCACGCGCCAGTCATCGCCGCCCGAAACCAGCAGGGTATCGTCCGGGGAAAAAGACAACGACCGAGTAGCTGAGGATTCGTGTCCCGACAGATCGATTCGCTGTACCCTCTCCGTCAGGTCCCAAAGGAGAATTCGGCCTCCCCTGGCGGAGCCTGCCGCCAACGTTCGGTTATCGTGGCTAAAGGCTACGCAATGCATTGGTCCGTGGGGGTGCTGGAATTGCCCACGTTCGCGCAGCGTAATGGGGTCCAGCAGCACGCCTCGGCCATCATGGTTGGCAATGGCCAGGAGCCGGCTATCGGGAGCGAAAGTCAGGTAGAAGATCCATCCGCCGCCCGGGTTCCGGGCAGCTTGCAACTTGCCAGAGGCCAGGTCCCACGACCAGATCCCGCCGTCCTTTCCTCCAGCGGCGAGCACCTTGCCGTCGGGAGAAATAGCCAGGGTAGAGAGTTCGTCTCGGCAGCCTTTCGGCCGTAGGATGGCCCGCTGCCGCGCCGTCGGCAGATCCCATAACCAAACGGTTCTATCATCGCCGGCGCTGGCCAAGCTCTTTCCGTCCGGCGTAAAGGCAACCTCATTGACCTCACCCTGGCCGCTGTGCAACTCCCCGCGCGGGTGCAGGGTGCGGGCATCCCAGAACCGGATCACAGCGTCCTTGCCGGCACTGGCCAGTGTGCGGCCATCCGGCGAGTAAGTCACGCAATAGGCGCCGCCTTCATGGGCGGTAACCCGTGCGGCCTCATGCAGCAGTCCGCGCGAACGCCGCTGGAGATAGTACCACTCAAAGCCGCGCAGGTCCTCCTGCCCGGCCTCCGGTACGTGCCGGTCCAAGAGGCCGCGTATCCGCTCCTGTTCCCCTTCGCGCAAAGCCTGCCACGCTACCATGATGTCCTGGGCGTACAAGTGCTGCCGGATTTCGCGCTCGCGCTGGCGTACTTCTGCCAGAGTCGCTTGGATTTGCAGTACGTGCCAGAGGCCCCCGGCCGCCAAAACTGCTGCGGCCAACATCAGGAAAGCCGCCGCGGTCCAGATAACGGCCGTGTTGCGCTGCGCCCACTTCCTCATTCGCTGGAGGAGGCTCAGACGCCGCGCCCGAATTGGCTTATGATCCAAAAAGCGGCGCAAGTCCTCTGCCATTTCCTTGGCCGTGGCGTAGCGCTCTGCTGGTTCTTTGCTCATCGCTTTGCTCACGATTGTTTCCAATTCCACAGGGACCGCTCTATTGAGTTGCCGTGCCCCTGCCGCCTCCTCGAAAGCAATCTTCTTGAGCACCTCCTCGCGGTCCAGGCCGTCGATAGCCGGCCGCAGCGTCAGCAATTCGTACAGTGTCGCCCCCAACGAATAGATGTCGGTACGATGATCGACCAGGCCATGCTTGGCCAACGCTTGCTCCGGAGACATGTAGCGCAAGGTGCCCAATAAATCGCCCGTCAAGGTCAGCCTGGAATCGTTCACCGTCCGCGCTAGCCCAAAGTCCGTAACCCACAGCCGGCCTGCCGCATCAATCAACAAATTGCCCGGCTTGATGTCGCGGTGAACAATACCCAAACTGTGAGCGTGTTCCAGTGCCTCCGCAGCCGCAATGCCCCACTCCGCCACCTGGCGAAAGTACGCTGCATCCTGTGGCACGGCCGGCGTCGTGGCCTTGGCCCGCGAATCCACTACCGTCATAGCGTCTGGTGCGACGGAGAGCGGCCTCAACTGATCTCGGTTTCGGACCGGCGCAGCGACGAGCGTCGCTGCTGTGGCGGCGGTATCATGCAATCGACGGAGAAAGCCTTCCAGCGATTGTCCATCGATGAACTGCATGGCGTAAAAATGCACGCCGCGTTCGCAGCCGACGAAGTACACCGGCACAATATGGGGATGATGCAGACCAGCCGCCGCCCGCGCCTCATTGTGGAAGCGCTGCAAATGCCGCGGGTTCATCGTAGCCGCGAACGGCAACACCTTCAGAGCCACACGGCGACGCAACGAGAGCTGCTCCGCCTCATAGACCACGCCCATACCGCCTTTGCCGATCTCACGGAGGATGCGAAAATCGCCCAGCACTCCCCTGGCCGGTTCGCCTTCGTGGGGGGCGCCCGCGACGGCTAATTTCCTCGCGCGGCGGATGAAGGTAAGGCTGGCCAGACATTCCTGCAACTCACCAGCCAGGTCGGGATAGCAGGCCAGAAATTCGTCCATGTCTGGTGCGGCTCCGTTTTCCTGTGCCGCCAGGTAGGCGTCCAGGATTTCGGCTAGCCGGGCCTCTCGATTCACCGCGGACACAGAGCGTTCGTTCATAGTTGGTTCTCGATCAAGGGGCGCAAACGCTTCAGTGCTCGCACCCAGAGCATACGCACCGCACCGATACTGCGTTCCATCCGCCGGGCCACTTCCGGCCAAGCGCGTTCTTCCAGACTGCGCAGGATGATGACTTCGCGGTGTTCGCCGCTCAGTTCGGCCAAGGCGTTGGCCAGTACCACGCTCAGCTCGCGGCGCTGGACTGACACATGGGGCGCGCCGGCCGCATCGGCGAGCAGATGGTTCAGCGTCTGCGAAGACGTGTCCAGCAGTTGTTCCAGCGAGCGTTCACGGCTGGCGCGGCGGCTCTCGGTTCGGTAATAGCGGCGCGTCAGGTCGGCGAGGTTGCGGGCCAAGATGCGCCACAGCCAAACGATCAACTCTGCCTCGCTTCGGCCGCGGAATTGGCCGAAATACTGATGCGCTTTGAGAAAAGTTTCCTGCACCAAATCGGAGGGATCGGCCTTGCCTTGCAGCGAAGCATCGATGCCAGTACGCGCCAGCAATTTGAGATAATGGCGATATGATTCCAAGAGCCGACCGAGGGCGCCCGGCTCGTGCCTGCAGGCTTGACGAATCAGATCGTTGATGCCGACACGGTTGTCCATCATGGACGCAGCCTCATTGGTGCAAGTGCGGTGCCCGCAGGAATGAACGCGCCTACTATTATTAGACGCATCTCAGCCGCCATTTGCACGCGCAAAATCAAAAAAATCGGAAAGAGGGACAAACATGGATCGATTTATCGAAGAAACATATCGGGATGAGCCGATGAGGCAAAACAACGCGACGAGAGGTGGGGAGGCTCCGCATGGGCAAGCGATCGCGGTGGTGCTTGTTGCTTTTGGCTGGTTTCGTGACCGGCTGCGCCCACGCGCCGCCCTTGCCGTCTGGTTTCCAAGCGGAGCTTGAGGACCATTCGGGCTGCGACCGTAAGGGAGCAACCCTGCCCGTTACTCCCTTACGGTCGCAGCCCGGAGAAATTCATCAGGCATCTTACGAGCAAAAGCAAGAAGAAGCGGAGCAACCCCTCCATGCTCCGACTGAATTACCTCCTTCTTCTTCCTCTGCTGGGGGGAGAGAAGGAGGGGGGCTGGCTCCTCAGTCAGCGGACACACTATTCGCTGGCCAGGAAGAGCTGCCGCTTGACACTCTGGTTCAAGCAGTCCTCGCACGCAACCCAACCCTGGCACAGATGATAGCGACGTGGAAAGCAGTACAAGCACGCTATCCGCAGGTGACTTCGCTGGACGATCCGGTCCTGGATACGACGCTGGCGCCCGCCGGACTGGGCACGACAGGAGACGCCAGCAACGGCTATCGCATCGCCGCCTGGCAGAGGCTGCCCTGGCGGGGCAAATTGACGTTACGCGGCGAGAACGTCCAGGCCCAGGCGCGGGCTGCTGCCAACGACGTAGACGATGCTCGTTTACAGCTTATCGAGAGCGTCAAAATCGCTTTTTACGATTACTACTGGGTCGCTCGCGCCATCGAGGTCAACGAGGAGAACCTGCGCTTGTTGCGCAAATTTCGTCGAGACGCCGAATTCAACTACACCCACGGCCTGTCGCCTCAACAGGATATCCTCCAGGCTGACGTAGAGATCGGTCGTCAACAGAAACGGAGCTACACGCTGGAACGCTTACGGCTGGTGGCCATTGCCCGTATCAACACGCTACTCAACCGTGATCCGGACGTGCCGTTGCCTCCTCCGCCAAAAAAGATCGCTATTATCGATGTATTGCCCGGGTCTGCCCAACTGCGTGCCGCTGCTCTGGCACGTCGTCCCGACTTGCGTGCCTTGGCCAACCGCATCCAGGCCGAAGAAGCGGCCTTGGCGTTGGCCTACAAGGAGTATTATCCCGATTTCGACCTGATGGCGGCCTACGACGCTTTCTGGGTGGAACCTGGATTGCGGCCGCAGTTGGCCTTGCGCATGAATCTGCCTGTCCGCCTGGCTCGCCGCCGCGCCGCCGTCTGGGAGGCCAAGGCCAAAATCGCCGAGCGCCGCGCCGAACTGGATCGTCAAGTGAACCAGATGAACTACGAGATCAACCAAGCCTACGCCGAGGTCATGGAGAATAAACGGGCTGGACGCCTGTATGAACAAGAAGTGGTGCCCAAGGCTGAGCTGAACGTCAAATCCGCCGAGTCGGCGTATCAGAATGGCCGGATACCATTTTTGACGCTGGTAGAAGCTGAGCGCGCTGTCATTCGCTTGAAAGATGATTATTACCAATTCGTCGCCGAATACTATCGCCACTTGGCCACGCTGGAGCGCGCAGCTGGCGGTGCGCTAAATCTCGACAGCATCGATGCGGCCACAGCGTCTTCGTGCGATTCGGCATGCGGCCGATAAGGACTGGCGGACAAGACCGTAGGGCAAGCGAGCCGCTTGCCCTACGGTCTTGTCCGCTTTACTGAGCTGAATTCGGCGGCGTACTCGATGGACGCACTTCTTCTTTAACAAGCTAATCCTGTCGGGGATCCGTCGGCGGCTGAGTTTTGACCACATTGTCCGGACGAATGGCTCGTACCTTTTCCCGATTAGCAATTTCGTTCCCCGCTTGCAGTGGAGACGTGTGGCCTGGGTGAAATACTTGAACCTCCCGACCCAAATGATCGAGATTCATGTAGACGATGCCTTCTGCTCCCCGTCCAAGTCCTCGGCCAATCCGTGGCCGTCTTGTGTGGATTTGGAGCACCTCCCGCTCTTGATACATTCGACGGCAAATTCCCCGTATCTCCTGTACGGTAAAGCCGCGCACTCCTGCATGATTCGATCTTTACAGCAGCCCTTACGCCAGGATGTCGCGTACCACTTCGCCATGCACGTCGGTCAGGCGAAAATCGCGGCCGCTGTAACGGAAGGTCAGCCGTTCGTGATCGATACCGAGCAGGTGCAATATGGTAGCATGGAGATCGTGGACGTGAACTTTTTTCTCGACGGCGGCGCTGCCGAACTCGTCGGTAGCACCGTGAACGTAGCCGCCTTTGACACCGCCGCCAGCCAGCCACATGGTAAAGCCCTTGCTGTTATGATCGCGCCCCTTGCTGCCCTGCGCGGCCGGTGTGCGGCCGAACTCGCCGCCCCAAATCACCAGCGTCTCCTCAAGCAAACCACGACTTTTGAGATCGTTTAATAGCGCTGCAATCGGCTGGTCCGATTGGCGAGCATGATTACGGTGGTTGAGGATGTCGGTATGATCATCCCAGGGCTGATCGTTGCCGTAGTAAATCTGCGTCATGCGCACGCCGCGTTCGGCTAAACGGCGTGCGATAAGGCAAGCGTTGGCAAATGGGCCCTCGCCGTAGCGTCGGCGCGTGGCCGTTGTCTCGCGGTCCAGGTCGAACGCTTCCTGCGCTTCCGTTTGCATGCGGAAAGCCATTTCCAACGAGGCGATGCGGGCTTCGAGCTGATCGTCTTGGCCGCGCTCATGCAGATGGACGGCGTTCATCTGCTGCAACAGATCGAGTTGGCGGCGCTGAGCGCCGCGCGGCAGGTAACGATTGGCGGTGTGCTCGATCACCCTTCGAGGATCGACCCGACTATTGTTGATGTGCGTGCCCTGATAGATGCCAGGCAGGAAACTGTTGCTCCACAGTTGTGGGCCGACAACCGGCTTGCCCGGACAGAGGACGATGTAGCCGGGCAAGTTTTGGTTCTCCGAACCGAGTCCGTAGCACAGCCACGATCCCATGCTAGGCCGGGTCGGCTGGGTCTCGCCGGAGTTCATCATCAGGAGCGATGGCTCGTGATTGGGGGTGTTGGTGTGCATAGAGCGAATGACGCAGATGTCCTCGATGCAGCGAGCGATGTGCGGAAATAATTCGCTCACTTCGATGCCGCTTGGGCCGTATTTCTGGAACCGAAACGGTGAGGGCATCAGCTTGCCCGCTGCCTGTTGGCGCGTCGTGCCTTCCTTGGATTGTCCGGCATATTTCGCCAAGGCTGGTTTGGGGTCGAAGGTATCGACTTGTGAGGGACCGCCATTCATAAACAGGAAGATGACGCGCTTGGCGCGTGGCGGGAAATGCGGTGCCTTCGGCGCCAAAGGGTTGCTCGCCGCTTGTGCCGTCGAGCCAAGCAATCCCTCGCCAGCCAACACACTGGCCAGCCCCAGCGCTCCGAAGCCGTTGCCCAGGCGGCACAACATTTGCCGCCGCGTCATCCACGGATGCATAATTGAATCTCCTCCCCAGATGCGGGGGCGTAAGCCCCGGGAGCGAACCTCAGGGAGCTTACACCCCTGCTCCGTTTCGGGAACTAATCGACAAAGGCGAATTCGTTGGTGCTCAGCAACACCTGGGCATATTGTTCCCAAGGGCTGAGGACTGTTTTCTCTACGGTGTGGAGGAACGCCAACCCCATTTGGATCTCGCGCTCACGAGCAGGACGGCCGAACACGCGCAGGAACGCTTTGCGGATGCGTATCGCGTCGTCTTTTTCTTCCGTCGTCAGCTTCGCTGCCAGGCTGCGGGCGCGTGCGACCATGAACTCGCTATTGAGCACGAACAGCTGTTGCAAAGGAACAATGGTCACCGGTCGCGTTCCACTGGTGATGTTCGGATCGGGAAAATCGAACAAACGCAGCAGGCTGTCGAGGTTATGCCGGCTGATCTTGCCGTAAAGTGTGCGCCGTTTGTTGGCAAGGCTGCTGATCTCGGCTGGTGGCCCACCGAGACGCTCATCCAATTCGCCGGAGGCGGCCAACAGCGCATCGCGCCAGGCCTCCACGTCGAGCCGACGGCGGTTCATGCGCCACAAAAGCCGATTATCCGGGTCGATGGCGGTGTTGTGTGCGTCATGGTCACAACTCATGCGATATGTCGCCGACAGCAAAATTTCGCGGTGCAGGGCCTTGATCGACCAACCGGAGGCGATAAAGCGCGTAGCCAGATGATCGAGCAATTCAGGGTGAGTGGGTCGTTCGCCGAGCTTGCCGAAATTACTCGGCGTCCCGACGATACCCCGGCCAAAGTGATGCTGCCAGATGCGGTTGACCAGCACGCGCGCCGTCAAGGGATTTTTCGGATCGGCGATGGCCCGCGCCAATTCGAGCCGGCCGCTGCCTTGCGTGAACAACGGCGGATTATCACCGGCCAGGATGCGCAGGAAACGGCGCGGCGCGACTTCACCCTCCTTGTCGGGATTACCGCGCAAGTAAATCCGCATGTTGACCGGCTGCCCTTCGCTCAAGGTGTGGATGAGCGACGGCGCTGGCGGTGCATTCTTTTTGAGCTGCGCCAATTCGCGCCGCATGTTCGCCAATTTCTGCTTGGCCTGATCGCTGAGGTTATTAACGCCTTGCCCTTTTCCCTCCCTTTTGATGAACTGTTTGATTTTCGCCTCACAGTCGCGGATGTCTTTCTGGGACTTGTTATAGCGTTCGATCACATCCGGCGGTCCCAGCGGGATTTCCTTGTATTGGGTGCTCTGGAAGACGCCGGCCAGCGAGTAGTAATCACTCTGAGAAATCGGGTCAAATTTGTGATCGTGACAGCGAGCGCAAGAAACCGTCAGCGCGAGAAAGCCACGCGTCAACGTATCAATGCGGTCATCCAACTCGGTGGCTTCGACAAGCTTCCGCGCTGCCCCATCCTGGTAGTAGTGCGGTCCCAGGGCAAAGAAACCTAATGCGACCCGATGGGCAACCGGGTCGCCATCCGTGAGCAAGTCACCGGCAATCTGCTCAATGATGAAACGATCATAGGGCATATCATCATTGAATGCCTGGACCACCCAATCGCGGTAGCGATAACCATAGGGGAAAAGACGGGCTTGAAAAGTGTGGGCCTGATCCTCTCCGTAGCGGGCCACATCGAGCCAATATCGGCCCCAGCGTTCGCCGTAGTGCGGACTGGCCAACAAACGATCGACGACTTTCTCGTAAGCAGTAGGCGAATCGTCGCTCTGAAATGCTGCGATCTCTTCCGGCGTCGGCGGCAGGCCGATCAGGTCAAAAGTAACGCGGCGAAGCAGGGCATATTTGTCAGCGGGACGCACCGGATGTAGTCCGCGTGCTTCCAGCTTTGCCAGGATAAAACGATCAAGCGGTTTACGGACCCAGTCCGCGTGGGAGCGCGGCGCCGGCAACGGCGGATCGGCAAGTGGTTGGAAGGCCCAGAAGGCGCGTTCCTCGGCGCTGATGGCCGCGCCGGTCGAGCGTAAGGCATCGCTGCCGGACGGGACAGCAGGCCAGGGAGCACCGCGTTGGACCCAGGCAGTCAGAATGGCGATAGCGTGATCCGGCAGTTTCTTCTTAGGCGGCATTCGTGTCTCGCCCTCATAGCGGACAGCCTGAATGAGCAGACTGCCGGAGGGATCCCCCGGTTTAATGGCCGGGCCGGAAGCGCCGCCCTTGAGGATACTTGGACGTGAGGTCAGACTCAATCCACCCTTTGTTTTGCCGTTGCCGTGGCACCTGTAACAATGCTCCACCAACAGGGGCCGTACTTGCTTCTCGAAAAAGTCCGCGTCCGCTGCGCTGGGAGATTCCGCCCATAGTACGGGAACGATCCCCAAGAAGGCGGCTACAGTAAGGAGTGCAGGAGCTTTCATGATCCTATCGTTTCCGAGGCAGGTCAAGGTAGGTAATATGAATGTAGCCATTCTGGAGTGTTGGTGCAAGCAAAATCACTGGGGCACAGCGAGGCCGTTTGATGTTTCCAGCTTCCAGCTGGGACCAGGCCTAGGGTGGGGCCTGCTCCGCTCGACCTATCCTGCCGAGGCTCGACGAGCGAACAGCCCTGCCGCGGCCGGGCCGTGGGGTGCGCGAATGAGAAGCACAAGCAATGGAAGGTCAGCGCTTCGCTTTTTCCAACTCCTTTCGCCACTTGGCTGCCTGGTCTTTCTTACCCCAGGTTTCATAGAGATGTACCAGGCGTTCCAGCGCTCGCGTGAGCTGGACTTTAGCAGACGAAGGCATTTGGGATTCGCGTTTTTTCATGCCCTGGTAGCCCGACAGTAGGAGTGGCTCGGCTTCCTCATATTTCTTTTGGTCCAAAAGTGCCTCACCGAGGATCGATTTTGTCTCAAATGTGCTCCAGTCATCCGGCTGCATCTTTTGACGGATAAGCAGGCTCTCACGCAGTTTCAGCTCGGCTTCGGCAGGTTTTTTCTCTTCCAGCAGCATCAAGCCGCGGACAACCAGGGCGGAGGCATGGGTAGGGGAATCGGGTTTATGATGAAACAGGCGGCTAGCATCATCATGGCGGCCGGCGAGCCGATAGGCGACGGCCAGCTGGTTGCGGCAGTCGGCTGTCTCGGAAGCGTTGTCTCCTTGCACGGCCTCGCGCAACTCGAAGGCGCGCTCGTACTGCCGGACTGCTTCCGTCGCGGCTCCCAAGTTCAAGTAAGCCAGGCCCAGCATTTCGCGCACCGATGCTTCGGACAGTGGCCGATCTCCGAACACCTCGGCGACGTGCGACTCGGCCTCATCCACCGCTTGGCGCAAGGTTAGCCCGGGACGTGTGGTCAGATTTTGACCCTGAGTGCCGGCCCAAAATGCCGCTGATAGCGAGATGTCTCCTGGACGGCCCGTGGCCAACAGTCTGCTTTTGAGGAAGTCCAGGATCGCCTTTAATTCTTGCTCCGAGCGCTTCGCTGTCTTCTTCTCCTCCTGCGCCTGATCACGCTCTCTTAGCCTCTCGTTGGCATTCGCTTCTGCTCGTTTGAGTTTGCCCTTGATTTTTTCCACTTCTTTTTGGATCTCTTCGCGGTCCTCGACGGCCTGTTGTTCCGCTTTGCGGGCCTGTTTCGCTTCGTGCCATTCCCACACCGCCAAGCCGACACTCCCCACAGCTATAAAAGATAAAAGTAGAAATAATATCGCCCATACCCACGTAATCCGTGGGTGTTCTTGCGCCACGGTCCGCAGTTCTTGGCGGACCTCGGCAGCAGCCTGTCTTTTTTGGTCCTGATTTTCCCTGGGCATGATTGTAACCCTCGATAGTTCCACGGACGAGCCATCGCATAAGCGGCGGCTCGTCAGCTTTCGTTTACTTGACCTTACATGGCGTTATCCTTTCTTTGGACCGACTCTTCCTCGATCGGCCCCGGCGTATCTTCCAACTGCACCGGTGCGCCTTCGGTGAGCGTCGTTATCATGTTGCCAATGAGTACCTGTTCTGAACCGCTGATCGGCTCCCACTCTTCACGACCGTGGAATTTCTTGTTGGTGCCACGACCGAGGATCTCGACCCACTTATCGCTGGTGACGCCCGTCTGGACTTCAACGCGCTTGGCATGGCCGTCTTCATACAGCCAGACGAAGGCTCGTCCGCCGGAATAGATCAGCGCAGACTTGGGCAACGCCCGGACATTGGGGCGTTCGACTACCACTCGGCCGTAGGCATACATTCCGGGCAGGATCTTGCTTTCGGGATTGGGCAAATCGATCTCGGCCCGCATGGTGCGGCTCTTGGGATTGAGGGCCCAGGAGATGCGCGTTACCGTGGCCGGAATCCACTCATCCCGGTAGGCCCATATCTTGACCTGTGCTTCCGATCCGACATGGACGAAGTCAGCGTCTCGTTCAGGAACATCGACGTAGATACGGATGATGTCCGTGCGATCGATCACGTAGATAGGGGCAGCCTTGCCACTGGGTGAGAGGTGGGGAGCCCGGAACATGGCGGTCGGGTCGCCGGTCTCGGGCAGGACAAAGTCCCAGGTGTTGGCATTGCGCTCTATAACGATGCCGTCGTAGGGCGCGTACAGTTTGAGGTAACCCACCCAGGCTTCGAGCCGCTTGGCCTCGCTCTCGGCGACGGCCACACGCGCGCGGGCCACGGCGACTTCGACGATGGCAGCCTCCAGCGCGGCCCTTTTAGCAAGCAGTTCCGCATCCGCCTTGGCGATGGTGGCTTTCTGCGCATTCCAGCGGGCGACAGCCGCCCGGTGCTGATGTTGCGTCTCCAGGAGAACTTGGGGATCAACGACATCCCTCTTGACCTCGCGGGCCAGCCGCTCATCCTGCACCTCCCAGCGATCGACGGCAGCTTTGTAATCGTCGAGGATTCGCTGGGCCTCGGCGAGACGCCACTCGGCCGCCTCGACTTCGGCTTCAGCCACTTTCACCATCTTGAGAGCCAGGGCAACCCGCTCCTTTTCCAGTTTTACTGTGGCCTTCTCGGTCTGCCACTTCTCCCGCAGCTCCGGCACGAAGAGGTCCGCAAGCACGTCGCCTTTCTGCACCCGGTCGCCGATGTCCACGTTCCACTTCTCGATAAATGCCCTCACCTTTGGATAGATTGAGGTACGTTCGTAGCTCTGCACGAAGCTCGGCTGTCCAACGACACGGACGATCTTCTTGAGCTGAGGATAGATCCATTGAAGGGTTGGTGGCTCCAAGAGGCTTGGGGCTGTTTTCTGCTTTTCCTTAGCACAGCCTGATGCAGCAAGGACGGCCAGAAGCCCGAAACATAGCCGCCAGCGGTGAGTGGAACGAACGGGGACGTCACATCGAAAAGCTGTTTGCATGATTCAGCTCCTTTCCCTCTGATGGTCCGTGCCTTCGTCTTCGTTCGTGTGAGCATAAAGCTGGGGATCGTGGTATTTGCTTGCGGGATTGTCCGGATAGAGCGAGGGCGAGTGGGCCTTCGATTTGCCGATCACCACGGCGAAGATTGAAGGGAGCACCAGCAGGGTGGCGAATGTAGACATCACCAGACCGCCGATCACCGCCCGGCCAAGCGGTGCTTCCATTTCACTGCCGCGCTCCAGCGCCAAGGCCATTGGCACCATGCCGATAGACATGGCGCAGGCTGTCATCAGGATCGGCCGCAAGCGTTCACTTGCACCCTGGTGGGCTGCTTCTGTTGACGGCTTGCCCTCTTGCCAATGTTCACTCATGAATGTCACCATCATCACCGAATTAGACACGGAAACACCAATGGACATGACCGAGCCCATGAACGACTCGATGTTAAGCGTCGTTTTCGTGAAATAAAGGATAACGGCGATGCCGGCGAGCACTCCCGGCACGGCGCCAAGGGAAATAATAGCCAGACGTGGTGATTCAAAATAAGCCGTCAACAAAACAAGAATGACAAATACAGCCACCGCCAGACCAATTCCCAGCGCCTTAAACATCTTGCTCATCTGCGGCACTTGGCCTTGCTCTTCCACGCGCACGCCGCGGGGGGCTTCCCCGGCTTCCTGGACCGCCTGGCGGACTTGCTTGATGGCCCGGCCCATATCCTCACCCTCGACATTGGCGAGCACGGTCAGGTAGCGCTGCGACATGTCGCGGTCGTATTCGCCGGGCCGCATGCTTTCGCGGACTTGGCCGTTCGCTATCACGTCGCGGAGCATCAGAGGAACATAAGGATTAACCATTTTGAGCGGCAGCTCTTCCAGGTCGGACGGCTTGTCCATGTGCAGGGGCGGCACCTGGATCTGCACCAGATAGTCGAAGCCGGTTTTCACGTTGATCCAGTAATTGAGGTTGGTGAAGCGGGTTGAGGAAGTCGCCATCACCAGGGAATGCTTGAGGTCGTCGGGAGTGATGCCAACCAGTCCCGCCATCTCGCGATCAATCTCGATCTCGACCGAGGGATAATCGAGCGTCTGCTCGAAAGTGACATCACGGAGAAAGGGGATACGCTTCATCTGGGCGGCAATTTTTTCCGCGTGCTCGCGGACTTTGTCGTAATCGGTGCCGATGATGCGAATGGCGATCGGTCGGGCGGCGCCGAAGCTCATGACCTGACTGACGAGGTCGCCCGGCTCAAAACCAAAGGTGCATTTCTCGGCTTTCTGTTGGGCCTCCTCTTTGTCCAGGCCTCCCATTTGCAACCGTTGGGCCAGCCACGGAACAATTCGTTCGGGCAGGACCTTGCGGAGCCGTTCGCGGAACTCTTCGAGTTTGATGCCGCTGTCTTCGACGAATTTGACCCGCAGCCAGCCGTCGTCCGGTCCGCGCATGAACAGCACCATGTTGTCGATGCCGAAGTTGGGGGCGACCTGACCGACAAAGCCCAAGGAGATTTCGATTTTCCCCGTTCCAGCCTCCCGCTCGATTTCTTGCAGGCACCTCATTCCCATCTCGCGGGTCAATTCGTAGCTCGACCCGGCCGGCGGCCGAAACCGCAACACGAATTCTCCTGCATCGACCTGCGGGAACAGTTCGGTACCAACTTCTAAGCCAATAAACCCCAGGATCAGGCCACAGGCAGCCAAATAGCTTGGCACTACCAACCAGCGGAGTCGGATGAACCAATCCACGAGCTTGCCATAACCCCGGAGCATCCGCTCGAACAGACGGGGCTTCTTTTCGCCCTCTTGCTCTTGCGCAGGATGCTCCTCATGCTTGAGCAAATAAACACTCAAGATCGGCACCAGAGTGCTGGAGAGCAAGTACGAGAAGATCATGGCGAAGCCGACGCCCAGAGTCAGCGGCATAAACAGCGCCCGCAGCGGATCTTTCATTACAAACGCCGGGATGAACACTGAGAGGATGCACAACAAGGCCAATAGCCGTGGCACGGCGGTGGCCTGGTTGGCGCGCAATGCCGCCGTGGCGATGTTGCCCGTTTTTTGCATCTGCACGTGGGTGTTCTCGATGGTAACAGTCGCCTCATCGACGAGGATGCCGATGGCCAGAGCCATGCCGCCCAAGGACATAATGTTGATAGTGTTCTTCGTTACCCATAATCCGAACAACGCTCCCGTCAGGGCCAGCGGAATATTGCTGACGACGACGAGCACGCTCCGCCAGTCATGCAGGAACAAGAGAATCATCAGGCCAGTCAAGCCGGCGCCGATCGCCCCCTCAGTGGCCACGCTCTCAACTGCGTGAAGAACCGTAGGCGTCTCGTCGAACTCGAAGTCAATCTTCACATCCTTGGGAACGGCGTTGCGAAACGTCGGCAGCGCTTCGCGGACATTCTTCACCACTTCCAGCGCCGAGCCTTCGGGTTTCTTGATGATCGGCAAATGGCACGCTTTCTGGCCGTCTACCAGGGCATAGCCGTAGGTGATGTCGGTGGCATCCTGGATGGTAGCCACATCGCGCAGGTAGACGTTCTCGTTCAGCTTAAGAGGAATATTTCCCAGACGCTGGATGTCTATTACCGTAGCGTTGTTGTTGGTGGTCGGCATGGAGTCCTTGTAGTAGATGTTCCCTCCGGGAAGCACGACGTTCCCCTTTTTCAGAGCTTGGACGATGTCATCAGGGTTCAGGTCGTAGGTGAGGAGTTTCTGCGGATCGACGTTGATGATGATCGAGCGCATGTTGGGGCCAAAGGGCGAAATGGCGACGGTGCCCGGAACCATTTTCTGTACCAGCGGCCGGATGATGTTGTTAGCCAGGTCGCCCATCGCTCCGAGCGAGGTTTTGTTGCCCTCGCTCTTGAACACGAGGTAGCCGAGCGGGACGCTGCCGACATCCATGCGCATGATCATGGGTGGCAGCGCCCCCGGCGGCATCCAGGACATGGCCCGATCCGACATGGCCACCACCTGTCCCATGGCTTGGCCCATATCGGTTTCCGGGAAAAACCCTAGCTCAAGCAAGCCAACCTGCTGAATATTCCGCGATTTGATGTCTGAAATGCCATCGACGTATTGAAAATACAGCTCCAGCTCATTGACGATGAAGCCCTCGATCTGATCGGGACTCATGCCGATGAAATCAAAGAAGACGTAGATTTTCGGGACGTTCAACTTGGGGAAAATGTTGACCTGCATCTCTTCGAAGGCCAGGAAGCCCAGACCGATCAGGCCCACCACCAGCATCAGCAAAGTGATAGGGTGGTCCATCGCCAGAACGGTGGGGCTTGTAGTTCCTGCTTTTTTTGTTGCTTCGGCAGGCATGAGTGAAGCTCCTTCATACGACTGGCATCGTAGGAGAGCTTGTGCAAACACTATGCCAAAGCAAAACGAGCCGGAAGCGGCAGAAGGAACGTCCGACGCTTATGCTTCCGGCTCGTTCTCATTTCCAGAAGCGGCGCTCGACGCCCCATGCTGCTGAATGGACGCTATCGTTTCCACCTTTCAAACGGCGGCGATGATGAAGAATATGCGGCATTTCCGCCCAGGCGCGCAATCGGCCAAAGAGGAAGGGCAGTAACTTACCCGCTTGCCAGTGGCGGTACGCCTTGGCCGCAAGGACGGCGACGTGCCATGGCGCCGCGCGAAGCAGATCGCCATTAGGCAGATTGCGCCAGAATACGCGTTCCTCGTTGCACGATTGCTGTTCGAGTAAGCGGCGCGTCGGTCGGCCGTAGGATGCTGAGAGGCGATGCCATACCAGCGATTCCGGTTCGTAAACGAGGCGATGGCCCGCCCAGTGCAGACGGAATGCTACATCCACGTCCTCGAAATAGGCGCCGAATTCTTCGGGAAAGGCGCCTACGTCCAGAAGTGCCTGGCGGCGATAGAAAGCACTGGAGGCACTGACGCCGAAAACTTCGCCGCCTTGAAGATAGAGCGTGCTGAGTGGCTGGCCGTGGCCGCGCTTGCCAGCGATACCGCCCAGGAAATAACAATCGCCGGCGCTATCAACCAAGGGCGTTCCCATACCGGGCGCTCCGCGCAACACCAGTGGAGCAACGGCGGCGATGCGCGAATCCGCGAAATGTGCCAGGGCTGCTTCTGCCCAACCTGCTGACACCTCAGTGTCATCATTCAGCAATTCGACGATGGGATGGCAGGCGGCGCGGATACCGGCGTTGACGGCGGCGCAGAAACCGCGCCGTCGTTCCAGGCGCAACACCTTCACGGCGGCAAATGTGCGGGCTATCTGAGAGACGCTACCGTTCGGCGACGCATCATCGACCACGAGGATTTCCGTGCCCGCGGGTGCGTATTGGCGCACACTGGCCAGGCATCGATGCAGCAGATCAGCGCGATTATGGCTGGGGATGACGATGGTTAGACCTGGACAGGGCTGCACGCCATTCCTCCCGTCGCCGTACCACGCGCAGCAGCCGCTGGCCGGCAGCGGCGATGCGTCCACATGCGAAATCGCCGACCATGCGGCCCAGACTATCGAACAGCCCCGCACGTAAGGCATCACCGCGCCGCCATGCTTGATGCCGACGCCACCATGCCTCGATGCGGATGATGCCGGTCAACAAGCGTGTCTGCCAAGTCGGCCAGTGCTTGCGTGCGTAAGTCAACAGGGCATGTCGGGTAACCAGGCGCAGATGGGCCGGCACAGTGCGCGCATGCAGCGGATGATGGTGCGTGGCCGATAAGGCCGGCTCGTGCCAGACTGTCCAGCCGCGCTCCCGGGCGCGACGACACAGATCCACGTCCTCGTAGTAGAGAAAGAAAGCGCCGTCTAAACCACCGAGGTCGTCCCAACACGTCCGCCGTACCAGCAAGCAACAGCCCGTTACCCAGTCCACCGGCCGACACGCAGTCGAGCTGCGCAGGTAGTACTTGCGCCATGGCCGCGGCAGCAACAAACGGATCAACGATGATGCCAAGGTTGGGAACGGACCCGCCGAGCGCTGGGAACCGCCATCGGCGTTGCGCAGACCGAAGCCAAGGATGCCGGTGCGAGCATCGGCTGCGGCCAATTCCTCAGCCCGCGCCAGTGCCTTATCGAGAAAACCCGGCTCCAGCGACATATCGGGGTTGAGCAGGAGGACCCAATCGCCGCGACTGAGACGGACCCCTTCGTTGACGGCCCGAGCGAAACCGCGATTGCCGCGCCAGCGCCGGAGCGAGACGCCCGGCATTCGCCGCAACCGGGGAATCAAAGGGTGCCAGGGCGAATCGTTGTCCACAACGATGATCTCGGCAGCCCCGTGGCGCAGGGCAGGGGTGGTCCGCAACTGCCGTACCAGCATCGCCGTATCCTGCCAACACAAATAGTTTACCACCACGACCGACAGGCGCGGCACCGCCGGTACAAGCCGAAGCCGCGGATGCATGCGGCGCGGCAGCGGAGGTAGGACAGAGAGTGGAGACGTAGCAGTGGAATCCATCGGGTTCCTTCCCTGGAACGACGATCCATCGCCAGTATCTGGCGAAAGACGATGGAGTATAGCCTTTCCGGTGTTTACGAAGCAATGCCGCTTTGCCAGACAGGACCGCGGCTGTAAGGGAACAGCCGTGGAGCTGAAGGCCCCAACCATCCCATCTTGCCAAACCACGCCACCGTCTCGGTGATCGATTGGACCACCGGGCGCGGATGCAGTTCCAACTCGGTGAGACTGCGTGAAGGATCAAAGTGCATACGACGGCGCGTGAGTCTGACACCCGTGACCGTCGCCGCTGGCGCGCGGTGCGTGAAGACATCCGCGATAAATTCACTGACGTACGCTGCCGCCAACGCCACAGGGTAGGGGACACGCCAGCGCGGCTCCGGTAATCCGGTCAGCTGTGCCAGCAGCCGAAATACAGAAAAGATTGACATATTTTCATATCCGAGCAGATAACGGCGACCGGGCTGACCACGCTCCATGACGCGGATCATACCCTCAGCCACGTCGCGCACGTCGATAAGGTTCAGGTCGGCATCGACATATTCACGACGCTTTCCCTGGCAAAAATCAAGCATCATTTGTGTGGGCGGCGATCGGCCCAGGTCGCCGGGACCGACCGGCAACGTCGGATTGACCACCACCACCGGCGCACCGGCCCGTCCCAGCCGCAAAGCGTAGCGTTCAGCGAAATATTTTGAACGACAATAAGGACCTATAATATCTTCATAAACGACTTGCTGCTCTTCACGGATGACATCGCTCTGTCCGGCGCGCGTGAGGATGCTCTCCGTGCTCGTGTGCAGCACGCGCCGCACGCCGGCCTCTAGTGCGGCATCGATCACGTGGACGGCGCCAAGATAGTTCACCTGGCGGAAGCTGCCACGCTGCTGAGTCCATAAATTCGGATTGGCGGCCAGATGATATACTTCCCGGCAACCGTGTACGGCACGGCGTACAGTTTGCTTATCACGGATGTCGCCAAGGATCAGTTCGATGCGATGAAGGGGCAATTGCGATAGAGGGACGGTCGGTAAATCGAGAACGCGTACCGTTTCGCCGCGCTCGAGGAGAAGCTGCACGAGATGGTTACCGATGAAACCGGCGCCGCCCGTCACAAGAATCATGGCATCCTGCTCGTTCATACAGCATTGGTTAGCCGCGATTTGCAGCGGAGCAGCGTGTCGCGGCTAACCAATGCGGTTGTATCCTCAAACAAACTTTGTCACTCCCGGCCGAGCGACCGGGGCCACCGGCAGGGGACCGAATTCATAGGCCGGCGGCGTTAAATCTTCCTTGGAGTTCAGGGCCATGTCCCAGGTGATGACCTGGCCAGTGTAGGTGGCCATGCGCCCCATGATGGCCATTAACGTGCTCTTGGCCATCCATTCGCCGTTGTTGATCGGCTTGCCGGCGCGGATACTGGCAAACAGCTCATCGTGCTCATTTTGATACATATCATCGTGAGGTGGGTTACGCAGCGATGCCACCGACTGCCACAGCTTTTTCTTTCCCGCGACGATGATGCCGCGCGGAGGGCGATTGGTTTCAATATGGCACGTGCCCTTGCTGCCCATAACGTGATCGGAAATATCGGGGGCACAGCCGACTTGCTGACGACAGGCACTGAACAACTTCACACCGCTTTCGTATTCGTAAACCACACAATGGTGATCGAAAATGTTGCCATAGAGCGGGTCGGTACGTACTTGCCGCCCGCCGCTGCCGACGGCGCTTTTGGGGTACTCGTTTTGCATGGCCCAGGCGATCTTGTCGAGGCTGTGGATGTGCTGCTCGACGTTGAAATCGCCAGACAACCAGGTAAAGTACAGCCAATTACGCAACTGCCATTCCATGTCGCTCCATTCAGGCCGGCGTTTCACAGACCACAGATCGCCGGTATTATAGGTACATTGCAGGGCGGTTATATCGCCGATCATACCGTCGTGGATGCGCTTCATGGTCTCGCGCATGCCATGGTGATAGCGCCAACACAGCCCGGCGACGATGGACAGGTTCTTTTTCTTGGCCTCGTCGCAGGCTTGCAAAACAGCGCGAACGCCGGGGGCATCGACGGCGCAGGGTTTTTCGGCGAAGATATGCTTGCCTGCGTCTACAGCGGCTTTCAGGTGCAGCGGCCGAAAGTGCGGCGGTGTCGTCAACAACACTACATCCGACATCTCGATGACCGATTTATAAGCGTTGAAGCCCGTGAAACAGCTGTCCGGCTTGACATCGATGCGATCGGCGATGTCAGCGACACCTTTGAGGTTGTCAAGGCACTTCTGCAACTTATCGGCGAACATATCGCCCAGAGCGACAAGACGGCTATTTTTGTCAGCACGTAGTGCCTGCATGGCCGCACCGGTGCCGCGGCCGCCGCAGCCGATTAGACCGATACGAAGAATGTCGCTGCCGGCGGCGTGGACAGCAGGAGTCAGCGTGGCCAAGGTAGCGGCAGCCGCACCAGCCAGGAAATCACGCCGCGTGGCGACGTTCGGCGAAGAAGAAGTGGGAGTCAAGGTTAAATCTCCTTTACAGGGCAGGGGGGACAATCAGGCGAGCATCAACAGATTCTATTAGTCGCATTCGAGACGGCACTTGTCAAGGAGGAAGCGGTTAAATAAAGACCGTGCCGCAGTTGTTGGACTTGTACCTTCAATTCGTAGCCTCCTAACATCGCTGAGAAAACCAAAATGGTATGCCATGCACGAGCCGACACGCCACATCCAGACTTGCCCGTTGGGGCGGCGTGTCCGCAGGCGATCCGACGCGGCTAACATGCTCTCATCCACTTCTACTTTGGAAGTTGTTCTTGGATATCCTTTAAGGGACGGGGAGGAGGCAGTTCTTCCTTGCTCGAACCGGCAGATGGAGAAGACGGAGGAATGGATTGGCCCGATTGGGGTGATGTATTCCTTGCCGGTTGTCGGCTCGCGGATGGCGTAGCCTGGAAGGCGATCCAGTATTCTTTGCGGAGATATGGAGCCATCTCATCGTGCGGGTCGGTGTAGCCGAAGTAGCTGTCGTGAGCGCGATGGCCCTCGGGACCGGGCTTACCGTCCCACACATATTCTTCCCGAACGATGCGGTAACCCTCCGGACATTTCGCGCTCATCAGCTTTTCGGCTCGGCTGCGATAATACATCGGCCAGCAATTGTTGTTCATCGGTATGGCGATCACGCCGCCGTCCGGTGCTTCGCGGACGACCCGAGCATTCGCGCAGCCGCATATGGCTGGCAAGAGCAGTGCGCCAAGCAAGCCAACCAATGGCGGTCTCGCCAAAACCTTCCGCCGGTTCATGAGTTTCTCCATCACGCCTTGGCTTAGAAGAAGAGCTGAGTTCGGAACAGAAACAGATCATAATTCTTGGTGAATTTGCCGGTGGCTTCGTCGAGGACAACGGGATTGCCCAGAAATACATGTTGATAATCAAAAGTGAACTTCACAAAGTGGGTTAGATACCAGTTGACGCCAATTTCGGGAGCGAAGGCCCGATTGGTCCATAGAGCACGGTTAACGATACCACCGCGAAAGATAGCATCGCCCATTTGTAAATCGGAGACTTTAGCGAACAATTCGATGGCCCCCGGATGAATATAACCATCATAATAGCCATAGGGTTGCCGCGGCTCGACCAGGTAGCGCCGTCGAGTGATCTCTTCCCCTGTAAGGAAGTACCAGGTCTGAAACGACCAGCCTACAGTTGGGACGTGCGTCCGAATTGGACTGTTGACGTCCAGGAACTCATTGTTGGCATTCTGACGAGTGGAGGCGAAAGGCGAAGTCACCGAGGAAGCGGGCGTTGGGGCCGATCCAGACTTCGGCGCGGAGGGAGTCGTCGTATACTCAATGGAGTAATCCTGATATCCTCCCTGGATGCCGGCCAGGAAGCCCCAACTTTTATAGTAATAAACTGTCTCAAAAGAATAAAATCCACGGGGACCATTTTCGAATACGTTGTTATTGAATTCCAGGATGGTGGGAGAGACAAAAGCTGCTGCATTGCTGTTGGATAGCTGGTTCATGGTACGTAAGGCAATCGGGCTGAGGGGCTGCCGCTCTTCGCCGAAATTGTAAGTCCCCACCAGGTGCAGTCCTGATAGCCAGTCAACGCCTGATTGGATGAAAGGCCGATAATCCAGGTAAAAGAAATAATCGCGGCTGCTATTGTAATCTTCAAAGGAACGGCGCTGTCCGTTGAAGGCGCCGACATAGTATTCGATGCGACGATTGAAGAGCCGGCCATGGGCCATGGCGCCCAATTGCCGATTGCCGGCGAAGTTTTGCACCCAGATGGAGCGCTCGGGACCGATGAGGTTGGCCTCGTCAATCGAAATGTATTCGTATTGCGAGGGGACTTTCATGCGGCCAACGCGGAAGGATAGCCATTCCGGATGTACGATGTAGTCTGCATAAGAATCCAGAAGGTCAAGAGAGGCATAGCCGCGGTTGACGGAGGTGACGAAATTGGCATAGTCGCCGACTTTGCCTTCAAAATACCAACGTTGTCGAGGAATGATAAAGCCGCCGTGCAGCGGGTCGCCTTGCTGGATCGGTTCGCGCAAATCCAGCTGAGTCAAGTTGTGGAAAGTGAGGGTGAAATAGTTATCCGAAGAGTGCCAGGTGACACCGTTTTCCGCGCCGCCCAGGAAAGCCCCCGTGCCAATTCGATGTTCGTAAGCCGGCATGTCGGGCCGGTACGGTCCGCGCCCAGCGATTTCTGCGGTGTCGTCGCGAAACCATAACAGGCCGAATCGAAACAAGGGCGGCCGCTGCGCCCTCCCGGGCATTGTCCCTGCCCCGGCACGCTGCAGACCACCCCTGCCGGCAACAACTCCAGGAATCTCTTCTTCTTCTTCGCCGCCGCCTGCCGTCTGCCTGGCACCCTCCGTCTGTCCGCCGCTCTTCTTCACGGGAGCCTCCGGCCCCCACTCCACGCCGCCAGGAACGCCGCCGCCGTCCGCCTCTTTGGCATCGCTGCTGAATAGGGGCGATTGGGCCTTGTCAAGGATCTTTTCGTACTCTGCCTTCAATGAATCATACTGCTTCTGTAATTGCTGATTGTGCTCTTCCAGATTGCGTAGATGCTCCTCGATAAGCGTCAGGCGATCCATCGTTTGATCCGCGCACTTTGCTGATGTCTCTGTCGATTCCATTGATGGAAGCAGCGGAGGCGTTTGGGCTTGACCGTGGGCTATGTTGCAAGCAACCCCGACACCGCAGGCGAGACAGAGCATCAGCGCCGCTGCGGGTAGAAGGTTCCTCTTCGCATTCCGAACCACGAAGTTCTCCCTCAACTATTGGGCCGCTGGACGAAGAAAGCATGGGTAGCTTCTTCGCGGCTATTTTTTGCTCAAGTTGGCGCAGAGAAGTTTCGCCTATAGGCACGATAGGGCGTTTTTTCAAGACAAATCTGTTAGAGAGGGTGTCTCTCTTGATTTGGGCGTGGAGGAGGGCTTACGTGCCAGGAAATCTACTCGGGGCGCTAACGCAACCCCGCTCGCCAAAATTCAGAGGCACACCCTGTTAGAGAGACGGGGCCGCATCTACGGACAAGGGGGCTTATGTCGTTTGCGCTGGCAGATTACGCAAAAAAACTACAAGTCGCGACCGTTTTCTTGGCGATAGAAAGGGTAAGGATGGTCCCAGAAAGAGACCATCTGTCAAGGAGAGAGGTAGGGTCATGGTTCAATCCTGTGCCTTGCGGTTGTCTCTCATTTGTACCGCTTGTCTGTTTTCTCTAACCTCCTCCAGTTGGGCGGCGCCGCCAGCGGCGAAGCCAGCTCCAGTTCCGGTCCCAGCTCCGCCTTACACGATCTTGCTCCATTCACGCGGCGCGGCAGTCACACCAGAAAAGAGCAAGAACTCGGAGACAGGCGGCGGCTATATTCAGGTTACACAAGTCGAGCCGAACGCTGTACTGATACTGATGCGCGGTGCCGCGGCTGCCCGCGCCGATCACAAGGATGGCTCTGCAGCGATGCAATTCGAGTTGAACCAGGATTTCGAGATCGTGCCGGCCCCGCCGCGCAAAGATGTGGTTGTCCGTCCGCCGAAAATGGTTCTCTCCGCCTGGGTTATCGGTACCCTCAATACCACCGCACCGGAAGGGGGAATGGCGCAACAGGCGCCCGGTTGCGCGGAAATCCTGGCCGCGGGGACGCCGCTGCTCAAGATCTGCGTCAATCCCCATACCGTCTCCGGCGGACAAAATCTGCTCGTCAACGATCGTTTCGGGCCGGTGGAGGCGCCGGCCGCTCCCTGCATCGGATACACCTTGCATCAAACCTTCGCCCTCAGTGCCAATCAGCCCAAGACCGTTTGTCATCCTGGTTTCGCTGCCGCCGATTTCGACCCCGACCCCCGACTGGATAATCTTTGGAACCCGGTGCTCAAGCCTTTTCGTGCCGTGCCACACAAGGATTTCGGCTTCCAAGTTCTGCTGCGCGTTGCGGAGAACGTGCCTCCCCCTGCGGCTGTCCGCACACCCCCCGAGCAAATGCTGCCTCCTCCGCAACCAGAAAAAAAGCAAGTGGCGGGCGACGAGGGAGGCGCCGCCAAATAGGCGACCCGCTGGCATAAGCCAGCAGGTCGCCCTCACTACGGTTTACGCCAGCCGTTCACCGGGGTATGACGTGGGCGCTCTTGACGCGACAGGGCAAATGGGCTATGTCCGCGATCGCTTGGGGGGCCGCATGAGCCGGCCGCAGAATGCGGGGATCAGATCAAGGGGAGGGGATGGGGATATGGCCGAGTCCTATTCCAGTAAATTGCAGCTCTGGGAGGGCTGGATGCCGGCCCTGGTCAAAGGACCGGCG
>Ga0209061_1001648_pt1 | contig 34750 bp, 29 predicted proteins | sample Coa_R1_10_FD_187157 | JGI IMG/M metagenome (GOLD analysis project Ga0209061, IMG submission 187157) | Surface soil microbial communities from Centralia Pennsylvania, which are recovering from an underground coalmine fire - Coalmine... | ecosystem: Environmental > Terrestrial > Soil >... | reverse complement strand
AACCGCGATCACCATCAGCGGCACGTCCTGGTTGCGTCCGAAGAAGCTCGCGCGCTGGCGAAGGCCGTGGACGGTTCCGTCGACTCCGAGCAGGACGCTCGCGCCGGCCACCCCGCGGCGGTGCAGGTGCTCGCAGACGGCGACGAACGCCGGCTCACGCGCGACCCGCTCCCGCCGTCCGAGATACACCGTCAGCTTGGTGGCCTCGCCGGGGTCCTCGGGCAGCCAGACCTCTCCGACGGATCCGGTGAGCATGCGGGCGCGCTCGAGGGTGAGCAGGCCGGTGCGCTTCAGCGCGATCACCTCCTCGGCCAGCTCCTCGATCCGGTGGCGCTCATCAACCGCGACCGTGACGATCGGAAGGTCCTCCGAGAGCGTCAACAGGCGGTCGGTGCGCAGGTGCTGTTTGAGGCCGAAGCCGACGGCGCCGCGCAGCAGAATGCTGGTGGCGATGTCGCGGCGCTCGTAGAGGTCAAGCAGCACATCGGCCAGCGGCCGCCCGTCTAAGCGCTGGCGTTCGCCGAAGTAGCTGGTGAGCTTGAGGCAGTCCCCGATCATCGAGGCAGCCCAGATCGTAGGCGGCGCGCGCCCGGCCGAACCCGCCGAGCACCGAGGCTGGGGTATATTGGGGATACCCAGATGGAGCTCTGGGGTGGAGGGTCGCCTCCACAAACCGCCGCCCCGCGGCTGATGGCTCCTCCCCGCGCAATCGACCCCGACCGCGAGAGGAGGAGCGCTGACCCGTGCCGACGTCTCCGAGCCCCGCCATCCGGCTGGTGCCGATCCGCCTGGAGGAGCTCGGCGCATGAGACACCCGCTGCCCCGGCTCGAGCGCCGCGAGCTCGGCGCGATCTTCCTCGGTGGGGGCGCGGGGACGCTGGCTCGCGCCGGCCTGGCCACTCTCCCCGCCGGCGCGGCGCCCGGCTGGCCGTGGGTCACCTTCGCGGTGAACGTCGCCGGCTGCCTGCTGCTCGGCTACCTGACCACCCGTCTGCAGGAGCGCCTTCCGCTCTCGCTCTATCGCCGGCCCCTGCTCGGCACCGGTTTCTGCGGCGCGCTCACGACCTTCTCCACCTTCCAGGTGGAGCTGCTGGAGATGGTCGAGCACCACCGCTGGGCGACCGCCGCGGGCTACGCGGCGGCCAGCATCGGCGCCGGGCTTGCCGGGATGCTGCTGGCCACCGCGCTCACCCGGCGCGTTCGAACCGTCCTGTGAGCGTCTGGGGCTGGCTGGGGGTGGCCCTGATCGGCGGCGCCGGCGCGCTCGCGCGCTTCCTGATCGACGCGGTGATCTCCATGCGCAGCTCGACGGCGCTGCCGCTCGGCACGCTCGCCGTCAACCTGTCGGGCAGCTTGGCGCTGGGCGCCATCACCGGGGCGGCGCTCACCGGCACCGCGCTGACCCTGGCCGGCACCGCCGCCGTCGGCTCCTACACCACCTTCTCGACCTGGATGCTCGAGACCCAGCGGCTGGCCGAGGAGGGCAACCGGAAGGCGGCGTGGCTGAACGTGGCCCTGAGCCTCGTGCTCGGGCTGGGCGCCGCGGCGCTCGGACGCTACCTGGCGCGCCACCTGTAGCCCATCCAGCCTGGGAGGCGCTGCCCGCCCTGCCGGGGCGCGGGCGCGGCGCGGCCGGGCGGGAGCGGCTGGGGTGGGTGAGCTAGCCGCCGGGCCGCGACGGCGGCCCCGGCGGCGGGTAGGGGGGCAGGATGACCGGCGGGCGCGGGGCCTGGTTGAAGTTGAAGTCGAGCACCATGTTGCCCAGGCCCCGGATTGCCTCCCGCACGTCGGGCCGCGGGTCGGGGCGACCGTCGGTGCGGGGGTTCAGGCGCTGTCCGCCGAGGAAGTCGTCCTCGATGAACTTGTTGATGGCGTCGAAGCTCAGCGTCTGGTGGTCGATGAAGCCATGCCGCGCGTACGGGCTGATGACCAGGCCGGGAACCCGAATCCCGTAGCCGTTCCGGTCCACGTAGGGGGGCACGACGTGGTCGTAGAAGCCCCCCCAGTCATCCCAGACCACGAAGATCGCGGTGGAGTCCCAGTCCGGGCCCTCCATGATCGTGTTGATCAGGTTGGTGACGTACGCCTGCCCGACGCGGATGTTCGCCGGCGGGTGCTCGGAATGGGCCTGGTCCGGCACGATCCACGACACCGCCGGCAGCGTGCCCGCGCGCGCCTGGGAGAGGAAGTTTGAAACGGGCTGGATGTTGCCGAGCTGGTGGTCCTGCTGGACGTCGGTGAACGACGGCAGCGGGTTCCAGATGTTCGGCGTCCCCGGGCTCAGCGGGGCCCCCGCGCAGTTGCTCGTGCCCTCGTCGCAGTCGGGCTGGGCGCCCGGGGTGATGAAGTAGCCCCAGCTGATGTTCCGGCGGTGCAGCAGGTAGGTGAGGTCCGTCCAGGCGTAGTTGTAGGAGCCCACCGTCCGCTTGAAGGCGAGCGCCTCGCGAATCGCCAGCTGATTTCCGCACAGCGTGAGGACTCGCCGGACGGCCGCGGAGCGGGCGCGGGGCGGGCGCCGGCGCCGCCGGCCCCGGGCCGGCAGGGCGACGTCGTGGGCGGCCAGACACTGCTCGTAGTTGCGCTCGGTGGCTCCGCCGGCGGCCCGGGCCTCGATCTGGCGCACGTCGAAGCCGCCGAGCTGGTCGTTGTTGCGACAGCTGAACGGGTCCCCGCGCACGCGGCAGCGCGCCGACCACTCGGAGACCTCGAACAGGTGGGCGGGCAGGCTCCAGGACGCGTTTGACTCGAACATGTGATCGTCGAGCACGAAGTCCTGGGCATAGGTCCAGTAGTTGGCGATCTCGCGCGCGTCGTGATAGCCCATCACGTCCGAGGGCGAGCTCGGCTGGCAGACGCCGATGAAGCCGCCGCAGCCGCGCCCGATCCGCCGCTCGGACTCGCGCACGAAGCCGTCCATCCGCCCCCCGTCGATGTCGGCGACGGCAGCGGGCGCGTCATGCTCCCCGCCGCCGTTGACCGGCGAGGGGTCATGAAAGGGACGGTCGCATCGGTGGCGGCGGGGGTCGGGGAGGCAGACCGTGAAGTGACCGTTCCGGGCCGGGATCCCGTCGGCGCCGGGAAAGGTGCCGAAGTAGGAGTCAAACGAGCGGTTCTCCTGAATGATCATCACCACATGGCGGATCTTGTGGATCCCCGCCGGCGTGGGGATCGGGGCGGTGGGCCGCAGCCGGGGGCGGCCGGGCGATTTGTGAGCGCCCCCGCAGCCGGCCAGGGCGACGGCGAGCCCGACGGCGAGCAGCAGCCGCCAGCGGCCGGTGGAGGTGGGCGAGCCCGGGGTCATGGCCGGCCGCAGGCTAGCCGCCAGCCTCAAGGCAGGCTCAACCGGCGAGGCCGATCAGCGGCTCACAGGCCGGCCGCCTCGGCTCACAGACCGGCTGCCTCGGGATGGCCGCCCGGGCTCACGGGCTCACGGGCGGCCATCCCGACGCCTGGCCCCCCGGACGCTACCCGGTGAAGGCGGGCGTCGTCCGGGGCCGCGGGCTCGACGGCCGGCCCGAGCTGACGATGAAGTGGGTGGCGTCCACGGCGGCCAGGACCTGCTGCATCGTGCACGGCTGGTCGAAGGCATGGGGGGCGGGGCTGACCCCGGCGATGTGGCGAATCCACGCGGCGTGGTGGGCCTCGACGGTGTGGATCGAGAGCGCCGCGTTGAGGATCGCCCGCTCCTGGATGCGGGGGGCCTGGCCCTTGTAGGCGCACACGCCGGTGTCCTCCAGCGCGATCGCCGTCTGCTGGAACTTGCCCTGGTTTGCGGTCGTGCCGTGGAAGTTGAACCGTGGCTTGGCGATCGCCCTGCTGCCCAGCACCTTCTTGAGCGCCTTCACGTGGTCGGCCTCGTGGGCCGCCACCACCCTGGCGAACTGAAGCGTGCGCCCGCTGAGCGCCCCCTTGCGAAGCGCCTCGGCGTAGAAGCTCGCCTCCAGGTACTCGAGCGTGAGCGCGAAGTTGAGGATGTCGACGTCGCGGTTCGTGAGGGCGCTGGCCACCGAGGGCACGGCGGCCAGCAGCGCGCCGGCTCCCGCCAGGCCTCCACCGGCAACGAGCGCGCGGCGCAGGAACCCGGCGCGCGAGTCGCCGGCAGCGGCCTCCGCGGTTTCGCGGATCGCCCCATCGCGATCGAGCTCCTCAAGCGGTGGCAATGCGGACATGGTCTGGTTCTCCTCGGGCGGGTTGGACATGACGGGGGATCGGTGGGATGGGGTGGGCGAGGCCATGGTCAGGACGACTTGACAAAGCCGGTGGAGTTCACGCGCTGCTCCACCTGCTTCTTGGTGTAGAGCGGGTCAAACGCGTAGGGGGCGGGGCCGCCGGCCGGCTTGTTGACGACCAGCGGCGAGAGGTCGGCGATGTCCCGGATCCAGGCGGCATGGCGCCCCTCGACCGAGACGATCGTGGCCGCCGCCGCCAGCGTCGGCTTGGTCAGGTTGGCCCCCTGCCCGTTGTAGGCGCCCACGCCGGTGTCCTCGAGGGCGACCGCGGCGGCGATGAACTTGTCGGTGCGCGTGGTGGTGTCGCGGAAGTCGAACCGCGGCGAGTTGATCGCCTTGCTGCCGAGCGCCTTCTTCAGGTAGTCGCGGTGCGCCCGCTCGTGGGCGCCGACCACCTGGGCGAAGGTGCGAGCCTCGCCAATCAGCAGGCCCTTTTGCTCGGCCTCGGTGTAGAACGCCGCCTCGAGGTACTCCAGGAACAGCGCGAAGTTGAGGATCTTGACGTCCTCGGAGGCCGAGGCGGCGAACGCCAGCGACGGCAGGCCGCCGAAGGCAACGCCGCTGATCGCCACGGCTCCACCTCCAACCGCCACTCGCTTGAGCAGCTCGGCTCGCGTGGTGCCCGGTTTTGCTTCAAGCCCCTGGCGGAGCGCCTCCTCCGGATGCTGGACCTCGATGGTGACTGGATCCGACATATGTCCTCCCTGGTTGGGCAGCAGAATGCTCCCTCTACGCAGCCTGAGGCGGATCGGATCACCGGCGCTCAACGAAGCTGCCCGGCCAGCGGGTGCGGGCGGCTCCCATCGCGGATGATCATGGACGCCGAAGGGGCCGCCGGGGGCTGTCCGGCCGGCTGGGCGCTCAGCTTCGGCGAGGGCCGCTTGCGCGCGGCGGCAGCGGCACGAAGCCGGACGTCCGGCGCACGTAGTCCCGATACCCGGGGCGGCGCTCCGTGAGCTCGCGCTCGAGCAGATCCTTGCCCGAGAAGCGCACCAGCAGCGCCGTCATCACCAGCGGCGCGAGGACCGTCCACCAGGTGCCGCCGGCCGCCAGGGCCACCAGCCACAGGCCCCACCACACGCAGGCGTCGCCGAAGTAGTTCGGGTGGCGGGTGTAGCGCCATAACCCCTCGTCCATCACCGCCGTGCGGTTTTGTTGATTGCTCCTGAAGCGCTGCAGCTGCCAGTCGCCCACCGCCTCGAACACCAAGCCCACCGCCCACAGGGCTCCGCCGATCGCATCGAGGACTCCGAGCCCGGCTGGCCGGGGCGCCGCGGCCTGGAGCGGGAGCGAGATGATCCAGATCAGAGCGCCCTGGAGCAGGAACACAGCCGGCAGGCTGACGAGCGGAAAGCGGCCGCCGCGCCGCTCGCGCATCCGCCGGTAGCGGCGATCCTCACCCCGCTCGCGCAGCTTGCGGGCGGTCAGATGGGCCGCCAGCCGCAGCCCCCACACGGACACCAGCAGCGCCAGCAGCAGGCGGCGAGCGGGGCTGCCGGCCCCCACCGCGTCCGCGATCCAGGCGATCAGCACGAACCCCAACGGCCAGGCGGGATCGGCGATCGAGGCGTCGCGCAGAGGCAGGCTGAGCGCCCAGGCAAGGATCACAAAGCCAAACAGCGCCGCGGCGCTGATCGAGAGGATGCTGGTGAGCGTGCGCCTGCTCCTTCCATCTTTTGCGGTCGAGGGCGACGACGGGTCGCGATGAGCCCGGGCTGCCCAACTCGACGCGCCGAGAAGCATTATGGGATCGGCCCGAGATCGGCGGCGGGCGATCGGCGGGTAAAGGCCCGCGCGCTGGCGATCGGCCGGTGAAGGCCAGTGCGGTGGCGATCAGCGGGTGAAGGGCCGTGCGGTGGCGATCCGCGGGTGAAGGCCCGCGCGGTCCTGCCGCGGGAGCTCCCGGCATGATCTGCCGCCGGCCCGGGCCGGGGGTGGGCAACAGACCGGCCCCGGCAATAACATGGTCTCTGCGGGGGCCATAGCTCAGTTGGGAGAGCGCCTGCTTTGCAAGCAGGAGGTCGCCGGTTCGATCCCGGCTGGCTCCACTGAAAAGGCGCTGGAAATCGCACCTTTCTGGAACGCGCGAGCGAGCCAGGCGAAAAACTGGGTACCAAAACTGGGTACCAAAGCCGACTCCGGAATCGCCTGCTCGAGCTTCCCTGTTGCTACTTCTGCGATGCCAATCTCAGCGCGGGCGTAAACCCACAGCAATTCCCAATCGCATCAGCGACCCGGCACTTGTTCACATCCGCCTGCGGGCGGTATTTCGGTTTGCGGCGTGTCAGTCGATCGAGCCGGCTGGCACGACCCATTCGCCGCGCTGCCCGGTAACGGCGGCGATCCGATCGAAGTCGGCGTCATAGTGAAGGACGATCAAGCCCTCGACCTCAGCAGCGGCCGCGATCAGCAGGTCGGGCACCTTGCGGCCTCGTTGGTGCTTCGCGGCCAGGAGTCGCTGGACTTGCTTGGCGCGGCGAACGTGGTCTGTAGTCGTCTCGACGAGGACGAATACCTCCAGCGCCCCGGTGAGTCGGTCCCACTCGGATGCGCTGCGGGCTGAGTATCCGATCTCCAGATCGGTGATTCCGGCACGAGCCAGCTCGCCACGCTCAACGCGCGGCTGGATCGCCGCGCGAACCTCGGCTCGAGCCAGGCGGGTGAGCACGCTGGTGTCGACCAGGTGGGTCAGCGCCATGCCTGCTCGCGTGGTACAAGGTCGGCGCGGGCGAGGACGTCGAGCTGCCGCTTGACGTCATCCCGCCGTTGCGGCGCGACCCTACGGAGCGCGAGATTGACGGTGTCCTTGATCGTACGCGTGCCTAGCTCCCGTCTGGCGCCGTCAAGCGCGTCCTCGTCGATGTCCACAAGATGTTTCGCCATACGTCGAGTATATATCCCTCGGACCCGCGTATATATGCTTGGGCAGCCGGAGCCTGCGGTGATCCCGCACGATCGCTTCCTGTCCCCAAGTTCCCGCAGTGGAACGATCGCCTTGGCGACGACACGGTCGACGACCACCGTCCCTCGTCGGAGTTCCGTCGAGACCAATCCCAAGGATTTCTCCGCCGCGCCCCGTTTGGCCCCCGGCCATTCCGGCGATAGCGACAGCACCGCCGCAAGCGCTGGCAACCTGCTCCAAGCTCACCTGGGAGTAGCGGCAATCTCGGCGGAGTGGCTGGCGGGGCTCAAGTCACGCGAGACGATCGAGCGCCCGGCCACGGTGCCGCACGACCGTGCCGTGGTTCACCGCGAGGAGGTCGACTGGCGACGATGCCCGGAGGCTGGCGCGCGCGCGTCTGAGCGCCCTGCGTACCTAAAGCGTGGTGAAGCAGCTGGCCGCCCCGACTTGCACGGCTAGCGAATCTCCTGTTGCCGCCGGGCTGGCATGGAAGTAGACATCAGCGTAGCCCGAGTCATTCGTGTACCAGGTAGCAGAGGTTCCGGCACCGCTGACCGTCACAGTTTGGTCCAGCTGGTTTGAGCGCACGTACACGTCGTAGTCGTTGTAGTAGCTGCTGTACTGCGCGCTGGCCGAGCACCACGCCGCGGGTGGTGGAGGGGGCGCAGGCGTCGGACGGCGTGGCGGGTGTGAGCGCGCGGGTGGGCGTGCCGGCCGCTGCGCCAAAGTGACCCAGTTACTGGCTATCTCGCGTTGCGCTTCGGCGAGGGTGATCTGTCGCCTGCAGACCTGGCGGTTGAGTTCGTCCTCCACCCGGTCCTTTGGGTTCGGCGAGGCTCCGGGCTCCGGCCACAGATTGCGAGGGTCGTTCGTTGCCCCGCCGAGCTCAAGCGGCACGAGGTGGTCGTACTCATAGTCGCTCATGGGCCCGTGGTCACCGTAGGCATGCATGCTTGCCAGCTTCTCCGGCTCGGTCACCCATTCGGGCGGGCGGACCGTCGAGGTCCAACCCCTTCGGCATATGGTCCGGTTGATGGTCGCCTGCGTGACCTTGGGGTTCAGCGCACCCGGCGTGCAGTGAGGATCCGGGCGCGAGTACAGCCCGGAGCCGACGGCATGGCAGGAACCTGGCCGCGGCTGGGGTTGCACAATCCAGTTGCTGGCGGTCGAATACGCCAGGCCGCTCGCCGCCTGCGAGCCTGCTGTCATGGTTAGCAGCAGAAGGCCCGTGGCGCAGCTGGAGGCTAGCCATCGTGCTCCGCATCGCCACCGGCGCGCACAGTGTAGTGGTGTACTCACGCCGCCAGGAGCTCCTGCCCATTTACGGAAATACTGCCAGGATGCCGCAGACGGCGAAGCCTGAGTACCGCATTCGAGCCGGACAGTCGCCGGTGGTAGGGGATGTCGCTCACCACGGGAAATGACACGTGGCGGGGGAGAGCCTGCACCTCCTTCTGCGCGACGTCGGTCGGCAGCTGCGCCTGGATCACGAGCTTGAGGTGGTCGGGCGCGAGGTGCGATGTCGTTCTGGCACGGTCTGAGCCGTGGGTCATGCCGCATCCGCCGTATCGTCAAGGCCCTCCTTCAGCCACGATGCGCTGTCACGGCAACGCCGCCGCTCGGCCGGCTGGGGCCGCCGGTTCTTGGCACGGGCCCCGCGAGGGTGGCGGTGGGGTGCGGCGTGACAGAGATCAGCGGTGAGGACGGTCACCACGACACCGTTTCGAACGATCGCGCAGACGCCGGGCCGCTTGGACCAGTAGATGAAGCGCGTCCCCGGTGAGCTGTGCGCGCGAGCCATCCAGTGACGCGGCTTCGGGCGAGCTCGCCCGACCGCGACGAAGCGCCGCAGGTGCCGGCCGGCCAGGGCGAGGGAAAGGCTAGGCTCGACCCGCTCGACATAGCGCTGCTTTGCGTGTGACGAAATGATCAAAGTGGTCATGTCCGGATAGAAGGGACGGTGAGGCCCAGGTTGTCAAGGCAGCGGTTTGGGGCGCGTGGGTGCTTGAACGAGGCCGGTCAGGGTGTTAGCTTGTCAACGTGTCTGAGCAGGTCCGGGGCTTTTATCGACGGCCGAAGAGACCGTGATGCGGCCGGGGGCGAATAGGGTCACGTGCCGCTCGCTTCCCCTTGCCGAGCTCGGCCAACTCTTGGGACTGCTGGTCGGACCCGGAGAGTGGTATTGGCTGGACGACGAGAGGAGTGTTAGTAGGCCGTTCTCGAGCAAGAGACGTCCATACATCGTCATCGACGCCTCGGGCCCGGCCGTCACCGCCAGTCCCCGGACGACCAGGCGGCCGCTGAGTGCGCGCCAGAGGAAAGGGATGCTCCCGCATGGGGTGCACGACCATCCGGAGCCCGAGCATGGCTGTCGTCTCGACCGACCGGGATTCATCACGCGCTTCCGCTGCTCGTTCGACCGGGAGGCGTTCGAGCACCGCTACTCGTGTACGGAGTACGACGACCGTGTCCTGAAATGGATCTTCGGTCGGTGAGCCTGACGGAGCTTCGGCGCGAGTTCGAAACCGAGGTGGTCGGCCGAGCGATCTATGCTCACGTGGAACGGCTCGCGCGCAACGTTGCCCGCCAGTACAAGCCGGCGGTGTACGCCGAGCGCCCTGGCCCCTCCGGTGATTGGACGGAGGACCTGCTCGAGGATCTCATTCAGTCCTTCTTCTCGGAGATGCTCATTGGCCAAGCCCAGCTTCAGTACGCGTTGGATATGGCCCACGATCTGGGGTCATTTGACCGCATCCTGCGTGCGCAGTTGCGACGGCATCTGCGCCACCGTCGTCGGCGATCCGTCATCGACAATCTCGTCGATCGTGTCCGCCAGATGCTTGATGAAGGCGAAATTGCCATGCCCGCGGCCGGCGATGCCGGCATCGGGCGCGGAATGCAGGGCGACGATGGAGTGCGGACGGTCGCCGGCCTTGTCGCCCGGATTCCGCGTCTGCCGGTCCGTCGCGAGCAGCCCGTCTATGGCGCGCAACGGGCGCCCATGGTGTTTTCCCACGAGAATCTAAAGGTCGCTGTCGAGACGATGGCCAGAGCCCTTGGTCGCCCCGTCAGCCTCGATGAAGTGAGGCAGGTGTTCGCGATGGGGTTGACAGACCTGACCGCAACTGACCTTCTTCCCTTTGAAGACGTGCAGATGGAAACCGCAACTGCATCCAAGCATTCGACCGATCGCCTGAGAGGTGGCTCTCAGCCCGCAGGCGTCGAAGCTGCGCTAGTCCATGAAGCGAGCGATGCGATCCTCGAGCGGCTGGGGGCTGAGGAGCGGGTAATTCTGCTGTACAAGCTGGCGGGGGAGTCCGACGGTGGAGTGGCCAAGCGGCTCGGCATCAGTCGTCCCACTGCGATCAAGCGCAAGCAAAGCCTCTTCGAGACGCTTCGGGACCGGCTCGAGGGACTGCCCGAGGAGGCTCAGCTTGAGGTCATCGACCGGGTGTATGTTCGGCTATTGGAGGACGCATGACGCTGCCCCAGTGGTTGACCAGCGTGCTCGCGGATTCTCCGCGAGCCAGACCCCCCAGCACGGCGGCTGATATTGCCGTAGGCGATGTTCGCATCGCTGAACCGATGGACGGACCGGATCACGGAGAGCGACGCCCTGTGCTGGTCCTCGAGGTCGAAGATCCACCCATGTTCGCCCAGGTGGCGCTGCTGACACCGGAACTCGATCTCGCCGGCGCGCGCGACGTGCTCCTCGACGGGAGTGCGGACGACCTTCCTTATTCACTGTTGGTGGAGCTGGACGCACTGGGGCCAGTCTTCACCGATCAGCTTGGGGCTCTCCTAGGCCGCGTCGATCCCGCCTTCGTTGAGGCGCTCGCAGCCGCCCCCTCGAACGAATTGGAGGGGATTCCCGGACGACTTACGGGCATTCCGGTCACGCGGCGCGACGACCCACGGTGGCTCTTCAAGAGGCGTGAGCTGGAAATTCTGCGCCTTCTCACCGGCGAAGCACTCGCCGAACTCTTGGAGGGGCCGATCACAGTTTTGCATCCTGCGCTTTGGGAGGAGCTGCTGGCCGGCTCCGGACGGGCGAGCTGTGAGCCGCGTGACCGCCTCGCCCGCGTGCTCACAGCGCAGCCGTTGGCCCCGGTTTCTTCAGGGCTCGCCGCCCGCCTGTCCGGGGAATGTCAAAGGCTGTCAGCGCGCCTCGGCCGCGACGGGGCACGTGTCGTGTGCCGGCACCTCATGCGGAGTTTGCGCGCGCCCGACCCTGGTGCTGGGAACGCGCTGAAGGCTAGGGAGGTGGCGGAGGACCTTGCCCAGGAGCTGGGCGAGGTCGCGGCGCGCGAGCGTCGCGCCGCAACCGTACTCGTGTTGCAAGGCCAGGCTCGGCTGCCGGCCCATTTCCGGGCGCGTGGACCCCACGGCTATCTGCAGGTCGCAACGCAGACATTGCAGTGAACCCGAACATGGAGAGGCAGCCTGTCATCCAGCGAGTACGAGCCCGCGCGTTCAAGTCGTTGGTGCACGTGGATGTCGCGCTCTCACCGCTAACGGTGATGGTTGGCGCCAACTCTTCGGGCAAGAGCAGCCTGGTTCAGACCGTGCTGTTGCTGGCACAGGCGCAGCGGCAGACACCGGCGGAGGCGACTGTCGCGCTCAACGGCCGCCTTGTGGAGCTCGGAGATTTGGCGGACCTCCGGAGTCACGCTGTTGGCGAGCACCCGGTCACGCTGGGGGCGGTGTTCTCTCTTCGCAACGCACCCGAGGACGCCAGTCAAGCTGCGACGATCGACTGGTTGATCCGGCTACGGTCGGCGTCCGAGTCGCTGCACGGAGCGGCACGCGTCTGCGGCGTCGATGTGCGCATGGAGGATGACTCCCAAACGGTTGAGCTCCAACTCGTCGAAGACGCAGGAGCGTTGGCCGAAAAGCGCGCTCTCTACAGCCGTGCACGGTCAATCGGGCTGGCGGGCGGACCCCAGCAGCTCGTGTCGTTTGAAGGTCAACTCTGTCGCGTTCCAGCCACGGGCGACGGTGAGAGAGCGCAGATCCGTGGGGCTCGCCTGCGCGGCGCGTTCCCCGCCGGGCTGCTCGTTGAGGAAGACGAGCTCACCGCACTGCTGGCGCGTGCGTTCGAGGAAGCCGCGCGGCGGCGTTCGCGGACGGCGCTCGCCCAGATGAAGCGCGGGCTAGCCCCCGCCGGCCGCCCGTCGTCGGCACCAGAGAGGTGCGGTGATCAACTGCCGGATAGGGAACCCGCAGACATCGCGGCCGCAGCGCGTTGGATCGAGGAGATGCGAGGCATGCCGGGGGGAGGCGACCTGTCAGGAGCAGATGCTCTCCTGGGGCGCCTATCGCCCGAGGCACTGCCCAGACTGCTCGAGGAACTCCAACGTCGCGGCATCGACAGCCACCGCGTCCTCGTGCCCGCGGAGGGCGAGGAGATCGAGCTACTCAGAGGGGCGTCGACTGCGATTACCGCATACCTTGAGCGGCATGTCTGGTATTTGGGCGCGAACCGTCATCGCGGAAGTCAGCTCTCGCAGATTGCGGTGAGCGGTTCGCCAACCGATATCGGCGTCAGCGGCGAACACGTGGCTTCGGTGCTTCGTGCCTACAGCCAGCGTGAGGTAAAGAACTGTCCCCCGGCGCCGGGAGCGGAGGCGCCTCCCGGGACTCTTGAAGCCGCCGTCAACTATTGGGCCCGGCATTTGGGGGTGATCGCGGAATACGACGTGTTGGATTATGGGCCGGGCTCGGAGCTACGGGTAACGACCTACCAGGCGGGCGAGAAGGTCGACCTCTCACATGTCGGAGCTGGGGTCGGGGCTCTCTTGCCGGTGGTTGTGCTCTGTCTGCTGGCCGAGCCCGGCGCTGTGATCCTCCTCGAAGAGCCCGAGCTCCATCTGCACCCCGCAGTTCAGCAGCGCCTCGCCGACTTCTTCCTCGCATGTGCAGAGTCAGGGCGGCAGCTTGTGGTCGAAACTCATAGTGATGTGCTGATAACCCGGCTGCGTCGCCGCGTCGCCGAGGACGAGACCGGTGAGAGATTGCGTCTCGTGTCGATCCTGTTCGCCGAGCTTCGCGATGGGGCAACCAGTTTTGAAAGCGTGCCGCTCAACAAGTACGGCGGGATTGATGAATGGCCGCACGGCTTCTTCGACGAGCAGGCCGATGACGCCGAGTCGATTTTGGCCGTCGGAGGAGCTCGACTCGCGGCGGATCTGGAGCGGGCCGAGCCGTAGAAGACGGTGCGTGGGCGACACGCTGACGCCCACACGGAAGACGTCACGACCCCCCGCCTCCGCGAGCCGCCGGCAAGCGCTCGGGCGCACCCGCGCCGTGCTGGACCGCGGGTTCTAGAACAAACCCCCAGCCCCGGACCGGGCGTGTGGTGGGAAGCTCGCGGAATCCGCGAGCTCAAGAACACACGTGGGCGGCGGGGAGGGGGTGAGGTGGGGAGCTTGCGGTTTGAGAGGTGGGCGGCAGTGGTCGGGCGGCCGCCTGAGGCAGCCGTGGCCAGGCGGCGACGTGAGGCGGCAGCTCAACGCTCAATGGGTCGGGTGGGGAAGAAGCCCACGCCGCCCAGCCCGGGATCACGCACTCGCAGCCGCCGCCGCGGCCGAAGCGCCAGCCGACTCCAGCGCGAGCGCGAGCTCCGGCCGTCCCTGTATGCCGAGCTTCTGGTAGCCGCGGGTGAGGTGGGTCTCCACCGTTCGCAGGCTGACGAACAGCGCCTGCGCGATCTCCCGGTTGGTCATGCCCTGCACGGCCAGCTCGGCGACACGGCGCTCGGCTGGAGTGAGCGAATCGAGCCCCGTGTAGCGCCTTCGTCGCGGTCTGGCTCCCGCAGCGCGGAGCTCTCCGAGCGCCAGTCGCTCGAGCGTGATCGCCTGACAGCGGACGCTTTCGTCCAGGCCGCGCTTGAGCACATCCACCGCCGCCCGGATGCTGCCGCGGCGCCGCAGCGCGGCGCCAAGGTGGACCAGCGCCCGTGCGTGCTCGAGCCGGGCGGGTGAGGCGGACAGCAGTTGCACCGCCTCATCGAGCACGGCGACCGCGGTCGCGGGGTGGACGGCGGCGGCCGCCATGAGCGCGATACCCAGCGGCCGGGGCGCTCCGAACCGACGCGTCAGCCGCAGCTCATCGGCCAGGAGGCGCTCCGCCTGCTCGTCGTCCCCCAAAAGGTGCGCCGCCACCGCGGCCCGCGAACGCCATGAGGCGATCGCCGGGTTGAGTATCAGCGCCTGGTTGAAGACCTCGCCCGCTTCAAGCGCCGCCGTCAGCGCCTGGCGCGGCTGGCCGCGGGCGAGGTGCAGCCGGGCGCGTGCCTCGTGGGCCAGGGATCGGGCGGAGGAGCGCTCCCAACTGGCATCGCGGACGGCGGCGTCGAGCACCGCCTCCGCCTGGTCGAACTCGCCCCGTTCGACCAGGCACCAGGCCAGTTGAGCGCGCGCTGCGACCAGGAACTGAAATCCGCTCGCCTCACCGGCGTCGATCGCCTGTTCGCAGTCGGCCAGCGCGGCCGTCAGCTGCCCGCAATAGAAGTGGCTGTAGCTGTAGCCGTAGCTGGCGGAGGCAAACCCCAACACCGAACCCCGCCTGCGGCTGTCCTCCAGCACCTCAGCGTGCAGCCGGTCATAGGTCTCGTAGTCGTCCCCCCACCCGAGCGCCGCCGCCGCGCCCTGCCAGGCGATGCCCTCCGATGTCTCAGCGGCGATCAGCTCGCCCCCTTCGATCGCGCGCCGCGCCAGCTCGAGCGCCCGCTCGCGCGACTCGGCGGCGAAGGTCAGCTGACTGGCGATCTGGGCCAGCAACGCCCGCTCGCCGTAGCTGGAGGCGGCCGGGGGCTGCTCGGCGAGTTGCCGTACGAGCCGAACGGCCTGCGCGCGCAGCGGAGACTCGGTCCGCGCCACCCCGAGCCAGTTGGCGGTCAGCTCCGCCCGCAGCGCCTGGTGATCCTCGCCCACGGGCAGCTCTTCCAGGCCGCGAGTGAGGGTGGCCGCCGCCCCACGCGAGTCGCCGGTCATGTACTGGGCCCGGCCCAGGTCGAGGAGGATCCGGGCCCGCCGCGCGGGTTCGTGCACGCAGTCCGCCGCGGCCGCGAGCCGTTCGGTGCAATGCGGCAAGCCGGCCGCGAACTCGGCTTCCGCCAGTTCGAGCAGCACGGTGGCGTGCTCATCGGCCTGCGGCGGCTCCGCGAGCGCGCGGGTCAGGAACGCCACCGCCGGAGCGGGAGAGCCGGCGGCCAGGGCGCTGCGGGCTGCCGCCCGCAGCTGGGCCACCACCCAGGGATCGCCGTAGGGCTCGCTCACGACCAGCTGCGCGGCGACCCGCTCGGGCTCCGCACCCCCGGCCGCGAGCGCTCGCGCGGCCCGATGGTGGGCGCGTGCCCGCTGATGGAGAGGCAGCGATCCGTACACCACCTCGCGAACCATGGGGTGCCGGAAGCGCAGGCGCGGCCCCGGTTCGAGCACGTCGGCGGCCACCAGCGCGTCTGCGGCCACCGAGGCCGCGTCCGCCCCCAGACCGGCCAGGGAGGCGGCCAGTGCGGGCGGCGCGTCCTCCAGGATCGCCACCGCATGGGCCAGCTCGCGCGCCGCCGGCTCCAGCTGGCACAGGCGCACCAGCACCGCTCGACTCACCGTCCCCGGCGTGACCCCAGCCACCGTCGCGGCGTGATCCGCGTCCGGAAGCACCCGATCGGCGCTGAGCTGGCGGAGGAGTTCGGCGAGCAGAAACGGGTTACCGCCCGTCGCCCGATGGCAGGCCTCGCAGAATCTCTCCTCCGCCTCCGGGTGCAGCCGCCAGCGAACAAGGGCGGCGGCCGCCTGCCGGCTGAGCTCGCGCAGGCGGATGCGGACGCAATCGGGATGGGCCAGCAGCCGGTTCAGCCGCTCCTCGTGGGCCTGCCCGGCGCGGAGCGCGACCACGATCAGGACCGGAAGGTCGTCGACGCGCGGGGCGAGGTGGCAGAGGAAGCGCAGCGAGGGCACGTCGATCCAATGCGCGTCATCGACAGTCAGCAGGAGCGGCCGCCTGTCGCTGAGCTCGGAGGTCAGCCAATAGAGCCCGTGCAGCGAGTCCCCGTGTGCCTTGGAGCTGAGGCCGAGCGCCGGGGCTGCCAGGGCGCGGACGCCCCGCAGGAGCATCGCCTGCTTCGACGGCGGGAGGTCGATCACCTCACGGAACAGCTGCCGCACCACATTCCAGGCCAGCTCGAGCTCCAGTTCGCCGGCGATCGCGGTCAGCAGGCGCAGGTCCAGAGCCCGCGCCCGCTGCTGGCAGGCCGCCAGCAGCGCCGTCTTGCCGATCCCCGGCGGCCCCTCGACCACGCACACCGATCCCCGGCCATCGACCGCCGACCGCAGCCGCGTCTCCAGCTGCTCAAGATCCCCAGCCCGCTCGAGGAGGGCGGTGGGGGTGTCCACACCCGCTCTCAACCTCCGCAGTATTCCATTTCCCGTTCGTCGGGGGCGCGCTCGGCGCCGCGCGTGTCGTGGTCGCGGGCGGCTGCGGCGAGGGAAAAGATCGTGGTGGGGGCCACGATGACGGGGCGTGGTCGTGGGCTTAGGCTGCGTCGGGATGGGGGTGACTGGCCTGGCGCGTGGTGTTGCGGGGCTTGGCGCCCGGGAGAAACCTTGGAATTGCAGGAGGCGTGGTGTTGGGTGAGGGCGTGTTCAATCGCTGGGGGTGCTGTGGCCGGCCGGTGCTGGGGTGGGTGGCGGCGATCGGCGTGCTGGCGGTCGTGCTGCTGGGGCATGTGGTCACGGCGCGGGCGGCGTTTTCTGGCGCCAACGGGAAGATCGCGTTCGTGTCGGTCAACGGCGAGGACAGCGGCATCTACACGGTGAACCCGGACGGCAGCGGGGAGACGCGGCTGAGCCCCTCTCCGGCGGTCGACGGTCAGCCGGACTTCTCCGGGGATGGCTCGAGGATCGTCTTCTCCTCTGACCGCCAGAACGCCACCCTCGGCCGGGAGATCTACGTCATGAACGCGGACGGCTCCGGCGCGGTGGATGTGTCCAACGATCCCGCCTATGACGCCGACCCGGCGTTCTCGCCCGACGGGACGAAGATCGCCTTCATCTCCAGCCGCGACGGCACCAACGCCCTGTGGGTGATGAACGCCGACGGCTCAAACCCGCATCTGCTCTCGACCGCCAGCTGGGATAACGGCTGCTGGAGCGGCTTTCCCCGCTGGTCGCCGGACGGGACCAAGATCGCCTTCCAGCAGGAGTACCAGTGCTCAGGCCACAGCTCAGACCACGACATCTTCGTGGTCAACGCCGACGGCAGCGGTACCCCGCTCGACGTCACCCCCAACGACCGCGCCGACGACACGCTGCCGGATTGGTCCCCGGACGGGCGCAAGCTGGCCTACGTGAGCACCAGCAGCGGCCAGCCGACGATCTACACGATCAACGCGGACGGATCCGGCACCCCCACCCAGATCGCCTACGGCCAACGCCCCGCCTTCTCCCCCGACGGCACCCAGATCGCCTACGCCGCCGACGGCGCGATCTACCGCACCTCAGCCGACGGCAGCGGCTCCCCAACCCTGGTCGACGACCTCAACCAAGACGACGCACCCGACTGGCAGCCGGTGCATGCGCTGGCACCATCTGCCACCACGGGAGCGGCGACGAACATCACCAGCACCAGCGCCACCCTGAACGGCACGGTCAACCCCAACGGAGCTGCGACCAGCTACTACTTCCAGTACGGCACCTCGACGACCTACACCGCGCAGACGAGCCCGCAATCGGCGGGATCGGGGACCGATTGGCAGCGGGCGTCCGCGCAGGTCTCTGGCCTGACTCCGGGAGTGACCTACCACTTCCGAATCGTGGCCAGCAGCGACCATGGACGCACCTTCGGCAGCGATGCGACGTTCACCCCGCAGGCCGGGCCGGCGAAGTCTGCACCGTCCGCCACCACCGGCCCCTGGCAGCAGCTTGGGTGGCACAGCGTCACGCTGACCGCCACCGTCAACCCTAACGGGCAGTCCACGAGCTATCACTTCGAGTGGGGGACGAGCACAGGCTACGGTCACAGCACCAGCTCGGCCAGCGCCGGCTCGGGCACGACCAACAGCTCCGTGTCGGTATCGCTCTCCGCGCTGCTTCCCCGCACGACCTACCACTACCGGATCGTGGCCAGCAATGCGTCCGGTACGACCGCCGGGGCAGACCACGTGTTCACCACGCTCGCCCCCCCGTTCGCAGGCGCATTCGCCCCCGCACAGCGAGACCGGATGGCCCGCGGCGGGACCGTCGCCGTGCGCGTCGGCTGTCCCGGCAACACCTACCATCGCTGCGCCGGGAAGCTGCGGCTGAGCGTCTTCGGCGCGAGCATCGGCGGTGGATCGTTCGTGCTCACGCCGGGGGCCTCCGCCCGGGTGACCGTTCCCCTCAGTGCCAGGGGGCGGGCGCTGCTCCGCCGACGCGGGGCGCTGGCGGCGCAGGCGCAGGTCGTCTCCAGCGACGGCGCCGGGACGCGGCGCAGCCGCCACGGCACGGTCATGCTGCAGGCTGGTGTGACGCCCACCTTCACCGGCTAGCACCGATGCGGCGGCGCGGCGCCTCGGGACGGGGCACAACGGGGCCCCCGGGGCGCCGCGTCGTCCGCGGGCGGGCCCTGGACGATGGCGCGGGGAGAGCGGAGTGGGGATGGGCACGGCGAGCGGGGGCGGGGATGGGCGTGCGGGCGGGGGCGCGGATGGGCGTGGCGAGCAGCGCGGGGATGGGCGATCCGCACGGGGCGAGCGATCTCCCCTACCGGCGCGGCGGGCAGCGAGATCCGGTATGAACGTGGTACGGGAGGCAGGCCCCTGTGATCCACGAAGGGAGGAGAAGTTGCGCAAGCTGATCATCGCCACCTGTCTGACGCTCGCCGTCGCGGCCCTGGGCGCGGTGCCCGCCGGGGCGCGCACGCTGACGCACCGGACGCGCTCGGTTCCGTCTGAGCTGTCGGTGAGGGCCACAATCACGAGCTTTCATGCGACGGCGGCCGGCGTCGTCGCCAGCGGGACATTCGCCGGCACGCTGCGCTCCGGTCAGCGGCTGACGCGCAGCAGCGCGCCGGTCAGATTTGCGGTTCTGGCCAGGGCGAGCCGCGGACGGTGCAACGTCCTGACGCTCCGCCTGGCGCCCGTGTACCTGGAGCTGCTGGGACTGCAGGTGCAGACGTCCTACATCAACCTGAACCTCTACGCGGTTCGCGGAGAGGTCCTGGGCAACCTGTTCTGCGCCCTCGCCCGTGCCCAGGTCAGCTTTCCGCGTGCCGCCCGCGACCTGAACTCCCGCATGCGCGGTCGGCCCCTGCAGGTCATGGCGGCATCGGAGTCGCTCCCGGCGAGGACCGCCCAGGCCCAGCCGGTCACCTGCCAGGTGCTCAGGCTGGTGCTGGGGCCGCTGCATCTAGACCTGCTCGGCCTGGAGGTCGACCTCTACGGGCAGACGACATCCAGCCCGGTGGTGGTGACGATCAACGCCGTGCCGAGCCAGGGCCTGCTCGGCCAGCTGCTGTGCGGGCTGGCCGGCGGCACGGGCGTGAACACCCTGAGCGGGCTGCAGAGCCTGCTGAGCAATCTGGGGCTGAACCTGTCGACCACGCAGGTTCAGAACCTGCTGAACCAGCTCGGGATCACCACCCTGTCCTCCGGTCTGACGCAGGCTGACCTGAACCGGATCCTGCAGGCGCTCGGGCTCGGCTCGAGCATGCCGGCTGGCTGATTCTCCAGCCAGCCCGCAGAGTGCTTCTCCGCCGGGCCCCGGCGCTACGCCGGGGCCCGGCCGCTCGCGCCTGAGAGGGGCGACACCCACCGCGAGCAACGGTGGCCGCAACGGCCGCCGAGCGGGGGAGAGCGCCCTGCGCCGCCTGTCCGCTAGACTGGATCGCAGGGGTCGGGCGCACGCCCGGCCAAAAAGCAGTGCTCAGCGTTTGCGCAGTTGTTGCCCTTTTGCACCCTCCGCGTCTCGCAGTGCACATATCCCGGAGGGAAGAACGATGGCAACCGGAACCGTGAAGTGGTTCAGCGACGAGAAGGGCTTTGGCTTCATCACGCCCGATGACGCGGGCAGGGATCTGTTCGTGCATCACAGCGCGATCCAGGGCAATGGCTTCAGGTCTCTGACCGAGGGCGCGAAGGTCAGCTACGACGCCGAGCAGGGCCCCAAGGGCCCCGCCGCCGCGAACGTCCAGGTGATCTAGCGCTCCGGGCGGGGGAGGGGAAGGCGCTTCCCCTCCCCGGCCCCCTCGCGCCCGGCCACGGTCGGGGGCAGAGTCACCTGATCGCGGCCGCGGTCGCGGGCGGGACAACCGGTGCTGCCGGGCTCGGTCGCCGACGCCGGCCGCCGCTCCGGTCCTCGGCCGCCGGGGAGCACCGGCGCTCGATCGGAGCCCCGAGCAGCCAGCTGGCCGCCGCGTTCGCCCCTGCAGTGAGATGACGACTGCTTCCACTGCTCTGCCAGCGACTATGCGGGGAGGCGGCCGCCTTCGCCTGCAGCCTCTGCGGGCGGCATCGGAAGGAGGAGGCGTGGAGGGAGAGCGGAAATCAGCGCAGGCGAGGCATTGCGATGCGGAGGCGGGCTGCTACCGTCGATTCGTGCGGGCGGGTCCTCGCCCGTGAGGTTCCTCCGCGGACGCAGCGAATCTCCCCTCGAGCAGGCTGTCCGCGCCGGCCCAGGAAGGAGGAACAATGTCCACGCGAGAGCGCGCCGAGCAGAAACGCCAGGAGAAGCTGGAGTTCGTTCAACAGCAGGTGCAGAGCGGGGAACTCATCATTCGCAGGATGAGCGAGGAGGAGCGGCTGCGCTACCCGCCGCGGCCGGCTCGCGTGCGCCCGACCGGCAAAGGTGAGCTTCGGCGGCGATGACGATCAGCGACCGCGAGGGACTGATCCGCCGCATCCGCCAGATCCGTCGCCGGGCGGCGAGCCGGGAGCGTCAGGCCAACGTCCAGGCCGATCCGCAGCCGGATCGCCTGCAGGCGCTGGAGGCGCGCGTGGCGCACCTCGAGCAGCTGCTCGAGGGGCTGCAGGACTCGGTGCATCGCGAGTCCGCGCGGCACGAGCAGCTGATCTCCGAGCTTCAGGCCCAGGTTCGACCGGGCGCGATGGGCGCCGCCCTGGCCGAGGACGCCCGCAACCGCGGGCTCTGAGCGCGGGGGCGCCCACCTGAGCGTGGATGCGCGCACCTGAGCGCGCGCGGGCGCCAACCTGAATGCGGGCGGGCTGAATGCGCTCGGACCGACCTGAGCGCGCGCGGACCGACCTGAGCGGAAGCACCTGAGCGCGCGCGGGCGCACCCGCACACCTGTGAGGGCGACGGTGAAGCCCAGAAAATGATAGCGTTATGCATCAAATGCATAGTGCAAGTAGTTCCAGGCGGTGATGCAGCGTCCGCGACCGTGACGAGGACGACGGTGAGCGAGCAGGACGAGCATGGGCGCCCGAGGGCGAGGATGAGCGCGCAGGACGACCCTGAGCGTCCGAGGACGAGGATGAGCGCGCAGGACGAGGATGAGCGGCTGGTGGACGCCGTGCTCGGGGCCAGCCGCGCGCTCGTGGCCGTGGCGGCCCGGTCCCTGGACGGGCTCGCCGAGGATGTGACGCTGGCCCAGTACCGGGTGCTGGTGGAGCTGGCGGCGCGAGGTCCGCAGCGGATCGCGGACCTGGCCGCCGTGCTCGGCGTCGAGAGCTCGACGGTGACCAGGATGTGCGACCGACTGGTGCGCAAGCACCTGATCCACCGTCGGCGTGCGAGCGCAGATCGTCGGGCCGTGCGGGTGGCGCTCGCCGCCGAGGGACACAGGCTGATCGACGAGGTGTCCGAGCGACGCCGAGCGCAGATCGGCGCGATCCTCGCACGCATGCCCTCCCAGGACCGCCCGGCGGTGCTTCGGGCCCTGCGGGCGTTTGCCGATGCAGCCGGCACCGTGCCCGAGCAGGACTGGTCGCTGGGATGGCGATTGCACCAGCTGCAGAGCTCGGCCGAGGCCGTGGGGTCCGCGCGTTGACCCCGTCCTCCCCGGCACCGTCGTCGGACAGGCCCCGCCTGCCCCCCAGGGGGACCGTCTCGCTGGCCGCGATCGCCCGCGGTGGCGAGCGGCTCCGGTTCCTGCGTCGGGCGGGGAGCTGGCTGGCGGAGGCGCGACTGGGCCTGGTGGTGATGGCGCTGCTGGTCGGCACCGGCGCCGGGCTGGGGGCGGCCGGCTTCCGCGAGCTGATCTATCTGCTGACGTGGGTGTTCACCGGGCGTCAGACGTTCGGTCAGCAGGGCCACGCGGCCAGTACCCACCTGGCGTTTCTGGGCATTGGTTTCGTGGTCGTGGTTCCGGTGATCGCCGGGCTGATCTACGGGCCGCTGATCCAGCGCTTCGCCCGCGAGGCGCGCGGCCATGGGGTGCCCGAGGTGATGCTGGCCGTGGCCGAGAACGGAGGCCGGATTCGTCCCCCCGTGACCGTGGTCAAGGCGCTGGCCTCCGCGCTGTGCATCGGCGGGGGCGGCTCGGTGGGGCGCGAGGGACCGATCGTGCAGATCGGCTCGGCGCTGGCTTCGACCCTCGGCCAGCTGGTGAACATGAGTGAGAGGCGGCTGCGGGTGATGGTGGCCTGCGGCGCGGCGGGGGGCATCTCGGCCACGTTCAACGCGCCGATCACGGGGCTGTTCTTCGGCTCTGAGATCGTCCTGAGGGAGCTCTCGCTGGAGGCGCTGGTGGCGACGATCCTCTCGGCCGTGAGCGCGGATCTGATCAGCCGGGCGTTCTTCGGCGGCGCGCCATTCTTCGCCTCGGTGCCGCACGACCTGGGGGTGGGCAACGATCTCAGCTACCTGCTGATCGCGCTCCTCGGGCTGCTCTCCGGCCTGATCGGCGTGGCATTTCAGAAGGTCCTCTACGGCGGCGAGGATCTCGCCGACCGGCTGTGGGGAACGCGTCCGCAGTGGCTGCGACCCGCGGTCGGCGGAGTGCTCCTCGGCCTCGTGCTGCTCGCGCTGCCGCAGATGTACGGCGTCGGCTACCCGGTGATGGACCGGGTGCTGGCCGGCCACGAGGTGCTGTGGTTCATCGTCGTCCTGATGCTCGGCAAGATCCTGGCCGCCAGCCTCACGCTGTGGATCGGCGGGTCGGGCGGGGTGTTCGCTCCCTCGCTGTTCACCGGCGCGGCCGGCGGGATGGCGTTCGGTGTCATCGCGCACCGCCTGCTGGGTCCCGCGGTCGGACCGCCCGTGCTGTATGGGCTGATCGCGATGGGCGGTGTGTTCGCCGCCGCGGCGCAGGCGCCGCTGACCGCGATCGCCAGCGTGGCCGAGATGACCGGCAACTTCACGCTCTCCCTGCCGATCATGCTGGTCTGCGGTGTCGCCGCGCAGGTGGCAAAGCGCATCAGCTACGGCAGCATCTACACGACCAAGCTGCTGCGGCGCGGGATCGACATCGAGCGTCCGAAGGCGATCGAGGCGCTGCGGGCGGTGACCGTCGAGGAGGTCATGCAGCCGCTCGGCGGAAGCGACGGGCTGCGCCTGTTCGGTGAGGGCAGGGACGGCGACAGAGGCGAGGATGGCGCAAGGCCAGGGCCCGCGGCAGCCGATGGTGAGCGGTGGCGCAGGGTGGTGGGCCCGGTGACGCTGCGGCGACGGCCGCAGGCGCTGTTCGCCGATGAGGACCTCGAGCATGCGCGCCGCCAGCTTGTCCTGTTCGGGCGGGACGGGCTCCCCGTCCTGTCCCGTGATGGCAGGCTGCGTGGCTGGCTGACCCGGGCCGACATCCTGCGAGCGCTCACCGGCCGACTGCGATCCGCCGAGGCGGAGATCGAGGAGGGCGCCGCGGCCGCCGAGTTCGCGCGCGAGGATCCCGCCAGGGCCATCCACATCCCCAACACGCCGCTGGACGGCTACGAGATCCTCGAGTTGCGCATCCAGGCGGACTCTCCCGCGCGCGGGCGCCGCATCGCTGAGGTCGCGTGGCCGCCGGGCGCGATCGTGGTCGCGGTCACCCAGGGGCGGGAGATCCATGCCGCGCGGCCGGACCTCCAGCTGCGGGAGGGGGAGCGGGTGATGGTTCTCGCGCCGCTTGGCGATGAGGCGGACGAGCAGGAGACGGAATCCACCCACGCGATCCTGCAGTAGGTTCCAGCCCGTGCTGGATCCCGACGCGGTTGAGCCCGAGACATGGGCGGTGGTGGGAGGTCGCGCGGCGGCGGATGGGGGCTGGCTGAACGTCCCGCCGGTGCTGGCATCCACCTTCCAGCTGGGCTCCGGGCGGGCATATGCGCGCGAGCACGCCACCCCGACCTGGGAGGCATTCGAGCAGCTGCTGGGCGGGCTGGAGGGGGGCGAGGTGGTGGCCTTCGCGTCCGGGATGGCCGCGGTCGCGGCGGTGTTCGACCTGCTGCCGGCGGGGGCGAGTGTGGTGCTGGGCGAGGACTGCTATCAGGGGGTCGGCGGGCTGGCGGCGGCGGGCGCCGCGCAGGGGCGCTGGCGGCTCCTGCGCCTGGCCGTCGAGGACACTGACGCCTGGGTCCAGGCGGCCGGGCGGGCCGACCTGCTCTGGCTTGAGTCGCCCTCCAACCCGCTTTTGGCGGTGGCCGACCTGCCCGCGGTGTGCGCCGCCGAGCGCGGCTCGCGGACGCTGATCGCCGTCGACAGCACGTTCGCCACCCCCCTGGTGCAGCGGCCGCTCGAGCTGGGGGCGGATCTCGTCGTGCACTCGGCCACCAAGTATCTGGGCGGACACTCCGACCTGCTCCTGGGGGCGGTCGCCACCCGCTCAGGCCGGCTCGCCGATGGTCTGCGGGAGCGCCGTCGGCTGGCCGGAGCCACGCCCGGCGCGCTCGAGGCCTATCTGGCCACGCGCGGCATGCGCACGCTGGCCTTGCGGCTTGAGCGCGCGAGCGGATCGGCGGCGCTGCTCGCCCGGCGTCTCGCCGAACATCCCGACGTGGCGGTGGTCCGTCACCCGGGGCTGAGCGATCACCCCACGCACGCGGTCGCGTGCCGGTTCATGCGCGGCTTCGGCGCCGTCGTCTCGTTCGATGTCCACGGTGGCGCCGCGCGGGCCGACGCCATCTGCGCCGCGCTGGAGATCATTCGCCACGCCACCAGCCTGGGCGGCGTGGAGTCGACCATCGAGCGCCGCGGGGCGGTCCCGGGGCAGGAGCATCTCCCGCCGGGGCTGCTGCGGCTGAGCGTCGGCTGCGAGCACGTCGAGGACCTGTGGGCCGATCTGGCCCGGGCGCTGGAGCGAACGGCCGACCTGGCGGCCGCCGGAGACGGGGCGATCCCCTAGCCTGACGGGCAGCGTGAAGCGAAGCCAGGCTCTGCGGTCGCTGTCGCGGGATCATCATCACGCGCTGGTGGTGGCGCGGGACCTGACGCGCGCGAACGCCGAGATCGCCGCCGCGACCGCCGAGCGGTTCGTTGAATTTCTCGCCCACCATGAACGGGCGCATTTCGATCTTGAGGAGGCGGTGCTGCTGCCGCTGATGCCCTCCAGCGCACCGGCAGCCGAACTGGCGCAGCGCATGGTCGATGACCACGCCTGGCTGCGGGAGGCGATGCGCCGCCTGCAGGCGGATCGCTCACCCGAGGTGGACGCGCTGCGTTCGGTCGGCCAGCGGCTGCGCGAGCACGTGCAGATGGAGGAGCGCGAGCTGTTCCCGTACCTCGAACGGGTCCTCGGCGAGGACGAACTCAAGGCGATCGGCGCTCGGCTCCAGGCCGCGGAGCGAGCGGGGGCGCAGCCGGGCGGCTGAGTCGGGCGGCGAGAGGATCAGCCCGTCCGACCCGGCTCCTGCGGCTGGGCGCTCGCCCCGTCGGCGTCTGAGCGCCCGTCCCGCCGCCGACTGCGCGCGGCGAGGTCGGCGGCGCGCTGGCGGATCCAGTCCTCCTCGGTCATCAGGTGCCAGCGGGTCCCGCGCCCATGACCACTGCGGCGTGCCCGGCGGCTGGATTCCAGCTCGCGCAGGAACTCCAGCACCTGATCGCGGCGGGCGCCGGCCCGCTCCGCCAGCTCGGGGGCGCTCAGCCCGTCGCTGTCGGTCAGGATCTGCTCGACCGCCTGCGGCAGGCGCTCCGCATTGCGTGTGCGGCCGCGTGCGCCGGTCCTGCCGCCACGTGCGCCCGTCCTGCCGCCACGTGCGCCCGTCGAGCCGCCACGTGCGCCCGTCGTGCCGCCACGTGCGCCCGTCGAGGCGCCGCGCTGGCCCGTTGAGCGGCGGCGCTCACCGGTTGAGCGGCCGCGCCCCCTGCGCGTCTCCCCCTGCGCCCGGGAGCTCGGGGATCCGGCCGCTGCGGAAGTGGGAGGCGAGCCGTTCGACAGAAGCGCGAGGCGCGCCTCCTCAAGCGAGGCGATCTCGCCCTGCAGCGCCTCGAGGCGGCCGTCGATGGAGCGGACCAGCTGTTCGATGAATGGCATGTCGTCCATCGTAGGGGGGTGCGGCGACGGATGTCAGGGCGAGCACCCGCGTCATGCACCGGGTGCGATGGCCGAGAGCGCGCACGGCTGGGCGGTCGGGATGCCGCCGCGCTCGCACCCGGGGCCAGGCGACCACGCGGTGGGCGGCCTACAGTCACATGCAAACGCCCGAGTAAGGAGGCCGGTATGGAAACCTGGGACGCGATCCGGGCGCGGAGGAACGTCCGCAGCTTTGCCGCCCGCGCGATCGCCGATGACGACCTCCGTCGGCGGCGCGGGCTGCCGCCTCCCCCCATCCGACCGGATCCTCGAGGCCGGTAGACGGGCGCCCTCGTCACGAAACTGGCAGCCCTGGGACTTTGTGGTGCCCGCCGCGTGCTGGGACTTCCCGAGGATCGCGAGGCGGCGTACCTGATCGACTTCGGCTATCCGGATGATCGGCCGCTGAGGCCGATCCGCAATCCCGACCGGCGGCCATTCGACGAGGTGGTGCATCGCGGCCGGTGGTAGACGAATGACGGCGGGCGGTGAGGCGCCGAGTCTCACCCGCTCGCGCGGCCCTTCCAGCCTGGACGCCCGCCTGACAGTCGTCGGTTGAGTATTCGGCATCGGGGCGGCGTTTCTTCTATCTCCGGTTGCAGGGTGGCTGGATGTCCGATCCGCAGGCCGGAGGCGGCCCTCGCCGGCGGGTGACGGCGCTATTCCCCGAGGGGGTGCCGATCGTCCTGATCAGGCCTTCACGTGGGAGGTGCCGGCGGGCTGAGGTTGCTGATCGTCCGCTCCGTCCTCTCCAGGCGGTTCGTCCTCCTCGTGCCCTCCGTCCTCCTCGTCGAGCCGATCCTCGACCTGTGCTGCTGCGGGCAGATCCTCCTCGGGTTCGCCCGCCACGGGCTCGGAGTCGGACTCCTCGGCCTCCTCGGCTTCGTCGGAAGCCGTCGCGCCGGGTGCCTGTCCGTTCGGGCCCGGGGCGTCGAACGTGCGAGCCAGCTCCCCGGCGCCATGCGCGAGCTCCTGCGCGCCGCGACAGAGCTCGGCGGTCAGACGCCTGGCGGCGAGGTAGGTTTCCAGAAGCGCCCGGTTCTGCTCCACGGCGTCGTCCAGCTGCGCCTGCAGCGTCCGGTGGGCATCCTCCAGGCCCTGGTGTGAGTCCTGCAGGGACCGATGGGAGTCCTCGAGGGACTGATGGGTGCTCTGCAGGGCCTGGTGGGACTCCACCAATGACTGGTGGGACTCCTCGAGCGACCGGTGGGACTGCTCAAGGGCTCGATGGGATTCCTCCAGCGCCTGATGGCGCTCGGTTTCTGCCGCCAGGCGAGCCCGCAGCTCGCGCTCGGCGATCGCGTAGCCCTCACGCTCAAGCTCGAACTCGTTGCGCATCTTCTCCAGCGTCGCGTGTGCCTCCAGGACGCGGCGCTCGACATCCCCCATCTCCAGCAGCCGCTGCTCGGCCTCCGCGGCGGCCTCTCGGCTGGCGTGGAGCTCGGCCGCCATCTGCTCGAGCTCGGCCCGCATGGCCTTCAGGTCAGCTCGTGCCGCGACCAGCTGCTCCTGCGCGGAGTCGCGCTCGGCCCCCACCGCCTCCAGCTCGCGATCCGCCTGCTCCTGCGCGGCCCGTGCGGCTTCCAGCTCCCGACGCAGGCTGTCGCGTTCGCTGCGGGCGCCGGTGAGCTGCGCCTTGAGGTCGTCGCGCTCGCTGCGCACGCCCGCCAGGGCCTCCTGGGCGGAGTCGCGCTCGGCGCGCGTGTCCTCGAGCTCCTCGCGAGCCGCATCACGACTGGCGCGCGCCTCACTGACCGCGCGCTCCAGATCGGCCCGCACCGCCTCCTGCTCGGCCCGGACGGTCTCGAGCTCGTCGCGCGCAGCGTCGCGGCTGGCATGGGCTTCGGTGACCGCGCGCTCCAGGTCGCGGCGCGCACCGGCGTATTCCTCCTGGAGCGACTGGAACTCCACCTGGAGACGGTCGCGCTCGCCGCTCGCTGCCTCGGCCGCCTCGCGAGCGCTGTCGCGCTCGAAGGTCAGTTCGCGGATCCGTTCCGTGGCGTTGTCGCGCTCGGCGGTGAGCGCTTCGAGCTGGGCCTGAGCGCCATCGTGAGCGGCGCGCAGGGCGGCCACCTCGTCGCTCACCCGGTCGCGCTCGGCGCGCAGCGAGTCCGCCTCCTGGCGAGCGTCGTCGCGCTCACGGCTGACCGCCTCGAGCCGCGCCTGCGCGCTCTCGACCGCGTCCTGCAGCCTCTGCAGCTCCGCCTGGACGCCGTCGCGCTCCAGCGTGATCGCCTCCAGTGCGGCCTGGGCCTGTTCGAGCTCCGCGCGCAGCGCCTCGACCTGCGCGGCGGCGGCCTCCCGAGCCGCCTCCGCGCGGGTGATCGCCTCCTCGCGCTCCCTGCGTGCCTCCTCAAGCTCCGAGTGCGCCTCCTCAAGCTCGGCGCGTGCCCCCTCAAGCTCCGAGTGCGCCTCCTCAAGCTCCGTACGCGACACCTGAAGCTCGGCGCGCGTCTCCTCGAGCGCCGAGCGCGTCTCCTCGGCCTCCTCCTGTGCCGCGGCGCGTCCGGCCTGGGCGGCCTGCAGCTCCTGCCGTGTCCGCTCGGCCTTCTCCTGCGCCGCCGCACGCTCGGCCTGGGCGGCCTGCAGCTCCTGCCGTGTCCGCTCGGCCTCCTCCTGGGCCGCCGCACGCTCGGCCTGGGCGGCCTGCAGCTCCTCCCACGCGTTGTCGCGCTCATCACGGGTGGCCTCGAGCTCGACACGCACCGCATCCCGCTCGCCACGCAGCTCCTCCAGCTCGACACGCACCGCATCCCGCTCGCCACGCAGCTCCTCCAGCTCGGCGCGAGCAGCACCCAGCTCGGCGTGGGCGGTCTCCAGCTCAGAGCGACTGGCGTCCAACTGGGCACGGGCGGCATCTCGCTCGGCACGGCTGGCATCTCGCTCGGCACGGCTGGCGTCCAACTCGGCACGGGTGGCATCGAGCTCGGCGCGGGTGGCATCCAGATCGGCCCGCGCCTGCTCGAGCTCGCCGCCGGCCTGGTCCTGGTGTGACCTGGCCGCCTCGACCTCCGTGCGGGCCAGGTCACGCTCGGTGCGCGTCGCCTCCAGCTCCTCGCGGGTGCTGTCGAGCTCCTCGCGCGTGACTGCCAGCTGCGACCGGGTGCTCTCCAGCTCCCCCCGGAGGCCGTCCAGCTCGGCCTCAGAGCCAGCCAGCTGCCCGCGCAGGCCCTCGAGGTCCTGGCGCAGGGCGGCCAGCTGGCTGGCCTGCTCCTCCAGCTGGGTGCTCTGATCCTGCGCGGTCAGCTCGGTCAGGGCCTGAGCATGCCGGACCCGCTCCTCCTCGAGCTCGGCGGCCGCCCGCTCATGCTCGGCGTGCGCCTGCTCGAGCTGGGCGTGCGCCTGCTCGAGCTGGGCGTTGGCCTGCTGCAGCTCGCCCCTGGCCTGCTCCAGCTCGTTCCTGACGTCGGCGACGGCGGCCAGGGCCTCTTCCAGTTCGGAGCGGACGCGGTCTAGCTCCGCCTCCTGGGCGGTGGGCTGGGACGCGCTCGGTGCTCGGACAACCCGAGCGCTCGCCCGCTCTGCGGGGGGCGTCGCGGCCGCCGGCAGGCTTGATCCCCCCGACTCATTCGGCGGGAGGGGCAGACGCTCGGCCAGCTCGACGATCAGGTTCGAGGCGGCCACGGCGGCCTGAACGTCGAGGTGGGTCATGAACGAGATGTCGTTCAGGGCCAGCGAATCCGAGGGATCGGCCATCGCCACCAGCAGGCTGCCGTCCGGCTCGAAGGCCAGGGGCACCGCCTTGTAGCGCTGGGCGGCGGCCGCGGGCAGCAGGTTGGCGGCGTCGGGGTTGACCTCGAACACGTTCAGATCGATGTGGCTGAGGCCGTAGCGGGCGGCCAGCGCACGGGCCAGATCGTCCTCGCTCAGCCGGTTCTCCTGCACCAGGATCTGTCCCACGGTGACCCCGGAGAGCCGGGCCTCCTCCACCGCCCGGTTGACGTGCGCCTCATCGGCCAGCCCCAGCTCGATGATCACGTCGCTCAGGAACCTCGGCCCGCCGTCGGGCGGCTTGTAGACGGTGACGCCGGGACGCGTTTCGGTGGCGCTCATGGCTCGGCCCCGCTCACCGCCGGCTCGCCCAGCAGCACGGTCTCCGCCTGAGCCAGCGCCTCCTCGGCCGACTCGACCTCGCTCAGGCGCGCGATTCCGCAGGCCAGCTCGAGCTTCTCCGGTCGCCGGCCGAGCCGGCGCTCGAGCGCGCCCCGCACGCGGGCGACGAACGCCTCGGCACCCTCGATCCCGTTGCAGCCGACCAGGATCACGCCGAACACGTCATCCGCCACCCGCCCGGCGATGTCGCTGCGACGGAGATCGGCCAGGATCACCTCGCCCGTTGTCTGGATCAGCAGGTTCGCCACCGCATCCCCGCTTGTCGCCCGCGCCTGCTCGATTCCGGTCGGTCGCAGCGCCAGCACGTAGGACTCGGTGATCCCGCGCTGGGTGAGGAGCAGCTCGCGGTCGAGCTGTTCGAGGAAGGCCTCGCGCAGGGGCAGGCCGGTGAGCGGATCGCCGGTCAACGCGCGCTGCTGCTGGAGCAACCGGCGCAGCTTGCCCTCCCGGGTGACGTGCTCCCACTCGTAGGCCAGCAGCCGGGCGGCCACGGTGAGGGCGTCGCGGTGGCCGGCGTTGTAGATGTCGCGGGCGGTGCTCATCGCGCACACGCTGGCCACCCGGGTGCCGTCGCTGAGCTCCACCGGCGCGGCCACGTAGCTCTCGATCCGTGCCGCCTTGCGCAGTGGGAGCTTGCTGTATACACGATCCCGCGAAGCGCGTCCCACCAGCGAGGGTGCCTCATCGGCCGCCATGTGGGCGCAGAACGACTCCCGCAGCGGGAGCCGAGCCCCGGCGCACAGCGCCTCGACCCCCTCGCCCCGAGCATCCAGAACCCGGTACTCATCCGTGCCGTAGTTCAGCTCGCCAAACACCACGCGGCCGGCGGGGAGCTGGCGCTCGAGCAGCTCAAGCATCGAGCGCACGGCGTCGCCCAGGCCGGCGAACGCGTGGACGCAGACCTCGGCGAGCTCCGACACCAGAACGTCTGGCATACGAGCCTTGTCGGTCAGTCGCGCGTTTCGCTTGAGTGTGCGGGGGATTTGCGGGATGTGTGCCCTCGCCGCCGCCGTTCGGGCTGCTCTCGGCGCTTCACCTCGGGACGCTCGCCCGGCGCTCGGCGACATGCCCGCAGCACTCGGCGGCATGCCCGTGGCGCTCGGCGACGGCTCTAGTATCGCCGGCGATGCACGCCTTCACCGCGACCCTCGGCGCACTCGGAGCCGGCGCGGCATGGTGCGGGCCGGGGATCGCCGCTCACTGGCCGCCGGTGGCGCGCGCGATGAGGGTGCCGTTGCGCCGGCCGGAGGTCGACGGCGTGATGCTGACGTTTGACGATGGCCCACACCCGGAGGGCACGCCGGCGATGCTCGCGACGCTCGCCCAGCGGAACGCCCGGGCCACCTTCTTCCTGGTGGCCGAGCAGGTGGAGCGCCATCCGGAGCTCGCGCGGGCGATCGCCGCCGCCGGCCACACCGTGGCCGTGCACGGTTACCGCCACCGCAACCAGATGCGCCTCACACCGGGCGCCTTCGCTCGGGACCTGGGGCGGGCCCTTGAGGTGATCGGCGAGGTCTGTGGCCTCACGCCCCGGCTCTACCGGCCGCCGTATGGGATCTTCACGCTGCCCGGGCTGGCGGCGGTGCGACGGGCGGGGTTGGAGCCGCTGCTGTGGTCGCGGTGGGGCCGCGACTGGCGGGCGGCGACCACGCCCAGGGAGATCGTGCGCTTGTCCACGTCGGGAATCGATCGCGGCGATGTCGTGCTGCTGCACGACGCGGACTGGTACAGCTCGCCCGGCTCCCATCGGCACACCGCGGCCGCGCTGCCGGGAATTCTCGATGTGCTGGCGGAGCGAGGACTGGCGACGCGCACGCTCGCGATCGCCGGCGTCAGCTGAGGGCAGCCCGGCTCGAGCTCAGGCCGCGTGCGCCATGCGGCACACCGGGGCGCTGCGGGTCACGGCGGCGGTTCCGGCCAGCAGCAGGGCGGCGCCGACCGCGAATGGCCCACCGGCCAGGGCCGCTCGCGCCCAGTGCTCGTGCAGCACCAGCATGCCCACTGCCACGGGCAGGAAGATCGGCACCGCGAAGGTGATCGGCACCACCTCGACCGCCCGGTGGCGCTGGAAGGCGGTCATCTGCGTGAGCAGGCTGGCGATCGAGCCGATCGCGGTGGCGACCATGTACATCGCGGCCATCAGGTAGTGGTGGGCCGCCAGCTCGCCGCTGAACCCCTTGACGGCCAGGTTGGCCGCGGCGAACCCGAGCCCGGCGGCAAAGATCAGCACCATCCGCCCGCAGCGCTCACCCAGCACGAACGGCACCAGCGCGAGCGCGATCATCGCGCCGGTGGCCGAGAACAGCGCGGCGTTGCTGATCGCCGGGTCGTTGCCGGTCGGGGCGCCCCAGGCCACCAGGCCGAGGCCGACCACGATCGTGGCCACGCCGATCAGCTCGGGCGTGCCGATCCGCTCGCGCAGGAAGCGCACGCCGGCCGCCAGCACGAGCAGCAGCCCGCATGCGTGCACCGGCTGCACGACGATCAGCGGGGCGTGGGCCAGCGCCACCAGCTGGAAGGGAAAGGCCAGATAGCCGATCACCGTCCCCAGGATCCACCAGGGCCGCTGGAGCAGGCGGGCGAGCAACGACAGCCGCAGGCCGTGGCACCGCGACACCCGCCGCGCGTCCACCGCCTGGAGAATCAATCCGCCGCTGATCAGCAGCGTCGCCGCCAGCGCGGCGGCAAGCCCGATGGCCATGCTCGAGACGCCCTCAATCACGTTCGCGAAGCCTACCCACTGAACGTGAGATCGGCCGGTCTTTCAGAAGACTTTATTCGTTCGCTGACCGCTGGCCGCCAGACCGGGGGCGGAAGACATTGCCTGCGCGGGCGCCACCGCGGCCGGAGCGCTGCTGTCCCCGGCCGGAGCGCTGCTCTCCCCGGCCTGAGGACTCGCCTCCCCAGCCTGAGCAGCGTCCTCACCGGACTCGGGGCCGCTCTCCCCGCCTGAGACGCGAGCCACGGTCCTCGATCCGGCCAGCCGCGCGGCGCCCAGCGCCACCAGCGTCAGCCCGAGCAGCAGCACGGCGATGTGCCACGGCTGCGGGCTCCAGCTCTCCACCCCGGCCCACAGGGCCATGAGCACCGGCAGCGGCACCTTGATCGCGCCGATCACCGGAGCCACGGTCACCGCCGGACGGTGCTGGAGCGCCGTGTTCTCCTCCAGGAAGGCGATCGCGCCGAGCACGATCACACCGATCGCCCAGAGCGCGCCCAGCCAGCGGGCGGAGGAGACCGAGTTGGCCAGCAGCTTGCTGGCGAAGTCGGCCCAGGAGTAGGCGAAACCGGCCCCCACGACGATCGACAGCCGCGCCCGGTGGTGGGCGCGTCCGACGAGGAACATCGTCGCCGCCACCGCCCCGACGACGATCAGCGGCAGCGTGGTGCGGCTGGTGGCGGTCACCACCGAGTGGCGGGGGGCCATCAGCACCACCGCGGTCAGCCCGAGGACGATCGCCAGGCTGCCGAGCGCCTCGCGGCCCCCCACGCGCTCGCCGAGCTGCACCCGGGCGACGCCGAGCAGCACCAGCTGGCTGCTGGCCAGCATCGGCTGCACCACGGCGATCGGGGCCAGCGCCAGCGCCACCACCTGCAGAACCCCGCCCACCACCATCAGCCCGGTCCCCGCCAGCCAGCGCGGCCGATGCGCCAGACGGCGCAGCAGCGAGGCGTGCATCGCCTCCCGGTCGGGCGCCCGGCGGGCCTCGGCGGCCTGGAGCACGAGCGCAAATGCGTTGGCTGTCGCGGCCGCCAGGGCGGCGGCGATCCCGGCGCCGATCATCGCCGGCCGATCGCCGCAGGTGGGCTGGCACCAGGGCGCATCGCGCCAGCGGCGTGGTCCTGCGGTCCCACATGGAGGGAAGCTCGGCTCATGGCGCACCTCGACTCGACGGTCTGGTGGAGCTACCCGTCACCGGCCACCGGCAGCGCGCGGTGTCAGGACGGTGACGCTCGGTGGCGCGTGAGCTCAGTGGGGCGTGAGCTCAGTGGCGCGTGAGCTCAGTGGGGCGTGAGCGTCCGTCGCCCGAGCTCGAAGCCAAGGCTGGCGTAGCTGCGGAACAGGTGCTCCTGCACGCCGGTG
>Ga0209061_1001647_pt1 | contig 34759 bp, 43 predicted proteins | sample Coa_R1_10_FD_187157 | JGI IMG/M metagenome (GOLD analysis project Ga0209061, IMG submission 187157) | Surface soil microbial communities from Centralia Pennsylvania, which are recovering from an underground coalmine fire - Coalmine... | ecosystem: Environmental > Terrestrial > Soil >... | reverse complement strand
CTAGCGGCGGGGACGGCGTCGCGCCGTAGCCGCGTAGGAGAGGCGTGCGCCGCCTCCTCCCCGTGCTTGCCGCCGCCCTCGCGCTCGTCCCGACCTCCGCAGCCGGCTCGGGCGCCGGCCGGCCGGTGGCGCTCGTCACGGCGGAGACGGCGAACGAGCTGCTCGCGCTCTCGCTCGGCCCGCGCGGAGGCCACGTGCTCCGCCGCCTCCACCTCCCCCACCCGCAGACGGTCGCCGCCACGTGCGCTGCCGCGCTCGTCGTCGACCCGCCGGCCGGCACGGTGACGCTGTTCGCGCCACGCACCCTCCGGCCGCTCACCGTCCTCCGTTCCTTCCGCTCGCCGCAGCTCGCCGTCTTCGCCGGCAGCCAGCTCGCCTACGTGACGGACGCCGGCAGCGGCGACCTGGCGGTGGTGGACGTCGCCCGGCGAACGGTCGTCGCTCGGGTCTTCGTCGGCCTCGGTGCGCACCACCTGGCGCTGAGCCCCGCCCGCGACCGGCTCTGGGTCGCGCTCGGCGAGGACGCGACGACGATCGTCCGGCTCGATGTTGCGAACCCGCGCCGGCCGCGGGTCGTCGGACGCCTCCATCCGGCCGTCGCCGCCCACGACCTCGCCTTCGCGCCCGGCGGCCGCACCGTCTGGGTGACGTCGGCGTCGCAGCCGGTGGTCTCCGTCTATGCCGCCGCCGACGGACGCCTCCTGCGCCGGATCCCCGCCGGCCGGGCGCCGCAGCATGTCGTCTTCGACCGCGGCCGTGCCCTGGTCACGAGCGGCTACGGCTCCTCGCTTCAGTCCGTCTCGCTGCGGACGCTGCGGCGGCTACGGCTCGTGCGCACGCCGTACGGCTCGTTCAACCTCGCCGCCGACGGCCCCTACGTCGTCACTACCTCGCTCCTTACCGGCCAGGTGAGCGAGTTCCGCCTCGGCGACCTGCGCCGTCTCTGGACGCGCACGGTCGCCCGGGCCGCGCGGGCGGTCGCGATCGCCGCCTGCAGCACCCGCTCCTAGCGCGCGCGGAACGCGAGCGCGTTCACCTGCTCCGCCGGCTGGAGCCGGAGCAGCGGCTCGACGGACGACGGCGGGCGAACGGCGAGGAGCCGGCCCGGCGTGCGTGTCACGACGACCCCAGCGGCGATCGCGAGCACGACACCCCGGACGCGCACGCGCTCGGCGGGCCGGCCGGAGCGGCCGAGCGTGCGGACGCTCGCCGCCCCGCCACCGGCCGCGAAGGCGGCCGCGGGACGCCTGCCGAGCCAGCCGACCGCCTCGACGGCGCCGCGCGCGAGGCGCCTCGCACCCGCGAACACCGCGTCGGGGGTCGCGACGAGGAGCGTCGTCCCGGCCGGCGCGAAGGCGAGCGCCGTCACGGGCGCGGCTCGTCCGGCGACGCGCCGGGAGTCGTGGCCGAGGTCGTAGACGACGGCCCGGCCGCCGGCCCCGACGTAGGCCAGGGCGAGCGAGTCGCTGCGCCAGGAGGGCACGACGGGGCGCACGTCCCGGTCGACGATCGCGTCGTGGGTGCCGTTCCCCCAGACGAGGTGCAGGAGCAGACCCCTGCCGCTGCGGACGAGGTAGGCGATTCGCAGCCCGTCGGGCGCCCAGGCGATCGCCACGACCCTGCCCCCGGCCGGACGCGACCAGGCCCGCCGCCCGTCCGGGGCCATCGCCACCAGCGAGTCGCCGACGCCGGCGGCGACGTACAGCGCGTGCGGGGAGAGCGCGGCTGCGCTCGCCGGCAGCCCCTGCAGGCGGAAGCCGCCCCGGACCGCGGCCGACAGGCGGCCGTCGACGAGCGCGAGCACCCCGGCGGCCCCGGCCGGGAGCTGGAGCTGCGCCGGCGCTGCCCGGCCCGCCGGCCGCTCTCCGAAGCTGACCCGCAGCGCGCCGGCTGCGGCGAGCGACCCTGCCGCGATCGCGAGGAGCACGACGAGCGCGGCGAGGGCGACCGTCGCCGTGCGTAGCCAGCGCGGTCTCCGTCCGGCCGCCGGAAGCGCGTCGAGCGCCCGGGCGAGCGCGCTCGCCTCCACGCCGGCGTCCGGCTCGGGGGCCTCCGCGAGCAACCCCTCCAGCCGGCCCTCCAGCTCAGTCGACACGCTCCACCTCCAGCGCCGCTCGCAGCTGCGCGAGCGCTCGCGCGAGGCGAGAGTTGACGGTCCCGACCGGCAGGCGGAGCGCGGTCGCGATCTCCGTCGGCGTCATTCCCACGCCGTAGCGGAGCACGACGACGGCGCGCCGCTCGAGCGAGAGCCCGGCGACGGCGGCGAGCAGGCCCCGGTCGCCGGCCTCGTGCGCCGGCGCGTCATCCGCCGTCTCGGCTGGCTCGTCGCCGGTGAGGCGGCGTTCCGCGCGCAAGAGGTCGAGCGCCCGGTTGGCGACGATCCGGTGCAGCCAGGGGCCGAACGGCCGTCCGTCGTCGAAGCGGCCCAGCGCCGCGAAGGCTCGCTCGAAGCCGTCCGAAGCCACGTCGTCTGCGAGCGAGCGGCGGCCGGTGATGGCGAACGCCGCTCGCCAGGCGTCGGGCCAGTAGCGGCGAAACAGCGCCGCTGCGGCCTCCCGGTCGCCGCGGCGCGCCCGCCGCACGAGGTCTCGGTCGGTCGGCGCACGCACTCCTCCGAGTCTCCTACGGAGACGGCGGGCGTGCACGTCCCGCAGCGTGAGCCACGTCGGGAGCGCGGCGCCTGCGCGGCGGGAGCGGAGGCGCGTGTCGAGCTGCTGCGCGCGCCGCGGCCGGAGATGGGATCATGTCGGCATGGAGGCGTGGCAGGAACACGAAGGCGCGCTGGTGCGGGAGTTCGAGCTGCCCTCGTTCCGCGCCGCCATCGACTTCGTCGTCCGGCTCGCCGAGCTCGCCGAACGCGAGAACCACCATCCCGACATCGACATCCGCTACCGGCGGGTGACGGTGCGCTGGACGACCCACTCGGCGGGCGGGATCACGGCGAAGGACCGCGAGATGGCCGACCGCACCTCCGCCCTTCTCGCCGCGTAGCCGGCCGGCTCACGGGTAGAAGTAAGACGTTGGCCGGGCCGGACACCAATCCCGATGTGAGCGTGCTCGCAGCAGCCCCGGCTCTCGAGGAGTGGCATCTCGACCTGCGCGCCCAGGGCGCACGCCGCGAGGCGGCCGTGGGGCGGCTGCACGCGCTGCTGCTGCGCGCAGCCCGCTTCGAGGTCTTCCGGCGCCGGAGCTCGCTGCCCGAGCTCTCCGCCGCGGAGCTCGACGAGCTGGCGCAGGATGCGGCCGGTGATGCGGCCGTCTCCGTGCTCCGCCGGCTCGACGACTTCCGGGGCGAGAGCAGCTTCCGCACCTGGGCGTACAAGTTCGCGCTGCTCGAGGCGGCGGTGAAGGTGCGGCGGAGGGCCTGGCGCGGGCGCGAGGTGACGCTCGAGCCCGACCGCTGGGCCAGCCTCCCGCACAACGGGGCCGGGCCGGAGACGGGCGCCGAGGACGCTGCGCTGCTCGCAGCGATCCGCGAGGGGATCGAGACGGCGTTGACGCCCCGCCAGCGTCAGGTCCTCGTCGCAGTGGTGCTTCGCGGCGTGCCGATCGACGTGCTCGCGGAGCGGCTCGGCTCGAACCGCAACGCGCTGTACAAGGTGCTGCACGACGCCCGGCGGCGGCTGCGAGCCCACGTCGCCGCGGCCGGCTATGCGGAGACGCGGTGAGCGGGCGCGGCCTCGACCAGGCGGTGCGCGGGCTGCTCGGCAGCGACGAGCCCGAGCTCGACTGCGACGGCTGCTTCGCCGTCCTCGACCGCTACGTCGAGCTCGAGCTCGCCGGCGCGCCCGCGGACGATCTCGTCCCCGGGCTCCGCGCGCACTTCGCCGGCTGTCCCGCCTGTGCGGAGGAGCACGAGAGCCTCCGCGCGCTGCTCGAGCTCGAGTCCGTCGCCTGAGGAGAAGACCACATGGGAACGCACACGACCACGTACCTCATCGTCGGTGCCGGCATGACCGGCGACATGGCCGCCAAGGGGATCCGCGAGCACGACCCGGACGGGTCGATCACGCTCGTCGGCGCGGACCCCCACCCCCCGTACAAGCGGCCGCTGCTGACCAAGGGCCTGTGGCAGGGCGCGCCGGAGGAGAAGCTGTGGCGCGAGCCCGCCGAGGGGGTCGAGCTCGTCCTGGGACGGAGGATCGTCTCGCTCGACCTGGAGGCGCGGCGAGCGCGGGACGACTCGGGCGAGGAGTACGCCTGGCAGCGGCTGCTGCTCGCCACGGGGGCGCAGCCCCGTCGGATCCCGGGCGCCGACGGCGTGGTCTGGCTGCGCACCCTCGACGACTACCGGCGGGTGCGTCGCCTCGCCGACGAGGGAGCCCGCTTCGTCGTCGTCGGCGGCGGCTTCATCGGCTCCGAGATCGCGGCGGCGCTGAACGGCGCCGGCTGCCAGGTGACGATGGTCTTCCCGGAGCCCGGGATCGGCTACCGGCTCTTCCCTGCCGGCCTGTCCGCGTTCGTCACCGACTACTACCGGGCCAAGGGGGTCGAGGTGCTCGCCGGCGAGACCGTCTCGGCCGCCTCGGGTGAGCGCGTCGAAACCGGCTCGGGCAGGGTGCTGGAGACGGACGCCGTCGTCGCCGGCCTCGGCGTGGTGCCCGACACCGAGCTGGCCGAGGCGGCCGGGCTCGAGGTGGACGACGGCATCGTGGTGGACGAGTACGGGCGGGTGCCCGGCCGCGACGACGTGTTCGCCGCCGGCGACGTCGCCCGCTTCCCCGTTCCGGCGCTCGGCGTCTCGCTGCGGATCGAGCACGAGGACCACGCCAACAGCCACGGCCGCGTCGTCGGCGCGAACATGGCCGGCGCCGAGATCCGCTACGACCACCTGCCGTTCTTCTACTCCGACCTCTTCGACCTCGGCTACGAGGCGGTCGGCATCGTCGACTCGCGGCTCGAGGCGGTCGAGCGCTGGCAGGAGCCGAACCGCAAGGGAGTCGTCACCTACGTCGAGGACGGCCGCCCCCGCGGCGTGCTGCTCTGGAACGTCTGGGAGAAGGTCGACGCGGCCCGTGAGCTGCTCCGCGCCGGCGAGGGGGCCCTTGCCGTCTAGCGCGCTCGCCCGCTCGCGCAAGCCGCGCCGCGGGAGGGAGCTCGTGTGCGAGGGGATCTTCCGGCCCCTCGCCCACCCGCTCGTCCTCCTGCTCGCCCGCCTGCGCGTGCCGCCGCCGCTCGTCGTGGCCGCGGCCGGCTCGGCGGGCGTCGCCGCCGCGGTCGAGCTGGGCCGCGGCTCGCTGCTCGCGGCCGCTCTCCTCGTCCAGCTGAAGACGCTGCTCGACAACGCCGACGGGCAGCTCGCCCGCCTCAGCGGCCGCACGAGCGCCGCCGGACGCTACCTCGACTCCGAGGCCGACCTGCTCGTCGACGCGGCGCTGTTCGCTGCGCTCGGCTGGCGGACCGGCGCGCCGGCGCTCGCCCTGGCCGGCTTCCTGTCCCTGACCGCCGTGCTCAGCCTGAACTTCAACGCCGAGCGGCTCGCCCGCGCCGCGGCGGCGGAGCCGGACCCGGAGGGGCGCGTCGCGGCGCTCCTCCTGCGGGGCGTCTACCGCTGCCTCTACGCGCCCCAGGACCGGCTCGCCGAGCGGATCGCGGCCCGGCGACCCGCGCTGACGAGCCCCCTCGCGGTCTCGCTGCTCGCCAACGCCGGCCTGTCGACCCAGCTCGCCGCCTTCGGCCTGCTGCTCGCGCTGGGCCGGCCGCTCGCGTTCTGCTGGCTCGCGCTCGGCGAGCTGGCGGCCGTCGCGCTCGCGCTCGCGCTGGCGCCACGGCGCGCTCCCCGGACACAGGAGGAGGTCGCATGAGCAACGTCTTCGAGCTGCCCGCCCCCGACGGCGAGCCGGGGCGCGAGCTGACGGCGGCCGAGTGGGCGCGGCTGGAGCGCAACGCCGCCGAGATCCTGGCCGCGCTCGGGCTCGACCTCGACACGCCGGGCACGCGCGAGACGCCGCGCCGCTTCCTGCGTGCCCTCTTCGACGCGACCGCCGGCTACGACGGCGACCCCAAGCTGCGTACGCTCTTCCCCGCCGAGCGGCCGGAGGGCGTCGACGGCCGCCACGCCCAGATCGTCGAGGGGCCGATCGGGTTCTACGCCCTCTGCGAGCACCACGCCCTGCCGTTCCACGGGCGCGCGTACGTGGGCTACGTCGCCGGCGACGAGATCGTCGGCATCTCGAAGCTGACCCGCCTCGTCCGGCTCTACGCGCGCCGCTTCACCGTGCAGGAGCGGCTCGCCGAGGAGATCGCCGACGGCCTGCGCGAGCTGGTCGGCCCGCGGGGCGTCGCCGTCAAGCTGGAGGCGACCCATCTCTGCACCGCGATGCGCGGCGTCGAGGAGGACGGCTCGCTCACCGTGACGACCGTCTGGCGCGGCCTGTACGACGGCGAGCCGGCGCTGCGAGCCGAGTTCCTGACGCTGGCGCGGTGATCGCGCCGCTGCGGGTCCTCTGCGAGGAGGACGGCCTGCCGCGCTGGCCGCTGCCGGAGACGCTCGCCCGCCTCTACGGCGGCGCGATCGGCTTCGAGGAGCCGTGCCTCGTGGCGAACTTCGTCGCCTCGCTCGACGGCGTCGTCGCCCTGCCGGGCGTGCCCCGCTCGCACGCCCTCGTCGCGGACGGGAGCGAGGCCGACCGGTTCGTGCTCGCCCTGCTGCGAGCGTGCGCGGACGCGATCCTCGTCGGCCCCGGCACGCTGCGAGCCTCGCCGCGCGGGACCTGGCGCGTCGACCGGGCCTTCCCGGCGGCGGCGGGCGCCCTGGCGGAGCTGCGAGCCGCGCGCGGACGCTCCCCGCAGCCCAGGCTCGCCGTCGTCACCTCGGGCCGCTCGCTCGACGCCGCCCATCCGGCCCTGGCAGCGGGAGCGCTCGTGCTGACCACCGAGGCGGCGGCCGCGGCGCTGCGGGCGACCGTCCCCGCGACAGCGGAGGTGGTGGCGGCCGGCGACGGGCAGGCGGTCGACCCGGCAGCCGCCCTCGCCCTGCTCCGTGAGCGCGGCTGCCGCGTCGTCCTCTCCGAGGCGGGGCCGACGCTGTTCGGCGCCCTCCTCGCCGCGGGCCTCGTGGACGAGCTCTTCCTCACCGTCTCGCCGCTCGTCGCGGGCCGGGGCGCGGCAGCCCGGCTCGCCCTCGTCGAGGGGCTCGAGCTTCTACCCGGCAACCGGGTCGCGGGCCGGCTCCGCTCGGTACGGGCGCACGGCTCGCACCTCTTCCTGCGCTACGCGCTCCGCCCCCCGGCTATGACCGGACGAGCCTCGGGCGCTACGCCCGGCGGTTGAGCTGCCGGTAGAGGCGGTCGACGAGCGCGGGCAACGCCTCGAGCCGCTCGGTGATCACGCGCAGCCGGTACTCGCGAAAGTGCTCCGGCTCGACGTCGAGCGCGCGGGCCAGCGTCTCCACCACCTCGTTCGAGGGCACGGGCCGGTTGCCGTGCACGAGGTGGTTCAGGTAGCCGGCGGACAGGCCGGTGCGCGAGGCGAGCTGCCGGTACGTCAGCCCCTGCTCGTCCATCAGCCGCTGCACGGTCGGGCCGAACGCGTCCTCGCTGAACCGCCGCCGCCTCGCCACCGCGCCTAGGCCTCCACCGTCAGCTCGCCGACATCCAGGCGCCTCTCGGCGCCGCTCGCCCGCTCGCGGACGTCGACCTTGCCGTCCTCGAGGCTCCGCCGCCCGGCGGTGACGCGCAGCGGGCAGCCGATCAGGTCGGCGTCGGCGAACTTCTCCCCCGCCCGCTGGTCGCGGTCGTCGAGCAGCACGTCGCGGCCCGCCGCCGAGAGGACGCCCGCGGCCTGCTCGGCGATCTCCTGCGCCCCTGGCAAGGCGACGACGTGCACGTCGTAGGGGGCGATCGCCGCCGGCCAGACGATCCCGTGCTCGTCGTGGTGCTGCTCGACCGCCGCCGCCATCACGCGCCCGAGCCCGATGCCGTAGCTGCCCATGACGAGCGGCTTCTCCCTCCCGTCGTCGTCCAGAAACGCGGCCCCGAGCGGTTCCGAGTACTTCGTCCCCAGCTTGAAGATGTGCCCGACCTCGATCGCGGGCTCGAAGGCGATCGCGCCGCCGCAGCGGGGGCAGGAGTCGCTCGCCGCCGAGGCCCGTAGGTCGGCGAACTCGGCCGCGTAGTCGCGGCCCGCCTCGACCCCGCGCAGGTGGAATCCGTCCCGGTTCGCCCCGGTGACGAACTGGCCCTCGCGCAAAGCGAAGTCGGCGACGATCCGCCCGCCGAAGCCGACCGGGCCCAGCGAGCCGCCGGAGGCCCCGAACGCGGCCCGGATCTGCTCGTCGCTCGCCGGCCAGACCGGCTCGCGGAAGGCGGCCGCGAGCTTCGCCTCCTCGAGCCGGTCATCGCCTCGGACGAGCGCCAGCACGACGCTGCCGTCCTGCGTCACGTGCGGCAGCGCCTTCGCCGTCGCGCTCGCGTCGAGGCCGAGCAGGCGCGAGACCTGCTCGATCGTCGTCGCCCCCGGCGTCGCGACCTGCTCGGGACGCTCCAGCGGGGGCGGCAGCACGGCCGGCCGCGGCAGCGTCCGGGCCACCTCGATGTCGGCGGCGAAGTCGCCGTTCTCGCAGCGGACGAGAACGTTCTCGCCCGCCGCGGCCGGAGCGAGGAAGTCGCGGGACTCGGAGCCGCCCATCATCCCCGGCTCGGCGTCGACGTCGTAGGTGCGCAGGCCGCAGCGCTCGAAGATCCGCTGGTAGGCCCGCTCGTGGGCGCGGAACTGCGCCTCGAGGCCCGCCTCGTCCCGGTCGAACGAGTACGAGTCTTTCATCACGAACTCGCGAACCCGGATCAGGCCGGCGCGCGGCCGCGCCGCGTCGCGCTCCTTGATCGAGAAGTGGTAGAGGAGCTGCGGCAGCTGCCGGTAGCTGTGGATCTCGCGGGCGTGGAAGGTCACCGTCTCCTCGTGGGTCAGGGGCAGCACGTACTCGGCGCCCTTGCGGTCGCGCAGGCGGAAGATCTCGTCGATGTAGTCGCGACCCGTCCGCTGCCAGAGCTCGAACGGCGTCAGCACCGGCATCAGCATCTCCTGGCCGCCGATGGCGTCGATCTCCTCGCGGATGATCTGCTCGACCTTGCGGTGGACGCGCCAGCCGAGCGGGAGGAAGGTCCAGACGCCGCCGGCGACCTGACGGATGAAGCCGCCCCGGACGAGGAGGGCGTGCGAGACCGCCTCGGCGTCGGCGGGCGCCTCGCGCAGGGTCGGCAGGAAGAGCTGGGACGCTCGGGCGATCATCCGGGTCGCCGAGACCCTATTCGAGCGGGATCTGAGAGGCCTCGGCCATCGCGAGCGCGGCCGGCTTGGCCATCTTCAGGCGCTTCGGCCGGGGCATCCCCTCGGCGATCCACTTGTCGATCTCGGCGAACAGCTCGTCGATCAGGACGTCGGCGGGAACCTTCTTCAGCACGCGCCCGTGGGCGTAGACGAAGCCGACGTCGCGGCCGCCGGCGATGCCGAAGTCGGCGTCGCCCGCCTCGCCGGGACCGTTGACGGCGCAGCCGAGGACCGCGATCTCGAAGTGCTCGCTGTAGCGGGCCTTGCGCCGTTCGACCTCCTCGGCGAGCGTCTGGACGCCGACGTTGTCACGGCCGCAGCTCGGGCAGGCGATCATCACCGGCCCCCGGTGCCGCAGTCCGAGCGCCGAGAGGATCTCCCAGGCCGTCTTGACCTCCTCCACCGGGTCCGCGGTGAGCGAGACGCGGATCGTGTCGCCGATCCCGTCGGCCAGCAGGGCGCCGATCCCGATGGCGCTCTTGATCGAGCCGGCGAACGGCGTGCCCGCCTCGGTCACTCCCAGGTGCAGCGGGTACGGCACCTTCGCGGCCAGCATCCGGTAGGCGCGGATCATCGTCGGCACGTGGCTCGACTTGACCGAGATCTTGAAGTCGTGGAAGCCGAGCCGCTCGAGCAGCCGCACCTCCTCGAGGGCCGCCTCGACCAGCGCCTCGGCCTGGTCTTTCTGCGCCAGCTCGATCAGGTGCTTCGGCAGCGAGCCCGAGTTGGCGCCGATCCGCATCGGGATCCCCGCCCTCTGCGCGGCCCGCACCACCTGCTCCACCTTCTCCGGGCCGCCGATGTTGCCGGGGTTGATCCGCACCGCAGCCACGCCGGCCTCGATCGCCTTCAGCGCGAGCGAGGCGTTGAAGTGGATGTCGGCGATCACCGGGATCGGCGAGAGCCGGACAATCCTCGGCAGCGCCTGCGCATCCTCGAGCTTGGGCACGGCGACTCGGACGATCTCGCAGCCGGCGGAGGCGAGCGCGGCGATCTGGGCCGTCGTGGCGGCGACGTCGTGCGTCTTGGTCAGGGTCATCGACTGGACGACGACGGGGGCCCCGCCTCCGATCTTCACGCCGCCGACCGAGATCTGCCGCTGGCTGGCCATCCGCGCAGTCAGTCTAGCCCGGCCCCGTCCCGCCTCCGCCGGCCGCTCAGCGGACGCTGAACCGGCCCGGCCCTCGTGTGCCGCCGGGCTAGTGCGGCGCCCGCACGGAGAGGTCGTTCGAGAACGCGATCACGAACACCAGCACGATCAGCGCGATCCCGACCACGGAGACGCGCTCGTAGACCTCGCGGGCGAGCGAGCGACGCCTGACGCCTTCGATGAGCGAGAAGAGGATGTGCCCCCCGTCGAGCGGGAGCAGGGGCAGGAGGTTCAGGAGGGCGAGCGACATGCTGACGAGGGCGAGGATCTCCAGGTAGTACGTCAGGCCGATCTGCAGCTCGGCGTGCGAGACGCGAACGATGCCGACCGGGCCCGAGAGGTGGCTGCGCTCGTGGGCCGAGACGAGCGAGGCGATTCCCGCCCCGGTGCCTGTGACGACGTGCCAGAGGTCGGAGGCGGCGCTTCCGGCGGCCCGGCCGGGCGAGTACTTGACGAGGCGCGCCGCCGGCTCGAAGCCCCAGATCCAGCGGCCGTGGCGGAAGATCGTGCGGCGCGGGCCGAGGACGAGGCGTTTCCCGCCCCGCCGCACGGTGAGACTGACCGGCCGGCCGTAGCTGGCCCGGATCAGCCGGGAGAGGACGGCGAAGCTTCCGACCGGGCGGCCGTCGACCGCGAGCACCCGGTCGCCGGGCCGCAGGCCGGCCGTTGCGGCCGGCGTCCCGGGCTCCACCGCGGCGACGGTGACGCTCGGCTGGGCGGACGGGCCGCCGCTGACCGCGAAGACGGTGAACAGGATCGCGAAGGCGATGAGCACGTTGGCCAGCGGCCCGGCGGCGATCACCGCAACCCGGCGCCAGATCGCAGCCCGCCAGTAGGCGTCCGGCGCCGTGCCCTCCTCGACCTCCCGCAGCGCGCGCTTCGCAGAGCGCCTGGCTCCCGGCGAGAGCCGCGCCAGCTCGACCTCGCGCTCGAGCTCCGGGTACGCCCGCCGCGCCGCGTCGAAGTCCTCGAGCTCGAGCGCCCGCCGCACCGCCCCGACGGCCGCCGAGAGGCTCGGTGCCTCGCGCACCGCCGGCTCCATGAACACCTCCAGGTCGCGCGCAGCCGGCCGGTGCATGCCCGGGATCCGCACCAGGCCTCCGAGCGGTATCAGGCCGATCCCGTACTCGATGCCGCGCCAGCGCACCTTGGCGAGCGCCGGCGGGAAGCCGACGTAGAAGCTGCGAGGCCGCATCCCGAGGGCGAGCGCGACGGAGAAGTGGCCGAGCTCGTGCAGGAAGACGAGCAGCACGAGGCCGCCGATGACGACCAGCCAGGTCACGCCGCCGTCAGCGCTCCCTCGGCCAGCGCCCGCGCGGCCCGGTCGGCTTCCACGAGATCATCCAGGTCGCGGACCGGAGCGAGCTCGGCCGCGGCCAGGGCGTCCTCGACGACCTCGGCGATACCGAGGAAGGGCAGCCGTCCCTCGAGGAACGCGGCGACGGCCACCTCGTTGGCGGCGTTGTAGACGCAGGGCGCGCTACCCCCCAGCTCGCCTGCCTCGCGGGCGAGCGGCAGCATCCGGAACGTGTCGAGGTCGGGCGCCGCGAACTCGAGGCTGAGCGAGGCGAGGTCGAGCGACGGCAGGGGGGTCGCGGCGCGGGCCGGGTACGTGAGGGCGTACGAGATGGGCACCCGCATGTCCGGGTAGCCGAGATGGGCGAGCGCGGCGCCGTCGCGGAAGCGCACCAGCCCATGCACGATCGAGGTGGGCTGGATCACCACCTCGATCCGCTCGTAGGGGACCCCGAACAGGAAGTGGGCCTCGATCAGCTCGAGGCCCTTGTTCGCCAGGGTCGCGGAGTCGACCGTGATCTTCGGCCCCATCCGCCAGGTGGGATGGGCGAGCGCCTGCTCGGGACCGACGTCGACGAGCTCGCTGCGGGCCCGGCCCCGAAAGGGGCCGCCCGAGCCCGTGAGGACGAGCGTCTCGACCTGCTCCGGCGAACGCCCCTCCAGGCACTGCAGGAGGGCCGAGTGCTCGCTGTCGACGGGCAGGATCCGCCCGCCGCCCCGTTCGCGGGCGGCGAGGGCGAGCGGGCCGGCGGCGACGAGGCTCTCCTTGTTCGCGAGGGCGAGGTCGATGCCCCGCTCGAGCGTCCAGAGGGTGGCGTGGACGCCGGCGAAGCCCACCACGGCGTTCAGCACCACATCGGGCCGGGCGCGCTCGAGCAGCTCCGTCAGGTCGCCGCCGACCTGCTTCAGCGGCGCGTCGACGTCGTCGAGCGGCGTGGACGCCGACGCGGCGGCGCACAGCTCGAGCTCGGGGTGGGCCTGCACGACCTCGATCGCCTGGCGGCCGATCGAGCCCGTCGCGCCCAGGAGAGCGACACGTCTCACCGGGTCAGTGTAGGGGGTCAGTGGTAGCCGAACGCGAGCACGAGGAAGTAGGCGGCGGGCGCCGCGAACAGGAGGGCGTCGACGCGGTCGAGGACGCCGCCGTGCCCTCCGAGCAGGCTGCCGGTGTCCTTGACCTCGAGGTCGCGCTTGAGCGCCGACTCGAAGAGGTCGCCGGCCGTGCCGGCCGCGACGACGACGACCCCGAGCACGACGGCTTGCCAGACGCTCAGGTACCGCTCTCGGGTCTCGTACAGGGCGACGAAGGAGACGAAGATCCCGGCGGCCGCGCCGCCGGCGAGCCCCTCCCAGGTCTTGCGCGGCGAGAGGCGAGGGGCGAGGCGGTGCCGCCCCAGCGCCCGGCCGGTCAGGTAGGCGAGCGTGTCGGCCGCGAACACGGTCAGCACGACCGCGAAGGCCAGCAGGCGCCCGTGGACGTGCATCTGCCGCAGGAGCAGGACCGAGCCGAGCCCCAGCCCGATCCAGGCGGAGCCGAGAACGGTCGAGCCCAGGGCGGCGGTGGTCGGCGCTCGGGTGCTGGCGAGCGCGTGCAGGCCGAAGCCGAGGACGAAGGTGGCGAGGAAGCCGCCGAGCATCCAGGCGAGGCCGCCGGTGCGGGCGCCGACGAGGGCCAGCAGCATGCCGCCGTAGACAGCCGGCGCCAGCGGTCGCAGGGGACGGGCGGTAGTCACGAACTCGTGCACCCCGACCGTGCCGGCGAGGGCGGCCAGGCCGAGCAGCCACCAGCCGCCGAGCCAGAGCAGCCCGAGCACGAGCGGCAGGCCGGCCGCGGCCACGAGCAGGCGCGAGAGGGCGTTGCTCACGGCCGGGGAGCCCCGGTCACCGCCCGCCGAAGCGGCGGCGGCGGCGGGCGTACTCCTCGAGCGCCGCGCGCAGCTCGTCCGGGCCGAAGTCCGGCCAGAGGGTCTCGGTGAACACGTACTCGGCGTAGGCCGACTGCCAGAGGAGGAAGTTCGAGATCCGCCGCTCGCCCGAGGTGCGGATGACGAGGTCCGGGTCGGGCATCCCCGGCTCGTACAGGCAGGCCGCGAGCGCGGCCTCGTCGACCTCCGCGGGCTCGAGCCTGCGCTCGAGCAGCCGCCGCGCGGCGTCGACCAGCTCGGCGCGACCGCCGTAGTCGAAGGCGATCCAGAGCTGCAAGGTCGAGTTGGCGGCCGTCGCCGCCTCGAGCGCCTCCATCTTCTCGCGCAGCCAGGCGGGGGCGCGGTCGCGGCGACCGACGAAGCGGCAGCGCACGCCGTGGGCGGCGAGATCCTCGAGCTCGCGGTCGATCGTCTCGCCGAAGATCTCCATCAGGGCCGCCACCTCGTCGGGGCTGCGGCTCCAGTTCTCGGTCGAGAAGGCGTAGACGGCGAGCGACTCGATGCCGAGATCGATCGCTGCCTCGACCACGGGGCGCAGCGCGCGCGAGCCCGCCCGGTGCCCCTCCGCCACCGGCAGGCCGCGCTCGGCCGCCCAGCGACCGTTGCCGTCCATGATGATCGCGACCGCGTGCGCGACCTCGGGAAGGCGCTCCTCGGGCGCCAGGTCGGCGCCCGTGCCGGGGACCGAGGCCACCCGGCTACACCTCCATCACTTCCGCTTCCTTGTGCTTCAGGAGCTCGTCGATCTGCTTCGTGTGCTCGTCCGTCAGCTCCTGGACCCGGCCCTCGGCTCGGTGCTCCTCGTCGGCGCCCACCTCCCCCCGCTCGACGAGCTCCTTCAGGTGCCGCATGGCGTCGCGGCGGATCTCGCGGATCGCCACCCGGTGCTCCTCCGCCATGTGGCGGACGACCCGGACGAGCTCCCGGCGCCGCTCCTCCGTCAGCTGGGGGATCGGCAGCCGGATCACCTTGCCGTCGTTCGAGGGCGTCAGGCCGAGGTCCGACTCCTGGATCGCCTTCTCGATCGCCCGGATCGAGCTGGGGTCGAAGGGCTGGACGGTGAGCAGCCGGGGCTCCGGCACGTTGATGGTGGAGAGCTGGCGCAGCGGCGTGGGCGTCCCGTAGTAGTCGACCTCGATCCGGTCGAGCAGCGAGGCCGAGGCTCGCCCGGTGCGCACCGTCGCGAACTCGGCCCGGGCATGCTCGACCGACTTGGCCATCCGCTGGCGCGCGCCCTCGATCAGCTCCTCCGCCGTTGCCATCCCTCAGCCCTCCTTCCCGGTCGCGATGATCGTCCCCACCTCCTGGCCGGCCACCACCCGCGCCAGGTTTCCCTCGGCCAGCTCGAAGACGTGGATCGCGAGGCGATTGTCCATGCAGAGCGACAGCGCCGTCGTGTCCATCACCTTCAGGCCCCGCTCGATCGCCTCCAGGTGGGTGAGTCGCGGCAGGAACTCGGCGCCCGGCACGCGGCGCGGGTCGCCGTCGTAGACGCCCTTGACCCCGTGCTTCGCCATCAAGATCGCGTCGGCGCCGATCTCGAGCGCCCGTAGGGCAGCCGCCGTGTCGGTCGTGAAGAACGGGTTGCCGGTGCCGGCGGCGAAGATCACGACCCGGCCCTTCTCGAGATGCCGCATCGCTCGCCGCCGGATGTACGGCTCGGCCACCTCGGAGACGCTGAGGGCGGACATGACCCTCGTGTCGGCTCCTTCCCGCTCGAGCGCGTCCTGCAGCGCGAGCGCGTTGAGCAGCGTCGCCAGCATCCCGGCGTAGTCGGCGGTGGCGCGGTCCATGCCGCTCTCCGCGGCCGCCGCCAGACCGCGGTAGAAGTTCCCGCCGCCCACGACGAGGGCGACGTCGACGCCCTCGCGGCGGACGCCCGCCACCTCGCGTGCCAGCGAGCGGGTGACGCCCGGGTCGATGCCGTGCTCGCGCTCGCCCATCAGCGCCTCGCCGGAGAGCTTGAGGAGCACGCGGCGGAAGGCCGCAGCGCCCCGCCGCGGCACTCCCGGCTCGGTCTGCGCCCCGACGCTCATCCGGCGAGCGAGAAGCGCTGGAACTCGAGGACCTCCGCGCCGGCCGCGGCCAGGACCGCGCCCACCGTCTGGGAGCTGTCGTGGATCCACGGCTGGTCGGCGAGCACGCCGCCCCGCTCGGCGAAGAACCGCTTGTCGAGCATGCCGGCGACGATCCTCTCACGGGCCTGCTCCGGCTTGGAGCGGACCTCCTCGGAGTTGCGGTAGATCTCCCGCTCCGCCGCGACGAGGTCGGCGGGCACGTCCTCGCGGACGATCCAGCGGGGATCCGACCACGAGATGTGCATGGCGAGGTTGCGGGCGAGCTCGTCGTCTGCGCCACGCAGGTGGACGAGCACGCCGAGCTTGCGGGCCGGCGGATGGACGTACGCGGCGATCCGGCCGCCGTCGACCGCCTCGAAGCGGGCCGCGCCGGCGAGCACGACGTTCTCGCCCAGCCGCGCGGCGAGCTCGACCCGCTCCGGCTCGAGCGCCGCGAGGGCGTCGATCCCTTCCGCCGCGACGAGGTCGAGCGCCCTGGCGGCGAAGGCCCGGAACTCGTCGTTTCGCGCCACCGGCTCCGTCTCGCAGCCGACCGCGACCATCGCGCCCCGGGAGCGGTCCTCGGCGAGCCGGTAATCCACCAGGCCCTCGGTCGTGGCCCGCCCGGCCCGCTTGGCGGCGCTCGCCATCCCCTTCTCCCGCAGGAGGACGACGGCGGCGTCCAGGTCGCCGTTCGTCTCCTGCAGGGCGCGCTTGCAGTCCATCAGCCCGGCGCCGGTGCGCTCCCGCAGCTCGCGTACGAGCTGGGCCGAGATCTCCGCGGCCATCAGCCCTCCTCTCCCCCGGCGGGACCAGCCGGCTCGTCCGCCGCCTCCGCGGGGGCCTCGTCCTCGGGGCCGGGGCCGGGCTCGTCCGCGTCCTCGACCGCGCTCGGCGCCGGCCCGTCCGGCACCGGCTCCGCGGCCGGCCCCTCCGCCTCGGCCGCTGCGGCCGGCTGTGGCGCGAGCTCGCGCGCCGCGACCTTCTGCTTGCCCTCCCAGACCGCGTCGGCGAGGGCGTGGACGATCAGCTTGCAGGCCCGGATCGCGTCGTCGTTGCCGGGGATCACGTAGTCGGCCTCGTCGGGGTCGCAATTCGTATCGACGAGCGCGACCACCGGGATGCCGAGCCGGCGCGCTTCCCGCACCGCGAGCGCCTCCTTCTTCAGGTCGACGATGACGACCGCATCGGGCTGGCGGCGCATCTCGGCCACGCCGCCGAGGTTCTGTTCGAGCTTCGCGAGCTGACCGGTCATCGCGATCCGCTCCTTGGCCGGCAGGAGGTCGAGCTGACCCTCCTCCTGCAGGCGACGCATCTCGTGCAGGCGCTCGATGCGGTCGGCCATCGTGCGCCAGTTGGTCAGGAGACCGCCCAGCCAGCGGTGGTTGACGAACGGCATGCCGACCCGCTTCGCCTCCTGCTCCACGGCCTCCTGCGCCTGCTTCTTCGTCCCGACGAACAGGACGGTGCCGCCGCGCTCGGCGACGTTGCGCAGGAACTGCTGGGCTTCCGCGAGGCGGGTCGCGGTCTGGGTCAGGTCGATGATGTAGATGCCGCCGCGCTCGGCGAAGATGAAGCGCCGCATCTTCGGGTTCCAGCGCCGCGTCTGGTGGCCGAAGTGGACGCCCGCCTCGAGCAGGTCGCGCATGCTGACGGCGCCTGTCGTGGCCGGCTCGGTGGACGCCGACATGGAGAACGCTCCTTCCTGATTCGTTGTCGCGCTGCGCCGGCGGGAGCCACGGCGCACCTTCTGCGAGCGAAGGCACGCGCACCGCGGCCGGGCCGCCGGGGAGTAGGGACGGGAACCTCGCGTAGGTTAGCTGCGCCGCGCGGCGACCAGGGCGGCGGCCAGGTCAGCCGGCAGGGGCGAGCGAAGGTCGAGACGCGCGCCGCTGAGCGGATGGTCGAACGCGAGCCGGGCCGCGTGCAGGAACTGGCGCCGCAGGCCGAGGTCCCCCGCCACGCCGTACGTGACGTCGCCGGCGAGCGGCAGCCCGATCGCGGCCAGGTGGACGCGGATCTGGTGGGTGCGGCCCGTCTCGAGCCGCACGCGGAGCAGCGCGTGGCGGGGTAGGAGCTCCTCGAGCTCGAAGTGCGTCACCGCGGCGCGCGGCGCAGCGGTGTCGAGCGAGCGGCGCAGACGGTCGCGCCGGTCGCGGCCGATCGGCGCGTCGATCGTGCCCCGGCGCGAGCGGGGCCGGCCACGGACGAGAGCGAGGTACTCGCGAGTCAGCGCTCGTCGCCGGACGATCCGCCGCAGCCGCGCGTAGGCGAGCGGCGAGCGAGCCACGACGAGCAGGCCGGAGGTGTCGCGGTCGAGGCGGTGGACGATGCCCGCCCGTCCCGGCTCGCCCCCCGCCGCACCGGCCGTTGCGAGCGCCTCCGCCAGCGTGCCGCCGCGCTGCCCCGGCGCGGGATGGACGACGACCCCGGCCGGCTTGTCCACCACCAGCAGGTGCTCGTCGGCGTAGACGACGGCCGGCGGAGGGACGACCGCGGCTCGGGCCGCGGCCGGCGGCGGCGCCTCGAGCTCGATCGTCTCGCCTCCGGCCAGGCGGTGGCTCTTGGGCCGCGGGCGACCGTCGACCACGACCGAGCCGGCCTCGAGCAGCCGCTCGGCGGCCGCCCGTGACCCGACTCCGGGCAGCGTCGCCAGGTAGCGGTCGAGCCGTTCGCCGGCTGCCTCGGGCGGGACCGAGAACCGCGTCAGCGCCAGCGGCGGCCGGGACGCGGCTCGCGCTCGGCGCGGAGCAGCGCCGCGAGCAGGATCGCGACGCCGAGCACGATCGAGGTGTCCGCGAGGTTGAAGGCCGGCCAGTAGCGGAAGTCGAGGAAGTCGGTGACGAAGCCGAGCCGTACGCGGTCGGCGAGGTTCGAGACGCTGCCGCCGATCACGAGGCCGAGCGCGACCGGCAGGACGGGATGCCGTGCGCCCGAGCGGGCGAAGTAGGCGATCATCCACCCCACCGCCAAGGCGGTGACGACGACCACGACGGGAGTCGCGCCTGCGAACAGGCCGAAGGCGATGCCCGAGTTGCGGACGTGCCTGATCGAGAGCGGCCCGACGACGTGCAGCGCCTGCCCGAGCCGTAGGTTCGAGGCGACGACGGATTTCGTCGCCTGGTCGAGCACGATCGCCGTGAGCGCGATCGCGGCGAGGGCCAGCCATTGCCGGCGGGTCGCTGCGAAGGAGCGGGTGGCCCGCGAGAGCGGGGTCAGGGCGTCGGTGGCCGAGCCGACCCGTACGTCGAGGCGCTCGACGGGCTCGTTCACCGCCCCTCCGTCCGCCGTTTGCAGTCGATGCAGAGCGACGCCCAGGGGTACGCCTCGAGGCGCTGGGGCGCGATCTCGCGCCCGCAGCTCGTGCAGATGCCGTAGGTCCCCTGCGCGATCCGTTCCAGGGCCGCGTCGATCTGGGCCAGCACCTCGCTGGAGTGCTCGCCGAGCGTGTAGTCGATCTCGCGGCCGAGCGTCGCCGTCGCCGTCTCGGCGAGATGGTTGTCGTTCGTCGCCGCGATCTCCTCCACCTCGTCGTCGAGGGAGCCCGGATGCTCGTCCCGCAGCGCCGCGAGGGCGTGCTCGACGCGCTTGCGCTCCTCGAGGAGCAGCCGGCGGAACCGCTCGGTGTCGATGCTCAGCGCCGCTCCTTCCTCGTCCGCCCGCTGCCCGCCGCCGAGGCCAGGCGGCGCTCGGTCAGCGCCGGTCCCATTCCCGTCAGCTCGACGATCTTCTCCCGGGCGCCGTAGCCGGACACGAGCGTCAGCGCGGTGCGGGGCAGGGCGAGCGCGTCGGCGAGCAGACGCAGGACCGCCTCGTTCGCGCGTCCGTGCTCGGGCGCCTCGGTGACGCGCACGCGCCAGACGTCGCCCTTCTTGCCCACGAGCGCCGCGCGGCCGGCGCCGGGGCTGACGCGCACACGCAGCCGCGTCGTCTCGCCAGTCATGCTCGCAGTCTACGTCCGGGCGGCGCCCCGGACGCGCTCAGGCGGCGTCCGCGTCCGGCAGGTCGCTGCCCGTCGCCCGTCCCTGCCAGCCTCCCTCCTCGGCCGCCGCGGAGGCGGCCTCCGTCCTCCCGGCGGGCTCGCCCGCGAGCCGCGCCGGCTCGGCGGCGGCCGGCCGCCCGGGCTCGTCGAGCGCCGTCAGCGCGTCCAGGAGCTGGGCGCGCAGCCGGCGGGCCTCCTGGGCCAGGCGCGCGGTCTCGGCCACCGCACGCCGCTGGATCTCGCGGGCCTCGGCATGCGCCTCGCGCAGGATCAGCTCGGCCTCCCGCCGAGCCTGCTCCTTCATCTGGGCGGAGGCCTGCTCGGCCGAGACGAGCGTCGTCCGCAGCAGGCCCTCCAGCTCGCGGAAGCGGACGAGGTCGGCTTCGAGCTGCTCGACCCGGTCGGCGAGGTCGGCGCGCTCGCGCCAGACGTCCTCGAAGCTGGCCGCGATCTCCTCGAGCAGCCGGTCGGTAGCTCCCGCCCGGTAGCCCCCGACGAGGGCGCGGGGCGGCGTCAGGTGCCTGATCTCGACGGGTGTCAGTGCCATCGGTCTCTCCTTTAGGCGAAGCGTCCCAGGATCCAGTTGACGAGGTACTCGAGCCCCCAGAGGACGAAGACCGCGAGCATCGGCGAGAGGTCGAGCGGGCCCGTCGAGGGCAGCGCCCGCCGGAAGAGGCGCAGATACGGCTCGCAGACGTCGTAGAGGAAGCGCTGGATGCGGTTGAGCGAGGGCGAGTAGGGCAGCCGCAGCCAGCTCGTGATCACGTACGCGAAGATGACCAGCGTGTAGACGGTCGCGAAGACCGTGACGAAGCTCTGCGCCGCCGTCACCGCGTCCGCGAGCAAGGTGAACCCGGCCGAGGCGCCCATCCTGGAGAGCTTCGCGCCCGGGGCGCGTTCTCCTAGGCCTGGTTGAAGAAGCCGCGCTCGCGCATCCGCGCCCGGTCCTCGGCCGAGAGCTCGACGTCGCGCGGCGTGAGCAGGAAGACCTTGTCGGCGATGCGCTGCATGCCCCCGTCGAGGGCATAGGTGAGGCCGCTGGCGAAGTCGATCAGGCGCTTCGACAGCTCGGCGTCGGCCGACTGCAGGTTGAGGATCACGGGGCCGCCGTCCTTGAAGCGGTCGGCGACCTGCTGGGCGTCGTTGAAGCTGCGCGGCAGGATCAGGTGGACGCGCGACGTTGCCCGCCCGCGGACCGCCTCCAGGTTCCGCACCCGCCGCGGCTCGCCGGCCCGCGGGCGCAGGATGCTCGTCCGCTGCAGGTCGTCCGGCTCGGGATCGGTCCAGTCGTCGTCGTAGTCCCGCCGGGAGCGGCGGGGGAAGCGGCGGACGTTCTCCCGCTCGTAGGGGTCGGCGAGGTCGTCCTCGGTGAGGTAGCCGTCCTCGTCCCAGTCCTCCTCTTCGGCGATCCCGAAGTAGACGAGCGTGCGGGCCCAGACGTCGGAGAGACCCATTCCCCGCCGATGTTAGCGCCGCCAGAGGACCGATCCCAGGCGCACGTAGGTCGCCCCCTCCTCGACGGCGACCCGGTAGTCCTGGCTCGTCCCCATCGACAACTCGGACAGGCCGTGCTCCTCGGCGAGCTCGCGCAGGCGGCGGAAGTACGGGCGCGAGGCCTCGGGGTCCTCGGTCGCGGGCGGCATCGTCATCAGACCTCGCACGTCGGGGTACAGCTCGAGCAGCCGGGGCAGCTCCTCGGGCGTCACCCCCGACTTCGACGGCTCGCCGGAGAGGTTGACCTCGACCAGGGCCGGGATCGTCAGCCTGCGAGCGGCGGATTCGGAGGCGAGGGAGTGGCAGAGCTCGCACAGCTCGCTGACGAGCCGCGCCTTGCGGCTCTGCAGGTGCCCGATGAAGTGCCAGCGGAAGCGCGGCCCGTAGACGGCGTGCTTCGCCTGCAGGTCCTGGGCGCGGTTCTCCCCGACCACCTCGATCCCGGCCTCGGCCAGGACCGCCATCTCTGCGAGCGAGACGTACTTCGTCGCGGCGACGACGGTGACTTCCGGCCCGACCTCCGCGCAGATCCGCGCGTACCGTTCCCGGATCTCAGCCGGTGACGTAGGCGATCACCCCCTGCCGGCCGGTGCGGCCGCGGTCGCGCCGGTGGGAGAAGAACGTCTCGGGCTCGCAGGCGGTGCAGCGGTCGATGCGCTCGACCGAGGCGACGCCGGCTGCGCGCAGGGCACGCTCGGCGCACGTCCAGAGGTCGAGGCGGCCGGCACGGACGACGTCGGCGCCGAAGCGTCCGCGGAAGGGCGCCGCCACCGCCTCCCCCACCTCGTAGCAGCAGGGGCCGATGCCGGGGCCGACCGCGGCGGCGAGCCGTCCCTCCCCCAGGGCCCGTACCCCGGCCGCGACGATCCCGGCGAGCAAGCCGCGCCAGCCGGCGTGGAGGACGCAGACGGCCGGTCGACCCGGCCCGGTGCGGGCGAGAACGATCGGCAGGCAGTCGGCGCCGAGGACGAGCAGCGGCAGCCCGGGCTCGTCCGTCCAGAGCCCGTCGGCCACCGCCCCCCGCCGACCCGCCGCGGCCCGCAGGACCGTGGCGGAGTGAACCTGCCGGTTGAGGACGAGCCGGGCAGCGTCGGCGCCGATCGCCTCGCAGGCGCGACGCCGGTTCTCCTCCACCCGCTCGGCCGCGTCGCCGCTCAGGCGACCCAGGTTGAGCGAGGCGTACGGCCCCTCGCTGACGCCGCCGGCGCGGGTGGTGAAGGCCACCTCGTAGCCGGGGAGCCGCCAGCGGATCACAGCCGCTCCCTCGCTCGTGCGAGCAGCTCCTCGCGGGTGTTCAGGTCGGGCTCGTCGACCACCTCGGCGAGCAGGTCGGCGAGGACGCGGCCGAGCTGTGGGCCGGGCCGGAAGCCGAGCGCGAGCAGGTCGTCGCCGCCGACGGCGAGGTCGCGCAGGCGGTGCGGGCTCGACCGCTCCCGCTCCAGGGCGGCGCGCAGCGCGTCGAGCGCTGTCGCGTCTCGCCCCTTGGCGCGCAGGTCGGCTCGGCGGTGGGCGAGGAGATCGAAGGCGAGCTCGTCTCCGTAGCGGGCGAGGAAGCGGCGCACCTCCCGCGGGGTCGCCGGAAGCGCGTCCTCGCGGAACGGATGCTCCCGCACGATGGCGACCACGCGGCGCGTCAGGCGCGCCGGATAGCGGAGCCGCTCGAGCGTCGACTTCGCGATGGCAGCCCCGGCGCGCGCGTGCCCGAGCGGGTCGGGGTCGACCGGCTTGCCGAGGTCGTGCAGGAGGGCGGCGAGGCGTACGGCGAGCGGGTCGCCGGCGTCCGCGCTCTCCTGGACGACCGCGATCACGTGCTCGGCGAGCGCGTCGTCGGCGGCTGCGAACTCGGGGATCAGCTCGCCGAGCACGCCGGTCTCCCTGGCGAGGCGCAGGGCGCGGCCCGGCTCCCGCCCGAGCAGCAGCTTCGAGAGCTCCCCCATCCCGTCGGCCGCGAGGCCGCCGCCGATCCGCTCGCCCGAGACGAGCTTCACGGCCGGCGCCTCCTCGCGCATCTGCGCCACCAGCGCCGCGTCGGGCTGGAAGCCGAGCTGGGAGACGAAGCGCAGCGCGCGGACGAGGCGCAGGGGATCCTCGCGGAAGCTCTGCGGCGAGACCGTGCGCAGCCGGCGGGCTTCGAGGTCGGCCCGCCCGCCGAGCGGGTCGACGAGCTCTCCCGTTGCCAGCCGGCGGGCCATCGCGTTGACCGTGAAGTCGCGGCGCCGCATGTCGTCCGCCACCGAGAGCAACGGGTCGGCCACGATCTCGAAGTCGTGCCGGCCCGGCCCGGTCGAGACCTCCTTGCGCGGCGGCGCGAACTCGATCCCTGCGCGGGTCAGGTCCCGGATCCGGCGGTCCCGCGGGTGCAGCCGCACCCCGACCAGCCGGCCGGCGACGACGAGGTCCTCCACCCGTCCGTGCGGCGCGAGCGCCTGTCGCAGGCCGTCGGTGTCGAGGCCGGGCACGAGGAAGTCGGCGTCGTTCGACTCGAGGCCGAGCAGCTCGTCCCGCACGGCGCCGCCGACGAGATAGGCGTCGAGGCCAAGCGAGCGGACGTAGTCCTCGACCTCCCGGCGCATCGCGCCATTGTGGCTGGACCAGGGAGGCTCCTCGCCACGGAGCCGTGACGGCCACGTGACGCTTCCGGCACGGTGGCTGCCACCTGCCGGGTGGCTTCCGGCGGCTCGCTGCGGATCACGAGCGCGAGCTGCAGCCGCCGCGCGAGCTACGGCGCGAGCGCGATCGCCTCGATCTCGACCAGGGCGCCGGAGGGGAGCTCGGACACCCCGACTGTCGCCCGGGCCGGAGGCCGCTCGCCGACGTGCCGGGAATAGACCGAGTTCATCGCCTGGAAGTCCTGCAGGTGCCGGAGGAAGACCGTCGTCTTGACGAGCCGGTCGAGCCCGCTCCCGGCTGCCTCGAGGATCGCCTGCAGGTTGGCGAAGACCTGCTCGGTCTGCTCTTCGATCCCGCCGCGGATCTCGCTGTCCCCGGGCTTCAGGCCGAGCTGGCCCGAGACGAAGACGAAGCCGCCGGCCACGATCGCCTGCGAGTACGGCGCGCCCTGGAACGGCGCTGGGGCCGCGTCGGTGCGGACGACCGCCTTCTCGCTCACCGGCGCGCCTCCAGCCGCTCGCAGGCCTGGCCGAGAGCGGCGCCGAGGCCCTTGAAGATCGCCTCGAGCACGTGGGCGCTGTCCGTGCCGTTCAGCAGGCGCACGTGCAGCACGAGGCCGGCGTGCTGGGCGAGCACCTCGAGGAAGCGCCTGGCAACGTCGGTGCCGAGCCCACCGATCCGCGCCTCCGTCAGGTCGACGTTGGTCACGAGCAGCGGCTCGTCGCTCGGCTCGAGGACGACGTAGGCGAGCGCCTCCGCCGACGTGAGGGCGCCGGCGCCGTACCCGCGTGCCGTCTCGGCCCGCAGCGGCCCAGCGAGCGCGTCTCCCAGGGCCGCCGCCGCAGCCTCGACCTCGGCTTCCGCGTCGCGCGGCTCGATGTCGAGAACGAGGTCGAAGCGGGCGATCTCGGCGAGCAGGACGAGCAGCCGGTTCAGGACGGGCAACCCCGTCTCGACCGTCGCCTGGCCGCGCCCGTAGACGTTGACCCGGACGCCGGCGGCAACCTGCTCGCTCATCCCGACGGAGCGTAGCCGCCCGCCGGGACGCCGTGGGACTACGTGTCGACGCGCTCGATCTGGGCGCCGAGAGCACGCAGGCGCTCGTCGATTCGCTCGTAGCCGCGGTCGATCTCGGCCACGTTGCCGATCACGGACTGGCCGTTCGCGCACAGCGCCGCGATCAGCATCGCCATCCCGGCCCTGATGTCGGGGCTCGTCAGCCGTTGCCCGTAGAGGCGAGACGGTCCGCTCACGACCACGCGGTGCGGGTCGCAGACGATGATCCGCGCCCCCATTGAGACGAGCTTGTCGACGAAGAAGAGCCGGTTCTCGAACATCTTCTCGAAGACGAGGACAGTGCCCCAGGCCTGGGTGGCGACTGCGACGGCGATCGACGTCAGGTCGGCGGGGAAGGCTGGCCACGGGCCGTCCTCGATCTTGGGCACCTGGTCGCCGAGGTCGTTTCGGATCACGAGCTCCTGGTGCGGCGGCACGCGCACCCAGTCGTCGCCCACCTCGACGTCGACCCCCAGGCGGCCGAAGGCGGCGAGGATCGAGGCCAGGTCTCGCGGCTCGACCGCCTCGATCGTCAGGTCGCTGCCGGTGACCGCCGCCAGGCCGATGAAGCTCCCGACCTCGATGTGCTCCGGCCCGATCGTCCACGCGCCCCCGTGCAGCCGCTCGACGCCCCTGATGCGGAGGAGGTTCGACTCGATTCCGTCGATCTCCGCTCCGAGCGAGACGAGGAAGCGGCACAGGTCCTGGACGTGCGGCTCGCAGGCCGCGTTGGCGATCGTCGTCCGGCCCGGGGCGAGCACGGCGGCCATGATCGCGTTCTCGGTCGCCATCACGCTCGCTTCGTCGAGGAAGATCTCGGCTCCGCGCAGGCCGTCCGTCTCCATCTCGTAGCGGCTCCCGACCTCGACGCGGGCGCCGAGCCGCTCGAAGGCGTGGATATGCGGGTCGAGGCGGCGGCGCCCGATCACGTCCCCCCCGGGCGGAGGGACGCTCGCCCGGCCCAGCCGTGCCAGCAGGGGCCCGGCGAGCAGGAACGACGCCCGGATCCGTTCCGCGAGCGTCGCGTCGACCTCGTGCGAGGCGAGTCCCTCGGGCTCGACGCGCACCTCGTTGGGGCCGGTCCAGTCGGCGCTCGCGCCGGCGCTCGCGAGCAGCTCCAGCATCGTCTCGACGTCACGGATCCGGGGCACGTTCGACAGCGTCACCGGCTCGTCGGCGAGCAGGCAGGCGGCGAGGATCGGCAGGGCGCCGTTCTTGTTGCCCGAGGTCCGGATCCGCCCGTTGAGCGGATTCCCGCCCTCGATGACCAGGGCCTGCGGCGCCGTGGCGACGGACATGCCCGGCCAGCATAGCCGGGCTCGGGGTCCAGCCCAGCGCGGCGGTCGGCGTTCGAGCCCGGCCGCGCCGTCGCGCCGTGGAGGCTACCCGGGCTGCAGCACCGCCTCGCGGGCCCTGGACGAGAGGGTGCGCCCCGTCCGCGCGTCGCGCGCGACCACCCTCGCGAACGCGGCCGGGATCCGGACCCAGCCGCCGGGGCGGGCGAGCACCCGCCGCGCAGGGGTGACGCTCAGCATCCCGTGCTCGAGCCGCCACGGCGTGCCGGCCGGCCACACGACCCGAAGCGAGATCCACCGCACCCCCCGCGGTGGCCCGGCGGCCTCCGGGAAGCGGTCGAACACGTGCGCGTAGGGCCTCGTGTCCCGGGCGAGCCGGTGGCCCACGACGACGCGCACGGGCCGTGGGCGGCGGTAGGGCGGCCCCGCGGGCAGGTGCCTCGTCAGGAAGGCGGCGGCTCGGCGGGGAAGCCGCGACCACGCCGACGGGCTGGGAGGGAGCCAACGGGTGGTGGCCGCCGAGGGGACGTACCATCCTCGCTCGACTCGGGGGGCTCCCTTGACCCGCAGTGCGAGGCTGTAGAACGCCGCTGCCGGAGGAGCAACGCTCGACGCCACCTCTGCTGGGCTCAGGAGCGGGGCGAGTTGCGCGACCGTCGACTTCACGGTCGCGCACGCGCGAGCGCCACAGATGCGAAGCGAGGCGCGGACCTCCGAGTCGGCCGGAGTGGCGCGCTCAGCGGTCAAGGCCAGGCAGGCCGCGGCCGCTCCGACGGCGACCGAGAGCGTGCGGCCGGCGCGACCCGGGCGCGAGCGAGGGGGCGGCGCGGCGCCCCCTCCGGTGTCGGTGCGGCTACGCGTGGACGTAGAGCGCATCATACGCTGTGTACGCGCCGTGGAACGAGGGGCCCCCGCGGTTGTGCCACCACCAGTGCGCGTCCTGGATGTTGTCGGGAAAGCCGAAGCCGCTGTGCGAGAGCTTGATGCAGCCGTTCGAGTAGTAGTCGTAGACCGAGTCGAAGCAGTAACTCGGGCAGGAGTTGCCCCAGTTCGCGAGCTCCTTGGTGTGGATGAACAGCTGGGTGCGCAACGTCCCGTCCCCGCACGCCTTGTTCTGCAGGTACCAGACGATGCCCTTGATCGTCGAGTCGTAGTGGTCCCAGTGGCCCCAGACGTCGTACCAGCCGAGGGGCAGCCATCCGTGCCCGATGTACGAGCAGTTCGTCGAGTCGCCGGAGCCCGCCCGCCAGGTGGGCGAGTAGTAGGCGACGGGATTCGGGCCGAGGTAGTAGACCCAGACGAGCGAGGAGTTGAGGTTCGACGTGCGATGGAAGTCGAAGTGTCCCAGTGCCGCCGCCGGCGCTGCCGCGACGAGGGCCGCCGCGACCACGATCAGGACGAGCACCGAGCACCGGCTGCGGGCGCTCACGACCCACCTCCCTTCAGCGGCCGGCTCGGGTTGTAGGCGGGGTGGAGCCAGTCGCGCCCCGGCTCGGCCGCTTCCGCGAGGCACGTGGCGGTTCGCAGGTCGCACTCCAGCGCGCTCGTGCGCTCCCCGTCGGCACCGTCCGGGGCGTCGCCCCGCGCGACGACGTGCTCTCCGTCGCCGCTGAACTGCGGCTCGACGATGCCGTCCGGGAAGACCTGCGGATCAGGTTTCAGGAGCTCCGCGAGCGAGATCGCGCCCGCCGCGACGTCGAACACGGCGATGCCGGCGTTCGTCGGAGCGACGACGCGGTCGCCCGCCCAGGCGCCGCCGTATGCCGCCCACTCGAGACCCGGCTCGAGCGACGCGAGCTCCAGGGTCGAGACGACCGTCCCGTCGGCGACGTCGACCAGCGAGACCGCCCCGGGCTGGACAGCGTCGCTGTTCGCCACGAAGGCCTGCCTGCCGTCGGGACTGACCGCGACCAGGGCGGCGTGCGCCATCAGGAGGCGCTGGCGTCCCGGCCCGTCGAGCGCGAAGAGGTCGAGCTGCTCGCCCTCTCCGATCCGCTGCACGAGCAGCGTGTCGCCCGCCCAGGCTGCGGCCACGTACAGGGCCGGCGCCGTGCTCCAGACGACCGGCTTCGCCGACAGGGAGCTGCGGACCACCACGTCGCCGGCGTAGGGCGTGAATGCCCGGTAGACGTCCCGGCCCCGGACGTAGGCGACCGCTCCGTCGGCGCGTACCGCAGCCGAGAACGCGTTTCGGTCGACGACGCTGTCGCGGCCGGAGCGAAAGTCGTGCACCCAGAGCGTCGGCGTCCCGAGCGGCTGGCCGGGACGGATCCCCTGCTTCGACCACGACAGGGCAGGATCGTCGTGGCGAAGCTCGCGCCACGTGCTGTAGACGAGCTGGCTGCCGTCGGCGCTCGGGACGGCGACGGGCGCGACCCAGCCGGACAGCGGCGACGAGGCGGTCCCGGCGAGGGCCGCGTCGCGCGGGCCTCGCACGCGCCCAGCCGCGACGAACAACCCCGCGACGGGCCCGCTCGCCTGGCGTACGGCGAGCGTGCGTACAGCCGGACGGGTGCTTGCCGAGCCGACCGGCTCGACGAGGGCCACGGCGGCGAGGGCGCCCCCGACGGCGACCGACAGCCCGGCCGCAGCCTTCCGTCGTCGGCTCGTTCCGCCGATGCGCGTCATCCCGCCCTCCTCTCCGGCGACGCGAGCATCCATGGTCGCGCCGGACCGCTGAAGGGGGCGAGCCGCAGGGCGAGCAAGGGGTCGTTCGAGCGCATTGCGAACCTCCTCTCGGAGCGAAGGGCGGGTCGGGGCCGCTCCGCCGCCGGCGATGCGGCCCGCCTGTCGTTCTAGGGGCCCGATGCTCGGCCCGCAAGGCGCACGCGCCGGTTGGCACACAGTTGCGACACACGCGTGAGGATCGCGGCACGATCGGCCGCCGCCAGCCAGGTCGCGCTCTCGGCCGCCGCTAGGATGGGCTCCCGTGCAGCCGACACGGGAGCGAGCCTGGCAGACCCTGACGCGCTACACGAAGAGCAAGTCGCTGCTTCGGCACGCGCTGGCGGTCGAGGCGGCGACAGCCGCGTACGCGCGGCGGTTCGGAGCCGACGAGGAGCTCTGGCGCGTGGCGGCGCTCCTCCACGACTTCGACTACGAGATCCACCCCACGCTCGAGCAGCATCCGCAGGACGGCGCGCCGATCCTGCGCGAGGAGGGCTACCCGGAGGAGGTCGTCGAGACCGTCCTCTCGCATGCGGGGCATCTGGGGCTGCCGCGCGACACGCCGCTCAAGAAGGCGCTCTTCGCCTGCGACGAGCTGAGCGGCTTCGTCCACGCTTGCGCCCTCGTGCGGCCGACGGGCCTCGAGGGGCTCGAGCCGAGATCGGTGAAGAAGAAGCTCAAGCAGCCGTCGTTCGCTGCCGGCGTCAGCCGCGAGGACGTCTACAACGGTGCCGAGGAGCTCGGCGTCGACCTCGACGACCACATCCGCACCGTGGTCGAGGCGCTGAAGCCGATCGCGGCCGAGCTCGGGCTGCCTGGGTAGCGGAGGCGACCACCGCTCCCGGGCTATCCGGCCTGGCTAGCGCGATCGCAGGCGGCGACCCCGTCGACCAACCGCCGCAGGTCGTCGTCGCTCGTCCACCAGCCGCACGAGACCCGGACGATCCCCCGGCCCGGGATCTCGCGGACGACGACGTCCCGCTCGGCGAGGGCGGCGACGAGGCCGGTCGGGTCGCCCTGCGGCCGGAAGGAGACGAGGGTCGAGTGGTCGGCCGGAGTCAGCACCTCGACGAGCGGCTCCAGCAGCGCCCGGCAGCGGGCCGTGGCGGCGGCGGCCGCCTCGTAGCGCCACGGCGGGTGCACGGCGAGCGCCGCCTCGAGGCCGGCGAGCGTCGGGCCACCGATCCAGCCCGAGTCGAACCGGCTCGCGCCCTCCTTGGGGACGAAGGCCCCGTCCGGCTCGTGGCGGCGCTGCGACAGGTAGCCGGGGAGCGCCACGCGCAGGCGCTCGGGGTCGCGTACGAACAGGGCTCCGGTCGGTTCCGGCGCGCAGAGCCACTTCTGGGCCGAGACGGTGTAGAAGTCGGCGCCGGCGAGGTCGGGCGGGATGGCGCCGGCCGACTGCGCTCCGTCGACGAGCAGCGGCGGGCCGCCGGGCCGGCGAAGCCGGGCGATGTCGAGCCGCCGTCCCGTCGTCCAGAGGACGTGCGAGACGGCGACGAGCCGGGTGCGAGGCGTCAGCGCCGCGAGCAGCGCCTCCTCGTCCGCCGCCGTCACCACCACCCGCGCACCGCTTGCGTGCAGCGGTCCGCTCAGCCCGAAGTGCTCCTCGCCGGTGGTGACGACCTCGTCCTCGGGCCCGAGCCCGAGCCCCGCGAGCACGATCTGGCAGCCGCGGGTGGTCGAGTCGGTCAGGGCGACGAGCTCCGGCCGGGTTCGGAGGGTCGAGGCGAACCGGGCCCGAACCCGCTCGCGCAGCTCGCGCATCTCGTCGATGTAGCGATCTCCGCTTCGCCCCTGCTGGAGGTCGCGTTCGAGCCTCGCCTGCGCCGCCTCGACCGCCGGCCGCGGCAGCGGGCCGTTCGTGCCGGCGTTGAGGTACGCGCACCGCTCGAGCACCGGAAACACGGTCCGCGCCGTTGCACTCTCGTTACGGTGGCTGCCACCCGGCGTCATCCGACCACCGCCTCGACCGGCGCGTGGTCGGAGAGGAGGCGGCCCGCCACGGTGCGCCGTTCCGGCGGCCAGGCGGCCGGCCCCTCCCGCAGCGCGAGCCCGCGAACGAGGATCTGGTCGATGCTGCCTTCGAGCGGCGGGGAGAAGCCGTCCGCGCCGAGCGAGGGGACGTTCGTGTCGCCGGCGAGGATCGCCCGCTCTCCGGCCAGGGCGACGGCGCGCTCGAGCTGCGCCGGCTCGGGGTCGAGGTGGAGGTTCACGACCGTCACCCCGTCGAGCTCGACGGCGTGCGCGATCCGGCGCAGGCCCGACCGCCCCACGACCTTCGAGCCGAGGCTGCGGGCAGGGCGCCTGGTCAGGATGGCGTCCGCCTCCCCGGTGAGCGCCGAGCGCAGCCAGCCGTGGTGGAGGGCGGTCAGCGCGCGGGCGCCGAAGGGCAGAAGCGGCCGGCGGGCGACCGCGCCGGCGGCGTGCATGCGGCTCCAGCTCGCGACCACGGCCAGCGCCCAGACCGGGAGCTCCTGCAGGCAGACGACGTCGGGGCGGTCGCGGGTGACGAGCTCGACCATCTGGCGCAGGAAGCCGCGGCGCTCGGGAGGGTCGGCGTTGCCGTGGAAGACGTTCCAGCTTCGAACCACGAGCGGCATGCCGCATAGCCTACGAGGCGATGCGCGTGCTGCTCGCCGACCCGCCGGCGTTCACCCCGCCCTACGACCACGAGCTGGCCGCCGCGCTCGCCCGCAGCGGCGCCGACGTCGAGCTCGTCACGTCGCGTTTCCGCTTCGGGGACGCCCCGGCGCCGGACGGCTACCGGCGCTCCGAGCCGTTCTACCCGCTCTCGTCGCGGCTGTTCGGCCGCTCGCCGCTACGGCTGCCGCTCAAGGTGGCCGAGCATCCCCTGGGGCTGGCTGCGTTGCGCCGCCGGCGGGCCGACGTCCTGCACGTGCAGTGGCTGCCCGTTCCGGAGCTCGACGTCCTCCTCTTCCGCCCCCACCTGCCGTCGGTGTTCACCGCTCACGACCTGCTGCCCCGCCGCACCGCCCACCGGCGGGACCTCTGGCGGCGCCTCTACGCCCGCTTCGACCGCATCGTCGTCCACAGCGAGCACGGCCGGCGGACGCTCGCCGAGCTCGGCGTCGAGCCCGACCGGCTGCGGGTCGTCCCCCACCCCGTGTTCCGGAGCGAGCCGGAGCGACGGGACGATGGGCGCACCGTGCTCGCCTTCGGGATGATCCGGCCGTACAAGGGGTTGCGGGACGCGATCGAGGCCGTGCGGCGCGTCGGCGGGGGGGCGCGCCTGCTCGTCGCCGGTGACCCGCTCGAGCCGCTCGAGCCGTACCGGGCCGCGGCCGCCGGGGTCGAGGTCGAGTGGCGGCTGGGCTACCTCTCGCCCGTGGAGACCGATCGCGCCTTCGGCGAGGCGACGCTGGCGGTCTTCCCCTACCGGCCCGAGCTCGACCAGAGTGGCGCCCTGCTGCGAGCCCTGGGCGCGGGCGTCCCGGCCGTCGCCTACGACGCCGGTGGGATCGCGGAGCCTGTGCGCCGCTTCGGCGCCGGCCGCGTCGTCCCCGCCGGCGACGTCGAGGCGCTCGCGGCCGCGCTGCAGGAGCTGCTCGCCGACCCGCAGGCGCTCGAGCGGGCGCGCGCCGGCACCCGCCGGGCGCGGGCGGAGCTGACCTGGGACGCAGCCGCCCGGGACCACCTCGCCGTCTACCGGGAGATCGCGTGAGGCTGCGCCGCGACCCGTTCCGCGACGTGGTCTCTCGCCAGCTCGACCTCTTCGCCGAGGACGAGGCGGAGCTGATCGCCGAGTGCCGCGAGAAGGAGCGCGCCTACGACCGAGCGGCGCGCGAGGAGGCCGAGGAAGCCTACGGCGACTACGTCGACGCGGTGGAGGCTGCCACCGAGGCGCTCGCGGACATGCGCGACCGGTTCGCCCGCACGCTCGACGACGAGGCGGCGGCCGAGTACGAGGCGGCGTTCAACCGGGCCGTACGCCGGCGCTGGCCGCCCTTCGGGCTGGAGATCGAGAACCGGTGAGCCGGGTGAGACCGGCGTCCGGACGGCACAGCCGCGCGGCCGGGCCGCAGCGGGGTCCTGCCCTCCGACCCGCCTGCTCTCGCCTGACGGCGATACTCCCCTGAGATGGCGAAGATCGAGGACTACGCCCTGATCGGCGATTTGCAGACGGCCGCGCTCGTCGAGCGGGGCGGCTCCGTCGACTGGCTCTGCGTTCCGCGCTTCGACTCCGGCGCCTGCTTCGCCGCGCTGCTCGGCAGCCCCGAGAACGGCCGCTGGCTGCTCGCCCCCTCCGCCCCCGCGTCCAGCAGCCGCCGCTACCTGCACGACACGCTGGTGCTCGAGACGACCTGGCAGACGACGGAGGGAGCCATCGCCCGGGTGTTCGACTTCATGCCGCCCCGCGGCACGGCCCCCGACATCGTCCGGATCGTCGAGGGCGTCCGGGGCTCGATCCCGATGCGCTCCGAGCTGCGGATCCGCTTCGACTACGGCCGGATCGTCCCCTGGGTGCGGCGTCGCACCCACGAGCCGGGCACCCGGATCGCGATCGCCGGCCCCGACGCCCTCTGCTTCAGGACGCCAGCACCGACCCGTGGCGAGGACCTGCGCACGGTCTCGGAGTTCGTCGTCGAGGAGGGCGAGCGCGTCCCGTTCGTCCTCACCTGGTTTCCCTCGCACGAGGATCCCCCCGAGCGGGCGGACGCCGAGCAGGCGCTCGCCGACACCGAGAGCTTCTGGCGGGAGTGGAGCGAGGCCTGCCCGCTCGACCTGCCGCCAGCGTGGGCGGCGACGGTCCGCCGCTCGCTGATCGTGCTCAAGGCGCTGACGTACGCGCCCACGGGCGGGATCGTCGCCGCCCCGACGACCTCGCTGCCGGAATGGATCGGCTCGGTGCGCAACTGGGACTACCGCTACTGCTGGCTGCGCGACGCCACGCTGACGCTGCTCGCCCTGCTCCACTGCGGCCACGACGACGAGGCGGCCGCCTGGCGACGCTGGCTGCTACGCGCGGTCGCCGGCGACCCGGCGGACGTCCAGATCATGTACGGCGTCGCCGGGGAGCGACGCCTGCCCGAGCTCGAGCTGCCCTGGCTCGCCGGCTACGAGGGCTCGCGGCCGGTGCGGATCGGCAACGCCGCCAGCGAGCAGCTCCAGCTCGACGTCTACGGCGAGGTGCTCGACGCTCTCTACCAGGCGCGCGTGCACGGCGTCGCCATCGACCCGCAGGCCTGGCGGATCCAGCTCGCGCTCCTCGAGCACCTCGAGGAGGCCTGGCGCCAGCCCGACGAGGGGATCTGGGAGATCCGCGGCGAGCGCCGCCACTTCGTGCACTCCAAGGTCATGGCCTGGGTGGCGTTCGACCGCGCCGTCCGAACGGTCGAAGACCAGGGGCTCGAGGGCCCTGTCGACCGCTGGCGCCACGTGCGCGACGAGATCCACCGCGAGGTCTGCCGGCAGGGCTTCGACGAGCGGCTGGGCTCGTTCACGCAGTCGTACGGGTCGCAGGAGCTCGACGCCAGCCTCCTCCTGCTCCCGCTCGTCGGCTTCCTGCCCGCGACCGACCCTCGTGTGCGAGGCACGATCGAGGCGGTGGAGCGCGAGCTGCTGCACGAGGGGTTCGTGCTCCGCTACCGCACGCAAGAGGATGGCGTCGACGGGCTGCCGCCGGGCGAGGGCGTGTTCCTGCCCTGCTCGTTCTGGCTCGCCGACTGCTACGAGCTGCTCGGACGGCACGAGGAGGCGCACGCGCTGTTCGAGCGGCTCGCCGGTCTCGCCAACGACGTGGGACTGCTCGCGGAGGAGTACGACCCGCAGGCGGGACGGATGCTCGGCAACTTCCCCCAGGCGTTCACCCATCTCGCGCTCGTGAACAGCGCGTTCAATATCGCACCCCATCTGCCTTCGCCGATGGAGCGGCGGCACGCGACGCGCGCGCTGCGCCGGCGGCGCTTCCGTCCCGCCTGACCCGGCCGCCCGCTAGG
>Ga0209061_1001646_pt1 | contig 34782 bp, 31 predicted proteins | sample Coa_R1_10_FD_187157 | JGI IMG/M metagenome (GOLD analysis project Ga0209061, IMG submission 187157) | Surface soil microbial communities from Centralia Pennsylvania, which are recovering from an underground coalmine fire - Coalmine... | ecosystem: Environmental > Terrestrial > Soil >... | reverse complement strand
GATCGTCGGCCGGCCGAACGTCGGCAAATCGACCTTGGTGAACCGCCTGCTGGGGGAAGAGCGGGTGGTCGTCTCCGACGTCGCGGGCACCACGCGGGATTCGATCCACGTACCGCTCGAACGCGATGGCAAGCGCTACGTCCTGATCGACACCGCCGGCGTGCGCCGCCGCGGCCGCGTCGAAGACGCGCTGGAGAAGTTCAGCGTCATCAAGACGCTGCAATCCATCGCCGCGGCGGAAGTCGCGGTCGTGATGCTGGATGCCAGTGAAGGCGTCACCGACCAGGATCTGGCGCTGATCGGGCAGGTGCTGGAAGCCGGGCGCGCGCTGGTGATCGTCGCTAACAAGTGGGACGGCTTGGGGCAATATGACCGCGAGCGTTGCAAGGCGGGGCTCGAACGCAAGCTCGATTTCGTCGCGTGGGCGCGGATAGTGTTCCTGTCGGCGAAGCACGGCTCCGGCTTGCGCGAGTTGATGCGTGCGATCGACCGCGCCGGCGCCGCGGCATCGCGCGAACTCGGCACGTCCGATCTCACGCGGGCTCTGGAAAAGGCCGTGGCGGCCCACCAGCCGCCGCTGGTGCGCGGGCATTCCCCGAAGCTGCGCTTCGCGCATCCAGGCGGCGATCATCCGCCGACCATCGTGATCCATGGCAGCCGCACGAAGCACATCGCGGACAGCTATCGGCGCTACCTCGAAAACTTCTACCGCAAGCGTTACAAACTCGAAGGTACCCCGATCCGCATAGAATTCCGCGAAGGCGAGAATCCCTATGCGGGCAAGCGCAACGTGCTCACCGACAACCAGCAACGCAAACGCAGACGCATGATCCGTCACGTCCGGGGCCGGCGATGAGCGGCGTGCACACCTTGGGCGTCATCCTGTCAGGCGGGGCCGGAAGCCGCGTCAACGGCGCGGACAAGGGAATGTTGACCATCCATGGCGAACCGGTCGTCGCCCGCGTGGCGGCCACGCTCCGGCAGCAATGCGACGACGTGTTGATCGTCGCGAACCGCAATCACGCCGAATACGAACGCTACGCGCGGGTGATCAGCGACGAAGTGCCTGGACATGCCGGGCCGCTGGCCGGCGTCGCCGCGGCGCTGGCGTGGATCGTCGAAACCCAGGCTGCTGCGTTGGCGGATTGCCAGTGGCTGTTGACGACGCCGGTCGACTGTCCGGATTTCCCCGCCGACTTGTTCGCGCGCCTGCACGCTGCCATGGAGGCCGCGCCTCAAGCTACCTGTGCGTACGCCCGAGACGAACACAGGTTGCAACCACTGTTCGCGCTGTATTCACTGCGGAACAGGGATGCGTTGCTGGAGTCCGCGCGCAAGGCGGCGGCGCTGCACGCGTCGGCGCTGCGCTGGCACCTGGAACTGCAGGCGCAGGAGGTCGACTTCCGCGACCGTACCGAGGCGTTCCACAACCTCAACGGGCCGGAGGATTTTAAGGAGTACGAGCGTACGCATGGCAGAACCTGAGTACCCGGTCCGCATCGGCCTCGAGCAGGCGCTGGAAATCGTTGGCGCGCGCGCAGCGCAACATCGCTTGCCAGTGGAAACCGGGGACCTCGCGGACGCGCAGGACCGCGTCTTGGCCGAAGACATGCGCGCGCCTCATCCATTGCCGCCATTTGCGAACTCCGCGATGGACGGGTTCGCGCTGCGCGGCGGCGACCTGCCCGCGCAGGGCGAGCGCACTTTCGCACTGATCGGCGAAGTATTCGCAGGCGCGGATTCCGCACCGCCCATCGGCGCGGGCGAGTGCGTGCGGATCACGACTGGCGCGCCGTTGCCGCCGGGTGCCGACACGGTGGTCATCAAGGAAAACGTCGTGGTGGACGGCGACAGCATCACGGCCAAGGCCGGCGAAAAGCTGCACGCCAATGTGCGCGCGGCGGGCGAGGACTACATGGAAGGCGTCATCGCGATCGCGTCCGGGACTTGGCTTCGCGCACCGCAACTCGCAGTGCTGGCCGCACTCGGCATCGCACACGTGCCGGTACGGCGGAGGCCGCGTGTCGCGGTCATCGCGACCGGCAACGAGTTGGTGCCCGCAGGCCAGCCGCTCGCGTTCGGACAGATCCACGAATCCAACGCGGTGATGCTGGCGTCGCTCGCACGTGAAGCCGGCGCGATGGTGGTTGCCCGGCGCTGCGTGCGCGATGATCCCGAGGCGTTGCGGGAGGCACTGCTCGATGCCGCGCTCGAGGCCGATGTGATCGTCACCAGCGGTGGCGTTTCCGCGGGCGAAGCCGACCATCTGCCGCGGGTTCTCGCGACGGTCGGCGACATCCACTTTCACAAGGTGCGCCTCAAGCCAGGCATGCCGACCCTGTTCGGGCAGATCGGCGCTTGCCTTCATTTCGGGCTGCCGGGTAACCCGGTCGCATCGGCGGTGACGTTTCGTGTCTTCGCCGGTTTTGCCTTGCGCGCGATGCTGGGCGTGACTCAGGTTCCGAAACCGTCGTGTGCGCGCCTTGCCGCGCCCGTGCACAAGCGCCATGCGCGCGCGGAGTTGGCACGCTGCAGCCTGCATACCGACGAGCAAGGCACGCAGTGGGCAATGCCACACGCAAAGCAGGGATCGGGCATGTTGCGCGGTCTCGCGGAATCGGGCGCGCTGGCATTACTGCCGGCAGATGCGCATGAATTCGCAAAGGGTGACGTGGTCATGTTGTGGCCGGAGTATTTCTGACACGGATCAAAGCGGAAGAAACGGAGAAGCATCTGACACGGATCAAAGCGGAAGAAACAGAGAAACGTCTGACACGGATCAAAGCAGATAAGAGCAGATGATTTTGTGCTCTATCCGTGGCCATCCGCTCTTACCGTGTCCAAGAGAGATCTCTTGACACGGACCAACGCGGATCGGAGCGGATCGTTTTGTGCTTTATCCGTGACCATCCGCTCTTATCCGTGTCCAAGAGAGAGCTCTTGACACGGACCAACGCGGATCGGAGCGGATCGTTTTGTGCTTTATCCGTGACCATCCGCTTTTATCCGTGTCAAATGGCTTTTGCGGGATAATGCGCCGATGAGCATCCACGAACTCTCGCCGCGTGAAGCATTGCAACACCAAAAGTCCGGCGCATTGTTGCTGGATGTGCGCGAAACCTTTGAACATGCGACCGGCATGGCGGCCGGTGCGGTGCCGTTGCCGCGCGCTGAATTGCCGCGGCGCATCACCGAAATCGCGCCCGATCCCGCGACGGAGATCCTGACCATCTGTGCCCACGGCCAGCGCTCGCTGCTCGCCGCACGGACGCTGCAAGGATTGGGTTACACCAACATCACGTCCGTCGCGGGCGGCACGGCGCGCTGGATCGAGGAAGGATTGCCGGTCGCCAAACCCGGCGGCGACGAGGATTTCTACGATCGCTACTCGCGTCATCTGCGCCTGCCGGAAGTCGGTGAGGCAGGACAGCGCAAGCTGGAGCAATCACGGGTCGTGGTGCTGGGTGCGGGTGGACTGGGTTCGCCGGCTGCCTTCTACCTTGCGGCTGCGGGCGTCGGCACGCTGGTGATCGCCGACGACGATGTGGTCGAACGCAGTAACCTGCAGCGCCAGATCCTGCACACCGACGATCGTGTCGGTGCGTCCAAGCTGGATTCGGCAGCGCAGACGCTGCACGCCTTGAATCCGCGGGTGAGCATCGAAGGGTTGCAGGAACGCGTCACGTCGGCGAATGTCGAGGCGCTGCTGGAGGGCGCGGATGTGGTGCTGGATGGCGCGGACAATTTTCCCGTGCGCTACCTGCTCAATGATGCCTGCGTGAAACTCGGGATTCCGCTGGTTTACGGCGCGGTTCAGCGATTCCAGGGCCAGGTGAGCGTGTTCGATGCCGGCCGCGCGCGGGGGAGGGCGCCTTGCTACCGCTGCCTGTTCCCGCAGCCGCCGACCGCGGCAGACGCGCCCAATTGCTCTGAAGCTGGCGTGCTGGGCGTGCTGCCCGGGGTGGTCGGCATGTTGCAGGCCACCGAGGCGATCAAGCTGATATTGCAGGTGGGCGAACCGCTGGTGGGGCGCGTCCTGATGTTCGACGCGCTCTCCATGCGCTTCCACGAAACGCGGCTCGCGCCCGATCCCGAATGCCCGGTGTGCGCGGCGGGCCGGCCTTTTCCGGGATACGCAGATTACGAGCAGTTTTGCAACGCGTAGGGCAGTGTGAGCGGCTCATGCAACCCGAACATGCGCGGCACCCCCTCACCCTTTGCCCTCTCCCCAGAGGTGAGAGGGGAACTCAAGGAGTCGCGCTGCGCGCGATGGTTTCTTGAATGGAGCGGGGCGCGCGGCGGAGTGGTCCCGCTCCGGCGCGACGATGATCGTCAGCCCTGCGCCTTCCGCGCCTTCGCGAAAGCCGCCAGTTGCTCCGGCGTCGCTTCGCTCTGGTACTTGGCTTTCCACTCCGCGAACGGCATTCCATAGATGGCTTCGCGCGCTTCGTCTCTCGACAAGTCGAGGCCGCGCTCCGTTGCCGCTTCGCGATACCAGTCGGCAAGGCAGTTGCGGCAAAACCCGGCCAGGTTCATCAGGTCGATGTTCTGGACGTCTGTGCGTTGTTCGTTGAGATGTTTCAACAGGCGCCGGAGGACAGCCGCCTGGAGTTCGAATCCCTCGATCATATGGAAGCCCTCGGATTATTGCGGGTCTGAACGTCACACCGGCCGGCGCGGGCGGCGGTTACGGGGAGAAGATTAGCCGCGCCGCCCGTCACGTTTCCGTGATGTGGATACCGTCTGGAGCAGGCGGCCGCCGCGCGGCGCGGCATTGTGCCGGCTGGCACGCGACCGGATAATGCGGGTTTTGCGACCGGCAGGCAGATGACGGCTCGTATTCTCGATGGGCGCAAGGTCGCCGCCGAAGTCCTCGACCACGTGGCGGTGGGCGTCCAGGCACGCGTTGCTGAAGGACGGCACGTGCCGGGGCTGGCCGTGGTCCTGGTCGGCGCGGACCCCGCATCCGCGGTATACGTCCGCAACAAGCGCAAGGCCTGCAAACAGGTCGGCTTCAAGTCGTTCGACTTCGACCTGCCTGCGGACACCAGCGAGGCAGACCTGTTTGCGCTGGTGGACCGGCTGAACGCCGATCCCGCGGTTCACGGCATCCTGGTGCAACTACCGCTGCCGGTGCACATCGATGCTGCCACGCTGATCGATCGGATCGATCCGCGCAAGGACGTGGACGGCTTCAGTGCGATCAACGTCGGCCATCTCGCCTTGCGCCGGTTCGGGCTCAGGCCTTGCACGCCCAAGGGCGTGATGACCTTGCTGGGATACACCGACCGCCCTGTGCGCGGCCAGCATGCGGTGGTGGTCGGCGTATCCAACCACGTTGGACGGCCCCTGGCGCTGGAACTCTTGATCGCGGGCTGCACCACGACCTGCTGCCACAAGTTCACGCAAGGCCTCGAACACTACGTGCGTCAGGGCGATATCGTGGTCGCCGCCGTCGGCAAACCCGGCGTGGTCAAGGGCGAATGGATCAAGCCGGGCGCGGTCGTGATCGACGTCGGCATCAACCGGATGCAGGACGGACACCTGGTGGGCGACATCGAGTTCGAAGCCGCTGCCGAACGGGCATCATGGATCACGCCGGTGCCGGGCGGCGTCGGGCCGATGACCGTCGCAACCCTGATGGAGAACACGCTGGAGGCGGCGCAGGCGATCGACGCCCATTGATTCGGGAGCCACAAATCTTCGGGTTTCAATCCGGTGTGCCGTGCGATCCGGGCGAGCATCCGCGGACCGATCTCCTCACCGTCATGGAAGGCGAACACGAAGTCAGGCCAGCCGCCGCGCGCGAGTGTCTTGTGCGAACCCGTTTGGCGTTTGAGAGTCCAGCCGCTCCGCAGCAGGCCGCAAGTACGTGTCTGGCCTTGGCAGACGGCCAGCGGCTAGACGGCCAGCGGCTCATGCCGCCGCTAGCAGAAACCGGAACGCCTGCGGGCGTGCTTCGCCATGTTCCAGCTGTTCGGCCAGCACGCGCAAAGCAAGGGTTTCGGCCTTGGCCATCGCCTCGTCCGCCGTGGCGCCGTAGGCGAGGACGCCGGGCAACTGCGGGACTTCGGCCAGCCAGCGGCCATCGGTTTCCTGTTCGGATTGCAGGGTGAGGTCCATGCCGGACATGCTACACGAAACGTACGGCGCGGCGTGCCGGCCGCGACAACCCGCGTACACGTCGGCGTATAATCGCGCATTGCATTGACGGACAGCATCCAATGCGCATCCTCGCCGAGGCCCTGACCTACGACGACGTCTATCTCGTCCCCGCCCATTCCTCCGTTGTCCCGCGCGACGTCGATACCTCGACCGACCTGACGCGCAAGATCCGCCTCAACATTCCGCTGATGTCCTCGGCCATGGACACCGTGACCGAAGCGCGCCTCGCGATCACGATGGCGCAGAGCGGCGGCATCGGCATCATCCACAAGAACATGACGGTCGAACGCCAGGCTGCCGAAGTGCGCCTGGTGAAGAAGTTCGAGGCGGGCGTGATCCGCGATCCGATCACGGTCGGGCCGCACACCTCGATCGGCGAGGTCATGCACATCACCCGCTCGCACAACATCTCCGGCGTGCCGGTGGTCGAGGACGGCAACAAGCTGGTCGGCATCGTCACCAGCCGCGACCTGCGCTTCGAGAAGAAGCCGGACGACCCGGTGAAGAACATCATGACCCGCAAGGACAAGCTGGTCACGGTGAAGGAAGGCGCGGACGAAGACGAAATCATCGGGCTGCTGCACAAGCACCGCATCGAGAAGGTGCTGGTCGTCAACGATGCGTTCGAACTGCGTGGCCTGATCACCGTCAAGGACATCCAGAAGGCGCACGACAATCCCAATTCCGCGAAGGATTCGCATGAGCGCTTGCGTGTCGGCGCCGCCGTCGGCGTCGGCGGCGAAACCGAGCGGCGCGTCGCTGCACTCGCCGAAGCCGGCGTGGACGTGGTCGTGGTCGATACCGCGCACGGCCATTCGCAAGGCGTGCTCGACCGGGTCGCCTGGATCCGCAGGAATTTCCCGGATCTCCAGATGATCGCGGGCAACATCGTCACCGGCGATGCGGCACGCGCGCTGCGCGACGCCGGCGTCGACGCGGTGAAGGTCGGCGTCGGCCCGGGTTCCATCTGCACCACCCGCATCGTCGCGGGCGTGGGCGTGCCGCAGGTCACGGCGATTGCGATGGTGGCCGATGCGCTGAAGGATTCCATCCCATTGATCGCCGACGGCGGTGTGCGCTATTCCGGCGACGTCGCCAAGGCCATCGTGGCAGGCGCCTCGTGCGTGATGTTGGGTTCGATGTTCGCCGGCACCGAGGAAGCGCCGGGCGAGATCGAGTTGTACCAGGGCCGCTCGTACAAGAGCTACCGCGGCATGGGCTCGCTGGGCGCGATGCAGAGCGGTTCGTCCGACCGCTATTTCCAGGAACAGGCCGCTGCCGACAAGCTGGTGCCGGAAGGCATCGAGGGCAGGGTGCCGTACCGTGGTCCCCTGCGCGCCATCGTGCACCAACTGGTCGGCGGCCTGCGCGCGTCGATGGGTTACTGCGGCTGCGCCAGCATCGAGCAGATGCGCACCATTCCGCAGTTCGTGCGCGTCACCGGCGCCGGCGTGCGCGAGGCGCACGTGCACGATGTGCAGATTACCAAGGAAGCACCGAATTACAGGCTGGATTAACGGGGCAGGGGCGAGGGGCGAGCAGTGAGGGCGCTCCGCTCGATTTCTCGCGCCAGCTTGAAGTCTCCGGTACACGCGAGGTGGTAAGTGCGCCCTCGCTACTCGTCCCTAATCGCTCGCTTCTGATCCCATGCGCGACCTACATAGCGACAAACTCCTCATCCTCGATTTCGGCTCGCAGTACACGCAGCTGATCGCGCGGCGCATTCGCGAGATTGGCGTGTACTGCGAGATCTGGGCGTGGGACCACGAGCCTGCGGAGATCGCGAAGTTCGCGCCGAAGGGCGTGATCCTTTCAGGCGGCCCGGAATCGGTGATCGAAGCGAACTCGCCACGCGCACCCGGGCAGGTATTCGCGCTGGGCGTTCCGATCCTCGGCATCTGCTACGGCATGCAAACCATGGCCGCGCAGCACGGTGGCTCGGTCGAGGGCGGCCATGCGCGCGAATTCGGGCATGCGACGATCGCCACCGAAACCTGCGCGCTGTTCCGTGGCACGCCGGCGAAGCAGAATGTGTGGATGTCGCACGGCGATCGCGTGACGGCGCTGCCGCCGGGTTTCGCGCTCGCGGCGTCCACCGAATCGGTGCCGATCGCGGCGATGGCCGACGAGGCGAGGCGCTGGTACGGATTGCAGTTCCATCCGGAAGTGACCCATACCGAGCACGGCGTGGCCCTCCTGAGGCGCTTCGTGGTCGATATCTGCGGGTGTGCCACGTTGTGGACGCCGGCGCGCATCATCGACGACGCGGTCGCGCAGGTGCGCGAAGCCGTCGGAACTGACAAGGTGTTGCTGGGGCTTTCCGGAGGCGTCGATTCTTCCGTGGTCGCGGCGCTGCTGGAAAAGGCCATCGGCGACCAGCTTACCTGCGTATTCGTCGACACCGGCTTGTTGCGGGCCGGCGAGGGCGACCAGGTGATGGACACGATGGCGCGCCACATGGGCGTGCGCGTGATTCGTGCCGATGCATCGGATCGTTTTTTCGATGCCTTGCGCGGCATCGAAGACCCCGAGGCCAAGCGCAAGATCATCGGAAAACTTTTTGTCGAGGTATTCGACGAGGAAGCGCACAAAATCTCTGGCGTGAAATGGCTCGCGCAGGGCACGATCTATCCGGACGTGATCGAATCCGCAGGCGGCAAGACCGGCAAGGCGCACGTCATCAAGAGCCACCACAACGTCGGAGGTCTGCCCGAAAAGATGCACCTCAAACTGCTGGAACCCCTGCGCGAGCTGTTCAAGGACGAGGTGCGCCGCATCGGGGTCGAACTCGGCCTGCCGCGCGAGATGGTTTGTCGGCATCCATTTCCGGGACCTGGCCTCGGCGTGCGCATCCTGGGCGAGGTGAAGCGCGAATACGCGGAAATCCTGAAACAGGCCGACGGCATCTTCATCGAGGAATTGCGCGCCGCCGATCTGTACGACAAGGTCAGCCAGGCGTTCGCGGTTTTCCTGCCGGTGAAGTCGGTCGGCGTCGTCGGCGACGGACGCGCCTACGAGTGGGTCATCGCGCTGCGCGCGGTGGAGACCATCGACTTCATGACCGCGCACTGGGCACATCTGCCGTACGAGTTCCTCGGCAGGGTTTCAAGTCGTATCATCAATGAGTTGCGCGGCATTTCTCGTGTGGTTTACGACATTTCCGGTAAGCCCCCGGCGACGATCGAGTGGGAGTGAGACGACCCCGCCGCGGGGGAAAATCGTTAGAGAGCCGGTTGCGTCGAGCCTGGACAACGCGCAGGCCAACGGAAATCGTGCCGCATTTGTAACTCCCGGTTGCGTCTGCCGTAACCGAAACTTGCGTTGTCGTCAGCCGTTTCCGGGGAAACACCATGAGCCGCCCACGATCTGCTGCTCCACGCAAGCAATCCGGCTACGCGCCCGTCAGCGGCCTGGACATGTACTACGAGATCACCGGCGAAGGGGAACCGCTGGTTTATATCCCGGCCGCTTTCGCCTTCTCCGGAATCACTGAGTTTCCCGAACTCTCCAGGCGCTGGCGCGTCGTGCAGGTGGACCTGCAAGGCCACGGCCGCACCGCCGACATCGATCGTCCGCTGAGTTTCGAGCAACATGCCAGCGACATCGTCGCACTGATGCGGCATCTCGGAATAGGGCGCGCGCATTTTTTCGGCTGGAGCTATGGCGGTCTCATCGCGATGCTGGTCGCGATGCGCCATCCCGAGAGGGTGGATCGTATTGCCACGTATGGCTCGCTTTTCGGCGCGGCGGGGGACGCGATCAGGCCCGACAAGTTCGGCCCGCCCATGGAACCCATGCCCGATGGGATCGCCCATCGATTCGCCCGTGAGCATTACGAACGCGTGGCTCCCGATCCCGATCATTGGCCCGTCATCTGGAAGAAGGTGATGGACATCGCCCCGTATGAATTCACCGGCGAGCAGCTCGCGTCGGTGAAGAACCGGGTGCTCGTCGCACTGGGCGACAACGACTTCATCCGGCTGGAACACGCGCTTCATGCCTACGCGGCAATCCCGAACGCCGAGTTGGCGGTCATTCCGGACGCCACGCACTTCCTGCCTTATGACCGCCCGTGGAAGCTGGAGCCGATCCTCGCGGAATTTTTTGCTGCGCCGGAAGAACGGCTGCCCTTCGGCACCATTGCGACCGGCTATCAACCAGGCTGCACGCGATAAACGAGAAGCCTACGCGGCGCGCCGCGGCCGCCGCACGACCCTGATCTTGCCGCTGCCGGAGCCGCCGCAGAAGAATTGGTCGCCGCCATCGGAATCGATTCCCGAGACTGCAACGCCGGCCGGCATGGCGAGTTCCTCCAGGACCTTGCCGGATTCCGGATCGATGCGCCTCAGGTCGCTCTGCTCGTTCTCCCAGGTGCCGTGCCACAGCTCGCCGTCGACCCAGCTCACGCCGGTGACGAAGCGATTGGATTCGATAGTGCGGAGCACCGCGCCGGTATCGGGATCGATCTGGTGGATCTTCCGGCCGCGATACTCGCCGACCCAGAGTGTGCCCTCCGCCCAGGCCAGCCCTGAATTGCCCTCCTTGCCGGGCGCGGGAATCGTGCCCAACACGCGACCGCTTTCGGGATCGATCTTCTGGATGCGGTCCTCGGCGATCTGGAACAGGTGCTTCCCGTCGAATGCGGTTCCCGCGTGCGCGGCGACGTCGATCGAACGCAGGGCTTTGCCGCTGTCCGGCTCGATCGTGTTCAACTTGTCCCCGGAGGCGAACCAGACGCGCTCGCCGTCCCAGGTCAAGCCATGCACACGCGCGGCATCGGGGAAGGGGCCCAGTTCGCGAACGACTTCGGCGGGTGAACGTTTCATGTCGTGATCCTCGGGTGATGGGCACCTTTGCATGTCCGCGATAGCGAGCGGCGCTTCATTTCCGGCCAGCTTGCCGCGAAAGCGGATCATCCGGGTGCGGCGTGCCATGGCCGGTTTCCAGGTACTGTTTCAGGCTGATGAGGAAGGACGCCCAGATGGTGGCTGACATCGCAAAGAGATCGTCGGCCTGCTGGAATCCCTGATGCTTGAAATGCAGCATCGTGTCGCCCCCGTCCGCGTCCATCTCGAACTCGACTGTGGTGCCCGCCCAGTTCGGCATAGCCGCCGAAAGCACGTTCCAGGCGACGCGCGTGGTTGGCTTCAGCTCCTCCAATAGTATTTTCAGGATGCGCGTGCCACCGGCGAAACGGATTTCTCCGCTGTTGCCCATCATGGAATCAAAATCGGCATCGCGTGAGAGCCAGTTGCGGACGCCTTCGACGCTTGCGATCGCCCGATAAACGCTTTCGCGTGGTGCATCGATCTTGAGCAGATGCATGATTTCGGCCATGGAATCTCTCGGGTGGAGGAACCGGGGTGATTCGACGGCGCCACTCTAGTCGCCCGGCAGCGGAGCAGGGAGCAACAATGTTGTCGTGAATCCCGGCACGGGTGAAGCCAGCCAGCGGCGTGCGCGACCATGGCCCAGCGGTTGCACCTTGCCTGCGGCGGCGAGAGTTTCGAGCGCGCGCTGGGCCATGCGCTGGCTCGACCCAAGCGCAAGCGCAAGTGCCGAGCTGGACCAGGCCTCCCCGTCTGAAAGGACCGCGAGCACCACTGCGTGCTCATCCTCGACGGGAAGCGCCAACACGGAGACGCCATGTGGGGAGCGCGGCTGCAGCTCGAAGCCGCGTGCCGTCGCGCGGACTTCGGCCAGCCCCCGCAGCGCGGTTCGCAACCGTCCAATCTCCACCCGCAAACGCGCACGATGCGTCTCGTCCGCATAACGGGTCTTGAAAGCCGCCGTGATCAGGTCGTTGCGCGGCGCATCGGCGGGCCACGCTTCGGCGAGAGCACGCGCCAGCGCAAACAGCACCGGGCGCGACGCCAGTGCAATGCTCCGACCGGCGTCGCGAACGGCGAATCGGCATGCATCCACGAGCAGGCATTCCGAAGCAAGCAACGCTTCGACCTGCGCCAGCGTAAGGAACCGTTCATCGCCGCGCGAGAGCAGGCGGGCTGCGGGTGCATCCAGCGCGTCCGCGAGGATGGCGACTTCTGCCTGGAGTGCCGGCACGCGAGCCTCTCGTGCTGCAACGGCGGCGCGCTCGATCGCCGCGCGCGCCACGCCCGCGCGCGTGCGCCGCATGGCGATGCCGGCCGCACCGAGATAGTGCATGGCGCGCAGCGCGGGCGGCAGCGATGACGGTTGCATGCCGGCCAGCGCACGTTCGGCTTCGTCGAGATGGCCGATCAACAGCCATCGGCGGATTTCCAGATAGCGCGCATGCGCGGCGTTGATCCGATCGCCGTGCGCTTCCAGCACCGCGCGCGCTGCATCGAGGGCCTGTGCAGGCCAGGCAAGTTCGCGCGAAGCCAGTGCGATTTCGGCTTCGGCGATCACGCAGCGCGCGCGGGCAACGGGTTCCCGGTGGCCGAACGCTTGCCCCGCGCGACGGACGAGGCCTTTCGCATGCGCGAAGTCTCCGAGCTGCGCCATCGCGATGCCGCGCAGCGCCAGTGCGGGCGCGTCCTCGCGCAGCGCGACACGCTTCAGCGCGCCCAGCGGATCACCGAGCGCCAGCGCACGCGCCGCAGCCGTGATCAGCGAATCCATCAGGTCTTCTCGAATCGCGCCACGATTGTCACTCCCACCGGCAGAGCATTGCGGCCTAGTCTGGCTTCCGTCGATTCACCCGCTGCCGCATCGTAGCGGCGCAACCTCAAAGGAGATGACCATGGCAACGCATCCGACCGCAACACGTGACGAATGGCTGAAGGCGCGGCTCGATCTGCTCCATGCAGAAAAGGATTTGACGCACAAGAGCGACGCACTGGCGCAACGGCGGCAGGCGCTGCCGTGGGTGCGGGTGGAAAAGGATTACGGATTCGAAACGGACGATGGCAAAGCCTCACTGGCGGATCTGTTCCGCGGACGCTCGCAATTGCTGGTCTATCACTTCATGTTCGGACCGGACTACACGGCGGGCTGCCCTTCCTGCTCGATGATCGCCGACGGCTTCAACGGATTCGTCGAGCACCTCGCGAACCACGACGTGATGCTGTGGGCTGTGTCGCGGGCGCCACTCGCAAAGCTGCTGGCATACAGGAAGCGCATGGATTGGAGATTCCCGTGGGCATCATCGTTCGGCAGCGATTTCAATTTCGACTACGCGGTCGGCATCACGGAAGCGCAGCAACGCGATGGCGGTGCCGAGTACAACTACCGCCGCGAGTCCGCGGCAAAGACCGCACGGGCGCAGGTCGAGGGCCGGCAGGTCGCGGAGTGGAGCTCCGGCTTCGGCAGCGAGAGCCCGGTGGCCCAATTCGCGCGGGCGTGCGGTACCGATCCGTTCACCTACATCCGCGAAAGGCCAGGCATGAGCGCGTTCGTGCTCGAAGATGGCACTGTCTATCACACCTATTCGACCTACGCGCGCGGGCTGGACGGCTTATGGGGCGCGTACCAATGGCTGGACCGTGCGCCGCGCGGCCGCAACGAAGCGGGCGGCATCTGGTGGCGGCGGCACTATGAGTACGACGGCGTTGAAGCGGAGCCGGCCGTCACGGCAGACGCATGATCGAAGGGACGGACCATGACTGAACGCTGCACAACCGTAGCTGTCGATCGGGCCGACACAGGCGCAGGCAGTGCTTGGCGCAAGCTGGGTGCGGCCGACTGGCTGCACCTTGCGGCCACGCCAGTTTTCGGGGCACTTGCGCTGTTGACCGGCACGACAAGTGGCGCGACTGCGGACATGCTGTGCCCGGCGACCGGTGGAATGTCGCTGCTCGGCGGGATGGCCGCGATGTACCTGCTGATGGGCGTCTTCCACGCAGGGCCGTGGTTGAAGCTGCTTGCGACCGCGCGACGCAATCACGAATAGGTTAGGGAAGGTCTGATCAACATGGCCGTTCACCCTTCGATACCTCAGGGCGAACGGCCAAATGATTGATCCCGTTCGTGGTGAGGTATCGAACCACTAACGAAACGAAGCAAAATCAGAGCATTGTATGGACGCCTCCCGTTTGGCAAGGACGTTGGCTTCGACGGCAAACAACGTTCGGTCGCAGTTTTGTATCCGGCCTTTGGTGCAGACTGGAGTGCCTGCTGGCCCTGATGGAATCCGCTGATCCACACCTCATTTCCTTACCGGGCTTGCCGCCCCGGACTCTGATCAGGCTTGGTGGATCCCGGTCCGACCTGTTTGCCATCATCACCTACGTTGCCCTGCGCAACCGCGTTGTCACCTCCAAGGGTGCAGCCAGCTTTCGTCCAACGGCTCCGTCAGGCCGGTTGGCTTCCGTAGTTGGCATCCCACACGCGCTGATGGGCCAGCAACGCCCATAGTGCGCGCGCGGTCTTGTTGGCCTGCGCCACCACAGCGACGTTTGTCGGCCGCCGCCGCGCGAGATCAACCAGCCACGCCGACGGCGCCTTGCTGCGCAGCAGGACCGCACGGGCACCTTGTACCAGCAACGTGCGCACGTAGGTATCGCCCCGCTTGCTGATGCCAAGCAGTTGAAGGCGGCCGCCCGTGCCGCGCTGGCGGGGTACCAGCCCCAGCCACGCCGCGAACTCGCGTCCGGAACGGAACGCACGCGGGTCGCCCATGGTGGCCACCACGGCCGTCGCGGTGAGCATGCCCACACCCGGTACCGCCGCGATGCGACGGCATGCCGCATCTTCCTTGAACCAGTCCGTCAGCCGCCGTTCGATCTCGGCGATCTCGTCATCCAGATGTCCGATCCGTGCGAACTGCTCGCGCAGGGTATCCACGAGCACCTGCGGCAGGCGTTCCGCGATGCGTGTGAACGCGTCGACGACACCTTTGCGCAAAGCTGCGCGGCCACGCGGCATCACCTCCCCGTACTCGGTCAGTAGTCCGCGCAGCGCGTTGATCTGGGCGGTACGGAACTTCACCAGTTGCTGACGCATGCGGTGCAGCGCCAGCACGGCCTGCTGCGCCTCCGTCTTGATCGCAACCGCCTTGATTCCCGGCTGTTGCACGGCCGTCCAGATTGCCTGCGCATCCGCCTGGTCACTCTTGTTGCTGCCCGCGAACGGCCGCACCTGCCGCGCCGGCAACAGCTTCACCGTGTGGCCCATCGCCGTCAGCCGTCGCGCCCAGTGCTGCGCACCGCCACACGCTTCCATCCCGATCAGGCACGGCGCGCGGTTCGCAAAGTACTCGAGGAACTTCGCGCGCTTCAGCTGTACGCGCCGCAGCTCGCCGGTCCGCGCATCGACCTCGTGAACCTGAAACACGCGCTTGGCGATATCCACACCGCTGATTGTCTTGGTATCGTTCATGTCGGACCCTCCGGATTGCCTTGTGGAGACCTCGGTCTACCACGCCTTGGGCACTTCGATGCCGTCGGCCCGGAGGGTCCACTTGGCTACTTCCTATCTGCTAAAGGTGGGAGGCGTCCATCCCATTTCCTTAGGGTGAGCCGGGCTTCGCCCCGCGAATCCCGAGAATGCTTACGCCGCCAGCAGCAGCTCCACCTTCACCCAGCCCGGCTCGCGTCGGTCGAAATGCTTGTAAGCATCGATAACCGAGGTGAAAGGTTCCCTTTGCGTGAGCACGTCACGCGGATCTATCACGTTCGATTTGACCTTGTTGACGAGGTCAGGCACGTAACGCCGGTGATTGCAGTTGCCGACCCGCAGGGTGAGGTTCTTCATGAAGGCTTTGCCGATCGGAAAGCTTTCAACCTGCTCGGGATAGACGCCGATGACCGCGAGCGTGCCGGCCTTCGCCGCCGCTTCGATACCCCAGCGCAAGGCTTGTGACGGCGCATCGCCTGGAACCCAGTTGCCGTCGTGCGGATGCGCATCCGGCGCGGCTTGTTTCGCTTCGTTGTCGAACTTCTCGTCTTCGCGATCATCGGAAGGTTTGTGCGAGCGTACAGCGTCCACGCCGACCGCATCGATGACGCGATCCGCACCGATTCCGCCGGTGAGTTCGCGGATGACTTCGACCGGTGAATCTTCGTCGAAGTTGATGACCTCTGCGCCTTGGGCCTTCGCCGCATCGAGGCGACTTTCGACCCGATCCACCGCGAAAATCCTGCCGGCGCCCATGAGGCCGGCGCTCGCGATGGTGAACAGGCCCACGGGGCCGCAGCCGAACACGGCGACGGTATCGCCGTGCTTGATCCTGGCCAGGTCGGCGCCGAAGTAGCCGGTCGGGAAAATGTCGGAGAGCAGGATCGCCGCATCGTCCGCGACTTCCTCCGGCAGACGCACGAGGTTGACACTGGCGAACGGCACGCGCACGTACTCGGCCTGCATGCCGTTGAAGGGCCCGGTCGCTTTCGGGCCGCCGTAAAATGCGGAACCCGCCAGCCGCCCGTTGGGATTGGCGTTGTCGCACTGGGAGTAATAGCCCGCGCGGCAATACGAGCAATAGCCGCAAGCGATGGTCGAGGGCACGACCACCCGGTCGCCGCGGGCGAGATTGCGCACCTGATCGCCAACCTCTTCGACGACGCCGACGCCTTCATGACCCATCACCGTGCCTTCCTTCATGCCGGGCATGGTGCCGCGGATCATGTGCAGATCCGTGCCGCAGATTGCGCTCGCGGTAATGCGGACGATGGCGTCGCCAGGTTGCTCGATGCGGGGATCGGGAACATCGTCGAGGCGAATGTCGCCGATGCCATGGAATACGACGGCTTTCATGGCGTGCTCCCGATGACGCTGGCGGAAAAGAAGCCGCCGATCTGCTCCAGCAGCATGGGGCGCAGCTTGAAATCCACTCCGAAAAGCCGGGGCCTGGCTTCGGCGCGGTCCGGAATTTCGTAATCCCGGGATGTTTGACCGACGGCGATCGTGCTGTTCATATGCACCTCCGATGTGCATGCGATGGCTGCGACGCCGGAGCCGAACACGGCAAGATCGCAGCAACAAGCTCCTTTCGAATTTTCAGAATACGATGCAGCACGACACGCCGCAACCGGATTTTTCCGAACGCGACTTCGCGTTCATGCAACGCGCGCTGGCACTGGCGATGCACGCACGTGACGTCGAAGGCGAGGTGCCGGTCGGCGCGGTGCTGGTGCTGAACGACAACGTCGTCGGCGAAGGCTGGAACCGTAACATCACCCTCAACGATCCGAGCGCCCACGCCGAGATCGGCGCGCTGCGCGATGGCGGCCAAAAGCTGGGCAATCACCGGTTTCCGGGCTCGATTCTCTACGTGACGCTCGAACCTTGCGCGATGTGCGCGATGGCGCTGGTGCACGCACGCGTCGCACGGGTCGTGTACGGCGCCACCGATCCCAAGACGGGCGCTGCAGGCAGCGTATTCGACACGTTGACGTCCGAGCTGCACAACCACCGCGTCGAAGTGCAGGGCGGCTTGCTGGCGGAAGCTTCGGCAAGATTGCTGCGGGATTTCTTCCGGGCCAGGCGCTGAAGCGCGCACGCTGAACAGACGCGCAACGAGTATTCACGCCAGCGCGCTCAGAAAAAGTTTCGCGCTCCGGAATATTTTCGCAAACCCGTACGGCTCCCGCGCGCGCAATCGCGCGCATTTGGCCGCAGCGCGTCGGTGGCATATCGGATGCATGCAACTTGGCTTTCAGCACACGGAGGCTACGGCCATGGCACGGTATCGCGAAAGATACGCGTGGGAACGCGGTGATCACGGGATCGGTGAGATCGCTCGGCGCAACGCGGAGGCCGATTATCACGAGAAGTTCGACGGCGATCAGCGCACGCAAAATTATCCCGATGACTACGGAACAGCAGGCAATCCCGAACCCTACGATCGCGGATATCGTGACGAGTATGGGCGCTACATGGAGAGCTACAGTGCGCGCACCGGCCACCGACGCGCCGGCGGTTATCACGGCCGTGGCCCAAAGAACTACGCGCGTTCGGACGAACGCATCCTGGAAGACATCTGCGAGCGGCTGTGGGACGCGGACGACGTCGACGCCAGCGACGTGACGGTCGAGGTGAAGAATGGAGAGGTCACGTTGCGCGGCAACGTCGAGCACCGCGGCATCCGGCACCGCATCGAGGACATCGCCGATTCCTGCGGAGGCGTCAAGGACATCCACAACGAGATTCGTGTTCAGCCCCGCAACGAATGGCCGTACGACAAAGGCGTCACGCCCGGAACCACCGACAACTCGCGCGGAAATCCGAAAAGCCGCGGGCAAGGCGAGGGCATGGTGCAATCGGCGATCGAGCAGATGCCGCCCAAATAGCTCGCGGGCCGTACTGTCAAGCGCAAAGCGGTGCGCTCGCCGAAGCATTGCGTGCCCAAACGTATTTCAACGTGGGGCGTTGATGCCCATCGAAAGAGACCACGAGGTCAACCCGAACTGCTTGAGGGACCATCCTGAAAGCGGAGATCGACAGCCTCCAACGTGCATGCGGAACGCCAGGCAAGGAAGCATAGGAGATGGCGATTTCACTCAATCACACGATAGTTGCCGCAACCGACAAAGAAGCATCGGCCAAATTCTTGGCAGAAATGCTCGGGCTTCCGGCCCCGACGGTGCTTGGCCATTTCGTCGGCGTGCAGGTCGGCGACACGTCACTGGATTACCTCGATACGGATCAGCCGATCACGCAACAGCATTACGCATTCCTGGTCAGTGAGGCCGAATTCGGCCATGTCTTCGAACACATTCGCGAGCGCGGTCTGGATTTCTGGGCGGATCCACGCCGTCGCAAGCATGGCGAGATCAACACGTGGGATGATGGCCGCGGATGCTATTTCGACGATCCCAGCGGGCATCTTCTGGAAATCATCACGCGACCCTACGGCAGCGGCGGCACGACCGCTTCCAACCCGCATCCGTTGATTGCTCCCAAGCTCAGGCTTGGCGAGCATGAAAGTGGCCTCACTCGTCAGGACGGCGCAAGCGGGGGCGGCGCGCTTGCCAGAGCGGAAAGTTCCGATCAGGGCGAGTAAGACTTGTATTTGCCCAGCCCATTCGCGAGAAGCGTAGTGCGCATTGCGCTGAGGCAGGAACTGTCTTCGTAGAGTCCGCAAAATGATCGGCGCGAAATTGTCCGGTACCGATCCGTATGCTCGAAGACGTATTCAGGTGCTCGATACAGCAATGAGCTATGTCGACGCCGGTCACGGCGATCCGATCGTTTTCCTGCACGGCAATCCGACCTGGTCGTATCTCTGGCGCAACATCATTCCTTTCGCCACGGATGCTGGGAGATGCCTGGCTCCCGATCTTGTCGGCATGGGGCAGTCAGGCAAGATGCCGTCGCGTTCCTATCGCTTCAGCGGCAGCGCTGGAAGTATCCGCGCGAGTGCTTCGACCTGTACAAGTCGAGCACGATGCACACGATGAAACGCCGGCTTCCGTGGCAATATTGGGTGATGATCGCAGCTGGTTTGCTGGCAATTCCCATGATCTGGTTCGCGGTGCATCGGATTCTGTCGCTGCGCCATTTGTCGCAGGATGCCGGCACGGCGCCGGCGACGTCGCCGACCGTCGATAGTGCTGGTCGTGTCTCGCCGTTCTCGGGTGACGAGAAGTATCGGTGGGCGACGCCTGCCGATTACGTGAAAGACCATCTCCCGCGCGTCGCGAATCAGCCATGGTCTGCGCCGGTTTTCGATCAAGTGCCGGTGAAGGCCCAACCTGATCTTCTGTGCATCGAGTACGACGTTCCGGCCGCGCCGGAGCATGCTGCCTGGAAGCGGTGCAGCTGCTATACCGAACAGGTGACGCCGTACGAACTCCACAGCCTCGAAGAGTGCCGCCGCTATGCCCGATACGGTGTCTACAATCCGCGCCGGCCTCCGGTCGGTGGCGATCGCTACGCGGATGCGCGTCAGGACGAGCCTACGCGCCGCAGCGAGGCGGGCGCGTGGCAACCGGACTGGCGCACGCGGTCGTACGTGCAGCCTGAGCGCACGCAGGTCACGGCGCAGCCTGCTACAGACTGGGGCAATTAGCCGCCGAGCAGCGCCGTTGCCGTCGTGAGGTCCGCCAGCATCGGCGAGCTTGCGACCAGTGCGACTATGATCCGTAGTCCACGTATGACGTGCCGGTGTTTCGGTGGTCTATGCCGTTGCTCTTGGGGTGTGGGGCGAAGCCCCGCGGAGGCGCTTTTGATCCGGGCGGGTGCGTTCGCGCTGCGGGGAGCTTTGGGGGCCCGGGGCCTGCTGTTCGCCTGGTGAGGATCATTCCCGTTGACCCGCTTTTGATCTTCCACCAATCGGAGCCGCGTGGGCTGGTGCTTTGCCGACACGTCCGCGAGCTCGTACAGCGGGCGCAGTGCGCCGGCTGCTTCATCGGAGCGGATCATGTATCGTTTTGCCTCGGCGGTCATGCACTCGCGCATCCACAAGCAGAATTCGATGTCGCGGGCGTTACAGCGATAGCCGGAAGCGGTGTAGATCGTGCCGTGTTCGTCGTAGGTCCAGCCTTCGAGGGGGCCGGACAGTTCTTCATATCGCACAGGGGAGAAGTTCCATGAATGTCAAGTCGTGGGCACTCGCGATCGTGCTCCATGGGAGCATTTTCGCGGCGTTCGTTGGGTTCTTGCTGTGGAACAGCGGGCACTTTCGTAAGCCCGTGTCGCCGGCCGATCCCGTGGCCGAGTCGCAAGCAACCTTGCCGGTGGTGCCGGTGCTGCGTGTCTACGATCCCGTGCGCGACACGCTGCGCGAGGATTTGAAGGCCGGTCGCGCGGTGTGCTCAGGTGGCTATTACGCGCGTCAGGCGGTGGACGGGAGCACCGTCCGTATTGAGACGAGGGACGGGCCTGTGACTTGCCCGTAGAGGCTCCGAGCGAGCCTCGCGAGCCACCGCCGCAAATTTGACACAATAGGCATTTGCATCAATCAAAGGAGTGCGAGCCCAAGGCGAGCAGCCGGTTATCGCGCCCGCCCCTGCACCGAATGTTGCCTGCGGCCACCAGCCCGTAGCACTTGTGCGGCGCCGTCGCAACTTGATTGGACGCGCGACCCGCGGCGTATCATGCCAAGTCGTTGTGCATGCCGCTGCACGTTTCAGGCAAGGAAGAGCCGCACCATGAGAGCGAGATCGCCACTGTGCATCCTTGCCATCTCCATTGGCGTGCTCGCGCTGGCCGGGTGCGGCAAAGGCAACAAGGCAGCACAGCCACCACCGCCGGCGCAGGTCGGCGTGATCACGGCCGAACCGCAGGATGCGCCGCTGACCAAAGATCTGGTCGGCCGCCTTTCAGCGTTCCGCACCGCCCAGATCTACGCGCGCGTGCCCGGCGTGCTGTTGAAGCGCACGTACAAGGAAGGCAGCGAGGTCAAGGCAGGCCAGTTGCTGTTCCAGATCGATCCGGCCCCACTCAAGGCGGCGCTGGCCAATGCGCTGGCGGGACTCGCGCAGGCGCAGGCTTCCTATACGAACGCGCGCGTCACCGCGGATCGTTCGCGCAAGTTGGCGCCCAAGGGCTACATCTCCAAATCGGACCTGGATACCGCGCTCGCCAACGAACGGACCGCGAAGGCCGCCGTGCAGGCCGCCCAGGCTGCAGTCGAGACGGCGCGCATCAACCTTGGCTACGCCGACGTCAGGTCGCCCATCGCAGGGCGCGCGGGCGAACAGCAAGTGACCGAAGGTGCGCTGGTCAGCCAGAGCACCCCGACGCTGCTCACCACCGTGGACCAGATCGACCCGCTGTACGTGAACTTCACGATCAGCGTCGGTGAGCTCGACGAGTTGCGGCAGACCCAGCAGCAAGGCAGCGTGACGCTCAGTCAGCCGGGGAAGTCGACCGTGCAAGTTTCGCTGCCCGACGGCACGCGCTATCCCGAAGTGGGCACCGTGGACTTTTCTTCGGTCAATGTCGATCCGACCACCGGTGCGGTGAACATGCGCGCGCTGTTGCCCAATCCGAAACATGCGCTGCTGCCGGGCAGCTATGTCACGCTGAAGGTCATGCTGGGCGAGCGCCGCGGCGCATTCCTGGTGCCGCAACCGGCGGTGCAGCGTGACACCAGCGGCAGCTACGTGTTGATCGTCGGCAAGGATGGCAAGGTTGCACGCCGCGACGTCACCACCAGCGGCATGCAGGGCCTCGATTGGATCGTCACTTCAGGACTCGCAGCGGGCGACGAGGTGATCGTCTCCGGCGTGCAGGCGGTGCGGCCCGGCGCACCTGCCAAGGGCGTGCCGTGGCAACCACCCGGATCGGCCGCTTCCAGTGGCGGCTCCAAGTCGCCGATGTCCGCCCCACCCTCCAGCGGTGCGTGACGGGTCGGCGCGATGTCGAATTTTTTCATCGACCGTCCCATCTTCGCGTGGGTCATCGCGATCCTGATCACGCTGGGCGGCGTGCTGTCGATCTTCAGCCTCGGCGTCGAATCGTATCCGAGCATTGCGCCGCCGCAGGTGGTGATCCGTGCGAGCTATCCAGGCGCCAGTGCCAGCACCGCCGAAGGTTCGGTCACGCAGGTGATCGAGCAGCAGCTCACCGGCATCGACAACCTGTTGTATTTCAGTTCCAGCACCAGTTCCACCGGCAACGTTTCGATCACCCTCACCTTCGAATCCGGCACTGATCCCGACATCGCGCAAGTGCAGGTGCAGAACAAGGTCGCGCTCGCGACCCCGCGCCTGCCCAGCGAAGTCACCCAGCAGGGCGTGGTGGTCGCGAAGGCCAATTCCGGCTTCCTGATGGTGGCCGCGCTGCGTTCGGATAATCCCAGCATCGACCAGGCGCGCCTCAACGACATCGTGGCTTCGCAGGTGCTGGATCAGGTTTCACGCGTGCCCGGCGTCGGCAGCACGCAGCAGTTCGGTGCCGAATACGCGATGCGGATATGGCTGAATCCCGACAAGCTGCATGGCTACGGACTCTCCGCGACTGACGTGCTGAACGCCGTGCGCGCGCAGAACATCCAGTTCGCGGCGGGCTCGCTGGGCGCCGATCCGGCGACGAACGGCTGGGGGTTCACCGCCAACGTCGCGGGGCCGGGACGTTTCAGCACGCCCGAACAGTTCCGCAACATCATCCTGCGTGCCAACAAGGACGGCACCGCGGTGACGCTGGGCGATGTCGCGACCGTCGAGTTCGGCCCCGAGGCGTACGGTTTCGACACCACGTGGGACAGCAGACCGATCGCCGGTTTCGCAGTCCAGTTGTTGCCCGGCGCGAACGCGCTGTCGGTCGCCAAGGCCGTGCGCGCGGAGATGGATCGCCTGCAAACGAGCTTCCCGCAGGGCGTGTCGTGGTTCGTGCCGTACGACAGCACCACCTTCGTCACGATCTCGATCCACGAGGTGATGAAAACCCTCGGCGAAGCGATCGTGCTGGTGTTCCTGGTGATGCTGATCTTCCTGCAGAACATCCGCGCGACGATCATCCCCACGATCGTGATCCCGATCGCGCTGCTGGGCGCGTTCCTGGGGATGCGCGTGCTCGGGTTCACCATCAACCAGCTCACGCTGTTCGGGATGGTGCTGGCGATCGGCATCGTGGTGGACGACGCGATCGTCGTGATCGAGAACGTCGAACGCATCATGACCGAGGAAAGCCTTCCGCCGAAAGAAGCCACGCGCAAAGGCATGAGCCAGATCAGCGGCGCCGTGGTTGCGATCACCGTGGTGCTTGCAGCGGTGTTCATCCCTTCCGCGCTGCAACCCGGCGCGTCCGGGATCATCTACCGGCAATTCGCGTTGACCATTGCGGTGTCGATGGTGTTTTCGGCATTCCTCGCGCTGACGTTCACGCCCGCGTTGTGCGCAAGCCTGCTGCGGCCCGAACACGAAAGAAGGAAGAATATCGTGTTCCGCAAATTCAACGATGTGTTCGGCTGGACGCACCGCACCTATTCCGGCCATGTCGCCCGCGCGGTGCGCCACGCGCCGCGCTGGATGGCCGTGTTCGTGGTCGTGGCGATACTGGCCGGATTCCTTTACACCCGCCTGCCCGGAAGTTTCCTGCCCGAAGAGGACCAGGGCTACGCAATGGCGATCGTCCTGCTGCCGCCGGGCGCCACCAAAGACCGCACCGACGCGGTGATGAAGCACATGTACCAGGTGCTCGCCAAGGACCAGGCCGTCGAAGGCGTTATGCAGATCACCGGCTTCAGCTTCCAGGGCAGCGGCGAGAACGCGGGCATGGCCTTCATCAAGCTCAAGGACTGGAGCCGCCGCAGCGTCAGCGCGATGCAATTCATCCAGCGCGCGAACATGCAGATGCACATGCAGATCCGCGATGCGCAAATCTTCGTGGTGAACGTGCCGACCGTGTCGGGCCTCGGCCAGTTCGGCGGCTTCGACGTTTACCTGGAAAACCGCAGCGGCTCCGGCCGCCCTGCCCTCGATCAGGCCACCGGCATGCTGCTCGGGAAAGCCGCGCAGGACAAGGTGCTGGCCGGCGTTCATCCCAATGCGCTGCCGCCGGCGCCGCAATTGCAGTTGACCATCGACCGGCTGCAGGCGGCGTCCATGGGTTTGTCGGTCGGTGACATTTCCAACGCGATCAGCCTGATGCTCGCACCGGTGTACGTGGACGATTTCACCTACGGCGGCCGGGTCAAGCGCGTGATGATGCAGGCCGCGGCGCCCTTCCGGATGAGCGAGGCCGCGTTCGGGCATTTCTTCACCCCGAGCAGCACCCAAACCAATCCCGACGGGACGCCGGCGATGATCCCGATTTCAAACGTGGTGCACGGCAAATGGGAGATGGTGTCGCCGTCGCTGACGCGCTTCAACGGCTACCCCGCGACGGAGATCGTAGGATCGCCCGCGCCGGGCTACGCGTCGGGCGACGCAATGAAGGCGATCGAACAGATCATCACCCAGGATTTGCCGCACGGCTTCGGTTACGACTGGACCGGCCAGTCGTACCAGGAACTCCTGTCCGGCAACGCTGCGACGAAATTGATGCTGTTGTCGGTGCTGGTCGTGTTCCTGGCGTTGGCCGCGCTGTACGAGAGTTGGTCGATCCCGATCTCGGTGCTGCTGATCGTGCCGCTGACCCTGCTCGGAACCGTGGTGTTCACGATGGGCCGCGGCCTCGCCAACGACATCTATTTCAAGATCGGCCTGATCACCGTGATCGGCCTCGCCGCCAAGAACGCGATCCTGATCGTCGAATACGCGGTCGCGGAACAGAAAGCCGGCAAAACCCTGCGCGCGGGCGTGATCGAAGCCGCCCGCCTCCGCTTCCGGCCGATCCTGATGACGTCGCTGGCCTTCATGCTGGGCGTCCTGCCGCTGTTCGTCTCCACCGGCGCGGGTGCCAACTCCCGCCACGCGATCGGCACCGGCGTGATCGGCGGCATGATCTTCGCCACGTTCTTCGGCCTGCTCCTGATTCCCGTGTTCTACGTCACCGTGCGCCGCCTCGCCGGCGACAAGATGGATGGTGAGCCGCCGGAAACTGCGGTCGGGAAATCCGATGCTCCGAGCGGAACGCAGTAACTCAGCGATGCTAAGGGTGAAACAGGTCTTTCAGTCTGGTGAGGAACGAGCCCGTTCGCATGCGTTGCATCATGCGACCCCATTGAGCTTCGGCGCGCACACTTCGTTCATAACCATGCTCTTCATCCTTCATGAGCTCAAGCGCGCGCGTATCTTCGTCGGCGTCCAGCCAGTAGCCATGCCGATTCGGGCAAAACTCCATTTGCAGATCGTATGCCCGATAGTTGAAGCGCTGTAGCTTCGCTCCACACTGCGGACACTTTTGTGCAGTCGGCGTGGAGCTGAAAACCAGCGTTCCCTTTTCATCCTCGCCCAGATCGAACGCCTCATTTTCGAGTTGATCGAGTTCCTGCGCGTCCAGCCACATGCCTTCGCAGGACGGACAGACGCTCATGTCAACCTTGTGTCTTGTCTTGGCGATCAGCTCCACATTGCATTTGGGGCACTTCATCATTACCTCCACCAGGGCATCACGGTTGGGGCGAGCGTCTTTTGCAAACTTCGACGCCGTGAATTCGACAGTTGTTTGGTTCTCCGATGGAGCATGGGCTCACCCCAACCTACTCTGCTTCGTTGATCTGGATTTGCTGGTTTTCCTGACTGGGACGTCGGCGAATCCTCAGCCAATCGCCTTGTCGACCACTTGTTGTGCTTCCGCAAGAATCGCTTGCAGGTGCTTGTCGTCCTTGAAGCTTTCCGCGTAAATCTTGTAGATGTCCTCGGTGCCGGACGGGCGCGCGGCGAACCAGCCGTCTTCAGCGATCACCTTGACGCCGCCGATCGGCGCGCCATTCCCCGGCGCCTTGTCGAGCACCTGCAGGACGTTGCTTCCCGCCAGCGCGTCGAGCTTGACCTCGTCGGCCGAAAGCTTCGCCAGCTTCTGCCGCTGCGAGTCGTTCGCCGCGGCCTCGATGCGGTCGGTGAACGGCCGGCCCAGTGCGTCCGCCAGCGCGTCGTAGCACTCGCCGGGATCGCGCCCCGCTTTCGCCGCGATTTCCGCAGACAGCAGCGCCGGCGCGATCCCGTCCTTGTCGGTGGTCCAGACGGAGCCGTCGTGGCGCAGGAACGACGCACCCGCGCTCTCCTCGCCGCCAAACCCCAACGTGCCGTCGCACAGGCCGGGCGCGAACCACTTGAACCCCACCGGCACTTCATAGAGTTTCCGCCCCGCCTTCTTCACGACGCGGTCGATCAGCGCCGTGCTGACCACGGTCTTGCCGACCGCGAGCGAGTCCGGCCAGCGCTTCCGCTCGCCGAACAGGAAATCGATCATCACCGCGAGGTAGTGGTTCGACGGCAGCAGACCGGACGATCGGGTCACGACGCCGTGGCGGTCGTGGTCCGTGTCGCAGGCAAACGCGACGTCGTATTTGTCCTTCAGCGCCAGCAACCGCTGCATCGCATATTCCGACGACGGATCCATCCGGATCTTCCCGTCCCAATCCACCGTCATGAAGGCGAAGCGCGGATCGACTTCCTCGCTGACTACGGTGAGGTCGATCCCGTAGCGATCGGCGATCGGCGCCCAGTAGTGCACCCCTGCCCCGCCCAGCGGATCGACCGCAAGCTTCAGCCCCGCAGCGCGAATCGCGTCGAAGTCGATCACGTTGGCGAGATCGGCGACGTAGGCATCAAGGTAATCGTGCGTGTGCGTGCTCGACGCCGCGCAGGCCTGCGCGAACGGCACGCACTTGACGCCGGCGAGCTGCGCTTCGAGGTAATGGTTGGCCTGCTTCTGCACCCAGCCTGTGATCTCGGTGCCGGCGGGTCCGCCGTTGACCGGGTTGTACTTGAATCCGCCGTTGTCGGGCGGGTTGTGCGAGGGCGTGATCACGATGCCGTCGGCGAGGCCGCTGTCGCGTCCGCGGTTGTGGACGAGGATTGCGTGCGAGATCGCGGGTGTCGGCGTGAATTCGCCACCCTTCGACGACATCACCTCGACGCCATTGGCCGCCAGCACTTCCAGCGCACTGCGGAAAGCCGGCTGCGACAGCGCGTGGGTATCGAAGCCGATGAACAGCGGCCCGCTGACGGATTCCTTCGCCCGGTAGTCGCAGATCGCCTGCGTGATCGCGAGGATGTGCCATTCGTTGAAGCTGCCGTCGAACGATGAGCCGCGGTGACCGGAGGTTCCGAATGCCACGCGCTGCGCAGGATCCGACGGATCCGGCCGCCTATCCGCGTAGGCCGCCAAAAGCTTGTCGACATCGACGAGGATGTCCTTGGGAGCCGGCTTGCCGGCGAGCGGACTGATCTTTTCTCCGCTCATCGAAGTGTTCCCGTGTTCCCCCTCACCCCGACCCTCTCCCCACAGGGGAGAGGGAGAAAATCACGCCGCCCGCTTCGTCGACGCTCAGGACAGGCTTGACCGAGAGAGGCGCCACATATTCCCCTCTCCCCCAAACGGCTCCATCGTTTGGGGGAGAGGGCCAGGGTGAGGGGGCGAGCAAGAACGCCGTGAATCACGAGGTCACCCTGTACTCCGACGCGCGGCGCGGTAGCGCCGGATCAGTTCATTGGTGGAACTGTCGTGCTCGAGCTTCGGTTCGTTCGCGTCCTGCAGTTGTGGAATGACTTTCTTCGCGAGCTGCTTGCCGAGTTCCACGCCCCACTGGTCGAACGAGTCGATATGCCAGACCGCGCCCTGGGTGAATACGCTGTGCTCGTACAGCGCGACCAGCGCGCCCAGGGAACGCGGCGTCAGGTTTTCGGCGAGGATGGTGTTCGTGGGCCGGTTACCCTCGCAGACACGATGCGGCACCAGCCATTCCGGCGTGCCTTCCTCGCGCACCTGTGCAGGCGTCTTGCCGAAGGCCAGCGCTTCCGTCTGCGCGATCAGGTTGGCCATCAGCAGATCGTGCTGCCCGCCGAGCGGATTCAGCGAGTGCATGAAACCGATGAAGTCGCAGGGGATCAGCCGCGTGCCCTGGTGGATCAATTGATAGAACGAGTGCTGCCCGTTGGTGCCAGGCTCGCCCCAATAAATGGGCCCGGTGTCATAGTGGGCGCGCTCGCCTGAGAGCGTCACGTGCTTGCCGTTCGACTCCATCGTCAACTGCTGAAGGTACGCGGGAAAGCGCTTCAGGTATTGCACATACGGCAGCACGGCAACGGTCTGTGCGCCGAAGAAATCGTTGTACCAGACCGCCAGCAGACCCATCAGCAAAGGCAGGTTTCTCTCGGCCGGCGTGTTCCTGAAATGCTCGTCCATGGCATGGAAGCCCGCCAGCATTTCGCGGAAAGCTTCCGGCCCGATCGCAAGCATCGTCGAAAGACCGATCGCGGAATCCATCGAGTAGCGGCCGCCGACCCAGTCCCAGAAGCCGAACATGTTCGCCGTGTCGATGCCGAACTTTTCGACCTCTTCGGCGTTGGTCGAGACGGCGACGAAGTGCTTCGCAACGGCAGCCTCATCACCGCCCAGGTTCTGCAAGCACCAGTCGCGTGCCGCGTGCGCGTTGGTCAGCGTTTCCAGCGTGGTGAAGGTCTTCGAGCAGATGATGAAAAGCGTCTCCGCCGCGTCGAGATCGCGCGTGGCTTCCACGAAGTCGGTGGGATCCACGTTCGACACGAACCGGAAGGTCATGTCTCGGCGGCTGTAGTGCTTCAGCGCCTCGTAGGCCATCACCGGCCCGAGGTCAGAACCACCGATGCCGATGCTGATGACGTTCCGGATCGGCTTGCCAGAATGCCCGCGCCACTCGCCGGAACGCACCTTGTCGCTGAACGCGGCCATCCGGTCCAGCACCTCGTGCACTTCGGGGACGACGTTCTGCCCGTCGACCCTGATCACCTCGCCGTGCGGCGCGCGCAGTGCGACATGCAGCACCGCGCGCTTCTCGGTTTCGTTGATCTTGTCGCCGCGGAACATCGCGTCGCGGCGGGCGAACACCCCGCGCGCCCTGGCCAATCTCTGCAGCAGGCGCAGCGTTTCGTCAGTGATGAGGTTCTTCGAGTAATCGAGATACAGCCCCGCCCCTTCCGCCGTCAGCCGCTCGCCGCGTTGCGCATCGCCATCGAACAGCGCCTTGAGGGTGGTGCCGCGCAGCGACGCCCAATGTTTCGCGAGCGCCTTCCACTCCGGCGAAGTCCGCAGCGACGGCGCCGTCATGCGCGCGCTCCATGCGCCGCCGAATGCGGTTCCATTCTGGATGTTTTTTGCCGGATGCGGCCCAGCAGGTCATTCCAGGATTTCACAAATGCCTCGGCGCCTTCGCGCTGCAGTTGTCCCGCCAGTGCGGCGTCATCGATGCCGGCCGCCTTAAACTGCGCAATCACCTGCTCGCAGTCGCCGCCGTCTTTCGCCATCGTTCCACGCAACTTGCCGTGATCGGCGAAGGCGAGCAGTGTCTTGTCGGGCATCGTGTTGATGGTGTCGGGCGCGGCGAACGCCTCAACGTACATCGTGTCGGATGCTTCGGGATCCTTGGTGCCGGTGCTGGCCCACAGCAGGCGTTGCGGATGCACGCCCGCCGCGAGGATCTTCTTCCAGCGCGGCGTCTCGCGCAGTTCGCAATACGCCTTGTACACGCGCTGGCCGATCGCGATGCCGAGGCGGTTCTTCAGTTCGACCGGCACCCTGTCCTTCACGGCAACGTCCCAGCGGCTGATGAACAGCGACGCCACCGAATCGACATTCGGATCCTTGCCCTCGGCGATGCGGCGCTCGATGCCGCGCATCCAGGCCTCGGCCGCTGCAATGTACTGCTCGCGCGAGAACAGCAACGTCACGTTGATCGGCACGCCGCGGTAGATCGCTTCCTCGATCGCGGGCACACCGGCCGGCGTTCCGGGAATCTTGATGAACAGGTTGTCGCGTCGCGCCTGCGCGTGCAGGGCGACGGCGGACTCGATCGATGCATGGGTGTCGTCCGCCAGCAGCGGCGAAACTTCCAGCGACACGAATCCGTCCACACCGTCGCTCGCGTGGAAGGCCGGCTTGAACAGGTCGGCCGCGCGCGTCAGATCCTCGAGCGCCACCGAGAAAAACAGGTCTTCGCCCTGCTGACCCCGTCCCAGCAACTCCGAGATCGATTCGTCGTAATCGCTGCCGCCCGAGATCGCCTTGTCGAAGATCGAAGGGTTGGAAGTCAGTCCCGTGACATTGTCTGCTTCGATGTAGCGCTCCAGCGTGCCGTCATCGAGGATGCCGCGGGTAATGTTGTCGAGCCACAGGCTCTGACCGAGGTCGTGCAATTGCTGGGTGGGATTCATGGATTACTCCGTGGCGGTTGCCGGTTGCATGGGTGAAAGAAAAGCGTCGACCCGCAGTTGACAGAGTTCGCCGACGCTGCCGAGTTCGATCTGCGCGGGCGGATATTCCTTGCGGGCGGCAGGGTCGTTCGCGTAGTGGCCCTGGCGGACGAACACCGTGGTCAGGCGGTCGCGCCAGCGGCGCTTCATGCCGTCGAGGACGCGCAACTTGTCCTCGACCATCACGTAGCGGTCGGCGGGAAACCGCCGCGCCACATCGTCCAACATGCGCTCCTTGTGGACGTAGATCAAGACCCGGCCCTCGACGGCGCCCGCGATGCCGGACATGTTGATCTTGCGCGGCTGCAGCACCACGTCGCCGTCGGACAGCACCACGCAGCGACCGAATTCCGACAGGTACGCGATGGCATCGAGCGCGCCCGGATACAGGCGCTCGTCGAACGGATATTCCAGCAGGAACGCCGCCAGATCCTGCGCGCGCAACTCGTCGTCGCATTCGAGGCGGAACTTCTGGATGGCACCCAGGTAATCCGCGTACCCGAGCTGGTCGCGCAGATCCTCGTAAATCCGCCAATACGCTTTCGCCGCGTGGGCGCCGAAGACCTCCGCGATGTGCCGGTCGAGGTCGTCCTGCACCCGGTCGTTGTCGAGCAACGTGTTGTCGACATCGAACAGGAACACGATGGACCGCGCTGCGCTCATGAGCCAACCTTGGGCGGCGCATCCACCTTGGGATCGTTCCAGCCGCCCGCGTCCGCGATCAGCGCGTCGGCCTGCTTCGGCCCCCACGTGCCCACCTTGTATGTGTGCACCGGCACCTTGTCGCCGAGGATGGGATCGAGCACCCGCCAGGCTTCTTCCACGCAATCGTCGCGGGTGAACAGCACGGAGTCGCCGTCGATCGCGTCGCCGAGCAGGCGCTCGTACGGGGCCATCGCGGTGCGCACGTGGCGATGCGCGACCAGTTCGACGGGATGTCCCTTCATCGCCTCGCCCGGCACCTTGACCCGCGCGCCCAGCGAGATGATCACGTCCGGGCTCAGGCGGAAACGGAAATGATTGACCGCGCCATTCGTGGGCGCGTCGAATACTTCCTGCGGCGGATTCTTGAGCCGCACCAGCACCTCGGTGCACTTCACCGGCAACTGCTTGCCCGCGCGGATGAAGAACGGCACGCCTGCCCAGCGCCACGTGTCCATGTGGATGCGCAGCGCCGCGTAGGTTTCGACGGTCGATCGCTTCGAGACCCCCTCCTCTTTGCGGTAACCGTCGAACTGGCCGCGCACCACGTCCTCGGGCTTCAGCTCGCGCATCGAGCGGAACAGCCTCAATTTCTCGTCGCGCATCGCATCCGCGCTGCGGTTGGCGGGCGGCGACATCGCGAGCAGGGCCAGCACCTGGAACATGTGGTTCTGCACCACGTCGCGGATCGCGCCGACCTCGTCGTAGAACTTGCCGCGCCCCTGCACACCGAAGTTCTCGGCCATCGTGATCTGCATGCTGGCGATGTGGTCGCGGTTCCAGATCGGCTCCAGCAGGGAATTGGCGAAGCGGAAATACAAGAGGTTCTGCACCGGTTCCTTGCCGAGGTAATGATCGATGCGGAAGATGTCGTGCTCGCGGAAAAACCGGTGCAGCGTGCGGTTGAGCGCGCGCGCGGACTTCAGATCGCGCCCGAACGGCTTTTCGACGATCACCCGCGCGCCCTGCGAACACCCCGATGCAGCCAGGCCCTTCACCACCGGCACGAACATGCTGGGGGGAATCGCGAGGTAATGCAGCGGATGCTGCGCGTCGCCGAGCCCCGTGCGCAATTTGTCATAGGTTTGCGCGTCGCCGTAGTCACCGTCGATGTAACGCATCAACTTCGACAATTTCGCGAACGCAGCCTTGTCGACGCCGCCGTGTTCCTCGAGGCTGTCGTGGGCGCGCTTGCGCAGTTTGTCGAGATTCCAGCCGGAGCGCGCGATGCCGATCACCGGCATGTCCAGCCTGCCGTCCTTGATCAATGCCTGCAGCGCCGGAAAAATCTGCTTGTAGGCGAGATCGCCGGTGGCGCCGAAGAACACGAAGGCATCGGACTTGGCGGTGGGCATCAACTCGGCTCCTTCTGCATGGTTGCGCGAATGTGGTGGGCCGCGCCGTCGTCGATCAGCGCGATGCCCTCGGGTGAACCCTGCAACGTTACACCATCCACTTCGATCGCGGCGATCCCGCGGCACACGTGACCCGGATTGTCTACTTCGATTCGCCAAGTCGTCTTGCCGCGGCGAAATGTCATGGCGAAGCCTTTCCACACTCGCGGAATGCAGGGTTCGAGCCGCAAGCGGTCCCCGTGCAACCGGCAGCCCAGCACCCATTCCACGATGGCGCGGTACAGCCAGCCCGCCGAACCCGAATACCACGACCAGCCGCCTCGTCCCACGTGCGGCGCCACCGAATAGACGTCCGCGCATTCGACGTACGGTTCGACCTTGTAGCGCTGCGCATTTTCCGGCGTATCCGACTTGCGTATCGGATCGAAAATCTCCAGCAGTTCGCCGGCCTTGTCGCCGTCGCCCAGCATCGCGAACGCGATCAGCGACCAGATCGAGCCGTGCGTATATTGGCCGCCGTTCTCGCGCAGCCCCGGCGGATAACCCTTGATGTAACCCGGATCATGCGTGGTCCTGTCGAACGGTTCGGTGAACAGTGCGACCACTCCGTCGTTGCGGCGCACGAGGTGCTCGTTGACCGCGCGCATCGCCCTTTCCGCCCGCTCGCGGTCGCCCCTGCCGCTGATCACCGCCCAGGATTGCGCCATCGACTCGATCCGGCACTCGGAATCGACGGCGGTGCCGAGCGGCGTACCATCGTCGTAGAACGCGCGCCGGTACCACTCGCCGTCCCATGCCTCGGTTTCCAGTGCCAATTCCAGCACGCGTGCGTGGTCGCGCCAGCGCGCCGCACGTTCGTCGCGGCGAGCTTCGGCGAACGGGGCGAAGCCGCCGATCACCTTGATGAGAAACCAGCCCATCCACACGCTTTCGCCCTTGCCGCCCGCACCCACGCGGTTCATGCCGTCGTTCCAGTCGCCGGTGCCCATCAGCGGCAAGCGATGGACGCCGAGCCCCAGGCTGGCCTCGATCGCGCGTGCGCAATGCTCGAACAGCGTGCCATCCTGCGCAGATTTCGCGGGCGCGAAGAACGAATCGGCTTGATCCGGCTCCAGCATATCGCCATGCAGGAACGGCACACGCGCGTCCAGGATCGCGGCATCGCCCGTGACCTCGATGTAATGCGCGACCACGAACGGCAGCCACAGGCGATCGTCGACGATGCGTGTGCGCACGCCCCGTCCCGACGGCGGCAGCCACCAGTGCTGCACGTCGCCTTCCTCGAATTGGCGTGATGCCGCCAGCAGGATGTGTGCGCGGGCCAGATCGGGGCTTGCGATACACAGCGCGCCAACGTCCTGCAACTGGTCGCGAAAACCGTACGCGCCGCTGGCCTGGTAGAACGCCGTGCGCGCCCATACCCGGCAGGCCAGCACCTGGTAAGGCAGGCAGCGATTCACCAGCAGGTCGATCGAGCGCTGCGGCGTCTCGATCTGCAGGGGCTGCAGGACGCCGTCCCAAAGCTCACGCGCCTCCGCGAGCAGCGCATCGACATCCGCGCGGCGGTGGCGGGCGACCAATGCCTGCGCGGCCGCGCGGTTCCGCCCCTCGCCGAGCAGGAACACAAGTTCTGCCGTGGCATCCGGTGCAAGTTCGACGGACGCCACCAGCGCACTGCGCCGGGCGTCGTTCCCAGGAACGGCCCCGCCTTCGCTGCACGCGATGAAGGCCACGGCTCCTGTGAATTCCTCGCGCCAGGCGTTGCGCGCGAACACCGCGGCGCGCCCGGGATCAGGTTCGACTTGCGTGGTCGCCCGCGCGTCGCTGCCGATCGGACCCAGCATCCACCGCACCACCTGCGCGACCGTGATCCGGCGTGCCCGGTCACTGCGATTATGCAGACGCAGCCGCGAAACCTT
>Ga0209061_1001645_pt1 | contig 34792 bp, 31 predicted proteins | sample Coa_R1_10_FD_187157 | JGI IMG/M metagenome (GOLD analysis project Ga0209061, IMG submission 187157) | Surface soil microbial communities from Centralia Pennsylvania, which are recovering from an underground coalmine fire - Coalmine... | ecosystem: Environmental > Terrestrial > Soil >... | reverse complement strand
GGTGCCCTCGATCTGCCGCGCCATCAGCTCGCTATCGGTAAAGATGCGGATGCGCTCGCAACCCAGCGCCCGCGCCTCCTCAAGCGCCCGAATAAGCGCGTGGTATTCGGCCACATTGTTCGTCGTGCAGCCAAGAGGCTCGGCTATTTCGCGCAGTGTGTTGCCATTGTCATCTAACAGCACCACTCCTAAGCCTGCCGGGCCGGGGTTGCCCTTCGCCGCCCCATCCACATATGCCGTGCATACTTTATGAACCACCGCTCTCTCCTTAATCCTCCGGCACATAGAGAATACGCCCACAGTTGTCGCAATAGACAAACGTTTCGTAGCGGCGCGCTCGGTCTACCGTGTTGGTCGGCAGCGTGAGGTGGCAGGCCGTGCAGATACCGTTGATAACGGCAGCCACCGCCACGCCCTCCTTCGTTTCCCTCAGACGCTCGTAGGTGCGTAAGAGGTTGGATGGCACCTTCGCTAGCGCCTCCTTACGCGCCTCCGCAAGCTCTTGCGACTCGGACTTCATTCGAGTGGCCGCCGTGTTGAAAGCATCTATTTTAGATTGCAGTTGTTTGGCCGCAACAGAAAGCGACTGTCGGGCCTGTTTTTCTTCGGTGCGTCGCTGCTCCAAAGCCTCCATCAGCATCAGAACTTTCTCGTCGAGGCGCGATCTCTGCCGGCCTAAAGCCTCCACTTCGGCCTCTAGAGCCTGCAGTTCACGCGGAGAACGCACGGCACCGCTCTTCAATCGCGCCTCTTCACGCGCCCGCTTGCTCTCGACCCCCTTCAACTCTAGCTCGGCGTCGCGCAGTTCGGTCTCCAACTTCTTTACGGTCTCCTGAAGTGTAGAAAATGCCGCTTTCGCCTCCTCATACGCTTTGCGCTCGGCCTCCCCACGATCTAACCGAGCGTATTCTCTGCGTAGGTCGGCTATCGCGTTGTCAATCTCCTGTAGGCGATACAAGGCTTCCAATTCAGTTTGAATTCCCATGCCAGCTTGCTTTTATCCTCTCCAAAACTTGCCTCATCTATCCTTCTCTATGATTCTTGCATAGATTCGACGCTGGAGGCATCGCATCCTGCAGCCCCTTCAAGATATAATGAAACCATGCCTTCCAACATACCGAACCTACATGCTAACCGATCGTTTCTGCGCTGGCTCATCGTGGGCGTTTTGCTCATCGCAGGTGCCACAGGCGCCCTATGGTATAATGAACATCGCGCAATAAGCTGGAAAGATACGCTTGATCCGTTCTACTGGTGGCGTCGCTGGCATAACGAAGACCTCTACCTGCCTCAGCAAGACCTGCTGCTTCACGGAAACCACCAACTGCCGGAGGTAGCCCTCACCTTTGACGACGGCCCCCACCCCCAAAGCCTGCCTTCCATTCTAGCCACTCTTCAGCGTTTCCATGTGCACGCCACCTTCTTCGACGTAGGAGAGAATATGGCGGCCTACCCAAACCTAGTGCGCGAGACGCTTGCAGAGGGCAATGAGATCGGCAACCACACAAGCACCCACCTACGTCTCCCGCGTCTCTCCCCCCTCGAACGGCATCATGAGATCAACGATGCCGACATCACTTTCTGTCGTATCACCGGTCAACATCTCTATCTGTTGCGCCCACCGGGGATGGACTACAACGATAGGGTGCTTGCAGATGCGAAACGGATGGGCTATATCGTGGTGGGCTACACCGTAGGCGCCAAAGACTTCGTCACCGACGAGTCCGTATCTTTTATCGTACATCGAACGCTTAACCGCCTAGAGAACGGCAGCATTCTCTTGCTGCACGACTATCCGGATACGGCACGTGCCCTTCCCACTATTCTGAAGGGCCTGGCCAAGAAAGGCTATCGCGTCGTTACCATTTCGGAGATGATAGCACACTTGCCGCTTAAGCCGCGCCTTGCAGCGGTTCAGTTTCTGCGGCAACAAGGCGATCCCTATTTTGGCCCTGAGGTTGCCTCGTGTGGAACCGATTCGGCGCCACAGAGTGTCGTAAAAGTACGTACTAAGAAGGAATACAAGGTTTCGCAGTCGAATTAAGCGGGCAATAGAATTCGGTTAACGGAGAACCTATTTGGAGGGATAAACGTCTGTGCAAGTATGGGATGGAGACATGGCTGCCACACTTCATACAGGAGAAAGAGCCGTGAAGTTGCAGACGCGCGGTAGCCTTGTGGGGCGCGTTTTAGGAGTGCTTGTGTTTCTGGGTGGCGTTGGGCTGCTCGGTTGGGTCTTTTATATTGCTTACGGGCTTTTTACCGCACCGGCTTCGGCGGCGCTTGATCTACACTTCACCGGTAACCCCAAAACCGATCCCACTCTGGCTCTCATCGCAGCGCGTTTTGGATGGTTGCTGTTCCGTGTGGTTCTGCTTATGATTATGGCCTTCGCCGGATCGCTCATCACCCAAAAGGGTATTAACCTCTTCCTCTGTTCCGGTCATCACGGCAGCACAGAGACGCCATCCGAACGCTAGGGCGATGGCAAATTCGGGCGCAAAGGTTTGCGTTTTCAGCCCATCGCTAGGTAGAATGAAACAGACAAAAGCCGGTTCGGTTTTTTGTCGCTATTTTGCTTTGGAAAGGGAGTCTCTTAATGTTGCCTGCTGAAACCTCCGAGCGCCTCGAAAACCCCCCGATCACAACAGCATCCGCCTTCGAGGCTGTTCGTGCAACTGATCCCGCTCTGTACGATCTCATCCTGCGCGAAGTGCAGCGCCAAACCGAGATCGTGCGTCTCATTCCTTCGGAAAACTACACATCGGCAGCTGTTATGCAGGCGATGGCCACCCCCTTTTGCAACAAATATTCGGAGGGCTATCCGGGGAAACGCTATTACGAAGGCAACGAGATCATAGATGCCGTAGAAGAGCTGGCACGTGAGCGCCTAAAACAGCTATTTAAAGCAGACCACGCTAACGTGCAGCCGCTGAGTGGCTCGCCGGCCAATCAGGCAGCCTATCTCGCCCTTATGCGCCCCGGCGACAGCGTGCTCGGAATGCACCTTCCAAGCGGCGGCCATCTCACCCATGGGTGGAACGTCAACTTCAGCGGGATGCTCTATAAGTCTCATTTCTACGGATACAACGAAGAACAGGGTGTTAGGGGCATGGACCCCGAAACGGGAATGCTGGACTATGACGAGATACTTGCCATTGCGAAGCGCGTGCGTCCCAAGGTGATCTTTGCGGGGGGCACAGCCTATCCACGCTACTGGGACTTTGCCCGATTCCGCGCCATTGCCGACGAGGTGGATGCCTATCTCGTGGCCGACATCGCGCACATCAACGGCCTCATTATCGGCGGCGTGCACCCAGACCCCGTTCCCTACGCGCATGTGGTTACCTCCACCTCGCATAAAGCGATTCGCGGGCCGCGAGGCGGTTTCATCCTGTGTAAAGACGAGCCGATGAAAGACGATCCGTCGCAACGCCTGCCCGATCGCATAGACAAAGCCGTTTTCCCCGGTCTTCAGGGCGGCCCGCATGGGAACACCATGGCGGCGCTCGCCGTCTGCTTTGCGGAGGCAGCTACCGAGGAGTTTCGTGCCTACGCACACCAGATTGTAAAGAACGCTAAGGCGCTTGCACAAGCCCTGCTAGATAGGGGCTTTGTACTGGTAACGGGCGGCACGGATAACCATCTTATCCTCATAGATGTTATGCGCTCTCGTAAAATTCCCGGCAAACCCTTTGCCAAGGCGCTCTATATGGCGGGCATCGAAACCAACTTTAACTCGGTGCCGAACGACCCACGCAAGCCCTTCTCCCCCTCCGGGCTGCGCATCGGCACCCCCGCCGTTACCACCCGGGGGTTCAAGGAAGAGCAGATGGTGCAGATCGCGGATTGGATGGATCGCGTGGCGGCCGCCTGCACGAAAGTGGGAGGAGAGTATCGCTTCGACGAGGCCAAACTACGAGAGGTTCGCGAGGAGGTGCGTGCCCTCTGCACCGGTGGGAATTTCCCCGTGCCGGGGATTGATATATAACAAAGGCGACGTAAAGTGAACGCGGAAGGGTTTCCCCTTCCGCGTTTTCTTTTCTGAGAGCACTGGGATTCGAACCCAGGACCCACGCCTTAAAAGGGCGTTGCTCTACCACCTGAGCTATGCTCTCAAGGCTCGCAGTTTTTGGATTGTACCCTTTGAACTCGTCATCTGTCAATAAGCCCCATTAAATTCCTCCTGTTTCGAATCATATCCTAAAGAAAAAGAGCACGACTGCCGAAAACTAACTGTTTTTGGGCGTTGTTGGGGCGAGTTTTTGGCCGTAGAAAGGACGCAAGAAAAAAATTTTTCTGGATTTTCCCCAAAATGGCCGCTTTACGTGTAAATTTGGCACGGAAATTGCATTAAGGTTTAGTGAGAGCGTATCGAACAGAACTAGATAGCGTGCGGAGGAAAGTTTAGGATGGGAGTAATGAGTCGAAACAATGCCTCGCCTTTCGTTGCAGTTCAAGAGGAACGCGCGGAATTGACAGAGAGCCAAAAAGCCCGGTCTTACGCTTTTCGACCCTCTTATGAGCAAGAGACCTACCGCTTTGCCAAGGACTATGTAGATCCGCGTTTCCCCTGCAAAGAGGTGCCTTACGCACGCCTAAAGCGCACCTTCGATATCGTCGTTGCCTTACTAGCGCTCATCCTTTTCTCGCCTATCATGCTGCTTGCAGCGCTTCTCATTCGCCTTACCTCACCGGGACCCATCATTTTCCGACAGGTGCGCGTCGGCAAAGGCGGGCGCTACTTCTGGTGCTATAAGTTCCGCTCGATGTGCGTAGATGCGGAACAGAAGAAACAGCAATTGCTGCACCTGAATGAGGCCAACGGCCCCGTGTTCAAGATGAAACGCGACCCTCGGGTGACCCCCGTAGGCGCTATTTTACGTAAGCTTAGCATTGACGAACTACCGCAACTTATCAATGTGCTCAAAGGCGATATGTCCATTGTAGGCCCACGCCCTCCCATCCCTAGCGAGGTTGAACAGTACGACGACTATGCCCGCCAACGTCTGGCCGTTCTTCCCGGCCTCACCTGTCTCTGGCAGGTGAGCGGACGCAGCAACATCAGCTTTGAGCGCTGGGTTGAGCTTGACCTACTCTACATTGAAACCATGTCCTTCCTTACCGACGTGAAAATTCTGCTGCAAACCATTCCCGCCGTTCTCACCGGCTCCGGCGCCCACTAGTTGCCCCTCTTCTACCCACTCAGCCCTCTGCCTCTTTAGGCAAGAGGGCTTTTGAGTTTTATGTACCACAACGCTATCTGCAAATAGCCGTTATCTTCCCGCCCCACGCAGTGATGCCCGCCACCTATACAGAAAAGAACGGTTTTCACCTATTATTGGGGTATAATATTTCTACTCGGAAGCTGAGCCCCGAGTGGAAAGCCGCACGCCTCTTCTCAGCCGGCTAACATCTAGGGGCGCAACCGAGTACTGTTGAGTATGCATCGTTCCCCTGCAAACTGCTGTAGGAGCCGATGTAGTGGATATAGAGAGGGAAAAACACCTTTATGAATTGGAACTTCGCGGGACAGGAGGCGCTCGCCTTCGTCTTCTACTTCCTCTATGGAAGCTTCTTCGAGTGGGCGTTTCATAAGTATCTGTTCCATTCGCCACGCTTCGTTAAAAGCACGTTCCGTGCGCATCAGCTCATTCACCATCAACGCTACAAATATGAGCCTGACTCCTACGAGTGGCAAGAGGGCCAAGAGAAAGACCATGTGGCCATGAACTGGTTTGCTCTTGTGCTCTTCCTGGCCTTCCATGCACCTCTGTTTTGGGCGGTTCAAGCGCTTACGGGCTGGCAAAGTTTGTGGGGTGGGCTGGCGGCCGTCACTACCTACTACGCCATCTACGAGTACTTCCACTACTGCATGCACATCCCAGGTAATCGCTGGTTTGAAAATCGCTGGCCCTTCACTTTTGTGAAAGAGCACCATCGCATTCACCACAAATACATGCTGAAGAACCTCAACGTGTTCTTCCCCCTGGCCGATGCTTGCTTGGGCACTTTCGTAAGCGCTTCAAGCCTTCAGAAAACACGTGCGAAAGTGGAGTCGAACCTCCAAGAGAGCCACATCGCAAGTTAACTTCTTTTCTGCCTGTAAGCCAGAACCCTTAGGTCGTTTACGATCTAAGGGGTTTTTGGTTTATAGGCCAATCAAGGCTAGGAGCAGAGTTCCGCAAGCTGTTGGACAGTAGGAGTGGTTTGCAAATCGCTGACAGGTATGTGCGCCAATGTTGTTTGGGTAGGCCTTGTCCTATCCCTCTATTTGGGTATGGTTTGAACAACGGTCATGTTCTGTTTGTTGCGCGGATCGGAAGTGAAGTAGTTTTGAGAGAGGGATCCGCGCACTTGCATGAGAGAATGTGTTATAATATAAGTGTTGACTTCCTCGGAAAAGGGTTGTATGTGGCCCTTATTTTGAGAGTAAGTTGACGTGGCACCGGCGTTTCGGCGTCGGTGAGGATTGAAACACCACCATCTCGGAAGAGATGGTGGTATGCTTGGTAGTGGCACCGGCGTTTCGGCGTCGGTGAGGATTGAAACCTTGCCTGGATTTGATCGATCAAACTATCCTTGAGGGTGATATGGAGCGTTTCGGCGTCGGTGAGGATTGAAACCTTGCCTGGATGCTCGCTCATTGCTTGATCGGGGTGGCACCGGCGTTTCGGCGTCAAGGCCGACGCCCTCCCCCTCAGTGAGGATTGAAACAAACAAAATAGCAGGAAACGAAAATGGCCTTGTGGAAGTTTGTCGTCAGCTACACTTAAGGAGGGCAACCTTATGACGGATTTGCAGGAGCTTCATCCTTTTCGCGATTCCAGCGACCTCTTGCTCAACCCAGAGGCTTTGCAGCGCCAAATGCAGGAGGAGGGCTATCTGTACCTCTCTTCTCTGCTGCCTAAGGACGTGGTGCATGAAGTCTATGCCATCATCATCGAGCTATGCCAGACCTACGGATGGGCCGATCAACAAGGCTTTGCCCAAGGTTCGGCGCGTTTAGAGGGCAGCGACGCCTGGTGGGAAGTCTACGACCCACTCCAAAAACAGGAGAGTTTTCATGCGCTCCCGCATCGCCCCGAACTCCTACAGCTTATGGAAGCCCTCGTTGGAGAAACCGTGCTTGTTCATCCCCGTAACATCGCGCGCATTGTGTTTCCTGCCACCGAGTTCTTCAGCACACCTCCCCATCAGGATTACCCGCTCATTCAAGGAACACCAGAAACCTACACGGCCTGGATTCCCCTTACCGACTGCCCTGTGGAGTTAGGGGTCTTGGCGGTTCTGGCAGGCTCGCATCGTTTCGGGCTTATGCCCGTCTATTCGGCAACGGGGCCGGGAGGGCTGCGTGTAGATACGGAAAAGCTGAACCTCACCTGGCATGCCAGCGACATGCAAGCGGGCGATGTGCTGATCTTTCATAGCTATACCGTCCATCGCGCCCTGCCGAATCGCACCCACAACCGTCTGCGCATATCGAGCGACTATCGTTACCAGGGCGCTTCCCAACCGATAGTGGAAGATTCGTTGATGCCCCACTATGGGCGGTTAAGCTGGGAGCAGATATACGAAGGCTGGCAGAACGAGGATTTGAAGTACTACTGGCGCCGTTACCGCTTAAATATTGTGCCGCGCAACTTCGCTCTACAAACACCGGTGGCTTAAAAGAGAACCTGGTCGCCGGCTATCTCCTCCACACGTGCCTCACCAACGGTGTAGAAAGAGCCGGTAACGAGAATGAGGTCGCCGGCACGAGAGTCGTCTAACGCGGCTTGCAGAGCGTCCCGCACGGTGGGGTGGATGGTCACCGACGGACAGTAGCGCCGTGCGACCTCGGCCACCTGCTCTTTAGGCAGAGCGCGCTTCCAGTCGGGTTGCGAACAGTAGACGTGAGCGGCCTTAGCAGCGAAGAGAGAAAGCACCTCATCGGGGTCATGACCGCTTAACATGCCGGTCACGAAGAGGATGCGCTTGAGATTTTCGCGTCGGTAAATGGCGTCCACAGGCCCTAACAGCGCCTGGGCCGCCATGCCGTTATGCGCGCCGTCCCGCACCAAAACACGCTGATTGGTCAGTTTGGTTACCTCCATCCGCCCCGGAAGGGTGCAGCGTGCCAAGCCTCTTCGTACGGCCTCTTCGTCAAGTTGAACTCCCTGACGCAAAAGCGCACTCTCCACAGCGGCCACTGCACAGGCGGCATTCGCGCGTTGATAGATGCCGTCCATTCGCACCTCTAGTTCTGTATAGAGACGGGTCGGTGTCGCAATGGTTACACGGGCCGTCTCTTTTTCTAAATCGGACGCCCCCTCGGAGACCTCCAACTGCCAAATCACTCGAGTGGGATCGTAAGTGGGCTGTGTGGCTTTTCCGGACAAAACACGTGCCAGGGGCGCCTCCTTCTGAAGGGCTGTGCGTTGAATGACCTCTAAAGCGTCAGGATGATCGGTGGCGGTGAAACAGGGTATGCCGCACTTAATAATGCCTGCCTTCTCGGCGGCGATTTTGGCATGGGTGTCGCCTAAAATATGCATGTGATCGAGACCGATGTTGGTGATCACCGTGGCGTCGGGTTGTACAATGTTGGTGGCATCCAAACGCCCTCCCAAACCAACTTCTACACAGGCCCAATCCACTTTCTGCTCCGCAAAATAGCAGAACCCGAGCGCCGTTTTTAGCTCGAACTCGGTAGTTTGGCCGTGTGGACTGCAGGCCAGCTCCTCGATATAAGGGCGTATGTGGGTGACCAACCGCGCGAAATCCTCGCGAGGAATCTTCTCGCCGTTCAAAATCACGCGCTCGCATGGGTCGTACACATAGGGCGAGTAGTAACCGCCAACACGATAACCGGCCTCCTGTAAAATAGCTGCAGCCATCGCGGTGGTCGAGCCTTTGCCTTTTGTGCCCGTTATGTGGATTACACGGTAGCGCCGATGCGGATTCCCCAAACGTTCGCACAAAGCCTCAAAACGGTCAAGCCCCAACTTCCATCCGAACCGCAGGAGGCTCGACATGTAGGCTATTGCCTCTTCAAAATCCATCCATTCTCCTCCAAAATCTGGCCGTCCAAAGTGCCGCTTAACATCTTACCCGACGGATGCACCTCCATACCAACTAGCCCTCATCACCATGTGGCCTAGTCCCTCATATAGGCGGAAGAAGGGCTGCATGATGCTGTATAGCTCTTAATGTTTTCTTAATGGAAATTTAACATCAATTTAACCTGGAGCGTCTTATAATGATTCTCGTGGAAGGCACCGTAAGGTGGTTGCCCACAAAAAAACTCTCTTATGGAGTAAAGGAGAAGACACGATGAGACGACTCGCTCGCGGATTTACCCTCATTGAGCTGCTTGTGGTTATCGCGATAATAGCGATACTGGCAGCGATTCTGTTCCCCGTTTTTGCGCAAGCGCGCGAAAAGGCGCGTGCCATCACCTGCATTAGCAACCTCCGCCAAATCGGCACCGCCACCATCATGTACACACAAGACTATGATGAGACCATGCCGATGGTCTCGCACGTTAAACTTCCTGGAGGTATTAAGACTCCAACCAACCCTAACGGGCTGATCACCCAAGATTACTACGTTATCCTACAGCCTTACATTAAGAACGTAGATATGTTCTACTGCCCTGACCGTAGCGATTGGCCTCTTAGAAGCAACGGTAAGCCTCGATGTGAAGATGGAGAGAACCCGCGCCATATCTGTCTCGGCTACGGCTATAACCAAGGCCTGGTAAGCGATGGTGGGTACGGCGTGGTAGGCCCCGACCAACCAGACCCCGGTAACCCTGGCAACTCCTACCGCCCGGGAAGAAAAATAGCCGAGTTTACCACCCCAGCCTCCCTAGCGGTTTTTGGCGACTCTTATGATACGCCCACCTATTCTATCACTACAGACAACATCTTCAGCACCCTGCCGGATGGGTTTAGCACAAGCAACATCCGCCATATGCAAATGCTCGGCTTCTGCTTCGCCGACGGCCACGCCAAAACCATTAAGTTTGTAGCTGCCGAGTACAGTGGCTTTGGGCTTGTCGGTCTGCCGGCCAATAAGCAGGATGCTTTTGACTTCTGCTATAGCCCCGACGCCGTAGGCAACTACGCCATCGGCGGCAATACGCCCGTCTTCCCAAGCTATCCCCTTCAGAGCGATGGGGAAACCTGCGCTCAAGCCGTGGATGATCTTTACTCTCACTCAACGGTTAACCCTTAAGGGAGGCAACGCCATGACACAAAAAAATAGATTGCGCGCGCTGTTGTTGTTATCCACGCTCCTCTGCTGCGGCTGTGGTCACTCTGCCGACATTCCTCAAGGCATGCGCACCACACCGGCACTGAGCAGCAGCACTCTCAACACGATGACAGCACGCCGGCAAGCCATTATCCAGCGAAACAAAGACAAGTAAACGACAGTCTATCTTTTGGTTGGAAACAAGCAGGGCCAACCCTGCTTGTTTCTCTTCTTCTCATCCTTCTTAAAATCCACCTATCCAGAAAGGGTTTTTTAGCTATGCATCGCCACTTTCGCACGCTCTGCAAACTCACCGCACTCGGTGCAGGCCTTGGTTGGCTCCTCCCCAAGCCCATTCACACGGCGGCCAAAGACACATCGCCTCTCGTTGCTCAACCGCCTATGGAAGTCCCCAACAGCTCAGGTGGCTTCGACTACATGCTCTTTGATGCGCGAGGCAACCGTGTCTACGCTTCCCATCCGGGCGCCGGCCGTCTTACCATGCTTTCCGTTAAAGACAATCGCATCACCGAGTACGACACCGATGGAAGGGTCAACGGCATCGCCATTGACTACAGCGGCAATCGTTTCTACGCGGCAGGAGGTAACCAAAAAGTTGTTATTTTCGACTACAAAACCATGAACAAACTCGGTGAGATACCGCTCCCTGGTAACGCCGACGATATCGTGTTCGACCCGGATAACCGCACCCTCTATGTAACCCATGATGACGGTACCGAGTTGTGGACGGTAGATGTCGATCATCAGAAAGTGACCGGCAACATCGCCATCGCCGGCGCCCCAGAGTATATCGAGTACGATGCAAAAACACATCGGCTTTACCAAAATATCAAAACGGCCAATGAGGTGCAGGTCATAGACCCGGTAACAAACACGGTGGTGGCCACATGGTCTACCGAGCCGGTGGAGTCGCCACACGGCCTGGCATTAGATGCTAGGCGGGGCTGGCTTTTCTTTTCCGGTGAGGGAAAAGCCGGGGTGATAGATATAAAAACGGGAAAGCTTATCTCCTCTGTTAGCTTTGGCTCCGGCTATGTAGACCAGATCGCGTTCGATGCCGGCCTAAAGCGACTCTACTGTGCCTGTGGCAACGGCTATTTGGCCGTGCTTCAAGAGACCAGCACCGGACTGAAGCTGCTTGGCAACGTGGAAGACCATCGTGGCTCTCACACGCTTGCGGTAGACCCACATACCCACACCGTGTGGGTTTGCTATGGCGATAGTACACACAGCTACCTGCAGGCGTTTCACGCCGAGTGAACTAACATCAGGCTGTTGCCTTCTAAGAACCACCATCGGAGCGGTTTATAGGCCGCTCCTCTTTCACTTTTTCAAGTTTTAAAGCAGGAGAGTTCGCGCTAAAAGACGAAACTGTTTTCTGTGCCTTCTAACTCCAAGATAACAAATATCGTCTCATCACCGTCTTTAGTAGCAGAGGGCACGTAGTGAGGAAAGGAGCGCAGAAGAGATGGTCTTTACAGGTGGCGAACTACCGAAAACGATGAGGGCTGTTCGCTGTCATGGCCCTGAAGATTATCGTTTAGAGGAAGTGCCGGTTCCCATGCCCGGCCCCGGTGAAGTTCTTGTGCGCGTGGAGGCATGCGGCATCTGTGCATCCGATGTCAAATGCTTCATCGGTGCGCCTCTCTTTTGGGGTGATGCCTTCCGTAAAGGGTACGTACAGGCGCCGGTTACCGCCGGCCATGAGTTCATCGGGCGGGTTGTTGCTTTGGGAGAAGGAGCTGCCGAGCGGCACGGCCTTAAAGTGGGCGATAGAGCTATTTCCGAACAGATCGTGCCCTGTGGCAACTGCCGTTACTGCCGCACCGGCCGCTACTGGCTTTGCCTCGTCCATGACATCTACGGATTCCATACCTACACGCAAGGAGGGATGGCCGAGTATATGCTCTTCCCTCAACGCGCCCTCGTCTACAAAGTGCCCGATGAGCTGCCGGTGGAAAAGGCGGCTCTCATCGAACCGCTTGCCTGCTCGATGCACGCCGTGGAGCGAGCGCAAATTCAGTTCGGCGATGTGGTGGTTATTGCCGGCGCCGGCCCGCTAGGCCTCGGCATGATCGCCTGCGCCCGCCTTAAGAACCCAGGATGCCTTATCTCTGTGGATAAAAGCGACCAACGTTTACTGCTGGCTCAAAACTTGGGTGCCGACCGCACCTTCAATCCGGATAAAACCGATGTGGTGCAGGAGATTCTTGATCTTACCGAAGGATATGGCTGCGATGTCTACATCGAAGCCACAGGCCATCCCGAGGCGGTGAACCAAGGCCTGCGTGCTATCCGCAAAGGAGGGAACTTTGTGGAGTTCTCCGTGATGAAAGAGCCAACCACCACCGACTGGACGATCATCGGCGACACCAAAGAGCTAAACATCTACGGCGCACACTTGGGGCCGGGTTGCTACCCCAAAGTCATTGACTACCTGCATCGGGGTTTGCTAAAAACAGACGGCATCGTGACGCATAAGTTGCCTTTGGAACGATACTTAGAAGGCTTTCGTATGGTGCAAGCAGGGCGCGACTCCATTAAAGTCCTCCTGCAACCACAGAACGGTGCGGAGTAACTTACCGTGTGCCCAGGGCGCCTTGGATGAACCTTTGTTAAGAGGTTGAGAGCGTGCCGTTTCAATTCACAACCTGGTTCTGGCTTCTCCTTCTGCCACCGCTTTACCTCTTCTTCGTGTGGCTCAGCCGCAACACGCTCTCCGATCTGCCTTCCCGTCGTCGGCGCCTCGCGTTGCTTGTGCGCTGCCTCCTTGTAACGCTTCTGATCTTAGCCCTCGCCGGCTTTCAGTGGGTACGAAGGGGGCATCGCCTGGCCGTCATCTTCGCCGTGGATAGCTCCCGCTCCATTCCTGCCGAGGACTTGGAATGGGCAAAGCAGTACCTTGCCAATGCGCAAAAGGGCATGCACGCTCAAGATTTGGCCGGCCTTATAACTTTTGCCAAGGAGCCGCACATTCAAGCGCTGCCCACGCACTCCTTTCCGACGAACTATCTGCAAGAGCCTGGCCCCACAGACGCCACCAACATCGCCGATGCCTTGCGCGAAGCGAAAGCGCTCCTTAACAGCATCCCAGGGAACCCCGGCAAGCGAATCGTGCTTCTCTCCGATGGGGATGAGACAAACGGCAACGCCCTCGGCACCCTATCCGAGTTGCAAGCCAATCATATCCTTCTGGATACGGTGGTGCTGCCCCATCATCTCAAGCAAGAGGCTTTGATAGAGCGCCTAGCGCTGCCCAGTCGCGTGAAGATCGGGGAGCCGTTTGCCGTGCGAGCCGTAGTGGAGAGCCTTACAACGCAACCGGCCACGCTCGTTCTTTTACGCAACGGCGAATTGGCCGCCCCTCAAAAGCATGTAACGCTTCACCCCGGCAAAAATCTTATCTCGTTTTCTCAAACCATTCCTCATCCGGGAACCTATCGCTACACCGTTACGCTGAATGCTCCCCAAGACACCTTCCCAGAAAACAACAAGGGGGAGGGCTTGGTATGGGTACGTGGTAAGCCAACCCTACTCTACGTGGCGGATAGCCCGGCCCTCACCGGCTTTCTGCAACAAACCCTTCGGAAAGAGAATATTGACGTTGCCTACGCGCCGCCTCAGGCCTTGCCGAATGATGCGGCCTCCTTAGAAGGCTTCGACAGCATTTTTCTCAGCAACGTTTCGGCCACCGAGTTGTCGGATACCCAAATGCGCGCCCTGCAAACGGCCTGTAGAGATTTCGGCATCGGCCTCGGAATGGTGGGTGGCGACCAGAGCTTCGGCGCCGGCTACTATCGGCATACGCCCATCGAGGAGGCGCTGCCGGTTAGCATGGATATCAAAAAGCAGAAGCGCCTGCCCTCTGTCGCCGTAGCGCTCGTGATCGAAGACCTCGAAATTCCCACCACGGTCAATATGTCCATCGAAGCCGCCAAAGCCGTTGTAGACCTGCTCGAACCCATCGATCAGCTAGGAGTCCTTGACTGCAATGGGTTCTATTTCGGTCAGACCACCAAAGGGCAAAGCCCGGCCGGCACCTGGCGCATCCCCATGCAGCACGTTACCGACCCAAACGCCATTAAAGCCCAAATGCAAGACCTCACCAATATGGGCGACCCGCCTAGCTATATTCCCTTCCTGCTAGAAGCCGCCCGTGTGCTTAACAACACCGATGCCAAAATCAAGCACATCATCTTTTTGGGAGATGGTGATGCCATCTACGAGGCGGACCAGAAACAGACCATAGCGGCCTTCAAAAAGGTTACCTCCGAGGGGATTACGGTATCTACCATCGCAACCGGTGCCGACGCCATGGGCAAGCGCTATATGGAAGCCATGGCCATTCTCGGACACGGTCAGGCCTACGTTGCCGACTCGCCGCAAGAACTGCCCCGACTGCTTCTGAAAGACCAAGAGACCATAAGTCAACCCCCTATTATCGAAGAGCCTTTCGACCCCGCTCCGGTAGATACCAGCGGTGCACTGAAGGGTATTGACTGGAGCAACGCACCGCCCCTTCTGGGCTACGACGTGGTTTCGCTTAAACCAACGGCGACTTTGGGACTGCTAGATGCCTCTCCAGGTCGTAACAACCCCATCTTCGCCAGTTGGCGCTATGGACTGGGACGTTCCGTGGCGTTTATGTCGGACGACCGGGCGCGTTGGGCGGCGCAGTGGCTTCATTGGCCGGGCTATGCCAAGTTCTGGGCACAAACGGTGCGCTGGACGATGCGTCCCTCCCCTGCCTACGACTACGACCTACAAACCACCCAAGAAAACGGTGTCGGGCACATCACGCTGGATGCGGTGGATACCCAAGGGCGCTTTGTAGATAATCTTAAAGTTCGAGCGCATATCGTTCCTCCTGATAACGGCAGCCCAACGCCTCCGAAGCCCTTCGATATTCCGCTGCGGCAAACAGCGCCCGGCCACTACGAGGGCACCTTCGACGCTCCGGACACAGGCACCTACGCTATCAATGTACTCTATAAAACACCGAGCAGTAGTCGGTTAGTCTCTATGCCCACCGATCTTGTGAACGCCTACCCCGCAGAATATCGAGACCTACACGCAAACGGCTACTTGCTCGGTCGGCTAGCGGAGCTTGGCCTAGGGCGTTTCAACCCGCCCGCGCAGGCCATTTTTGGCGCCGACCGGCCGGAGGAGGCCAGCCCGGTAGACCTCACCCTGCCGCTTCTGGCCACAGCTTTGCTGCTTTTACCGGTAGACATCGCCTTACGCCGTCTCGCCATAGATGCCAAAGAGTTTCAGCGTGCCTGGAACCGGCTGCGTGGGCGGAAAAAGCCTGCAGAAGATGCGGAAAGCAAGCGGCTTTCACGCCTTAAAAAGGCCAAACAGGCCGCTTTCAGCGAGCAACTGTCAACGGAGCAACGTGTCGTCCCCAACGAGGCTCCCCCTTCACAGCCGGTGTCACGCCTCTCCGGGGCGTTCTCCCGTCTTGAAGAGACGGCACCGCAGCCGCTAAGAGAAGAGCCAACTGTGCTTCTGAAAGAGCCGGAGGAGACCGAAGAAACGGCCTCTTCCACAGCAGAAGAGAGGGATGGGATTTCTCGACTTATGGCGGCTAAACGACGCGCCCGCTCTCAAGTGGAAACCCCAACGGAGACACATGACGACCTCAAGCCCCCCTAACTCCGCTCAGTCGCCTGCTTGACACAAACGGCCTGAATGAAGTATTATCCCTTTTGAATTCAACAACAGCATAGCGAGAAGCTTCTTATCGAGAGCGGTCGAGGGAACCGGCCCGATGACGCCGCAACAACCACCTGGCTCTTTTGCCAGGCAGGTGCTAAATCCGGGCAGGGGTGCTTTTGGCACCCACTGCGCAGATAAGAGGCTTGCACGCGCGGAATAGGGACATAGGGACTTTCTAAGGAGTCCGTCCGGTCAAGAACGCTTTTTCTGGCGCGCCTGCGGCCTCTTCTGCTCTGCGGAAGAGGCTTTTCGCTTGCTTATGCGGCTTTTCGGCCGGGCTCTTAAAGAAAGGAACGAAAGACTATGTCCGAATTCCGTCTGTTTACATCGGAAAGCGTTACGGAAGGCCACCCCGACAAGCTGGCCGATCAGATTAGCGATGCAGTGCTCGACGCCCTCATCGAGCAAGACCCTAACGCCCGCGTCGCGCTTGAAACCCTTCTCACCCGAGGCCTCTGCGTTGTTGCCGGAGAGCTTACCACCTCCGCCTATGTAGAGATCGCCGACGTGGTGCGCAAAACCATTGTCAACGTGGGCTATACCGACACCGCCTATGGGTTCGACGGTCACACCACCGGCGTCATGCTCGCCATCCAGCAGCAATCGCCCGACATTGCACAGGGAGTGGATCGCGAAGACCCCAACGAGCAAGGGGCCGGCGACCAGGGGTTGATGTTCGGTTATGCAACGCGCGAAACCGAGCAGCTTATGCCGCTGGCCATCACCATCGCTCACGACCTCACGCGCCAACTCGCCACCGTGCGCCGTAGCCACCCCGAGCTGGGATTTCGACCGGATGGAAAGGCGCAGGTAACGATCGCTCTCGATGAGGCAGGCCGCCCCCATCACATAGATACCATTGTGGTCTCTACCCAACACGACGAGTCGATCTCTCAAGAAGAGGTGAAGGAGCGAGTATGCAACTATGTCATCGGGCCGGTGCTTCAGCGTTACGAGCGCTATGATTATGGAAACATCCACTATTTCATCAATCCAACCGGCCGCTTCGTCATCGGAGGGCCTCAAGCAGACACCGGTGTCACCGGCAGAAAAATCATCGTAGACACCTACGGTGGTGCAGCGCGCCACGGCGGAGGCGCCTTTTCAGGCAAAGACCCTTCTAAGGTAGACCGCTCGGCGGCCTACACGGCGCGTTATATCGCGAAAAACATCGTGGCCGCCGGGCTAGCCGACCGGGTGGAGATTCAGCTCGCCTACGCCATTGGCGTGGCACAGCCCGTAAGCGTTATGTTGGATACCTTCGGTACCGGCAAAATCCCCGACGAACAGATCGTGAAGCGGGTACTAGAAAAGGTAGACCTACGACCTCGCGCCATGATCGAACGGCTTCAGTTGCTTAACCCCGCGCGGGTACGCTACATTGAAACGGCCCGCAACGGCCATTTTGGCAATCCAGACTTTCCATGGGAGCAACTCGATCTAGCCGCCGAAATCGCATAGACGGTTGAGCAAAAGCAAGGGGCCGATCGGAAAATCGATCGGCCCCTCTATTTTGCCTCTCGCTTTACAGGACAAAGCGAACCGTCGTTAAAACCATGCCCAACCTTCTGTTCCACAAGGCTCTCCTACCAGCCGCGGGTGGCGAGAAGCTCTTTCTCTTCTAAGGTATGAATGTCAAGGCTGGGCATAGGCTCGCCAAGACCTTCAGAGATTTCGGCCAAAATTTTGGGATCGTTATAGTGGGTTACCGCATCCACAATGGCACGCGCTCTGGCCTTGGGGTTTTCTGATTTGAAGATACCAGACCCTACGAACACGGCCTCGGCGCCAAGCTGCATCATCAGCGCAGCGTCGGCCGGGGTGGCGATACCTCCCGCCGAGAAGTTAGGAACAGGCAGTTTCCCGGTTCGGTGCACCTCAACAACTAGCTCGTAAGGGGCACGCAACTCTTTCGCCACGGCCATCAGCTCATCTTCTCGTAGCGACTGAATACGCCGAATGTCGCGCATTACCGTGCGCATATGCCTCACCGCCTCGACCACGTTGCCTGTGCCCGCTTCGCCTTTGGTGCGGATCATGGCGGCGCCCTCGCCGATACGCCGTAAAGCCTCGCCTAAATCGCGGCAACCGCAAACAAAAGGAACCTTGAAAGCGTGCTTGTTAATGTGGTTCTCCTCATCTGCAGGGGTTAGCACCTCGCTCTCGTCTATGAAATCCACCCCAATGGCCTCAAGTATTTGGGCCTCTACAAAATGCCCGATTCGGCACTTGGCCATTACCGGGATGGTGACGGCCTCCATGATCTCCTTGATCATCTTAGGGTCGGACATGCGGGCGACACCGCCCTGCTTTCGTATGTCGGCAGGCACCCGCTCCAGGGCCATCACGGCCACCGCTCCCGCCTCTTCCGCAATGACGGCCTGCTCGGCGTTGACCACGTCCATGATCACGCCGCCTTTCAACATTTCGGCCAGGCCCACCTTGGTTCGCCACGTCGCCTTTTGGGCCTCGTATTCAGATACGCTCATCTCTCATCTCCTTTCCATAAAGAAATTGTACCTGCTTCTGCACCCCTTCCCGTTGAGAGAGAAGCCAGGGTGCGCAGCACCGTTTCTACGGCCAAAACATGTTGCTCAAAAGGAAAACCAGGGGCCTGCTGTTGGCTCGGAACACGAAAGGTGGATTCATCCGCAGGAATATGTAGAAACCCGGCCAAAGGGGGAGCGGGGAGCTGACGAAGCAAGTGGAGCACACGGAAGAACAGGTAGTTGCAGAGATAGTCGCCGGCATCGTCGGAAAGACATACAGGAATGCCGCGGCTTTCCAGGGCCTCTACAAGCTGTTGTACGGGCAGTGTTGCCTCTAAAGTTGCCGGCGCTTCTGGGGCGATAGGGCCGGGGGCTAGGCGCGTTTCATCCACATCGAGCTTGTCGGAGACTCTGTTATGAGCCTTACGCTCCACACGCCAGAAGGAGGAGTTGGCAGCGACGCCAAGCATGAGGACATAATCGAACGGATGACCTATCTCGGCGCGCTGGCGAACCAGCGCCTCAACGGTGCAGGGCGCCTGCATGTATGAAACAGGAAGCGTAATGGCCGTAAGGCCGATTCCCTCCACCGGATGTCTTCCGAAATAGCGCACGAGGCGCTGCGAAGGGTTGTGTATCACGGCGCCAAACGGTCCAAAACCGGTAAGCAGTATCTGCACGCCCATTTCTTCCTCCGAAAGGGAGGTGTCCTTTGCTCACCCGTCACTCTCCCTACTTTAAGTTATTACGATTCGGAGTGGACGTTCTGCTTACCTTTGACAGGGCGCTTTCGCGGCTTAGCCGGAGGCGGCAGAACGATCGGAGGGGGGGCTAACGACTTTATCTCCGGTCTCAACGGTGGCGGCAGTAGCTCCGGTAGCGGCCGGCCGGGGGGAAGCGGCTCCAGATTGTCTAGTCAAGGGAATTCGCCACCGTATTTCGATAGGAACTCTTTAACACGTGCTTCAAACTCGGCGGCACGTTTGTAGAGGGCATCTCTTTCTGCGGTAACCTGTTCAAGTCGGTTTAACAGATCTAAGATGACCTCTACACCGGCCAAATTCACCCCCATATCCTGAGTAAGACGGCGAATTTGCAGCAGTCGTTCCACATCGGCCTGGGAGTAGAGCCGATTTTTGTTTCGCCGCACCGGCTTTATCAACCCCAGTCGCTCGTACAGCCGAATGGTTTGAGCGTGCATATTGGTTAATTCGGCTACGACTCCGATCATATAAACCGGTTCATTTTTATCGTGCGCTGCCATCGTCTCTCCCCCCTCTCTCACTTACTGCGCACGGCATCGCCGCGCAGACGTGCCAGTTCTAACAGTAAGCTTTTCTCTCGCTCGCTCATATTGCGCGGCACGGTAATACGCACACGGGCGTAAGCATCCCCGGCTTTCCTGCCGTTCAAAGGAGGCATTCCTTTGCCGGCCAGTCGCAACTTCTGACCCGATTGGACTCCCGGCGGAATAACGATCTGCCGGCGCTGCCCATCCAGCGTCTCTACGGTGGCTTCACCACCTAGGGCGGCCACGGTGAAGGGCACATCTAGATCGAAGTAGAGGTCTTGCCCTTCCCGCTCAAAGCGCGGGTGAGGTAACTGACGCAGCGTGATGTAGAGGTCGGCACGCCGTCCTTTCGCATCTGCCGGCCCCATCCCCTGTAGGCGCAACCGTAAGCCATCCCAAGCGCCGGGTGGAATATTCACCTCCACGGTGCGCGGAGAGGCAATATGCCCCGTCCCTCGACAGCGCGGGCACACGGAGGCGCTGAGGTCAAAACGTCCTTGAGCGGTTCTCTTATGCCCCGAACCTCCACATTCCGGGCAGACATCTTCCACAACGAAATGGGCCTGCTTGGTCGCACCTCGATAGGCCTCTTCCAGCGTCATATCGAGTGCAAACTCGATATCCTCGGCAGTGGCCGTAGGAGGGCGAAATCCAAAACCGAAGCCCGCATCGCCCCCGCGGAACATGCGGAAGATGTCGTCGAGATTAATTCCTTCGGAAAACCGAAAGCTTTCGGCCTGAAAGTCGCCGAAAGGTGAGGAATAGCCGCTTGAAGCGCCGGGTCCTCCACCAAAGGGAGCCTGTTGCCATGCATCTCCAAGCTGATCGTAGCGAGCACGTTTCTCCGGGTCGGAGAGCACGTCGTAGGCTTCTTGGATGCGCTTAAAACGCTCCTCTGCCTCCTTGTTGCCGGGGTTCAGATCGGGATGATATTTGCGCGCAAGGCGACGATAGGCCTTCTTGATCTCGTCTGCCGTTGCGTTGCGCGCCACACCCAAAATCTCATAGTAGCTCTTTTCGTTCACCGTTGGCATCACCCCACTTTCCTATAGTGCTCTGCTTTCTTCCTCCGAAGAAACGTGTGAAAAGCAAGGTACCCTTCGCCGCCCTATGGGCGGCGAAGGGGAACGAAGGATCATTTGAACTCCGTGTCAATCACGGTCTCTTCAGGCGATTCCTGCCCGCCGGCAGCACCATCTGCGCTATGACTGTTTTGCGTGCCCGCTGTGGCGTGTTGATAGACCGCTTCCGAAAGGCGATACATCGTCTGTTCGAGCGCTTGGGTTAGCTCTTGCAAGCGCTCAACCGAAGTATCGCCAGCGTTGACGGCCGATTTCAGATCGCTTATTTGCTTCTCAAGGGTCGCCTTCAGATCCAGCGGCACCTTGTCGCCAAGATCGCGTATCTGTTTTTCCGCCGCATAGATAGCCGATTCGGCACGGTTGCGCGCCTCTGCGCGTTCGCGCTGTTTGCGGTCTTCTTCGGCGTGTTGTGCCGCCTCACGCATCATGCGGTCAATCTCTTCGCGGGTCAGGTTGCTGCTGCCGGTGATGGTGATCTTCTGCTCACGTCCGGTGCCGAGGTCTCGAGCCGACACGCTAAGGATGCCGTTGGCGTCAATATCGAAGGTAACCTCGATCTGCGGCACACCGCGCGGCGCCGGTGGAATGCCGGTGAGCTGGAAGTCACCGAGGAACTTGTTGGCCGCGGCGATCTCGCGCTCGCCCTGATAGACCTTCACATGGACGCTCGTTTGTCCATCCTCCGCGGTGGTAAATATCTGGCTCTTGCGGGTCGGGATGGTGGTGTTGCGCTCGATAAGTTTGGTCATCACGCCGCCTAGCGTCTCGATACCCAGCGACAGCGGGGTTACATCGAGCAACAGGATGTTGGTGCCTTTGCTACCTCCTTCGCTGGCGAGCACGCTGGCCTGAATGGCGGCTCCTACGGCGACCACCTCGTCTGGGTTGACCGTTTTGTTAGGCTCCTTGCCACCACTGAGCTGGCGCACCAGCTCCTGAATCATCGGCATACGTGTGGACCCGCCCACCAACACGATCTCGTCAATATCGGAGGGTTTAAGCTTCGCATCGGCCAGTGCTCGTTCGAACGGCCCTTTACAACGCTCTACGAGATCGCGCGTAATATCCTCGAACTTAGCTCGCGTGAGCGTTATATCCAGGTGCACCGGCCCGTCCGGCGTACTGGAGATAAAGGGCAAGTTGATGTTGGTTTGCGTAACGGTAGAAAGCTCGATCTTGGCTTTCTCGGCGGCCTCACGCAAGCGCTGTAGAGCTTGTCTATCCTTACGCACGTCAATACCGGTCTCGCGTTTGAACTCCTCGGCCACATAGTCCACGATACGCTGATCCCAGTCATCACCACCCAGGTGTGTATCACCGCTTGTGGCCAGCACCTCCAGCACGGAGCCACCGTCCTCGGTGGTACCGATCTCTAACAGAGAGACATCGAAGGTGCCGCCGCCGAGATCAAACACAAGCACGCGCTCCTCTTTCTTTTTATCAAGCCCATAGGCCAGCGCTGCCGCCGTCGGCTCGTTGATGATGCGAAGCACCTTAAGCCCGGCGATTTCACCGGCGTTCTTGGTAGCGGTTCGCTGCGCATCGTTAAAGTAGGCCGGCACGGTTATAACGGCCTCGGTTACCGGTTCGCCCAAATAGGCCTCGGCGTCCGCTTTCAGTTTTTGTAGGATCATCGCCGAAATCTCTTCGGGCTTATAGGTCCTATCGCCGATGGGGATGACCTCGGAGGTTCCCATTTTGCGTTTGACAGAGATAACCGTGCGGTCGGGGTTAATAATGGCCTGGCGTTTAGCAGGCGCTCCCACAAGGCGCTCTCCGGTTTTGGTAAACGCCACGACCGATGGCGTCAAACGGCTTCCCTCCGAGTTCGGGATAACCGTAACCTCACCGCCCTCCACTACGGCGATGACCGAGTTGGTAGTACCCAAATCAATACCAACCGCTTTTCCCATATCCTTTAAATCCTCCAGGGTTTGTTTTTTCGTCGCTATTGTCTTGAAGACACTAGTATTATACCATTTTAGTGTGTCATTATCAAATTACGCAGAGTCGAGAAGGACGGTTCCCTTTCTGCTTGTCACCGTGATTTCTGCCCCTCCGAAAGCGTAGTATAATCATAGAAACAACAGAACGCGATTCGTAACACAGCATAAAAAAGGTAGGTGTTGGATATGAGTGTTCCTTCTGCATTGGAAGAGGCCGTCGAGTTTGCGGAAAACCCAGAGCCGCGATGCCCCTGTGTGCTTCTACTCGATACCTCCGGCTCGATGAACGGCCCTGCCATAGATGCCCTCAATGAGGGATTGAAAACGTTTAAAAACGACCTGATGCGCGACCCTCTCGCCTCCAAAAGAGTAGAGGTTGCAATAGTTGCATTTAATAACGATGTGACGGTCGTTCAAGATTTCGTCACTGCCGACCAGTTCGACCCGCCTACACTCACTGCAGGCGGTATGACCCACATGGGAACGGCCATCAACAAAGCCCTCGACATGATCGCCGCCAGAAAAGCCCAGTATCGCGCCAACGGAATCGCCTACTATCGCCCGTGGGTTTTTCTCATCACCGACGGGGCACCGCAAGGTGAACCGGATGAGGTGGTGGAGCGCGCTGCCCAAAGAATTCGAGAAGAAGAAGCTGCAAAACGAGTAGCCTTTTTTGCCGTTGGTGTGGAAAATGCGGATATGAACAAACTGGCTCAAATTGCCGTGCGAACGCCCGTCAAACTCGTGGGCCTTAACTTTGTAGAGATGTTTGTTTGGCTTTCGGCCTCTATGCAAAAGGTATCGCAGTCACAAGTAGATGAGCAGGTGGCGCTTCCACCACCAGGATGGGGTACGGTTTAACGGTGACACACAGCGGGGTTTGGAGGGTCGTTTCGGCCTCTGTGGCCGGAACAGGCCATGTTCGTGCCGGATACCCTTGTCAAGACGCCCATGATTGCCTTGTTTTACCGAAAGGCCTGCTCTTGATCGCCGTTGCCGATGGCGCCGGTTCAGCACAGTTAGGCCAACTCGGCGCGACTCTCGCCGTACAAAGCTCTCTCCAGTTCTGTGCAGATCAGGCCCCATACCTTCATGAAGCGTCACAGGTACAAAAAAACCTTATCGCTGGCCTCTGCGCAGCACGGGCACGCCTGGAACATGAGGCCGAAACACAGCAGATAGAGCTGCGTGAGCTAGCCTGTACGCTGCTGCTTGTAGCCGCAACCCCCCGCTTCGTGGCTGCCGCACAGGTTGGTGATGGAGCCAGCGTTGGGCTTTTCCCCAACGATACGTTACTTGCTCTTACACGTCCCCCACAAACCGAGTATGTGAACGAGACCCTGTTCCTAACCTCTTCCGCCGGCCTAGAAGCGGCTCAGTTTGCCTTCCATCAAGAGGCGCCGTTGGGCATCGCCGTCACCACCGACGGCCTGCAGCGCCTCGCACTCAAACTACCGGAGGGCGAACCCCACGCTCCCTTCTTTCTTCCGCTCTTTCGATTCGCCGCCAATATCGGCGCCGATGGTCAACAACAGCTTGAAACCTTTCTGAGATCGCCGCGCCTTGCAGAACGTACCGACGACGACCTAACCCTCGTGCTCGCCGTGCGTCACCGTGAACTGCATGGCCGAACCGCTTAACTGCAATGCGCCTCATCCGTAAGTCTAACGGTTCCAGTATTCTCGTAGATATGAATCATCCGCTGGGTTCCGGCGGAGAGGCGCGGGTTTTTGCGGTTACCGATGCAGAACGGCTTTGCGCCAAAATTTACCACCAGCCAACCCCCGATCAGGTGCGCAAGCTCACCGTTATGGTGGAAAATCCTCCCGATATCCCCATCTCCGGCGCCGACCATCACTCGATCGCCTGGCCGATAGACCTGCTCTATCATGCCTACGGCAGTCGCGGGTTTGCCGGCTTCCTTATGCCGCGCGTTAGCGGAATGCGCCCACTCTTTAACGTCTACAATCCGGCCATTCGCCGCAAGGAAACCCCGCTTTTTACTTACGAATATCTCTATACGGCCGCCATCAACGTCGCTTGGGCCGTCCGCGCCCTGCACCAACGAGGCTATGTGATTGGCGACATCAACGAATCGAATATCCTGGTTAAAGACACCGGCTTGGTTACGTTGGTGGATACCGACTCGTTTCAGGTGCATGACCCGGTGAGGAACACGACCTATCGCTGCCAGGTTGGCAAGCCGGACTATACCCCTCCTGAGCTTCAAAACTGCAATTTCCGCACCATCGATCGCACGCCGGAACACGATCTCTTTGGGCTGGCGGTTCTTATCTTCCAACTGCTTATGGAGGGTACCCATCCCTTTTCCGGCATCTATTTAGGGCACGGCGACCCTCCTCCCTACAGCGAGCGCATTCGAGCCGGCCACTATCCCTATGGGGCACGCCCTGTGCCCTATAAACCGATGCCACAAGCGCCCCCTATAGCGCTTTTGCCTTCAACCCTCAAGGCTCTCTTCGCCCGTTGTTTCGAGGATGGCTTTCACGACCCCTCGGCGCGCCCGGACGCAGCCACTTGGAGTGCCGCCCTAAAAGAGGCGGCCGCTTCGCTCACGGTTTGTGCCGAGAACCCCCTTCATCGCTATGGAGCCCATCTTACTCGCTGCCCCTGGTGCGAACGCAAAGCGCTGTTGGGAGGACGTGATCCCTTTCCTCCCGAGCCTCAAGAGCCAATCAAACGCCCATCACGGTCGCAGCCGGCACGCTATCCTGTTACCCTGCCCCCACGCAATCTTCCTGCACCACAGCCGGCGCAAACTTCACCGGTCGTTTCACCATCGCCGCAAGCGGTAGCCACCTCTGGATCGGCCGGTGTGCCCTCCGCGATGTCGTGGCCTCTAGCGCCCTCGGCCTACTACAACTCCTACAGCACCCCCCTGCCCCGCCTACCCTCCTTGCCGCCCTATCCGGCAGCCACATGGGCTGCCGGCGTCTTGGCACTCTTGGCCATTTTTCTGCCTGTGCTGCACTTTGTTACAGGCCTCTTTGCACTTATAGCCGCTATCATCGGATGGAAGGTCGCCCGAGCCGGCAGACCCATGGCCTTTCTCTCCGGTCTTACAGGGGCCTTAGCCGTAACCGTGGTGCTTGCCCATGCGGCGGAAAGGCGCTACATTCCCGCCTATGTGCGCACCATTAGCGAAAGCGGCCCCATCTACTCCGTCGCTTTCTCACCGGATAGCAGCACCGTAGCCACAGCGATGGGCCGGAACGAAGACCAACGCCTTATTCCTGGCGAGCTGAACCTCTACGACACCGTTGAGGGGACGCTCGATCGCTCCATCACAGGCATCGGCAGCGTTACAGCTGTGGCCTACTCGCCGGATGGCAAACTGTTAGCAAATGGCACCGATGCCGTTCTCCTTAACGGCAGTGTTCGGCTACGCGACGCCCACAGCTATCTTACCCGCGGCGAACTCAACGGATTTCAAGGTGATGTAAGCGCCTTGGCCTTCTCGCACGATAGTCAACGCCTGGCCGTAGGCACACGCGCACGTACGGTGGAAGTTTGGGATGTGCACCGGCTCTATCCGGTGGCGCAAATACCCGCACCAGGAGAGGTGTTCGGAGTGGCCTTTTCTAACGACAATCGGCTCGTGGCCATCGCAAGCGGGTCGGTTACAAGCGGACTTCCCGGCCATGTTTGCATATATGACCTTTCAACGGCGCGCTTCCTATGGAACCACCGCGCCCACGGCGCACAAGCGCTCTCTGTTGCCTTCTCGCCAGATGATAAAATGCTTTATAGTGCAGGAGTAGACAACGCCATCCGAGTTTGGGATGCCCATACCGGCAAGCTGCTGCGTATGATAAGCGCCGACGACGCAGGTGGGTTGAATGCGGTGGCACTCTCGCCGGATGGCACGAAAGCGGTAACCGGCAGCACCGACGGCGTTGTGCGTCTATGGGATATGCGCACAGGCCAGGTGCTCTATCGGTTCGCGCCACCGGCCGGCACATCTCAAGAGGAAGACGCCGTTATTAACGCGGTGTCCTACGCCCCGAACGGACGCTTCATCGCCGCCGGAACCCAAGGGGGCACGCTCTACATCTGGAGGGTTCCGGCTCGATTCGTTCGTTAGGCCGTTTGCTTAAAGGCACGCATGGCCTCTTCCATAATCGTCACGCCGGCGCTACAACCAATTCTATCGGCCCCTGCCTCTAGCATCTCTATTGCCGCATGCAAGGTGCGAATGCCGCCGGCAGCCTTGACTTTGCACCGATCCCCGGCCACTTGCCGCAGCAGACGCACGTCTTCTAACGTTGCGCCACCCGAAGCAAAACCGGTGGATGTTTTGAGAAAGTCGGCGCCGCTTTCCAACGCTATCTCCGCCGCGCGTCGCTTCTGAGCGCTGTTGAGTAAGGCGCACTCTAAAATAACCTTTAACACCCCTCCACCCGCGTGCACGCGCCTGGCTACCTGCTGAATATCGGCAGCAACTAGCTGCCAATCGGCATCGTGAACGGCACCGAGGTCTATCACCATATCGAATTCAGAGGCCCCCTGCTCTTGTGCGCGTTCCACTTCATAAACCTTTACTGCCGTTCCATTCGCTCCATGAGGAAACCCTATCACGGTGCCTATGGGGATGCCCGTATTCTCAAGCTCTTTCACCGCAAGGGCCACGCGCACCGGCTGCACACAAACCGAAGCGAACCGGTAAGCCCGCGCCTCTGCACAAAGCCGCCGAATATCGTCGGCGGAAGCTTCAGGGCGCAGAAGTGTATGGTCAATGCACTTTGCCAGCGCTTCTGGAGAACGGATAGCCATTTTTAGCTCCACGACAAGTTCACAGCCTGTATGTTATACCCGTTGGATGTCTTCTGAGGGCACGAATCGCTGAAACAACACCCGGTCACAACCCGTCTCTATTGACAGAGTTAGCCCTAGAAACCATAATAGTTTTTGAGGCCCAGAAGGCCTACGATGACAACGCTCGCTCGAACCGAGGAGACCAACATGTACACACAAGAGCTGCCCATACGGCGTATTGACCACATAAGGTTTTTTGTGGGAAACGCCCGCCAATCGGCCTATTTTTATCGCAATGCCTTTGGCTTCGAGGTTGTTGCCTATGCCGGTCTAGAGACCGGTGTTCGCCATGAGGCCGCCTATCTTCTGCGCCAAGGCGATATCCATTTTGTGCTGGCTTCCCCACTGCGCGCCGACCATCCGGATAATCACCGTCTGCTGATTCACGGCGATAGCGTACAAGATATCGCCTTTGAAGTGGATGATGTGGAGGCGGCCTATCAAGCCGCCCTGGCCAAGGGCGCCACGAGCGCCAAAGAACCTACCTACCATGAGGATGAGGAGGGCGTTTACGTTCATGCAGCCATTCATACCTATGGCGATACCATCCACAGCTTCGTCAATCGCGATCGCTATCGAGGTCTCTTTGCCCCGGGCTTTAAGCCGCTCGATCCGGAGCGCTATAGCCCTCGCACCTTCCATCCGGTGGGTTTTAAGAGCATAGACCATATCGTCGGAAACGTAGAGCTAGGCCAAATGGACCGCTGGGTTCACTTCTATGAGGAGGTGCTCGGCTTTAAACAGCTGATCAGCTTCGACGATAAGGACATCAGCACCGAGTACACAGCCCTTATGTCAAAGGTGGTGCAGGGCGGTCAAGGACGCATTAAATTTCCTCTCAATGAACCGGCTCCAGGTCGCAAACGTTCACAAGTTGAGGAGTTTCTGGAGTTCTACGGGGGTCCCGGAGTGCAGCATATCGCGCTCTCCACCGACGACATCATCTCCACCGTTCGGGCTTTACGTCATAACGATGTCTCCTTTCTGCATGTTCCCGACACCTATTACGAGATGTTGCCGGCCCGCGTAGGTCAGATTGAAGAAGACCTTCATGAGTTGGCCCTGTTGGGAATCCTCGTAGACCGTGATGATGAGGGCTATCTTCTGCAAATTTTCACAAAACCGGTGGAAGACCGTCCCACGCTATTCTTCGAAGTTATCCAACGACATGGGTCGCAGTCGTTCGGCAAAGGAAACTTCAAGGCGCTCTTTGAGGCCATCGAGCGAGAGCAGGCGTTACGAGGAACCCTATGAAATTACTTCGTCTCAAGAGCGAGCCACGCTTCTACTACATTCTGATCGGAGAGGAGATATTCGACTTTGCGGTAACTGTGCCCGGCGACCTTCGTCTTACCATGCCGCTCGACGCCAACGAGTTCCTGCCTATTATCTGCCAAATGCGAAAGCGGGGCAACCTTTTAGAGCGCCATCAGAAACGGCTCGAGAAGATCGGGCCGGAGGAACTTCGACCTTTTCGCAGACCCTTCCCTCTTGAAGACCTCGATCTACCCGTGCGTCCCACCTCCTTTCGAGACTTTTATGCCTTTGAGGAGCATGTGCGTAACGCACGGCGTCATCGAGGGCTAGACATGATTCCGGAGTGGTATGAGGCTCCGGCCTTCTACTTTTCCAATACGGCCTGCATGCTACCACACAGGGCCGCAGTTCCCAAACCTGCAGAAACGGCGGAGCTTGACTTCGAACTAGAGGTGGCAGCGGTAATCGGGATGGCAGGCAGCAACATTCCCGTAGAGGAGGCAGACAGCTACATTGCCGGTTTCACTATTTTAAACGATTGGAGCGCGCGCGACATTCAACGGCGCGAGATGAAGGTGGGGCTTGGCCCGGCCAAAGGCAAGGATTTCGCGACCTCCATAGGGCCTTACCTCATGACGCCCGATGAGTTGGAACCACGAGCGTTGCCAGAGAACGGGCGGGGACGACGCTATGACCTCACGATGAAAGCATTTGTGAACGGGCAGCAGATATCCCACGGTAACCTTAAAGAGATGCACTGGACGTTCGCTGAACTCATCGCCCACGCCTCGCGAAACACCACCCTCCTACCGGGCGACCTTATCGGCTCCGGCACCGTGGGCACAGGCTGTCTGGTGGAGTTCCCGCCGGGAACCTACCCTTGGCTTCGCCCTGGCGATGTCGTGCGTTTAGAAGTCGATCTGCTTGGCACCTTAGAGAATCGCATTGTTTAAGCAAAACCCCACGGATCCAAACCCACAAAGGAACTGGCTGTCGGAGTCCTATCGTCGCGGTAAGCGCATTGGCCGCACCATTTGGCGCTACCTTTACACCATTTATCAAGCCTATAGTCGGCACGAAGGAAGCATGATGGCCTGCGCCTGCGCCTACTGCATTCTCCTTTCCCTAGTGCCATTTCTCGCATTCGGTATTGCGGTTATAGGCTTTTTTATAGGCAGTTCCGAGCGCGCCCTGCACAGCTTCATATCGTCCGTTGAGGGCTTTCTCCCCCTTAACCCCGGCTTTTTGCAGTCTACCCTCGACCATATCCTGGCCAATCGGGGTACTCTTGGGCTTATCGGGCTTGTGGGCTTGCTTTATGGGGCGCATCAAGCGTTCCTCGTGCTCGAAAATGCGCTTAACCTCATATGGGAGGTAAGAGAACCGCGCAAGTGGTATCAGAGGCGTTTTATTGCACTAGAGGCTACCGTACTTACCATTCTTTTTATGGGGGCCGATATGAGCGCCGCGGTGGTCATGGCGTTCTTCTCTCATCTCTTTCCCTACATCACCTCTTTCCTCAGTTCTCTGATGCGGGTAGGGCTAACGCTTCTACCGCTTGTCCTCACAACGCTTCTATTCTACGAGCTTTATCGGCTTCTACCCGCCTATCGCCCTCCCAAACGCCCCGCCTTCATCGGCGCCCTGGTGGCCGCCATTTTCTGGGAGCTTATCCGAATCGCATTCAGCTTCTTCCTGCTTCGTTTCCACTCCTACGATCAGTTGTACGGCTCGCTCAGCAAACTTGTGGCACTGGTGATCTGGACTTACTATTCCATGGTCATCTTTCTGCTTGGAGCGGAGATCGCGGCCGATTTAGCGCGCAAAGCGGAGGAGAAGGATTTGGAAACGACTCGTGCAAAAATTACGTCTATTCAAGAGTAATCCGGTTAAAATTTAGAAGGGAGATTCGGCGATGCGCATCGTTTTCCTCGTCATCGCGATGATCATCGGCTTCATCTTATGGAAGCTTTTGTTAGGCGTGATCGCCTGGGTGGGCCACCTCTTTTTCATCGTTTTAGAGATCGCGCTCCTTGTGTGGCTTATCTCCGAAGTCTATAAGCTGCTAACGAGCAAGAACAAAGAGCTGCTTTAGACCCCTATTTAAGCCGGCACAAGAAAGATGGGGGCCTTCGGTAGCTGTGCCGTCGGGTCTTTCGCCAATTCGGGAATAACAGACAGCCGATCGAGCTGGGCGCAGTAGGCTACATCCTCACCGAAACCTATTTCAGCAAGATGTTGCGCATGGCGCCCCTCAAGCCAGCTACGAAGGAGCTGAGGGTCTTGCTGCCATAGACGTTTACAGGCCACGGCCGCGTCGTCTAAACGAGGTAGCTCCCAGGGTGTGGCTTGGGCGATAAGCGCCTCTACAAAGAGGCCGGCAGAGGTGGCATCCTCCAGCGTGAAATTGCCATCCGTTCCGCTGCACACGATAACGATATCTCCCTCAGCCTGTTGGGCTGCCGCCCAAGCCGCTTGTGCTACGGCCGTTCGATTAAGTGGTGCCCCTGCAAAAACGCGCCGAGCTTGCCTCACCTGTGCCAAAGCGCGTGTGCCGTTGGTGGTGGAAAGCACCACGGGCTGCCCCTGAAAATCTTGCGTGAGAAACTCCACCGGTGAGTTGCCGAAGTCGAACCCCTCCGGCTTTCGTCCTTCCGTCTCTCCACACAGCAGCAGATGGTTCTCGCGTGCAAAGCGGATGGCGGCTTCATGGCCCTCTGCCACATAAACGCGGGGGCAGTTGCGGGCAAAGAGCACGGCGATGGCAGAAGTAGCCCGTAAGGCATCTATAACGATGCAGACAGCGTTGCGAATATTTCCAACCAAAGCCGGCAAGAGCGCGACGCGAATCTCCATTGTGCGCATTAGAGACGCTTAAGCTCTCGCAGATAGACCTCAGCATTGCTTGGGTCGTAGCACCAGATGTGAATCTGCTCCATAAGCCCCCGGCAGGCGCGAATGGCTTCCACCATAGCAAGGGCGGTGGATTCGGCAACCGCCCTTTGTAGAGATGGGGTCACCTGATTTGGTTGGGGCATAAGGTTGTTTGTAAAATCCGGCAAGATAACGCCCGTGCAATCCCGTTGACGTGCCAGCTCCATCGCCCTCCGCACCGCATGAACGATCCGTTCAGGCGAGCTTTGTTTCTGATGATCGAAAATAACGGCGAGTGCCGTATAGGCATAACGATAGCGAGCGCCGCTTACAATGAGCGCCTCGCCGGGCGACAAGGGGGCAAACCGATCGGCCTCCCGTTGAGGCCGATCGGCTCCGTAGTCGCGTGCAAGCTTGGCGGCTCCATAAACCATCTTCAGATCAGGCGAAACGGGCACGATGATGGCCTGTTTTCTCCGAAAGAACGGTACCCCCAACATGAGCGCCGGCAACTTGTAGGAGGCCGCCCATAGCTGCACATTTAGTCCATCGCGTTGCACTCTATATAGAGGGTGAATGAAGGGCTGAGCCAGCTTCAGGTGGCGCAGGCAGCGCCGCCACGATGGACGATTTTCTTGAGATGTGGGAAGATGAACAACAACCATCTGTCTATTTCCTTTTTCTCGTCTTTGAACTTGTTAGGGCGGCAGTCGGTCTACCGGTTTTAGGTCGGGGTTATCACAAGCCTGCCGTCCTTTTTTTGCCATAGGATACCACTTTCCGTGAATGCGTACCCGCACGACGTCGGCGGTATAGTCGTTGGTGGTGCCGCACTCGGCGCAATTCGAGAAAAGCGCCGAGCCTACGCCATAGGCATCTACGGGAACATGCATCTCCTCGAAAGCCCGTATGCGCTGAGGGTTGAACCCTCCACTCACGATGATCTTCACCCGATGACACCATTCACGCGCTCTATCTACCCAACGGGCCGGAAGGTCCCACGCCTCAAAAGCGGTATCAATGGCAGCACGCAAGGCAAAACAGAGGCGAGGATTTACTCCATTATCCAGACGAGGGTCACCCAAAGGGGCGACGCTTACATCGCGCATATTCCCGCTGGTATCCGGCCGTACACCGTAGAGTACATAACGCTGGGCCTCTTCGATCTTCCCAGCCTCTATAAGCTGCATGTATCGGCTAAACATGCGCTCCATCACGGCGAGCGTATCGCCCAAGCAGTTGTTGTGAAAATCCACCAGGGCAATACGCGGTATAGAGGGCGGCAGAACCGCAGCAAAGGCGAGCATAGTCTCCGCCGTATCTCCCAAAAAACAGGCGATGGCCGCATGGGCTACCGTGCCGCCTCCGGCCCCGCCCCACCAATCGCCCTGCTCATCGGTAGAAACCAAAGAGGGATTCGTGCGCCCATGTTGGGCATTATAGACCTGCACGGCGATATGGTAGGCATATCCATCGCCCGCCTGAACCTCGTGGGCATCGAAACGTGCCGGGAAAAAGAGCACATCCTTGCCTTTGGCCGCCTCAAGAACCTGGTAGACGTTGGTGGCAATGCGCGATCCGCGCGTGAGAGCGCCCAATGTGGGCGTTTCCAAAATGGCAAAATCGCGATAGCGCCCTCGCACCTTCAACACCGGCTGTACCTCCATGGGATCCCCGGAGTAGGTGGCGATATTGCCATCGTGAACGGCTAGCACCTCCAAATTCTCAAACGTATCTATCCATTCCCCCCGTTCGTTGAAGTAGCCGGTGCAGGTCTGCAACATGGCAAGGGCTTTATCTACGCCCACCACAATGCACATAGGTTGCCGGCGCGGGAACCATTGCATCTCGACCTCGATGTTGCCGATGTCCACATTCGAGATATCAACACCGATATCGGAGAGATCGGGACAACTGCCACCAAAGCGATAGCCCTGACGGGCCAACTCAGCCAAGAGGGCCACAATGTTATAGAAGTACTTATCCGAGTACCAGCCGCGGCGCATCCGCTCCACGTCGAGCTTAAATGTGCTCACAGGCAAGCGTTTGCCGTCGAATACGCTCATCGTTCGCCGTTTGTTTCACCCATCACCCCAACGGCAAGCCGGGGCGAATAGGGCTGCCTCTCTCCTTTTCCCTCAAGTCATATCAGTACAACGGTATTATAACACAGAGCCTAGAAGGTTCCATACAGCCTGTCGCCGAAATCGCCAAGGCCGGGCAAAATAAAGCTTTTTGCGTTTAGGTCTCTATCGCGTGCAGCCGCTACGATCTGCAGTGCAGGAAAAGCCTCCTCTAACCGGGCGATGCCCTGGGGGGCCGCGACCACACAGAGCAAAATCACTCTTTCGGCTCCGGCCTCATACAGGCTTTTAGCCGCCCGATAGGCCGACCCTCCTGTGGCGAGCATGGGGTCTAGTAAAAACGCCGTTTTGCCGGCCATGTTCGGCAGTTTACAGTAGTAGGAATGGGCTTCTGCGGTAACCTCATCGCGCTCTAAGCCCACATAGCCGACGGCCGCGCCGGGGAGCATCTCTAGCGTGGGTTCCAGCATTCCAAGCCCGGCCCGCAACACCGGCACGGCCACGATCTCCACACCCAGCTCGCGGCCTTCCATCTCCTCCAACGGCGTGCGAATGACACGAGGACGTGTTGGCAGGTTTTTCGTGGCCTCTGCAATGAGAATGTGCGTTAAAGCCCGCGTGAGCGGACGAAACTGTTCCGGCGGTGTGTTTTCATCGCGCAGGCGCGTCACAATGTGATCGGCAAGGGCATGGTTCAAGACGGTTAGCGGCATTTCCCTTCTCAGCCTTCTTCCTGTTTTGGTAGTGATACCCAAAATAGGCCATCTTTTGCCATGGTCTATTTTAGGAAGCCTGTTTTTCTCTTTGAAAATCTCCCTTCCTTTCGCCAATCCGCTGTTTCCCGACCTCTATCTGCTGGGCAATGGCCGCCATGACGGTTTCGAGAATCTGTTCGCGCGAGGCATCGGGCGAAAAATGGATGGGCGGGCCGAAACAGATGGCAAGGCGTGCCCGT
>Ga0209061_1001644_pt1 | contig 34810 bp, 28 predicted proteins | sample Coa_R1_10_FD_187157 | JGI IMG/M metagenome (GOLD analysis project Ga0209061, IMG submission 187157) | Surface soil microbial communities from Centralia Pennsylvania, which are recovering from an underground coalmine fire - Coalmine... | ecosystem: Environmental > Terrestrial > Soil >... | reverse complement strand
CCCGGCCAGCCACCCTCCACCCGCCGAGGACCACCGGGATCACCGCCGCCGCCAGCACGAATCTTCGCCCGTCACCCGCGACGCGAGCCGATAGCGACCCACGCTCCTAGGCTTCTGCGGCCGGGGAGTGCTACCCACCCGCTTGGGTTCCCGCGCCGACTGAGCGCAAGGGCGAGCGCCCGCGGGGCGTTTATCTGCAGAATGACCCTGGGCCGCCACCTCCGCGAGCTGTGGGAGCTTCGCAAGGGACTGATCGCCAGCCTGTGCATCGCGCTGCTGGCCGCCGGCTGGGCAGTCGGGAAGGTCGAGCTGTTTCCGCCCGGGCTGTCCCTGCGCTCAATCCAGATCGCCGCCGCCGACACCTCGGTGCTCGTCGACGCGCCCCAGTCGGCGGTCGACAACATCGAGGTCAACGCCGTCAACATCCAGGCGATGACCAACCGGGCGCTGTTGGTCGGCAACGTGATGGGGAGCCTGCCCGTGCGCTCCTACATCATGCGTCGAGCGAGGCTGCCCGCGGGAGCGCTGCTTCAGGTTGCCGTCCCGCTGACGGCGGACTTTCCGCGTGAGCTGAGCACGACCGGCTCCAAATCGGTCACCGACCTGCTCAAGTCACCCGAGGAGTACCGGCTTGACATTCAGGCCAATCCGACCGTGCCTGTGCTCGACATCTCAAGCGAGGCCCCCACCCCACAGGAGGCAGCGCGCATCGCCAACGCCGCCGTGGCGGGGATGCAGGACTATCTGCGCGACCTCGCCCACCGGGAGCACATCCCAGCCGACCAACAGGTCACGTTGCACCAGCTCGGATCCGCTCATGGCGGAGTGGTCAACCCAGGCGCCGGGATGGAGATGGCGCTTCTCGCGTTCACGGTCGTGTTCGTCCTGTCTGCCACCGCCACCCTCTGGCTGGAGCGCGCCCGCCAGGGCTGGAGGCAGCAGGCGGCACGACGGACTGTGGGCGCCGGCGCCTGATGGAGCTGATCGCGGCAGCGCGGATTCTCCGTCGCCAGTGGATTCTGGTGGCGGTCGGGCTGGCCGCGGCCATCCTCCTGGCCGTGACGATGCTGCGGGCTGCGCACAGCCGTGAGCTGGCCGAGGCCTCCCAGGGCGTGCTGCTCAGCACCCCGGATGCCACGGTGCTGAACCTGACCTCCGACATCGCCGACACGATGCCCGACCGGGCGACGCTGCTGGCCGACCTGATGATGGGCGACAGCGCCCGCGCCCAGGTGGCGCGGGCAGCCGACGTGGCACCGGCTGAGCTTGCCATTCGAGGACCGGCCATGGGGATCACCCAGGTCGCCACCGCACTGCCGGTGGCCGCCGAGGCGCTCAGCGCCCCGGTCGCGGCCTATGCGGTTGACGTCGCCACGCAGGATCCGACGGCCGGCTCGGGAGTACCGCTGATCAGCGTCACCGTCACGGGCGCCAACCCCGTGCTGGCGGCCCGAATCGCCTCGGCCACAGCGACCGTGATGAAGCGGCTCACCCAGGGCAAAGCTCGCTCGCCCGGGGTGATCGCACACCTGCTCGGATCACCCAGCGTGCAAACGGTGAGCGCTCCGACAGCCAAGAGGCGGACGATCCTGCCGGTGGCGGCGTCGATCCTGCTCTTCTGCCTCTGGTGCAGCGCGATCGTCGTGGCCAGCGGGATCCGGCGAGGGATGCGGCGGCGACGGTGGACCCGCTCGGTGCGGGCTGGCTCCCAGCGCTCCGGGCGTGCTGGCTCCGAGCCGACCCCGGTCACCGATGCCGCCCGTGCTCGCGCCTCCCAGCCGGCCTGAACGCCCTGAGGTCTCGAGGCGGCGGATTGGCAGGCCTAAGCGCCGCCTGTCCCCAGCCGCGCCTCGGCCACGATCGCGCGCAGCGCCGCCGCGTGGCCGCGTCGGCGTGAAGCGAAGCCCGCCGTGGCCAGCAGGTGCGCCAGAGCGCCGACGGCCAGCCCCAGCTGTTGCAGCGTCGCGCCCGCCCAGCTGGCGTGTTTGCGAGCGAACTGAATCCGGCTGCGGGCCAGCGTCCCATACAGGCTAGGACGGGGCGCCGAGGCCCCGCCCTGATGCCGGACCACCGCCGCCGGCTCGTATCCCACGCGGTAGCCGGCCTCACGCACCCGCACGCACAGGTCCATGTCCTCGGCGTAGAGGAAAAAACGCTCATCGAACCCGCCCAGCGCCTCGAACACGCGCCGGCGCACCAGCATGCACGCTCCGGAGACCCATTCCGGCTCGGCGGGCATCTCGTAGGCCTCAGGGTCGCGAATCACCTCGTTCGCCCATGCGGCACGTGGGAAGACGCGATGCAGAAAGAGCGCGCTCGCCCACACCGAGCCGACTCGCTGGTAGCGACGCATGCTGGGAAGCAGCGCCCCTCCCCATCCGACGATGCGTGGCCCGACCAGTCCCAGCCTCGGCTCGGCCTCGAGTGCGTCGACGAGCCGGGCGAGCGCCGCCGGCTCGATCTGGGCGTCGGGGTTGACGAACAGCAGCAGCGGGGCGCACCCGGCCGCCGCCCCGAGATTGCATCCCGAGCCGAAGCCTCCGTTGCGCTCCGCTCGAATCCGGCGCACGGGAAGCTCGGCGAGCACGCTCAGCGACCCATCGGTGGAGCAGTTATCGACCACGGTCACCGACACGCCCGCCAGCCCCAGCAGGGGCTCGATGCAGGCCCGTAGCGTACGGCGGCTGTTGTAGGACACGATCACCACGTCCACCGGCGGTCTCATCGGCTCTCCGCCCCCCCGGCTCTCGCGATCGCCAGACCGAGCGCTCGGCGACGTAGCTCGCGCCGCGTGAATTGGCGGTAGGCCGGGTCACGCACGCGCTCCACGCGCAGCAGTGCGGCGCGCAGAAACCCAAAGAGGAATGCCAGCCCGGAAAGACCACGGGGACTGCGCTGCGCCACCTTCGCCGCTCGCAGCGCCACCCACCAGAGCGGAAAGTGAGCGATGTAGGCGCACTGCCCATGACGAGCATGGCCCCGCAGCACGCCGTCGGCGCTGCCCAGACGCCGGTGGTGAACCGCTACCAGGTCGGGAAAGCTCCACACCCGAAATCCCCGCATGCGCGCGTAAGTCTCGTCAATCGTGTCCCAGCCAAGGCACTCCTGCACGCCGCCGATCGCCTCAAAGCAGGCGCGGCTGTAGCACTTCAGCGCGCCGTGCACGTGCACGCGTGGAATCCGGATGCGACGGCGCCCGCCGTCCCCGGCCAGCTCGTCGAGCACGCCGCCAGCCAGACCTAGCGCGGGATCGGCGCGGAAGCGCTCGGATAGCACGCGCAGGTAGTGGGGCGGCAGCTCGATGTCCCCGTCGAGCTTCATCACGTGCGAGTAGGCGCGCAGGTCACCGGCCGCCGCCAGACCGGCGTTGAAGGCGCGGGGCGCGGCGGCTCGGGCCAGACGGTCGGACACGGGCCCCGCGGGCAGGCTGTCGGTGCTCGTCACGGACATGAACGGCAGCTCGGGCTCAAGCCGCCTGAGGATCCCCAGCGTCTCGTCATCGGAGCCGTCATCGATCACGATCCACCGTGCGGGCGCCAGCTCCTGGGCGGCGACCGCGCGAACAACACGCTCGATGTGAGCGGCCTCGTTGCGCACGGGCGAGACGATCAGCATTCGGATCTGATCGCCGCCAGCGGCGGTTGGAGAGGCAGCCCTCACCCCGCCCTCACGCCGCGGCCGCCAGCGTCTCGACCGGAGAATCCACGAACTCTCGCTGCCAGAGCTCGAGCATCGCCAGCGCGTAGATCCGCTTGGCGTCCCCGTCGGCCCCGGCGTCGTGGCGGGCGAGAAGCTCCGTTATCGCGTCGTCCCGGAAGTACCCGCGGGCCCGACTCGCCGGATCGAGCAGGATGTCCCGCGCCCATCCGCGCAGCTCGCCCCGCAGCCAGCTCGCCAGCGGCACCGAGAATCCCTGCTTGCCCCGATCGAGAATCTCGCCCGGAAGCCAGGGACGAAGCGCCCGGCGCAGGATCCACTTCTTCTGCCCGTGTCGGACCTTCAGCTCAGCCGGAATCGAGGCGGCGAACTGCATCAGCCGGTGGTCGAGAAATGGCGAGCGCGCCTCAAGGCCGTGGGCCATCGTCGCGATGTCGATCTTGGCGATCAGGTCATCGACCAGGTACGTGCTTGCGTCGAGCTCGAGCATCCGGTCCAGGGGAGAGCGTCCAGAGGCAGCCGACCAGCGTCCCCACAGCTCCGCCTCGGGGGGCGGACCGACCAGGGAGGCGGCAAACTCGAGCGTGTAGAGGCGGCCGCGCTGCTCGGCGTCAAACCAGGAGATGTAGCGCGCGTACCGGGTGCCGTGGTCCAGCGCCAGGGTGCCCAGCACGCGCCGGAGCCGGTTGGCCGGGCTCGACTCACGGCCAAGAGACCCCAGCCGGCGCCCCAGGGCGGTGCCCAGGCCCCGCGCCGGGTCCGGCAGCACGTCCAGGCGCGCTGCGAGCATGTTGGCGACATAGCGCTGGTAGCCGGCGAAGGACTCATCCCCTCCGTCGCCGTTGAGCGCCACGGTGACCTGCCTGCGCGTCAGCTCGGCGAGATAGAAGGAGGGGATCGCCGAGGAGTCGGCAAACGGCTCCCCGTGATGGCGGACGATGCGCGGGATGACACGGGCGGCATCGGCGCGGACTCGGAACTCCTCGTGGATCGTGCCGAACCTCTCAGCCACCTGGCGGGCGTGCGGCAGCTCATCGAACGCCCCATCGTCGAAGCCGATCGAGAAGGTCCGCACCGGCTTCGACGAGAGCTGGGCCATCGCCGCCACCACGGCCGAGGAGTCGATCCCGCCCGAGAGGAACGCGCCCACGGGGACATCGGCAACCAGTCGCCGACGCGTGGCCTCAAGCAACTCGTGGCGGATGCGCGCGCACAGCTCCTCCGGCGGCCCCTCTAGCTTGGCTGTGTAGTCGAGCGACCAGTAGCGCTCCATCCGACTCCCGCCGGGCGCAATCAGCAGGGTGTGCGCGGCGGGCAGCTTCCTCACGCCGTCAAGCGCGGTGCGCGGCGCGGGTACATAGCCGAAGGTGAGGTATCGATCGACGGAGTCTGCGTCAACGCGGCGGGGGATCGTCTCGTCCTGGAGCAGCGCTCGCATCTCGGAGGCCCACGTGAGCACCCCGTCGCGCAGCGTGTACAGGAGGGGCTTCTTGCCCACCCGGTCGCGCGCCAGCAACAGCTGCTGACGGCGCGCATCCCACAGGGCAAAGGCGAACATGCCGTGCAGGTGCCTCACGCAGTCCGGGCCATGCTCCTCGTAGAGGTGGACGATCACCTCGGTATCGCCCGCACTGGAGAAGCGGTGACCGCGCGCATGCAGCTGCGCCCGCAGCTCGAGGTAGTTGTAGATCTCGCCGTTCAGCACCACCGCGATCGAGCCGTCTTCGCTGAAGATCGGTTGATCGCCGGTGTCCAGGTCGATCACCCGCAGGCGCTGGATGCCAAGCCCCACGCGACCCGCCAGGTGAAGGCCCCGCGCATCCGGCCCGCGGTGCTCGAGCGCGGCGGCCATGCGCGCAAGCAGCAGCGAGTCAACCTGCTGGCCGGGGGGACGCAGCTGCCCGAAGATCCCGCACATTACCGGGAAGAACGCCTGGAGGAGACTGATTCTCGCACCGGCGGAGTCGCTCGGCCCCAATTCAGGAGTCGCTCGCCCCCCCAAAGCCAGGCTTCGCTCGCCCACCCGGAGCTAGGGACTTTTTTCCACCCTCGTGGCCGCACGTAGAGCAGGGAGTGCACCGTTGCTCTCACGTGGAGACCGGCGGCCTCATGGCAGGGATTGCCCGGCGGGTCCGGCGCCCTGCGGGGCGAGGGATCGCCCTCGCCGTCCGCACTCGCCCGGTCGGGATCGCGGCGTTCGCCGTGCTGGCGTGCCTCGCCCTGCCGGCCGCCGCCTCCGCCCAGAACGACTACTTCCCCTGCGCTCCCGGCCCCAGCCAGATCGCCTGCGAGAACAGCCTCCCCGGTGACCCACCCAGCGACTGGCAGACCAGCGGCAACGGCGACCCCTCGATCCAGGGCTTTGCCACCCAGATGAGCGTCAACGTCGGCCAGACCGTCTACTTCAAGATCAACACGCCGAGCACGGCCTACCACATCGACATTCTTCGCATCGGCTATTACGGCGGCGATGGCGCGCGCAAGATCGTCTCGGACATGCAGCCCACGGCAGCGCTTCCCCAGGCGCAGCCCGCCTGCCTCACCGATGCCTCCACCGGACTGATCGACTGCGGCAACTGGGCGGTGTCGGCCTCGTGGACCGTTCCCAGCAACGCCGTCTCGGGCCTGTACATCGCGCACCTGGTCCGCGACGACGTACCCGGAGGAATCGACAGCGTGATCCCGTTCGTGGTTCGCAACGATGCCAGCCACTCGGCGATCGTCTACCAGACCTCCGACGAGACCTGGGAGGCGTACAACACCTATGGCGGCAACAGCCTTTACTCATGCTCGCTGATCTGCCCCCCGGGAAACCCCCAGGGCTACCAGGGAGCCTTCGCCGTTTCATACAACCGCCCACTGGACCCGCCCGTCGGGCAGGCGACGCCGTGGTACGCCGAGTTCCCGATGATCTACTTCCTGGAGGAGAACGGCTACGACGTCAGCTACATCAGCGGGGCGGACACCGACCGCAGCGGCGCCCTGTTGCTCAACCACCGGGTGTTCATGACCGCCGGCCACGACGAGTACTGGTCCGGGCAGCAGCGGGCGAACGTCCAGGCCGCCCTCGCCGCCGGCGTCAACCTCGCCTTCTTCACCGGCAACGAGATGTTCTGGAAGACGCGCTGGGCCAGCAGCATAGACGGCACGAACACGCCCTACAGAACCCTGGTCACCTACAAGGAGACGCACTTCAACGCGCCTGTGGATCCCCTTGATCCACCCACCTGGACGGGCGCGTGGGCCGACCCGCGGTTCAGTCCGCCGGCCGATGGCGGCCAGCCGGCGAACGCGCTGACCGGCCAGGAGTGGCTCGTGAACTCCGGCACCGCAGCCCTCCAGGTCCCCTACGCCTACGCCAGGCTGCGCTTCTGGCGACACACCGCGGTGGCGGCCCTGCAGCCTGGACAGACGGCCACGCTCGCACCCGACACGCTCGGATACGAGTGGGATGTGGACGCCGATAACGGCTTCCGCCCGCCGGGGGAGTTCGATCTCTCCTCAACCGTCGTGACCGGCACCGAGAACATTGCCGACTATGGGACGGCGGTGAGCGAGAACAACACCACCACCCATCACCTCACGCTCTACCGAGCGGCCAGTGGTGCGCTGGTGTTCGGCGCGGGGACGGTTCAGTGGTCCTGGGGCCTGGACGCCCAGAATCCCAACGGCCAGCCGCCCGATGCCAGCATGCAGCAGGCCACGGTCAACCTGCTCGCCGACATGGGAGTGCAGCCGCAGACGCTGATGGCGGGCCTGGCACCGGCAAGCGCCTCCACCGACACGACGCCCCCGACCTCCACCATCACCTCGCCCTCCCCGGGAGCGACCATCGCCGACGGGACCAAGGTGACGATCTCTGGAACGGCCAGCGACGCCGGCGGCGGGGTGGTCGCCGGGGTTGAGGTCTCCACCGACGGCGGAGCCACCTGGCACCCGGCGACGATCACCGGTCCCGACGCCCAAACCGTCGGGTGGACCTACACGTGGGTCGCCCACGGTGCTCCCTCGGCCACGATCGAGTCGCGAGCGGTAGATGACAGCGGCAACCTGGAGAGCCCGTCGGACGCCCAGACGGTCACCGTCGCCTGCCCCTGCTCGCTGTGGGGCGACAACGTCACGCCGTCGGTCCCGGACTCCGGAGACGGCTCCTCGATCGAGGTCGGAGTGAAGTTCAGCTCCGACACCTTCGGGCAGGTGGACGGGATCCGCTTCTATAAGTCGGCGCTCAACACCGGCACCCACGTCGGCAGCCTGTGGAGCGCCAGCGGCCAGCTGCTCGCCTCGGCCACGTTCAGCAACGAGACCAGCTCGGGGTGGCAGAGCGTCAGCTTCTCCCAGCCGGTGACGATCATGCCGCACACCACCTACATCGCCGCGTACCTCGCCCCCAACGGCCACTACGCCACCACACCGGGCTACTTCTACCCGGCGCCCGCCCCCACGGCGATCGGCGGTGCGGTTCTCGACAGCCCCCCGCTGCACGCGCTGGGCAACAACTCGAGCGGCGGCGACGGGGTGTTCGCCTACACCTCCACCCTCACGTTTCCCACCTACAGCTATCTCGCCGCCAACTATTGGGTGGACGTCTCATTTACCCCCAGTCCCCCGCCGGGCCAGGTGACGGGAGTCTCGGCGAGCCCCAGCAAGGGCTCCGCGACCGTCACCTGGACCGCCCCCACCAGCGGAGGGCCGGTGACGAGCTACATCATCACGCCATATGTCGGCTCCGCCGCCCAGCCCGCCACCACCGTGACCGGCTCGCCACCCACCCCGAGCGCCACCATTTCCGGTCTCACCCCCGGCACCACCTACACGTTTACCGTGCAAGCGGCTAACCCAAATGGCAACGGACCGCCCTCAGCCCCCACCGCCCCCGTGGTTCCGGAGGCCTTGACCGCCCCGTCACCGCCGACCAGCGTCACCGCCACGCCCGCCACCGGCCAGGTGCAGGTGAGCTGGCTTGCGCCCGCCGACGATGGCGGCAGTCCGCTCACCGGCTACACGGTCACGCCGTACGTCAACGGAGACGCGCAGACGCCGCTCCAGGTGGCGCCGTCCACCACCCACCTTGCCGTCAGCGGACTCGTCAACGGCACTGCGTACGACTTCACGGTCACCGCCACGAACGCAATCGGCTCCACCACCTCGGCTCCCAGCTCGTCGGCCACACCGGGAGAGACCCTGTTTGACCTGGCCCAGCCAACTATCGTGGACGGCGGCGACGGAAGCGCGGTCAACCTCGGCATGAAGTTCACCCCGTCGGTCGAGGGCAGCGTGACCGGCGTGCGCTTCTATAAGGCGCCCGCCAACATTGGCACCCATGTCGGAAGCCTGTGGAGCGCCAGCGGGCAGCTCCTAGCCAGCGTCACCTTCGCCAACGAGACCGCCTCAGGTTGGCAGACCGCAATGTTCGCCACGCCGGTCGAGGTGCAGGCGGGCAGCACCTACGTGATCTCCTACACCGCTCCCAACGGCCATTACTCCTTCACGGCGTCGGGCTTCGCCGCGCAGATCACGCACGACGATCTGACCGCGCCCGCGAACTCCACCACGGCCAACGGCGTGTTCGCCTACTCCGGTACGACCGCGTTTCCCACCAACACCTATGAGGCCGCGAATTACTGGGTCGACGTGCTGTTCGTTCCCTACCCGCCGCCGGGTTCGGTCAGCAATGTCACGGCGACGGCCGGAAAGGCGGCCGCCACGGTATCGTGGAGCGCGCCCACGACCGGCGGACCGGTGCAGTCGTACGTGGTCACGCCGTACGTTGGCTCGAGCCCGCAGCAAGCCACGACTGTAACCGGCGCGCCGCCCGCCACCACCGCCACGGTCACCGGCCTCCAGCCAAACACGTCCTACACGTTCACCGTGCACGCGGCCAATGGCAACGGCAGCGGCCCGGAATCAGCGCCGTCAGCTCCCGTGACGCCGGCAGCTCCAACGCCACCGGCGGCACCCACCAGCGTGACCGCCTCCCCCGCCAGCGGCCAGGCGCAGGTGAGCTGGACAGCCCCCAGTTCGGACGGTGGCAGCCCGCTCACCGGCTACGTGGTGACGCCCTATGTTGGCAACCTGCCCCAGACGCCGATCCAGGTGGACGCTGCGCAGACGAGCGCGACCATCTCCGGCCTGAGCGACGGCACCAGCTACACGTTCGTGGTATCGGCGAGCAACGCCATAGGCTCCACCGCCTCCGCCCCCTCTCCGTCCGTCACCCCGGACGACACGCTGTTTGACTTCGCAACGCCGACGACGGTGGATAGCGGAGATGGGGCTCCCAACAACCTTGGCATCAGCTTCAGCTCCAGCGTCCCCGGCGAGGTCACAGGGGTCCGTTTCTATAAGGCGGCCGCGAACACCGGCACGCACATCGCCTATCTGTGGAGTGCCAGCGGTCAGCTTTTGGCCTCGGCTCCGTTCACGAGCGAGACCGCGTCCGGGTGGCAGACTGTTCTCTTCAGCCAGCCGGTCCCGATCACCCCCGACACCACCTACGTGGCCTCGTACTACACGCCCACCGGTCACTATTCCTTCACCGGGTCGGCGTTCACCGATCCATTTACCAACGGCCCGCTGACCGCGCTGGCGAACTCAGGAACCCCCAACGGCAACGGCACCTACGCCTATGCCGGCCCGAACACCTTCCCGAACAACAGCTACGAGGCGGCCAACTACTACGTTGACGTTCTGTTCCAGCCGTCGGGGTGATTTCAGCCGGCGGCGGGGAAAGAAGGATCGGCGGCAAGCCGTTGCTTAACCGCATGGACGGAGGCAGCGACGCCATTGTGATCAGTCGGGCGCCGAGGGCGCTCGCCCTGAGTTTCTTCAACGGCATCGGGCTGAAGTTCGGGACGGTGGGGATCGGCATCGCGCTGGCTCGGCTGCTCGGCCCGCACGAGTTCGGCACCTACGCCGTCGCCCTGCTGTGGCTGACAGCGGCGCTCAGCTTCAACGACCTGGGGGTCAGCCTGGCGATCGTCCGCTGGCCGGAGGAGCCGGCGGCGATCGCGCCGACCGTCAACACGGTCTCGCTGCTGGCCAGCGCCGTCGTGGCAGCGGCCGGCGCCGCGCTGGCCCCCACTTTCGCGCTCGCCATGGGCCAGCCGGCCGCGGTGGGGATCACCCGGCTCATGTGCGTGGCCGTGCTGATCAGTGGTGCCGTCTCCACCCCCGCCGAGCTGATGCTGCGTCAGTTCATGCAGGGTAAGCGGCTCGTCGTCGACCAGGTCAACGTATGGGTGGGGGCGGTGAGCTCGCTGCTTCTGGCCCTCTCCGGGATGGGCGCGCTCAGCCTCGCCGTGGGACGGATCCTCGGCAGCAGCGCGGCGATGGTGCTCTTTCTGCGCTTCTCCCCCCAGCCCTTCCGCCTCGGACTCGACCGCCGGTACCTGCGTCCACTGCTGCACTTCGGGGTGCCGTTGGCCGGCGCCAGCATCATCGTGTTCGCGGCGAGTTTCGCCGATCAGCTCGTGGTCGGCGGCGTGCTTGGCGCCTCGGCGCTTGGCTACTACGTGCTGGCATTCAACCTCTCAAGCTGGCCGCGGGATGCTTTCTCGCTGCCGCTGCGCAACATCGCTCCTCCCACCTTCGCCCGCCTGCAGCACGAGCCGGAGGCGATGCGCTCCGCGTTTCGCGCCGTCCTCGGGCTGCTTGCGGCCGTGACCCTGCCAATCTGCCTGCTCTTGGCCGGGGCCGCCGAGCCGTTGATCAGGTTCATCTACGGCCAGGCGTGGGCGCCGGCCGCCTCGGCGCTGGTTTGGCTTGCCATGTTCGCAGCGTTTCGCATCACGTTTGAGCTGGCCTACGACTATCTCGTGGTGGTGGGCGTGTCTCGCTCGATCCTGGGGCTGCAGGTGGTGACCCTCGCCGCCCTTGTCCCGGCCCTGATCGAGGGTGCGCGCCATTGGGGCATCGCCGGCGTGGCGGCCGCCCAGGTGGTGGTCGCCGCCGTGGTCGTCGCCCCGATTTACGGCGTGCTGTTCCGGCGGGCCGGCCTACCGGCGAGCCGGCTTCTGGGGAGGGTATGGCTGCCGCTGCTGATCGGCTGCGGGGTGGGGGCGAGCGCGTTCGCGCTGGGTGAACTGCTGCGAGCCTCGGCCCTCGGCGCCTGCGCGGCCGCCGGCACGATCGCCCTGCTCGCCCTGGCGGCGCTGATCTACCGGGATCGCAGCGAGCTCAGCAAGCTGCGCGGATCAGCTCTGGCCAGGGCCGCCGCACCGCGCGAGGTGCCCGTGTGAGCTGCGACGAGGCCCTGCGCCGCCGACGGCTGGATCGCCATCACCGCGAGCACCGCCGCCTGATCGGGGCTGCCCAGCGCCGACTGGCCGGCGGACAGCTTGCGTTGGCCGCCACCCACGCCCAGATCGCCGCCCGGTTCGCCTGGCTCAACCACACGGGCGCGTTCGCCAGCCCGGAGCTTGAGGTGGTGCTGGGCGAGATCTCCGCCAGGCGTCCGGATCCGGCGCCCTCGCGCAGGGGCGGTCACACTCCGCCCGTGGTCCTGCACGTGGTCACCCAGGCGTATGCGACCGGCGGGTCCACGCGGGCGGTGGAGTGTTGGCTTGAGCAGGACTCGGGCCGCCGGCACCGGCTGTGCCTGACCCGCCAGGGACCGACACCGCCCCCGCGGAGGCTGCTTGCCCGCCTCGACCGCTCACAGCTGGTGCGCCTGGATGGACGGCCGGGCACGCTGCTGGACCGAGCGTGGGCGCTGCGGCGGCTGGCTGCCGACTGCGACGTGGTGCTGCTTCATACCCACCCCTACGACGCGGTGCCGGTGATCGCCTTCGCCGGCGCCGAGCACCGGCCGCCGGTGATCAACGTGCAGCACGCCGACCATGTGTTCTGGCTCGGCACCAGCGTCAGCGACGTGCTGATGAACATGCGCATCAGCGGTCGGGAGCTGGCGATCGCCCGCCGGGGCGTCCCGGCAGAGCGCTGCATCCTCGTGCCCCGGCCGCTGCTGCCTCCGGCGGATGCGGTGAGCCGCCAGGAGGCCAGGCGGCGCCTCGGCGTCGAGGCCGGACAGGTCGTCCTGGCCACGGTGGCGGACGCCAGCAAGTACCGTCCGGTGAAGGCGCCGGGGTTCTTGGAGCTGGTGGTGCCGACACTGGCGCGGCACCCGGAGGCGGTGCTGCTCGCCGCCGGGCCCGCCCCGGAGGGGGAGTGGCTGGAGGCAATCGGGCGCAGCCGGGGCAGGATCCGCGCGCTGGGGCGTCTGCCCGACGCCTGGCTCGTTCACGCCGCGGCCGACCTCTACCTTGACTCCTACCCCTTCTCGTCGCTCACCTCTCTGCTGGAGGCCGGGTGCTGCGGCGTGCCGGCGATCAGCTACCGTGGCCATCCCGCAGGCTGCGGGGTGCTTGGCGCCGACACTCCGGTCGTCGATCAGCACATCCTCCGTCCGGCCGACCCCGGCGCGTTCGAGCAGGCGCTCGAGCGGGCGATCGTCGACGCCGACTGGCGCGGGCAGAGCGGCGAGGCGCTGCGGGAAGCGATCCTGGAGACCCACACCGGCGTTGGGTGGCGCGCAGCGGCGGATCGGATGTACACACTCGCCGCCGGCGTCGGACCGGCATCGCCGCCAGGCCCCGCGCCGCGCGAGCTGGGCCCGCTCGACCAGCTGGTCGACGCCGTGATGGAGCGGACGGGCTTCAGCCAGGGATGCCGCGGCGCGATCCGCGACCACCTTGGGCTGCTGCCCGCGCCGCGGCGAGCGCGGGCGCTGATCGAGCTGGCCGCCCAGGGCGTCACACCGAGGCCAAGGGAGGCCCTCCCGGAATGGGTCCTGCCGTGGCTGGCCGCAGCGCGGCGGCGGGTGACGGGCAGGGCGAAATCCCCCGCTGAGGCGCCGAATGCCACGGCCGGGCCCCGCCGCGCGCTGCTGGTCTGCGAGAACGCGTCGGTGCCGGGCGACCGCCGAGTTTGGAACGAGAGCCGCTCGCTGCATGCGGCTGGCTGGGAGGTGGTGGTGGTCTGTCCGCGTGGGAACGGCCGAGACACGGCGGCCTTCGAGCGCCGGGAGGGGATCGAGATCCACCGCTTCCCCCTCACCCCCGCCTCGGGCGGCGCCGCCGCCTATCTGCGCGAGTACGCGGTCGCGCTGTGGCGCATCCGTCGCCTCGTCCGTCGGCTCGCCCGCACACGATCGTTTGACGTCGTTCATGTGGCCAACCCGCCGGATCTTCTGCTCCTGGCCGTCCGCAGCCTGCGCGCGCGCGGCGCGGCGTTGGTGTTCGACCACCACGACCTAGTGCCCGAGCTCTACCGGTCGCGCTTCGCCGACGGCAGCGCCTGGCTGTACCGTCTGGCGGTGGGGCTTGAGTGGCTGGCGTTCCGTCTGGCCGATGTCGTCATCTCCACCAACGACTCCTACCGGCAGGTCGCGCTGACCCGGGGCGGGCGCGCTCCCGAAGACGTGTTCGTGGTCCGCAACGGTCCCGACATGCGTCGCTTTCAGCCCCTGCCTCCCGACCCGTCGCTGCGCCGCGGCCAGAGGCACCTGATCGCCTACCTGGGGATCATGGGGCCGCAGGATGGCGTCGATCACGCCATTCGCGCGCTGGCGTGGCTGGCCGCACAACGCTCGGACTGGCATGCGATCCTCATCGGTGAGGGGGATGCGCTTGAGGACATGCGCGCGCTGGCGAGAGAGCTGGGCCTCGCTGAGCGGGTCGAGTTCGCGGGCTGGCGCGATGACCAGGACATCCGCACCATCCTCTGCACGGCCGACGTCTGTCTGGCCCCGGATCCGCCCAGCCCGCTCAACGATGTTTCGACGATGATCAAGGTCGTCGAGTACCTGGCCATGGGAGCCGCCGTTGTCTCCTACCCGCTCGCCGAGTCGCGCATTTCCGCCGGCAACGCCGCCGTGTATGCCCGCGCCGGTGACCCCTGCTCGCTCGGACGGTGCGTGCACGAACTGCTCGACGACCCCGCCGAGCGCCGGCGTCTGGGCGTGCTTGGTCGCCGCCGCGTCGAGCAGCAACTGTCCTGGCAACGCTCCGAGCAGGCGCTGCACACCGCCTACGCGCGGGCGCTCGCCCGCGCCGCCGTCCGGCGGACTGCCGCTGCGCCCGCCCCGGCGATGCGGCCACGACCGACGGCAGCCGGGGAGATGTCAGGATGAGGCTGCTCGTGGTGGTCCAGGGCGGCCTCGGAACTCGCCTGAGCGGCCCTGAGATCCGAGGCTGGGCGCTGGCCCGCGCGCTCGGCCGCCACCACGAGGTCACCGTCGCCGTCCAGCGCCCCACGGTCCGGAATCGGGACGGTCTGCGGGTCGTGTCCAGCCGCCGCTCGGTTCTGGCCTTCGAGGCGCGTCGCCACGACGCGGTGATCGCTCCGGTGATCCCACCTTACCTGTTCGGCGCCCTGAGCGGGAGCTCGACGATCACCGTGGCCGACCAGTATGACCCGGTCTGGCTCGAGCTCTCGGTGTTCACGGAGCAACCGGGCATCGACCGCGTGCTCCATGCCCAGCGGATGATGCGCGAGACCCAGGTCGGATTCGCCGACGTGATCGCGGTGGCCGGAGAGCGACAGCGCGGGCTGCTGCTTGAGGAGCTTGCGGCGCCGCGGCGGCCGCGGCCGCGGCCGCCGCGGATCGTCGGCGTCCCCTTCGGCGTGCCCGAGCCACCGCCGGCAGCTCGGAGCCACCCCCTGCGTGCCGCGTTCCCCCAGATCGGGGCGACGGATCCGGTCGTGTTGTGGTGGGGAAAGGTGTGGAAGTGGTTTGACGCCGAGACGGCGATCCGCGCCTTTGCCCGGGTGGTGGCGCAGCGGCCCGACGCCCGCCTGGTGATCAGCGCCGGAAAGGCCCCGAAGGCGAAGTTCGACCTCTCCGAGCGCACCGGCGAGGCCCACGCCCTCAGTCGCTCGCTGGGGCTGCTGGACCGAAACGTGTTCTTCTTGGATGAGTGGACCGCCTACGATCGCCGTCACGAGTACCTGCTTGATGCGGACGTCGGCCTCACCCTGCACCGCGACACGGCCGAGGCCCCGTTTGCCGCCCGCGCCCGTCAGATGGACTACCTGTGGACGGGACTACCCTGCGTGCTGGCCAGCGGCGACGAGATTGCCGCCTGCTTCGGCAGCGCCGGCTATGCCCGCCTGGTGACCCCCGGCGACAGCGCAGCGGCCGCCAGCGCTCTGCTCGAGCTCATCGAGCACCGGCCCGCGCGCGAGGCCGCGCGGGCCGCCGGCCTGGCGCTGGCCGAACGCTTCCGCTGGAGCAGACTGGTCGAGCCGCTGATCGCGGAGATCGAGGACTGCCGCCGTCAGCCCCACCCGGCCCGGCGCACGCGCTCCGGGCTGCCGGCAGCCATCCGCCGTTACTACACCCGGCGTGCCGTCGATCACCTGGCGAGCGCCGTCCGCCCGGTCCTCCGCTGACCCGGGCTGCCCGCGGCTCAGCACGAGGAGCGGACGGGATCGGGCACGGTGGTCCCGCTGCCGTCCTGATAGTTCCCGCTCCAGGTGGCGGCGGGATCGATCGAGCCCGGATCAAGCGGCGACTGGTAGGCGGCGCTCAGGCGGTTGTTCTCGACGAGCACGTTCGTGCTGGTCCCGCACGCCATCGAGATCGTTCCGTCGCCGTACTGGCCGCCAGCCAGCAGGTTGTTCTCGATCGTGATGTTGCTGAGCGAGCCGTTCTTGGCGTCGCCGAAGATCGTCGCCGTGGAGAGCACCGGGTCAAGAAACGTGTTGTGCTCGATCGTGATTCCGCTGGAGCCGCCGTCCATGTAGATGTCCTCGTTGTGCGAGCCCGAGGGCGCGCCGTCGACCATCACATAGCTGTTTGTGACCTGCGAGCCCGGGCTGAGCGAGTTGATCGGCTCCCCGGCGCACACCAGCACGTCGTGGTCGATGACGGCGGTGCCGAACCCGATGTCGGAGTTGTTGGCCGGCCCCGTGCAGTCATCCCCGGCATTCCCGGGTCCGATGCCGCTGTCGGCCCCACCAATCGTTGAGTATTTGATCGTCACGTTGTCGCCGGCGCCGTCCAGGTGCACGGCCGCGCCCCCATCTCCTCCGGGCGAGACGACCAGCGTGTTCTCGATGGTCACCGGCGCCGTGGTGTTGACGACGATCCAGCCGGGATCGAGGCTGAGACCGTTCACGGTGGTGGGCCCGTTGATGCTCAATCCGCCGTTGCTGTAGCTGGTGTTCGGCGGCAGGCAGTTGCAGGTCGCGGGGTTCTGCAGGTTGGTGCCGGCCGGAACGCCAGCGGTGTCGGGCGAGGGGTAGCCGCAGCCGTCAAGCTGCGCGTAGACCGGATACATCCCACCGCTTTGCAGCTCCAGGCACGTTCCGCTGGCGCCGCCTCCACCGCTGCTGGCCGCGGTCACCGCGGCCGTCTGTGCTGATGTCGCGCTGCCCGAGCCGGCAGAATTGGATGCCGTCACCACCACGTCGATGGTCTTGCCAACATCGGCGCTCTGCAGCGTGTAGGTCGAGCCGGTTGCGCCAGAGATGTTGGTGCAACTGCTGGACTGGCAGTCCTGCCACTGGTAGGCGTAGGAGGTGGGGCTGCCGGACCAGGAGCCGGGCGAGGCGGTCAGGGTCTGCCCCTGCTGCGCCGTCCCGGAGATCGTGGGCGCCGAGGTGTTGGTGGGAGGCCCGGTGGCCACGACCACGTTGTGCTCCACGCTGCTCGTGCGATTCAGACTGTCTGTCACCGTGAGCGTCACGTACTTCGTTCCCGCCCCCTGGAAGGTGAAGTCGATGCTCTGCCCGTTGCCCAACGGCCAGCTGCCGCCGGAGGGGGGGTCGTCCGCCCAGGAGTAGGAGCAGGGCGCAGCCTGGCACGAACTCGCGCTGCCGTCGAAGTGGACGCTCTGGCCGGTGAGCGGCGAGGCGGGCGAGAAGCTGAACGCCGCCTGCGGCGCGGGCGGAGGCGCGGCCAGCACGGCCGCCGTGGGCGGCGAGGTGGCTGAGCCGGCCCCGCCCGGAGCGATGGCGGTCACCACCGCGCGAAGGGTGTGGCCCACGTCGGTGCTCGCCGGCGTGTAGTGGTTGAACACCGCCCCCGGGATCGGCAGACAGCCGCCTGCGGACGCGTCGCAATCCTCCCACTGGTAGGCGTAGGTCGTCGGGCTTGAGCTCCAGCTGCCGTTGCTGGTCGTGAGCGGGTAGCCGACTATCGGCGTTCCGCTGATCTGCGGAGGCACGGTGTTGACCGGCGCCGAGGCCACCGGCGCCGGCGGGCTCACGCCGGGCGTCGGGGCGACGGTGGCCGAACCCGACGCGCCGGTGACCGTTGGCGTCGCCGCACCGGACGAGGTGGCGCTTTTCGCCGCGCTGACGATCCCCTGCACGTACGCGGACGGGGAGCAAGTGCTCCAGCGCAGCGTGGCCGGCCACAAATTTGCGGATCCACCCGCGGCGGCGAGAGGGACGAATCGACTGGCGCACTCCCCTCGCCGCCGCGCGCGCAGATACAGGGTGCCTCCGCGCCCCCGTACCACCAGCCAGTAAGCCGCGCGTGTGCGGACCGCCACGGGGGCGATGGCGACCGGGTTCCACCTTCCCCGGGCCACGCGCGCCCGCGTCCCAAAGCTGAGCCTGCGACCGATCCGCCCGCGGCGATCGCTGTAGAGCGCCACGAGCACGCTGCGGACTCGGCTGCGGGCGTCCACGTAGAGCATGATCGTCGTGGCCACCCCGCTCTTCGTGCTGATGAAACGAAACGCCAGCGCCACATCCGCCCCGGCGCGGGCGGCGCGGGCGGCGACGGCGTTCATCCCCATCAGGACCTGCACTCGGCCCGTCCTCCACCGGCTGGCGGCGGCGGGGCCCAGCTGGGTCTTTGCCCGCCACGCCCTGGCGTCGGCCGCCACCGGGCGCGTCAGGCTCGCCCGAGCCAGCGCGCCGGTCGGTACGCCGCTGGGGTCGATGAGAGGGTGCGCAGCCCGCGCCAAGGCGCAGGCCACCAACACCGAGAGAACAGACAGCAGCAGAGTGCGCGACACGCTTCACCTCCCGGTCGGTTGTGTCGCCTACTATCGACGCTCGGAAAAACGGTCGATAGTTTCCCGGTCGCTGGCTCGGCTAAACGTCTACACGAGCGATTGGCTCCGCTACAACGGATGTCCAGTCTCGGTGGCCCGCCACCGGCGCCGGACCGCCGGTGCCCCGAACCTCAGCAGGCCCCGCGCAGGCTGAGCACGGCGGGCACCGTCCGCAGCAGGATCACGAGGTTCAATCCCAGCGAACGGCGGCGCACGTACTCAAGGTCGAGGGCGATCATCTCCTCGAGTGCCAGCCGCGAGCGGCCGCTCACCTGCCAAAGCCCGGTCATGCCGGGCCTGACCGCGAACCGGCCAAACCAGTGCGCCGGATAGTGCTCGACCTCATACGGAATCGGTGGCCGGGGGCCAACCAACGACATCTTGCCCCGGATCACGTCCCACAGCTGGGGCAGCTCGTCCAGGCTTGTCCGCCGCAGCACCTGTCCCACCGCGGTCACCCGGGCGTCCGCGCTCAGCTTGTACTGCGGCCGGCCCGGGGTGGAGGCCGGCCGCTCCCCGGCTATCAGCCCGAGCACGAACTCCCGGTGGACGTCGTGAGCGACCCCGTCGCGCATGGTGCGGAACTTGTGCACGGTGAACGGGGCGAGCGACTGTCCCAGCCGGCGCTGACGGAACACGATCGGGCCCGCGGAGTCAAGACGGATCAGCAGCGCGATCACCGCCATCACCGGCATCAGGACGATCAGCATGGTGGCGGCGAGCGCGACATCCAGGGTGCGGCACAGCAGGTCGACGAGCGGCCCGGATGGGGTCCTGTCCATCTGCGGGAGGGCTGTCGCCTCACCTCGATCGATCGCCGCCGTGCTCAATATTCACCCCTGACCAATCAACGGATCGCGCCACCGGCAACTTGCTAGACGTAAGCCGGCTGCCGGAGCGAGCGTTTGTTCAACATGACCACCACCGAGGCATCGGTCGCCACCCGACCACGGGCCACGACGCCGGCCGGCCCATTCCGAGTGGCGGTGGCGGCGGTGGATGAAGAGCTGGGCGCTCAGCTGGTGGCGATCCTCTCCTCGGCCGGCGGCCTCAGCGTTCACACGCTCCGCTCCGCCACCGCCCTCTTTCGGCACGGCGATCGATACGAGGCGGTGGTGATCCACTGCAACGCCGGCGACGCTGATGAGATCGCCCTCATCTCCCGGCTCAGGCGGGCCCTGGCCGATGCCCGCATCGTGGTCGTCTGCTCGGACGAGCACCAGCGTGGCTCCCGACGCGTGGCGGATGCCGGCGTGGATGGAATCGTCTTCAGGAGCCGTGTCGCCTCCGCGCTCGCTCCAACCGTGGCCGCGGTACTCGCCGGCCAGGCGGCGCTCCCGCGCGAGCTGCGCGTCAGCCTGCAGAGACCCGTGCTGTCGGCTCGCGAGAAGCAGATTCTGGGGATGGTTGTGATGGGCTTCACCAACGGCCAAATCTGCGCCCGTCTGTTTCTGGCCGAGAGCACCGTCAAGAGCCATCTGTCATCCGCGTTCAGCAAGCTCGGCGTGCGTTCGCGACACGAGGCAACCGCGCTCATCCTCGATCCCCACGGGTCGCTGGGCACCGGCATCCTGGCCATCACCTCGCCACGCGCAGCAGCCGGCTGACCCCGGATCACCCTCTCCCAGCCTCAGCGCAAGCTCATATCTCCAACAGGCGGTGGCGTTCGAATCCGTGCGCCGGCAGCACGGGCAGACCGTCATATTCGATCCAGGCATGGGCGGCAAAGGCGGGCTCACATCGGACGCCGATCACCAGCCGGCTTGGGATCCCGCGCGCGTCCAGGAGCGCCGACAGGACGAGCGACTGCGTCAGGCAGCGAGCGTCGGCGGGAAGGATTCGCATCGTTCGCTGCACCGCGCTGGCCAGCCGGGCCACCACCGGCAGCACGTCGGCCGGTGCGGGAGCCTCCTCGTCCCACGCCCGGCCGTGGCGCCGCGTGAGCGCGATCACCTCAGGCAGGCTCGCGCCCGCCAGCCGACGGCGTGTGGCGAGGTAGGCGCTGAGGATCTCACCTCCCAGCGCGAGCTTCAGCGCGGGCGACAGCGGCCCGGAGGCCCGCGGCACAACCAGAATCGCCCGTGGCACCGACGTGCCGCTCTCAGGCTGGGTCTATGACCAGCAGACCACGCTCGACCAGCGCCCGGCAGAACGCATGCACATCGCGTCGCAGGTCGACGAGCGGCACATCATGGGCGCCGACAAGCGCCGCCACCGCGTCTTCGATGCGCCCGGTGGCGGCCAGCGCGTCGAGTATCTCCCCGCCCGTGGGGTTGACGCCGTGGTAGAGACCGGTATCTAGGTTGAGGATCACGGTTTCGTGGGCGAAGCTGCGATACACCACCGTCTCCGGGATCCGCACCCGGGCCAGATCCGCGTCCTCGGACCCAGCCGCCACGGGCACGCGAGAGGATCCCCCGCGCTCGCCTTGCGTGGCGGCCGCCGCTCCGCCGCTGAGGTTCATCAAGCTCACATCCGACTAACGATCACCGATGGTCGCTTCTTACGCAGCGATGAGCTGGGTGGTGGAGTGCTCGGCGCCCCACCACCCAGGTGCCGCCCCGCATTAGGACGGCGAGTAGTTCGGGTAGGCGTTGTTATCGCCCGTGGGCGAGTCCGCGTTAGGCGAGCCCGCTGCCAGCGTCAGATCGAGCAGCGAGCCGTAGTCGATGATCTCCGGTCGCGCGTAGCTCGAGCGCTCGCCGCTCCCGGACTTGTGGGCTGCGTCCTGGTTCACTTGGTCACCCCCTTGAGTGTTGCTGTCGCCGCATTCTAGGTGGAGCGGAAGGCCGCCACCAGTGGGAAAATAGTTCCGTTCGGCGCACCGGTCACTCACGATCGGCGACGCGCCCCTTCGTCCATGGCAGTCGGCGTCGTCGCGCCGTGGGGAGCCCGCCCGTCGAGCGCAACCTCGCGGATCTCCGGTGCCGCCACCTCCGGATGCTCGAGCATCCGCTCAACGAAGGCAGGATCGCTCTGGTAGCGCAGCCAGCATTCGGTGGCCGCGAGCTTCCACATCAGGCTTCCCCAGCCCATCGATCGGTTCGGCGCCGGTCGGGCGTCACGCCAGAGCATCCTCACCCGCCGCATGTCGACGTACGCGGCGAGCTCGGCGTCTGGCGCCAGCAGCAGACGCTCGATGGCAGGCGCATCCGCACCCACGATCGCCTCGAAGCAGAACGGCGAGAACACAGCCTTGCGGGGTTGGAGTCGCACGGACTCAGGCAGGATGCCGCGCATCGCCTCACGTGCCAGCGGACGGGTGAACCTGCGATCGAATGCCAGTTCCGGAGGCAGGCTCAGGCAGTAGGCGATCAGGTCGACGTCGTGCAACGGCGACTCGGCGACGATTCCCACGGCCGCCGCCCGATGGCGCAGGTAGTCGAGGCGCAGCTCGCAGTGCGGTCCCCGGATGAGCCGGTCGGCCAAATAGCGCCACCACCGTGGTCCCTCCCCGTCCCGCTTCCAGGCCCAGACGTCCTCCAATTGAGCGTAACGCCGACGAAGTTCCGCTCGCAGCCAGCGCGGTCCCGCCTCCTGATGGCGCTGACGATAGATGGCGCGGCCGAGGCGGTAGGGGGCGGCGCCCTTGAGACCCACGTGCTTGAGCAGCCATGCCCTCTCCTGCCAGGTGGGGGATCGGCCGATCGGCACCGCTGGATGAGCCTGAATGCTTCGAGCCAGCGGGCGCGCGCCACGTGGTCGGCCAGCAGGAACGGCGAGAACCCCAAAACCTCATCGCCAGTCTGTCCGTCCAACACCATTTCGGCCCCCTCTCGGGCGGCCCGACCGACGGCGCCGATGTCGATCAGGGCGCCGGCGCCCATGAGCGGCAGCTGCCATTGCCTGGTGTGCTGGAGCGCAAGCCAGATCGTGCCCCGCGGCTCGAGCTCGAAGGCGGCGGCGTCGAGCTCCAGCTCGCGCGCCAGGCACGCAACCTTCTCGCGCTCGTCGAATTCGGCACCGGGAAACACGGCCGAATACGTGCGAAGGCTCGTGCCAACCGGTGCACCACGGGAGGCCATCGCGGTCACTATCGATGAGTCCAGGCCCCCGCTGAGCACCACGCCGATTGGACCGGGGAAGAGCCTGCGTGCGGTCGACTGCGCCAGCCGCTCTCTGAGCCCGGCGGCGAGCTCGGCCCGACTACCGGTGATCCCGCCGTCGTAGCGGGGGCGCCAGTATCGCCCGATCGTCATGGCGGGAGCGGCCACTTCCACCAGCTCGCCCGGCCCCAGCCGAGACACGCCCTCATAGAGCGTCCGATCCGCCGGACAGCGACCCTCGGTGAGCCACAGCAGCACCCCGTCGGCATCGGGGGCCGGTCGAGTGGGGAGGATCTGGAGCAGCTCCGTCAGCTCACTGGCGAACGCCAGCCAGCCGGCACCGCGCCACAGCAGAAGCGGCCGCACGCACAGCAGGTCGCACGCCAGCACGCCGGAGCGCCGGGTTTCATCCCAGATGACGAGGGAGTACCCTCCTCGCAGCCTGGTGAGCAGTTGGCTGCCGGAACGGCGATAGCAGCGGGCCAGCAGCTGCGGGGCGGTGCCCGGCCCAAGGCCGTGGCCGGCCGCGACCGAGGAAAGGTTGTGCAGGCGGCCCTCGATCACGCAGGTGATGCCATCCGCGCGACCCAGCTGGGCCAGTGGGCCAGCACCGGCGACGGCCAGCGGTCCGCAGATGATGGGCTCTGCCCCCGCAGCCAGGCGCCGCAGCCGATCCAGGGCGGGCAGCTGCAGAACCGAGCCGCCGGAGGTGTTTAGCACGCCGCAGAGCGTCACAGCCTCAGCTCCTGGAGCCGTGCCTCAACAGCCTCCAGCGTGGGCCGGGAATCCGATCCGGCGGGCAGCTGAAGGAGGTACTGGCGGACGTGACAGCTCACCTGATGGGCTACCTCCAGGCGGCAGGCCAGCCGCTCGGCCGACCCGACGTACGGGGCCAGCACACTGGCCAACAAACGGGTGGGGCCGACATCCTCGAGCTCCGTGAGCCGCAGACGACGGGCACGCTCCAGATAGAAGACGGCCAGCAGGGGAAGCGCCTGCACACCGGTCCGCGGGTAGGCGTGGAGCTTGTCGCTCGTCGTCCCGGACGGACTCAGCGCCGCCCGTGCGGCAGGCTGGGTCAGCATGCCCCTATCGCCGTGCGGGACGGCCATGAAGGGCGCCCCCGGGTGCGCCAGCGGCCCCCCGGGCCAAGGTGAGAGGGCGAGCGCATCATCGGTCATGAAGCCGGCGCCGCGCACAACCAACCGGCTTGCCAGCGTCGTCTTCCCAAGGCCGGAGGGGGCAACGAACGCGGCGACGCCCCGCTTTCCACATACCGCGCTGGCGTGCAGCAGGTCAAAGCCGCGGAGGATGGCGGCCAGCGGAAGCGCCTGCGCGAACAGAAACCGCTCTCGCCATGCCCGGCCAACCCCCTCCCGCTGGCAGGCGACCTCGCTGCCGTCGGCGGCCACCACGTACCGGCCGTAGCCTTCGAACCAGAGACGGTAGAGAGTCCCACACCGATCCACGGTGAACCGCGTGCGTCCATCCGGGTAGCAGGGTCGGAACATCGGCTTGCCCTCCCGGCTCCAGATGGCGTCCAGTCTCGCTCGGCTCACCAGTCGGACCTTGGTGTGCGCCGGTGAGCCGCATGTGCCCCTCGACTCAAGCCGTGATCCGGGCAGCCAGAAATCACAGTCGATCTCAAGCCCGAACGCCGACAGACAATGGTGTGTCTTGCTCATGCGCACGCGGGTTGCGGTGAGCAGGAGCCCGATCCGAGCCCGACTCTGCGCTCCATCAGATCGGCTAGCTCGGCGACGGGCACCGTCGTGTCCGCCGTCAGCCGATAGACGGGGGTCGCCGCGGCCAGTGCGCTGAACAGCGCAAATCGGCGGTGCGCGCGCTTGCGGCAGTGAGCAAGACCGACTCCGTGCCGCAGGAGCGTGAGCGTCGTCGCCGCGGTCAGGGCACAGTCGGCGTTGAGGGCTCGGGCGCCCAGGCGGCCAACGCCGGTCACATCCCCTCGCTCCACCAGCACGATCGCGGCCAGGGCCAACGGACGCGCGCGCTCCTGCCTGACCCTCACCCAGCGCTCACCCGCGATCTCAGCGATCGTCTCGAATCGGCCAGGATCCCCCACCGCCAGCGTGCTGGAGAGGTTCATCAACGGCGGACCAGGATGCGCCAGTACCTTCCCGCCGACCTGCTCGAAGGCCACGATGTCATCACTGAACAGGCGGCCCCCGCGACGCAGTAACTCGGCGGCCAAGCTGCTCTTGCCGCCGCCGCTGGGGGCGAGCAACGCGAGGACGCCGGCCGTCGTCTCGACCGCGCTGGCGTGCAGCAGCTCCAGCCCCCGCAGGAAGCTGGTCGCCCATAGCACGGTGTCCAGCAGTACCCGTTGCCATGTCGGGTCATCCCCATCGACGGCAGCACAGCGCAGCACGCGGTGGTCGGCGGACAGGTGAAACAGCGCACGGGGGCCGTAATCGAACAGGACGTCGCCCGCCGGGCGCCGGCACATCGCAAACTGGCACCCATCGAACATCCGGCGGTAGCCGACGTGATCTCTCGGCCGGGCCAACGCCGCCAGCTCGGACCACGGCACCCGCACCAGCCGCAGCGGGCGCCCGTAACCATCCCTCCCGGGCAAGGGGACTCCGGACCGCAGTCCGGGAAGGGGAAAGTCCGCCGTCAGCGTCAACCCGAACGCGATTGCCTGGGAATGCACGGAAGCGCGGCGACGCTCGGTTGTGACTGCGGAGGAGATCCTAATACTCCGTGATCGTTCCGCGACGGCGGCTCCACTGCACCGCCAGCCACACCATCACCATGGAGATCGGCATCAGCACAGCCGTGAACGCCCCCAGTTTGAGCACTTCCAGCCACACTGGCTCGACCAGCCGCGCGCCCACCAGCGCGTGTCGCAGCAGGTCGACCGAGGGCGTGAAGGGCTGCACCTGCGAGACCCACCGCAGCCAGCCGGGAAACAGCTTGACTGGGAAGTATGCCCCTCCGAGCAGACTCATGCCCGAGATGAACCAGGTCGCGCCGCTGGCGGACTTGAAGGCGATCAGCAGCGCCACGAACGCCATGCCGACGGCGATGAATGCCAGCGTCGCCAACCCGGCGACGAGCAAGGCCACCGGCACCCCCGCCACGCTCAGGGGAATCGAGAAGATGCCCACCGCCACCAGCAGCACCACCACGGCGACCACCGACGCGTACAGAACTGGAAACAGGGCCAGCGAGATGACACCAGCCGCCGGCCCCACGGGAGAGACCAGCATCCGTTCGAAGTTCCCCTGCATCAACTCCAGGCGCACGTTCTGGGAGGTGTTGAGCGCTGCGCCGAGCACCGCCACCGTCACGATCCCGACCACCACGAACGCGAAGTACCGATCGTGGCCGCCCACCGCATCCGGGCGCACGAGGCGAGCCACGTAGTAGAAGGTGGTCAGCGAGAACAGCAGTCCGAGGATCTGGCTGACGGTGCGCAACCTGTAGCTGACGAAGATTGCCGCATCGCGCCTCACGGTCGCCCACATCGCAACCAGGTAGGAGGGCAGCAGCGTCACGCCGCCCGCAGCCTCCCGCCTTCGATGACCCAGCGCTGATCGCAGGCGATGACCTCTTCCTCCCCCGCCGGCGCGCACCAGATGACGCCGCCCCCAGCGCGCAGCAGATCCTCCACCGCCCGGCACAGAAGTCGCCGGCCATCCTCGTCAAGACTGTTTGTCGGCTCGTCGAGCAGCAGCACGCGGGGGCGGTGCACGAACGCCAGGGCAAGCCGCAGCCGCTGGCGCTGCCCCTGCGAAAGCCGGTCGGCGCGTCGCTTGCCGAGCGAGCCCAGTTCGAACCGCTCCAGCACCTCGTCCACCGCAGCTCGGCGATCGGCGCGGCGAACGAGCGCCAGCCGGACCCAGTACTCCAGGTGCCCGCGCACGCTCAGCCGTGCGTACAGACCACGGTCGCCGGCCGACACGAAGCCGAGGCGGCGGTGATACTCCCGCCAGTTTCCGCGCACGCTCCTCTGCTCGATCCTCACCGTCCCCTGATCGGGGGCGAGGATCCCGGTGGCGATCCGCAACAGCGTGGTCTTACCGGCGCCGTTGCGGCCTGTGATCGACGCCGCGGTGCCGGACGGCAACTGGAGGTTGATATCGCGGATCACCGGCCAGCGAGCCGATCCGCGGCCCCAGTAGCGCCACACCCCGTCGATCGAGAGCAGCGCGGGTGCAGACACGCGCGGCGGCTCGGTCGGCAACGACGAGGGGGCAGGCGCCGGCCGCGGCGGGATGCGCAAGGCCGGATCGCTCATCCGAGAAGCATCCGCTCGTGGTTTGACTTGGTGCTCAGGGCATGGGCGAACGCCAGGCGCGAGCGGCGCAGCTTCTGCGTCCAGGGCTCATCGTCGCGGCGCATGGCGACCGATCGCAGCACGCCGGCCAGCGCGGCGGGTGCCCGCCGCCCGGGTAGGGCCCAAATCGGTGCCGCCACGCGCGCCAGGTGGTTCTCCAGGACGATGCGGTCGCGCGCGCAGGCGAGATGGCGCGCCCACACCCTGGCGGCCATCGGCGGCTCACGGTTTCCCAGGATCGCCTCCGCGACCGCCACCGAGACCCGCCACATCCCCTCCCAGCCCCAGGCGCGGGCGATCACTTCGGCTTCGCCCAGCTGACGTCCGGCCAGCACCGCTGCAAGGTCGACGAGGTCGGCGAGGCGCCCGAGCGGCTGGTGGGCCCAACTGTGGGCGAGCAGCAGCAGGGCGTGGGCGGCGGGGTCGGGGCCAAGCAGGCCATCGACACCCGTGGCGCTTGCCACCCCCAGCGCGAGCACCGCCTCGCTGCTTGGCGACGCGAGCCAGGGGGGGTGGTTCGGCCGGTGATGCACCTCAATGATCACTGGGATCCCCGGCCACGCCAGCGGGCACAGGTGCTGGGCGTCCTCATAGCCCCGGGCTCGCCCCACTTGCTCGCACCCTGCCCGGATCAGAGCCCTCTGCACCGCGTGAGCATCCTCGGCCAGGAGATCGAGGTCGCGAAACGGCCGGTCCGACGGGTGCTCATAGTAGCTGCCGACCTCGGGGCCCTTCATCAGCATCAGCTGCCCCTGGCAGGCAGAGCGGATGCGCTCAAGCAACCGAGGCGCCGCCGTGATCATCGCCGCCGCGTAGCGCTCCGCCGCGTGCACTGGCGGCGGCACCGGCAGCCCGCGCGCACGCCAGACACGGGCCGCGGCAAGATGGAGACGATGGGCCCGCAGCGCACTGGCGTCGGGCGCCCGGTCGATCAGCTGGCCGACGCGCCCCCACAGTGGCGCTCCTGATGGCAGCTGACCGTTCGCCCCATGCGATACGCGGTCACTTCTCACGGGCAACCAACGGTCGAGAGCAAGAACGGCTTGCGTGCTCGAGAGCGGGCAGACTTGCGTCTGTGCCAGCCCCCGCCTTGCCCTGCAGGCTGCCTTGCGCAGCGTCGCCCCACCCCGCTGCGGACCCACCCCGCCACCGACCTGCGCTTTGACCCCACCGCAGGACCACCGCTCCGCGCCGGCGGCTAGATGCCGTGCTGGCGCGCAGCCCCCACCGGTCGGATCGGAGCCGCCGTTCAGGCCGCCGCCAGGTGACGGGTTCGCGTGCTGGGCGTCGCCTCCAGGCGCTCGAGCTCGCGTTGGAGGGCACGCCGGCCACGGTGGTGAAGTCCGTGGATCGACCCCTCCGTCCGCCCCATTCGCTGGGCGATCTCCCCCGGCGTGAGCCCCACCACGTGCCGCAGCACCACCACCTCGCGCTGCTCCTGGGGAAGCGTGGACAGCGCCGCCCGCACCGTCTCCATCCCTTCGCTGTCTGGACGCGCGCTCAGGTCTGGGTCGAGGACGCTGTCGGTGGGCGTCAGCCGGTTCGCTCGCAGGTGGTCGATGGCGACGTTGCGCGCCAGGCGCAGAAGCCAGGCGAAGAACGGGACACCACGGTCGTCGTACTTGACAAGCGTCGTCATCAGCTTCGCGAACACGTGCTGCGTCACATCCTCCGCCTCATGCTCGTCCCGCACGATGGAGCGCACGTACCCATAGATGTTCTGCGAATACGTGACATACAGATAGCGCAGCGCATCGCGATCGCCCTCCTTTGCCCGTGCGACGGCGAGCCGCGTCATCTCGCGCGTCTTCGCCGAGTCATCCAGACCGCACCTGCCCCTGAAGCCGATCCTTGCGTTGGCTGCGGTAAATGCTTCGTTGATCACGATACGATCCTTCGCTTTAGGTTCTCCACGTACCGGCCGGCGCCGTTTCAGCCGGCACCCCGCGCGTAGCCCCCACGGGTGTGCTTGCCCTCTGTCCGCTGGCCCCGCGAGGGCCACTCGCCCTCGCAACGTCCATGCGAGTATGGGAGCGACGTGGTGGCCGGTCAATGACCGGTCCGGATCATTGGCCCGTTCAGCTAGTTGAACGGGCGGGGTTGAGTTCCGCCACGAAAACATCCCTTGCAGCGGCGTTTGATCCTGTATCTTCCGATGCGCAAGGAAAGCTGATACCGATGGGGGTAAAGATGGCGCTAACGGGGGCCGAGACATCTGACGCGGGCTGGCCGCGCCCGCTTCGTAGTGCCTACAGAGACGGTGATCGTGGCGGTTCCCGCGTCCGCGGGTGCGCCAACGCCGCGGGGCCCCGGTCCACGTCCCCGCGCTCGGGCGTCAGCGCGCTGCCGTCTTCGCTCCTGCGGCCGATCCTCGCCACACGCGGCGGACGCTCGCTTTTGAGCCTCGTGGGCCTAGCGCTCGTCACGCTCGGCCTGATCCACCCCACCACCTTTGACAGTCCGACTCTTCGGTCCGCCGTGGGGGCGACCAGCACTCTGCTGGCAGCGATCGCGGCATCGTGCAGTGCGATCGAATTCCTGCACACGCGTCGGGTGCGGACGCTGCTGTTGTGGGCCGCCCTCCTCATTCTTGCCGAGACCGGGTTCATTGGCGACCTGCTGCCCGCGATCCTGCACCTGTCGTCCGCGAGCAACCTGACGTCGGTCCTCCCGATGGGCCAGCTTTTGGCCGCCGGAGCATTGGCCGCCGCGGCACTCACCCCATCCGATCGCCTCGCCATCGGCCGATGGCGGCCGCTGGTCGACGTTGCCTTCTTCAGCCTCCTCGCCGCCGGTCTGGCCGCAACCTTTGGCCTGGCGCTCCGGCGCCAGCTGTTCTCCGCCAACCTTCACCACAGGACAGTCCTGAGCGCCGCCCCCGAGCATCCGCTGAGAACGCTGGCCGTTCTGCTGACCACCGCGCTCCTCGTCTGTGCGTGCCTGCGGTTCGCCCGAACCTCACGCCGAGAGGCCAGCCCCGTGCTGTCTCTGCTCGCCGGCGCCGCACTTGTGCTGACCGGTGCGTCCCTTTACGACCTGGCGCTCCCCTGGGATTCGCCCACCGCGCTCACACCGCAGGACATCCTCCGGCTTGTTGCGTTCAGCCTGGTCTGCGCCGCCGCGGCTCGCGCCGAAGGGGAGCTTCGCCGAACGAGCATGCGCGCCGCTGCGCTGGCCGAGCGAGCGCGGGTCGCGCAGGATCTGCACGACGGGCTGGCTCAGGATCTCGCCCTGATCGCGGCCCATGGAGCGACGTTGAGCGGTGAGCTGGGCCACCAGCACCCGATGGTGCTGGCCGCACGACGTGCGCTCTCGCTCTCCCGCGGCACGATCGTCGAGCTCTCAGACACCTCCGCCTCATCCTCTGAGGAGGCGCTTCAGGCGCTTGCCGCCGAACTGCACGCCCGCTTTCAGATCTCGATCGCCGTCGACGTGCAACCGGAGGCCGAAACCGACAGCATGGCGCGGGACAGCCTCACACGAATCGCCCGGGAGGCGATCGCCAATGCCGCCCGTCACGGCCGTGCCCGCAACGTCCTGGTTTCGCTCAGGCGCACGCCTGGCGGCATCGCCCTGCGCATCCGCGACGATGGATGCGGTCTTGCTTGCACATCTGAGGCGCGCCCTGGCGAGGGTTTTGGACTTGCCCACATGCGGGAGCGAACCGCCCTCCTCGGCGGCTCGTTTGTGGTGCGCAGCCCGCGGTCAGGTGGCACTGAACTCGAGATCACGCTTCCCTGATGGCCGAGGCCAGGCTTCTGGTTGCCGAGCACCCGGCGATGCGCCACGGCATCCGCATGGCAATGAGCGCAAGCGTGGAGATCTGTGCCGAGGTCGACACCGCCGAGCAGGCGATCCGCGCCGCCAAGCACGAGCAACCAGACGTGTGCTTGGTGGGGCGAGACCTTTGCGGTGTCGGCCTCAGTGCGGTCCGAGGCATCTGCCGCGCTGCCCCACGCACTGCCGTGGTGGTGCTGGCTGCCACCCGCAACGATGACGACCTGATCGATGCCGTGCGGGCCGGTGCGATTGGCTATCTCCCGGGAGGCGTGTCGCCAGACGTTCTCAGGCGGATTGTCGCCGCGGCAACGGCCAAGGAGGCCGTCGTGCCCCGGGCTATGGTCCTGGAGCTGCTCCTGGAGCTGCGGGGCGGAGGGGCGGGGGCCGATGCGCTGACCAATAGGGAAGCGCAGGTGCTCGGGATGCTCCGCCGAGGCCACAGCACAACGGCGATCGCGCAGCGTCTGCAGATCGCGCCCGTCACCGTGCGACGGCACATCTCCGAGCTTGTGCACAAGCTGGGGGTCGAAAACCGCGCCGCGCTCGTGCGGTGAGCTTCGCGCCCTCGCCCATGGAGCGCGCGGCCACGGGTAAGCGTCAGTCCAGGCCGTGTCTGACCGCGTAGATCGCGGCCTGTATGCGGCTTGGTAGTCCGAGCTTGGCCAGGATGCTTGACACGTGATTCTTCGCCGTCCTGGGGCTGATGTCCAAAGCCTCGGCGATCTCAGCATTCTCCATCCCCCGCGCGACCAGCTGAAGAACGTTCAGCTCCCGGCGCGAAAGCTGCTGAGCATCCGGCTGCTGGCTTGCGTCGAGCGCATTCCGCTGGCGCAGCCGGCTGAGGACCACTTCGGCGGCCCGAGGCGATAGCCAGGCGGCGCCCTGCGCAGCGGCCCGGACCGCGGTGGCGACTTCCTCCACCGGGGTGTCTTTGGCCAGATACCCGCACGCCCCAGCCGCGATTGCCGTCTCCACGTTCCGGTCATCCGTCAATACGGTGAGCACGACCACGCGGATCGCGGGCACATCGGACAGGATCGCGCGGGTGGCCTCCTCTCCGCTGAGGTCCGGCATCCGGAGGTCCATCAGCACTACATCTGGACGTAGCTCCGTGGCCAACCGTACGCCCGCCCTGCCGCCGGACGCCTGCCCCACGACCTCAAGATCGGGCTCAGACGACAGCAGCGCCGCCAGGCCGGCGCGGAACAGATCATGGTCATCTACGACCATCACCCGTATCACTCTGTTCCCGTGCCCCGGTTCCTGTGCGGTGTTGTCCGTGCTGATCGCCTTCCCTGGGATCGCGCTGCCAGCCAAGCGGAGTTCTACCAGAAAATCACTCGGCCGCACTGTTCACGCCGCTGAACGACCTATGGGCGGCCCGCCCTATTCTCGGCCAGCACCAGCTGTGGCATAACTGGCCCCTCAGGACAACAAAGGGGCACACATAAATGGATGTACTTGCAGCAGACCCGCATAATGGCCAGCGGCCAGTTCGCTTCGCAGCGCTGGAGCGCCAACACCTGCCGATTGAGCACAAGCTCCACGGAGCCTTCGTTCGGCTCCTGTGCTCAAGCGCCTACACCCTCGGCGAGGAGGTCGAGCGCTTCGAAAGACAGTTCGCCGACTACTGCGAGGTCGCGCACTGTATCGGCGTTAGCTCCGGAACTGCTGCGCTCTCGCTGACCCTGCGCGCGTACGGGATTGGTCCCGGCGATGAGGTGATCGTGCCGGCGCACACGTTCATCGCCTCCGCGTTGGCGGTTGCGCATGTCGGCGCCACACCGATTCTGTGCGATGTCGATGGCGGGACGGCGTTGATTGATCCGGACGCGGCCCGCGCCGTGGTGAGCCCCCGGACGGTCGCTGTCATCGCGGTGCATCTCTACGGACAGACCTGCAATATGGCGGCGATTGAGGCGTTCGCCAGACCCCGGGGACTCTTGGTCCTCGAGGACGCGGCGCAGGCGCATGGCGCCCTCTACTGCGGTCACCGCGCTGGATCGCTCGGCGACGCCGCCGCCTTCTCGTTCTATCCGAGCAAGAACCTGGGCGCGCTCGGTGACGGCGGAGCCGTCTGCACCGATGATGACGTCCTGGCGGCTCGGCTGCGGCGGCTTCGCAACCTCGGTCAGAGGGTGAAGGGCGATCACGTCGAGCTCGGCTACAACGATCGGCTCGATGCCCTTCAGGCTGCCATGCTGCGCGTCAAGTTGCCGTATCTTGACGAGTGGAACAGCGCACGCCAGGCGCACGCTGAGCGCTATCGGTCATTGCTGCCCGCCGGTGTCAGGGTGGTAGCGGAGCGCCCGGAGAGCCCTAGCGTTCACCACGTCTTCGCGGTGCGCGTCGAGGAACGGGATGCGGTGGCCAGAGAGCTTCGCGCCCGTGGTGTGGAAACCGGCGTCCACTACTACCCCGCGGTGCACGAACACCGGGCCTGGGAGAACCGCTCGCTCGCTCGCGGCTCGCTGCCGCAGGCCGAGGCCTGGGCGGCGGAGGAGCTCTCGCTGCCGATGCACCCCGACCTGCGTCCGGAGGAGATCATGAGAGTCGTCGAGGCGCTGGACGAGGCCCTCACAGAGCCGGCGTTGCAGCGGGAGGGGATCCTGTGCTGAAAACCACCTCGCCCGCAGGCGTCAGCGGCAACGGTTCACGCCCGCCCGCAGGCGTCGCCGTCGTCGGCCTCGGCTACTGGGGCCCCAACCTGCTGCGCGTCCTGTCAGACAACGCCGATGTCGAGGTCCTGTGGATCTGCGACCTCGATCAGGAACGGCTGATGAAATACCGGCGCCGCTATCCGGCTACCCGGGTGACCACCCGCATCGACCGCGTCTTGGCCGATCCCGACGTGGATGCGGTGATCATCGCCACGCCAGTCTTCACGCATTACGATCTTGCCTCCCAGGCACTGGCGGCAGGCAAGCACGTGTTTGTCGAGAAGCCGCTCGCGCCGTCGAGTGCGCTGGCCGACGACCTGGCCGAGATGGCGCGCCAGCGCCACCGCGTCCTCATGTGCGGCCACACCTTCATCTACAGCCCGCCGGTACGCGCGGTCAAGCGGATGATCGAAGCCGGGACGCTTGGCGACATCTACTTCATCTCCTCCAGCCGCGTCAATCTCGGGCTGCACCAGCGGGACGTCAGCGTGGTCTGGGACCTTGGGCCCCATGACTTCTCGATCCTGCTCTACTGGCTGAGCGAGATCCCGAGCAGCGTGCGGGCGATCGGACGCGACTCGATTGTCAGGGGGATAGCCGATGTTGCCTTTGTGTCGCTGAGCTTCGCGTCCGGGATCGTCGCCAACGTCGAACTGAGCTGGCTGGCGCCGAGCAAGCTGCGACGCACGGTGCTGGTGGGCAGCGACCGGATGGTGATCTACGACGATGGCGCCAGCGAGCCCGTGCGGCTGTTTGACCGTGGGGTGGTGTATCGAGACCCCGAGACGTTTGGCGAGTACCACCTGTCCTACCGGAGCGGAGACATCCTGTCCCCGCGCATCGAGTCGCACGAGCCGCTTGGACTGGAGCTTGCCGACTTCATCGGAGCGGTTCAGGGCGAGAGGGAGATGGGCTTCCACACGGCGCTTGCGCGCAGCGTCGTGCGAATCGTGGAGGCGGCCGACCGCTCGCTCATGGACGGGGGTCGAGAGGTTGTCCTCGATCACGGCGACATAGGCGAGCAGCTGGCGGGACGCCGTGAGCTCGCCCTCGCCTAGCGTTCTCTCGACTCCAGGGCTCCCGGCGGCCCGCCCGCTGGGGTAGCTGAAGCGGTCACGAATGTCCTTCTGCTGGCCACTCGTGCAGCTGGTGGCCGCTTGCTCCGCAGGTGCCCCCGGTACACACGGGCTGCGGCGGATCCGGTGCCCATCTCCTGGCCCAAGCGCGTTCCGGCACCGACGCTGGCCGACGCTGAGCCCCCTCGCTCGCGCGTGAGGCATCTGCTGCGACAACGCTGGTAGGCGCTGACCTGACCGTCCGCTACGCGTAATTGGGTTTGGAAGCCCCCCATCA
>Ga0209061_1001643_pt1 | contig 34849 bp, 36 predicted proteins | sample Coa_R1_10_FD_187157 | JGI IMG/M metagenome (GOLD analysis project Ga0209061, IMG submission 187157) | Surface soil microbial communities from Centralia Pennsylvania, which are recovering from an underground coalmine fire - Coalmine... | ecosystem: Environmental > Terrestrial > Soil >... | reverse complement strand
GGGTGAGGAAGTCGTGGGTGCCGCCGTACAGGCAGTCGCTGGCCAGCAGGTGGTCCCCGGCGCGCAGCACGCTCAGCAGCGCGGCCGTCACCGCCGCCATGCCGGACGCGGTGGCGACCGCCGCCTCCCCGCCCTCGAGCGCGGCCAGCTTGTCGTGCAGGTACCGCTGCGACGGCGTCGAGCTCAGCCGGAGGTACGGGATGTCGTGGTAGCTGGTGCCGGGCTGCACCGTGTATACGGTGCCCTGGTAGATCGGGAACACCACCGAGCCGTCCGGGCCCGGCCGCCGCTCCCCGGCGTGGACCGCCAGGGTTTCCATCGACTCGCCGTCATCGTGCACGCCAGCCTCCTGCTGCTCGTTTGCCTACCGACCCATGCTGGCAGACCGGCCCGCCGGGCCGATCACCGTCCTCGCCTTTCGCCCCGGCGGCCGCCGGTGCCCTTTCGCCCGGGCGGCCGCCGGTGCCCGCCGCGCCTCTAAGCGCTCCGGCTCGCCGAGGCGGGCCCGCTGACCGCGGCGCGGCCTGCGCCGGCCGACGCCAGCCCGGTCATGGATCTGACAAACTGAGCACGTGGACGAGGCTGGTGCGGTGATCGCCGAGTCGGTCGCGGTGCTGAGGCGCGCCGGGGCGCGCTTTGCTTACCTGCACGGCAGCCGCGCCGCTGGCACGCACCGTCCGGGGTCCGACGTCGATATCGCCGCGTACTTCGGCGAGCGGCCGCCGCAGGCGTTCGAGATCCTGCTGCCGCCGGGAGCGGATCTGCTCGTGCTCGATCACGCTCCGCTGGAGCTTGCCGGGTGGCGGCGGGCGGCAGGCTGCTGTTCGACGACGATCCCGTCACCCGGGTCCGGTGGGAGGCCACCACCAGGAAGATCTACTTCGACGAACTGCCGCGCATCATGCGCTCCCACCGGGAGTTCGCGGCCAGCATCGCCCGCAGGCCCGGGTAGCTCGTGGTTGACGAAGGCCGCGTCCTGCGCCTGCTCCGCGGCGTGACCGCCGATCTGGCCATCCTGAAACAGGAGTCCCAGGCGGACGAGATCAGGCGGCACGACCCGATCTGGCTGCGCGGGGTGAAGTACACCTTCGTCACCGCCATCGAGGCGTGTATCGACGTCGCGCAGCACATCTGCGCCGCGGAAGGCCGGGGCCCGCCTGCCGACAACGGCGACCTCGGTGCGCAAGGCTGTCGGCTTCCGCTGCGTACTCGTTCACGAGTATGTGGACGTCGACGACGCAATCGTCGTCGGCCGCCTCGCCGATCTCGGCGACCTCGACGAATACGTGCGAGCCGTCGCCGCATACGTCCGCCCCGGCACTACGAACGAGGAAACGCCGTAGCCCCATGCACCAGTCGAGGCCGATGCGACCGGACTGGCGAATTTGATGCAGCGAGCGCGGCAAGTGACGGCTCGGTGTCGGCGCGGGCGCAATTCCGCGTAATCGGGCCATAGCGGCGCGGAGTCTGCCCTAGCCCGAGTTTCCAATGATCATGCTCCTTGCCAGGGTGTTCTGCCTGGTCGAGATGGGTTTGCGAGGCCGCTGGCGCCTATGACCTAACAGCGGGGGCGTAGCGATCCAGGCGGAAGACCCGGGTGAGTTTGTCCTGGGTGCTGGTGGTCTCGGTGAGGATCCGGCGGGCCTTGGGCCTGCCCCGTTCGGCGGGGTAGATCAGGATGGTCTCACCGATGCCGGCGAGGTGGGTCAGCAGCTCGCGGACTGACATGCGCAGTCCGGCGCGCCGGGCCTGCAGGCGGAGCAGGTGTGCGATCTGCAGGGCCAGCACGCAGGTGAGGACGTGGACGCGGATGTTGTGCTCGGTCCAGTGGAACATCGGGGAGAACGAGACCACGTGCGAGTCTTTCATCTGCCGGAAGGAGAACTCGGCTTCGGACTGGGACCGGTAGCCGGCGATGACCTCGGCGGCGGGCCAGTCGTCGTGATCGGTGATCAGCACGTGCTTGCCGAAGATCTCCTCTTCCAGCGCGGCGCGCCCCGCGGCGTCGACGGACCAGGTCAGCCGCAGGTCGCGGGGGGCGTCGCCGGTCAGCTCCCAGGTGATGACGCGGCGGACCCAGGCGTCATGGGTGATCTTGGTGATCTCCGCTTCCACCTTGTCCCTGGCCCGGCGGGTCTTGCCGCGGGCCAAGGTGGCGGCCAGCTCGTCCAGTTGCCGGGTGGCCTTGGCCAGCGTGGTGCCGTCGAACCCGCGGGCCTGGTGCTCGTGCAGCTCCGGGGAATGGGTCAGGATGGTGCGGCGCTCGGTGCCGTAGACCTCCCGCCGGGTGTCGTAGGCGGTCAGGCCGCCGAACCGCTCCCGGTCGACGACGGCACGGGCGTCCGCGGGCAGGGCCAGCAGGTCACGGCAGTCGCTGGCCGGCACGGACGCCACGTAGCGCAGGCCCGTGCCGGCCAGCAGCGCGAAGTTCGCCTCGGAGTTCTGCCCGGCGTCGAAGACGACGGTCATCTCGGTGCCGTCCTGCCCGGCGGCGGCGGCCAGGGCGGCGTGCCGGGCGGCCAGCGCCTGGATCATCTGGGGGAACTGGGTGACGTCGGGCTTGTTGCCGGGGTAGGCATGCGACAGCAGCGGGACGCCGCCGTCGCGGGTGACCACCAGGCCCAGGCCGACCAGCCGCAGGTCCGCGCGTTTCTGCTTGGCCTTGCCCCGCTGGGCGATCGGCGCCCTGCCGTTGCCGGTATCGATGAAGGTCGCGAAGTTCGTCATGTCCAGCGCCACCGAGCTGGTGTCCAGCCCGAACCGGGCGCACACCGCCAGCGCCAGCTTCTCCTCGATCCGTGGCAGCGCGTCCAGCGGCACCGCGCGGAACGCGTCCCAGAACCGGCGGTGGTCCAGCGCCGAGGCCGGGATCTTGGTGAACCGGTCCGCCGCCGTGGTGCGCCACCAGTCCGCGAAGCCGCGCTTGGAGCAGGGGTCCACCACCCGGTTCAGCGCCGCCAGCGTCAGGTAGGTGCCCGGGGACAGCGGCAGCCCCGGCGGCCTGGCCCCGGTCTCCCCATCGATGATCCCGGCCACGCCCAGATCGGCCAGCAGCCCCCACGCCGCGGCCACCGCCCCGAAGTCCAGGTGCCGGGTACGCTCGGGCAGCATCGCCTGCTCGCGGGCGTCCAGCAGCGCCTCGATGTCGGCCGCGGTGCCCAGGTACCGCTCGGAGACCATCTTCGGCTTGCCGTCCACCCAGCCCATCTCGCGCAGGTACCAGTACGGCTTCCCGCTGATCACCTTCTTATACAGGCTCGCCACAATTTAGGTCATAGGCCAGATCAGGGCCACAGTCAAGTACCGGAGCAGCATGTCACCAGGAAAAACGGGCTAGCACAGGCCACACTCAGGAGTCAGGACGCCATGATCATTGGAAACTCGGGCTAGGGTGGTGCCCGGCCCGGGGAGGATGAGTTGGACGACCTTGGGGACGGCGATCTGGTCGTGGTCGCGCTGCCCGGAGTGCAGCGGTTCCTCGCCGAGGCGCGAGCCACCTCCGACGTGTCGGCGGCCAGCGAGATCTACTCGGCGCTTGCCGCGCGCGTCGCCGAAGCGCTGGGCGGCAACGGCGGACGGCTCGTGCTACCGGAGCCCGCCCCGGCCGGACCGGGCGCACCGCCGCCCGGCGGCCACGGCACGCCGAACCGGGTGGTGTCGCTGCACCCGCCAGGAACCGGAGCCGCCGCGGCGGCCCGCGCCCGCCTGGCGGCGCATGAAGCCTGGCGGGCCTGTGTCCGGCGGGCACTGCAGCCGGCCGACGGCCTTCCCGCCCGCGAGACTCCCGGGTTCCCGTGCGTCCTGTGGGTGTGCGTGCCGGCCGGCCCGGGAGGATACCGGGCCCAGTGGCGGCAGGCCCAGCGGCTGCTGGCGGCGAGGCGCCGGATCCGGGACTTCGCGCCGGTGCCCGAGGAGGAGTGGAGGCGGCGCAGGCTCTGCTCGCTGGCGCCGCGCTGGCCAGCCGAACCGCAGGCGCCGGAAGGAGCGCCGAGTTACGAGAGGGGCACGCCGCTAAGCGCGGCCGGGTGGGTGAAGCGGCTGTGGCGCGCCAGGCACGGACTAGAAGGATTCCCGTCCACGCCGTCGATCGCGTCCGCCCCCTACCGGCGGTCCGTGCTTGAGCACTTGGGCGTCCCCGAGGTGAGCGCGGCGGTCGGGGACCTGGCCCAGGCCGCGGCGAGGCTCAGCAGCGAGCTCCACCGGCAGTGGCTGGAGACCCCCGTGCCGGGGCTGCCGGTCCCGGATGGCGAGCCGGGCCGGTGGTTCGCCAGGTCCGGAGGTCCGTGGGTGTACCCGGAGCGGTGGCGCGCGGACGCGCTGGCCCGCGAGGCTGCCCGGAGCCCCGGCGAGCGGGCGGAGCTGGCCCGGGCGATCGGCGAAGCCGTCGGCTCGGGATACCGGGCGGCATGCCGCCTTCGGCAGGTCATGGACGACCTCGGTCGTCGCGTGCCGGTAGCGGAGCTGGCGAGTTACCTGGCGGTGGTGGTCCAGGACCTCGATGACATGGGGCAGTTCCTCGGCGGCCAGGCGCCCGCTGCCGACGGCGCCACGATCGAGGTATGCCCGGACCAGCACCAGCGCGTCTCCCGGGACCTGCTGGAGGTGGCGCGGGCGCAGCGCCACGTGCTGCAGGCACCGGACCTGCTCGGGGTGCCCGTCTACGCCGGGGGCGACGACCTGCTGGCATTCACCCCGGCATCGACCGCGCTCGCGGCGGCGCAGGCGTGCCGCCGCGAGATCCGGCCTTCGCTGCCGCGGGCCAGCACGGCCGTGCTGTTCTTCCACTACCACGCGAGCATCCAGCAGGCGATGAGCCGGGCGCGCTGGCTGCTGGGCGAAGCCAAGGAGAAGGTGCCGGGCAAGCACGCGCTGGCGGTCGGCTATGTGCGGCGGTCGGGGGCCAGCGCGGTATCGGTCCAGCCGTGGGACGCCCGCGACGGCAGCAGCGCGGACCTGTTCGGCCTGTTCGCGCGCGAGCGCGGGCCCCGGCTGTCGCCGCGGCTCGCGGCCGACCTGGAACGTGACGCGGCCGAGCTGGCCAGCCTGGCGGCCGTCCCCGGGGGTCATTACCGGCGGGAACTCGCCCGCCTGGTCCGGCGCCACATGCAGGACGAGCCTGACGCGGGCCAGGCGGCTGACGGCGGACACGGCGCCCGGGCCGCGGCCACGAGCATCGCGGCGGCGCTGGAGTGGCTGGGCGCCCACGAGCACGCCCCGCAGGGGAACGGCCCGGCCGTCCCCGTCCGCCCCCGGCCCGCCGCGCAGGTCGGGGTCTTCCTGCGGCAGGAGGCACGGTGAGCGCCTGGCTGGCCATCACGCCGCGGGACACCGTCTTCGTGCGGGACGGGCGGTCGTTCGACGCCGCGACGGAGGCGGTAGCGGCGACGGCCTGGCCGGGCCCCACCACGCTCGCGGGCGCCATCGGCGCCGCGTCCGGCGTGGTGGCCGGGGAGGTCCGCGGGCCGGTGCTCGCCGTCCGCGACCGCGACCAGTGGACGCCGTACTTCCCGGCGCCCGCGGATCTGGTGGTCAGCGCCGCCGGGTCCGGCCGGACCGTGTTCCGGCTCCGGCCGGAGGAGCCGCCGGGGCAGACCGACCTGGGTGACACGGCCGTCAGCCGGTGGCTGATGCCGCCCGAGGATGCCGAGCCGGTCGAGCCGCTGCGCGGCTGGATACCGGGCGACGTGCTGTCCGCCTACCTGGCCGGGGACCTCCCGGACCCGGACGGGTCTCCGCTGGAGGACCTCGAGCCGCTGCGGCGCGGCGGCGAGCTTGCCGACCCACTGCTGCCCGAAGGCCGGGTGGGACTCGCACGCGACAACCGCAGCGCCCGTGAGGGCTACCTGTACCAGTCCACGCACCTGCGTGCCGACGAAGGCTGGGCGTTCCTGGCCGAGTACACGGGGCCGGCGGAGCAGGTGCTCGAGGGCGGGGACCCCGTCCCGTTCGGGGGGAAAGGGCGCCTCGCCGACATCGGTCCGGCGGCGATGAGCTGGCCGGAGGCGGGGGCGGCCGGGGCAAGGGTCCTGGTGTACCTGGCGACGCCAGCGGTGTGGCCGGACGGCTGGCGGATGCCGGTGCCTGAGGGAGCACGGCTGGTCGCGGCGGCGACCGGGGAGCCGCAGCCTGCCGTCACGGTACGGCGTGACCCGCGGGAGTGGCGCGACAGCCGGGTGCTGCGCTGGGCGGTCCCGGCCGGGTCGGTGTATCTGCTCGAGTTCGGCGACGCGGTGGCGGGTGCCGGGTGGGCGGCCCGGCAGCACGGGACCGCGCTGGACCGCGGAACGGGCCAGGGAACGGATCTGCTGCGCACCGCCGGGTTCGGCGTGGTGCTGACGGGAGCGTGGACGTGACCGAGTTCTTGCTGTACCTGTACGCCGAGTCGCCCGTGCACACCGGCGCGGCCGGCAGCCTGGACGTGATTGACCTGCCGGTGCAGCGGGAGGCGGCGACCGGGTACCCGGTGATCTGGGGGCAGAGCCTCAAGGGCGCGCTGCGGCAGCAGGCCGGAGACGCGGCCTGGGTGGAGACGATGTTCGGATCCGCGATCGCTGACCCTGCCGAGGACGGCGGCACCAACCCGGGGTGGCTCGCGGTCGGCGACGCGCAGCTCGTCGCGATGCCGGTGCCGACGCTGCGGCGCACGTTCGCGTGGCTCACCACCGAGATCGCGCTGGGGCGGCTGGCGCGCAAGTACGGCCGCGTGGGCCACGCGACACCGGACGTGCCGCGCGTCGGGCCGGACATCGGCGCGGCGGCGTCCGCGCCATGGGCGAGCGAGAGACCGGAGGCGCTCGGGCCGTGCCTGGTGCCGCTGGGCCGCGAGCGGGACGGCCTGCTCGCGGCGTGGGCGGCGAGGATCGCCGCGGACGTCCTGTCCTGGTCCGAGATGCTGCGGCCGTTCGCCGGCAAGCTGCGCGAGGATCTAGTGCTCGCCGGGGCGGATGTGGCGCCGATGCTGCTGCGCGAGTGCACCGAGCAGGCCGTGCGGGTTCAGCTCAGGAAGGACGAGAAGACCGTGGAGCACGGCCCCTTCTACAGCGAGTACCTCCCCGCGGAGACCATCATGGCCGCCTCGCTGACGCTGCGGGGACGCGGCGACACGCAGGAGCACAGGCAGGCGCTGCACGGGCTGCTCGATGAGACGCTGATCCAGGTCGGAGGCGACGAGACGCTCGGCAAGGGGCTGATGTGGGCGCGGCTGATCGCCGGTGAGGACCGGTGAGCGTGCGCCGGATCGATCAGGGCATGGCCGCCGCGGCGGCACGGGTGGTACCGGCGGAGGTGAAACCGGAACTCCGCACCCGGTACCGGCAGCTCCGGGCCATGCTGCACACCGCGGGGCTGGCCGCGACGTACGCGTTCATCGCGTCGAAGGCATCGCAGGCCGAAGACGACCAGCTAGGGCAGGCCTACCGCGACGTGGCCGCGGCCATCAGGGACCGGCTGGCCGGCCAGGGCTTCGTCTCCGCGGATACCACGGGCCACCGCGACGTGCTGGCCGCTCTCGGCGCGCTCGGCCCGGCGGACTACACGCGGGCAAGCGCCGACGTGGCGGCGTTCGTCGGCTGGCTAAGCCGACTCGGCGACGCGCTGTGCGAGGAGGGCGGCAGTGCCTGACGGTCCGAGGGCGGCGGGCCCGCTGGGGAGCGCCATCAGCCTGGCCGGGGCTGACCGGCACGGGCGTGACGCCAGCGCGCTGGTCATGCTCAACCGGGTGGCGTTCCTCGATGACGCCGGGAAGCTGGCCGACGAGGGGAAGCGGGCGCTGCTGCGGTGGGCGTGCGCGACGCAGCTCGGCCAGGTCGAGGCGCTCGTCACGGCCGTGTGGCAGCGGAGGTCAGCGGCGCTGCGCGCCCTGCCGTGGCCGTCCATGCGGCTGCGCGCACGGCCTGAGTGGCGGCTTGTCGCCGGGCTCGGCGCCCCGGCGAACGCGCACGAGATCGGGCTGGCGCTGCACGGCAGCTACGGGTGGCCGGTGATCCCGGGCTCGGCGCTGAAGGGCCTGGCGCACGCGTGGGCGGCGGCGCACGCACTGGAGGCCGACGTGAGCCGGGTGTTCGGCACCCCGGGCCGGCGGGGCAGCGTGCGCTTCCTCGACGCGATCCCCGCGGGCAAGCCGGCGGCCGTCGCCGCGGACGTGCTGACGCCGCACGTGAAGCCGTACTACGACGACGTGGCCGCGGGTCGGCCGCAGATCCGCCCGCCGGCCGAATACCACAACCCGGTGCCGGTGCAGTTCCTCGCCGTGTCCGGCGAGTTCGGCGTGGACCTGTACGGGCCGGACCGCCGCGACGTGAAGCTGGCCGCCAAGTGGCTGACCAAAGCCGGCGACGAGCTCGGCGTCGGCGCCAAGACCGCGGCCGGGTACGGGTACCTGAAGGTCGATCCGGAATGACCGTGCACGTGAGCTCGGTCGGGCGCAGCGTGCTCGACGCGCTCGACGGCAAGAGCGGGAAACTGACACTTAGTCGCGCCGCCCGGGATCGAGCCGTGCGCCTGCTGGAGGCCGCCGGCATCAGCACCTGGGACCGGGAGCAGGCAAGCCACTGGATCGCGGCGGCCGTCGCCCACGGCGAGCCGTCCGCGCAGGCGCGGGCGCTGCGCGATGCCATCGCTGCGGTGACGCCACAGTATTGGCAGCGCGACGTCAGCGCGGAGCTCGCGACGCTCGACGGGGTCAATCGCGATCGCATGGCGATCCCGGTGCGCGAGGAGGACATCGCGGTCCTGGTCTGCTCCGATACGCCTGACGGGCTGCTCGCCGGAGTATGGAACGCGCTCGGCATGACCGCCGGGAACCTCGCGGCGGTGCGGTACCTCGCCCAGCCGGGCGCGGAGCTCGGCGACGTCCGCGGCCGGGCCGTGGTCGTCCGGGTACCGGGCATGGACGTGGGCTCGGCCGAGGGGTTCCGGCAGGCCATGCGGGGGCTCGGCGTGCTGGCACGGCACGTGTTCGAGTCCCTGCGCGGCGCGAGAGAGCCCGAGAAGTTCCGCTTCTACCTGTCCGGCGGGTTCAAGGCCGCGATCCCGTACCTGATCGGCCTGGCCGAGGCGGTCCGGTCGATCGACAAGCAGCGGCTGGCGGAGCTGGGCGTCCCGGACCTGATGCCCCGCGACGGGAGCCCGTACCCGGTGGAGGCCTACGTCCTGCACGAGACGGCGGGAGGGGACCTGACCGATGCGCCTCCGATCAAGCTGCCGCTGCGACGGCTGGTCGCGTCGGCGGTCCGCCAGGAACTGACCGGGTTCGGCACATCGGGAAAGCGCCGGGGCCTGGTGCTCCCAGATCTGCTCAACGGGTACGCCTACGAGGCTCGCGGGCGGCGTGACCAGCCCGACACGGTGGAATGCGAGCTGACCGCGTTCGGAGCCGGGCTGCGGGAGCTGTTCGGCGTCCGAGACGAGAGTCCCGCCGGATGACCGCGGACCTGCTCGACGGGCTGAAGTCCCGGCTGTGCGGCGGGGTGCACGGCTCGATCACTGCCGCCAAGCCCGCCGACTTCCCCCTGCTCGACGAGCAGGCGCTGACGACGTGGCCGCCCGATGACGCCTTCGCGGCCCTGCGGGACATCCGGGCAGACCCGTGGGATCCCGGCGCCGGACCTGATGCCGAGATCAGGCGGATCGCATGCCAGCTCCGGTCGCGGCGCCATCTGCTCAACGCGGTGCTGTTCTCGCCGGTACCGGTGCTGGAACGGCTGCGCCAGGTGCTCGGTCCGGGATACCCCGACCTCACCAGCGAGCAAAAGGCGGTTGACGCCTGGATCGCGTTGTGCTGGACCGTCGAGGCGGCCTGGCTGGCCGTGACGCAACAGGGCGACGGCAGCTCCGCGGCCGACGCCGGACTGCTGCGCCCGCTGGCCGCCCGGCTCCGGTTCCTCGTGCTCAGCGAGCCGATGCGGTCGCGCGGCGACCGCATCGGCGCATGGTGGAAGTGCGACGAGAGCTTCGGCGGGAGCGGGGTACTCGATCGGGCGCTCGGCCCGGAGTCCTGGTCGCAGGTCGTCGGCCGCTGCCAGCAGGCGCGCCGCGAGTGGCTTGGCATCCTGGATGGGTACCAGTCGCACCCGCTGCTGTCGCAGGTGAAGCCCGCCGAGCTGGAGCGGGAACTCCGCACCGCGGTATTCCGCGACGGCGCCCGCGTGCCTCTCGGGCTGTCCACCAGGCAGCTCAGCCAGAGCGCCGCCCTGACCGCCGAGGACAGGTCGGCGATCGGGGACGTCATCGACCGGCACCTGCTGCCGCGGTTCACGCTGCCGCCAGTGGCGCGCCTGGTGCTCTACGACGACAGTCCCCCCTGGACGTGCTGCAGGCGCGCGTTCGCGGCCGTTACCGCGGTTGTCGGCGCGGCGGCGGTGGCGTGCGCGGCAGGGCTGCTGGTGCGGCCCGCCGTAGCCGCCGCCGCCGCATGCTACCTGCTGATGTGCGGGAGTGCCCTCCTGCCGCGCGGCGGGCTCGCTGCGATGTGGCTGCTGCGGATGCCGGCCGCGGCGGCCGTCGGTGCGATCGCGCTGATCGGCCTCATGGCGGGGGGATTCCCGGCTGCCGAGCCCGGTGCCGGGTACGCGGTGCCGGTGCTCGGCGGCGCGTCGTTCGGCTACCTGATGGTCGAGGCGCGCAACCACGGCGTGGCTGGCCTTGCGGCCGTCAGGCGGGCGCTGGCCGTATGGGCCGCCGGTGCGATGCACGCGCTCATGGTCAGCCTGATCGGTCTGGTCGCCGTAGCGCCCGCATTTGCCGTCGTCGGCGCAAAGCTGGACAGGCTCTGGTCGCGCCCGTCGTACGGGCACGCGGGAGTGGTGCTGGCGCTGGCGGCGGCCTGGTGCCTCGCGGTGGGCGTTTTCTCCCAGATCCTGTGGCAGGACCGGCCGATCACCTCGCCACTGGCGCACCTGAGCTGGCGGGATAGGTGACGAGGGAGGCACGATGGAGTGGACGACGCTGACCATGCAGGTCACCACGCCGCTGTTCAACGGCGGCGCCGACCCCGACGGCGGTGCCGGGTTCACCCCGGACGACGAGACAGGCGTCCGGCCCGCCTCCATCCGCGGCGCGATGCGCTTCTGGTTCCGGGCGCTGGCCGGCACGCTCGCCGGGCCGGACCTGCTGTTGCTTTCGGCCCTGGAGCGGCAGGTGTTCGGCGGCATCGCCGACCAGCCCGGCCAGCAGTCCGCGCAGGCATCGCCGCTCATCCTCCGCGTTCCCGAGCCGCCCCGGCCTAGTCTCGACGTTCCGTTCCCCCAGGGCAGCGACGGACGATGGATTGGCTACCTGCTGGGCCTCGGGCTGATGAAACCCGGACCGCAGGGGGTGCGCCTGCTGCGCCCATGTGTTCCGCCGGGCGCGGACCCGTTCGAGCTGAAGATCGGATTCCGGCACGACCGGCGTACCGATCCGAAGGCGGCCCAGGCCATCGAAGCGCTGGCCGTGATGTCGCTGTGGCTTGCCTGCGCCTACGGCGGCCTGGGTTCCCGGGTCCGCCGCGGATTCGGGGGCATGCGGATCGTGGCCGCATCAGGGGCGCTGCCGCGTCCGTGGACCCCGACGGCGGTCCTGACCCCGGGCCCGGAGTTGTACCGGGACGCCGGATGGGTGTGGCCGTGGTCTGCCGCCGCCACGTTCGGCATCTTCGAAGGGTACCTGCGGGATCTGATCGAGGCAGTAGGTAGCGCGGCGGGAACTCCCGACAGCTGGGAGGAGCCGCCGCCGTATCCGGTGCTAAGCAAGACCCATTCGCCGGCTGTGCTGGTACAGAAGCATTTCGGCAGCTGGGAAGAGGCGCTGGCCTTCGGAGGCAAGCAACTGCGGCTCTTCCGGGCGAACCGGCCTGACCCTGGCGCCCGTCGGCAACGAGCCCGGGTTACGACCGCGGAGTGGCATGACGTGGTCAACGGCGGTTCGGCGGACTTCCCCCTCGGCGCGCTCGGATTGCCGGTCGGCTACCAGGACAGGCGGACCGAGCGGAAATTCACCGTCAATGCCGGAGTCCCGGCCGGCCCAAGGCCGGATGAGTTGCGCCGTGCGTCGCCGCTGTGGATCCGGCCGGTCGGCTCGGGACAGTCATGGCGGCTGCTCACCTTCGCCTTCCGGACACGCTTCCTCCCGGAGCAGGCGCGGACCTATCTGCTGCCAGATCAGCAGGCGGTTCCCGACGGCCGACCCAGGGAACTCAACACGAACACCAGTGACGTCGAGCGCCTGACTGCTCAGTGGCTGGAGACCATGAGGGTCGGCGGCGACTTCACCAGTGTCATCCGCTCCTGAAGGCGCGAGTATCAATGGTCACAGAGCTATCCTGCGTCCCGTCGGTCATGGTCGGCCCGGCCCGGCCGCCGCTGACCCGACCGGGCCTGCCACGGCTGCGGTCGGCCGCCGGGGCGCCAGGAACGGCTGCCCGGCGACGGTTCGCCCGTTACACTACTTAAGGTTACGTTTCGGTCTCCATGTGCGATATTGACTCGCGCGGTCATGAGGTCAGGTGGGAATCGACCGGGCAGACGACGCCGATCTGCCGCCGGACATGCACCCCGTCAGTGCGGCAGGTCGCCACGGCGCGCGCGGCGGCGGTGTCCAGGCCGAGGCGCGCAGCCGCGAGGAGTACGATGCCGACCTGCGGGCCGCGGTCGCGGCCTGGGACGAGTCGACGCCGCGGTTCCGCGGCCTGTGGGCCGAGTACCACCGCAGGTGGCCGCCGGAGGAGCGGCCGCCGGTCGACCGGTCCGCGGACCCACCGGGTTCCTGGCGTGGCGAGGGCAGCCGGTTCCTTGACTGCGCGGCCAACGAGCAGACCGACCGGGAGTGCGACCGCATCGCGGTCCGCGAGCGGGACCGGATCTCGCCCGCGCTGCGCGAGATCGAGAGCCGCGACCCGGACCGGCACCTGGTCGGCTTCGACCACCGCCTCAAGTGCCGCGACCGTCTCAAAGACAAGGTTGCAGAAGTTATTGAGACGCCTGGTCGCTCACCGAAGGATGCCGTTTCGCTCGTACCCGATGCGATCAGGTACACGTTCCAGTACGACGAGAACCGCTACGCTGGCGGCGTGTCTGCCGACATCGAGCGGCTGAAAGACCACGGCTTCAAACTAGCCAGGTTGAAGAACTCCTGGTCGCACGATCAATACAAGGGCATTAACAGTCAGTGGATCGACTCCGAGACTGGCCAGCGCTTCGAGGTGCAGTTCCATACCCGCGCCAGCTTCGAGGCCAAGCAGTTGACCCACGGAGCCTACGAGCGGCTCCGCTCCGGGCAGGCCGACGAGTTCGAAGAGATGGTGCTCGAAGCCTTCCAGCGCAAAGTGTCCGCCGCCGTGCCGGTCCCGCCCGGGACGGCCCATATCCCCGACTATCCGGAGAGGGGGAAACGTGCCGGATAAAGTCATCTACTACGCCATGGTTGACGACCTGAGTAGTCGGGCGCGGCCTGCCAGCGTGTTCCGCCGAACCTACACCGAGGTGGGTGGCCGACGCGACGAGCTTTTTACCAAGGATCTGATCTGGAAGCGCAGCTTTTTGCTAGCGTCTGCCGAGCGTGGAGACACGCAGTACGACTTCGTCGAGATCAGCGAGGAGGAGGCGCACCAGATCATGGACCGGATCCGGGCCGAGGAGACTGGCGCGCCCGGTAGCTGAGCAAAAACTGGAGCTTGCTGGAGATAGCTGGAACATAGTAAGCTCGCCTCCGTGACCGAGTCCGTGGAGTCGCTGGAACGGCGGATCGGCGCGCTGCGCGCCGCGGTGCGCGAGGCGGTGCTGGCCGGCGACCGGGAGCGCGCCAGCGCGCTGCGCAGCGACCTTCGCCAGGCCGAACGCGACTGGGACGACGCGCTCGCCGCAGCCGAGGCGGAAGCCGGGACCGCCCGCCCAGGCGACGGCGTCCGCGCGGAGGCCGCCCGCTCCGATGACGACGCAGCGGCCGGGGCCCCCGGGCCAGGCCGTCCGGACGCGGCCCGCGCCGGGGCGTCGCTGCTGCCGCTGCGCGAGCAGGTGCACGAGGCGCTGAGCCTGCTCACCGTGCCCGCCGCGCCCAGGCTCATCGCCACCGTGCACGAGGCGTTCTTCGGCGGCGCGTTTTCCGCGGCCCGGCTGACCAGCCTGAAGCGGGATGAGGAGCGCTCGTTCCGCTCCGCGCCGTTCGCCAGGCCCTACTACGTCTGCGCCGCTCTTACCGCCGACCTGCTGGCGCCGGCCCGCGGCCTGCTGGCCATCTCCACCTGGCCGCTGGAGCGGCGTGTCATCGGATCGCTGTCCCCGCGCGTCGACTTCCTGACCGGAGCGATCCGGGTCGCCGAGGCGATCGAGCGGCTTCCCGCGCCGCCGCCCGCGGCCCGCCGGCTGCTGTGGCGGTTCGCCGCCAGCATCCCCGGCGCCGCGGGCACCGCGGCGCGCATGCAGCCGCACGAGGTCACCGAGGCTGCCCTGGCGGAGCTCGCGGTCCACCAGGCGGCGGACCGGGCGGCGCGCCAGGCCGCCGCGAGGCGGGCACGCGACCAGCTCGGCGACGCGGAGCAGCTTTTCGGCACCCGGATCGGGCTCGCCAGCAGTGCGCGGCGCGAGCGGCGCGAAGGGCGTGAGGGGCGCTAGGGGAGGGACGGGTGAACGGCACCGAGGCCCGGCTGGCCCGCATCCGCGGCCGGGCGCTGGCCAAGACCCACAACGCACGCACGATCGCCGCGCTGGCCAGCAACCCCGGCTGCGCCAGGCGGGCGATCATGGACGCGGCCGGGGTGGACAAGCCGCGGATCGCGGCCCATGTGGGGTTCCCGGCGCCGTTCGGCCAGTCCCGGTTCGCGCTGGCCAGGGGCAACGCGTTCGAGGCCCAGGTCAAGGCCGAGGGAGCCGCCCAGCTGCTCACCCTGCTCCGCGAGCGGCTGAACCTGCCGATCCCGCAGGCGCACTACGACGACCTCGCCGAGGTCGGCGGCAACCCGAGCCTGGACCTGCGCCACGCCAGGACCAAGGCACTGCTGGCCCGCGCCGTCACGTCGCCGGGCGAGGCGGGCACGATGTTCGACCACCCGCTGCTGCGGCTGGCGGTCGGCGGCAGGCACGCGTTCCTGGAGCCGGACCTGATCGCCTTCCAGCTCCGCGGCAGGTTCCACATCGTGGAGGTCAAGTCGTTCGCGGTCATCGACGGGCAGGCCGACGGGGACAAGGTGGCCGCGGCGGCGATCCAGTCGGCGGTCTACGTGCTCGCGCTGCGCGACGCGCTGGCGGAGCAGCACGTCCCGCCGGAGGCGGTCAGCCACGAGACGATCCTCGTCTGCCCCAAGGACTTCTCGAACCAGCCGGTCGCCACCACGCTGGACGTGCGCAAGCAGCTCACCGTGCTGCGCCGCCAGCTCGCCCGCATCGCCCGCATCGACGACTTGCTCGACCTGCTGCCGGACGGCCTGACCTTCGACCTGGACCCGGGCGGCGACGGCGTCCCGCGGCGCAGCCCGGCCGACCTGGCGGCCGCGATCAGGCAGGTGGAAGCCGCCTACGTCCCGGAGTGCCTGAGCACCTGCGAGATGTGCTACTTCTGCCGGGACGAGGCCCGCGGCTGCACCGCGGCGCTCGGCCGGGCCGCCCGCGAGGAGCTCGGCGGGGTCGAGCACGTCGCCACCGTGCTGCGCCTGGCCGGAGGAGCCGAGACGCCCGGCGTACCGGGCGGAACGGTCGCCCCGGGCACGGCGCGCACGCCTGTCACGCCCGACCTCGCCGAGGCGGCCGAACTGCTGCGCCGGGCGGCCCGGCTGCGAGCCGAGGCCTCGCGCGCCGGCGCCCCCAGACGGGAGGCGGGATGAGCACCCTGACGTCGCTGGCACGTGCAGTCGCGGTCGCGACCGGCACCGCGCAGCGCACCTGCACGGTCCGCCACGTGCACGTCAGCGCGCGCCCGCTGGTGTTCGTCCCGCTGGCCCTGGCCGGCGAGGCCGTCGCGCCGCTGGCCGCCATCGTGGGCGACCAGCCGCAGGCGCCGGCGCTGCTGGTCGTCGCCGAGCCGCGCGACCGCGACCAGCGTTTCGCGTTCGCCGCCGACCTGGCGGCGGTAGTCCTCCGCTACATCGACGGCTACCTCGCCGAGCAGGAGCCGACGCCCGGCCGCGAGCCGGCCACCCGGTACGCCGACGCGCCGCAGCTCCTGGTGCCCAACCAGGCCGGCATCACCTTCACCCGGCTGCTCGGCCGCTCCACCCGGTTCCGCCGGACCGAGGGGCCGTACGCCGTCCCGCCGAGCGTGCCGCTGCTCGGCCGCTGGCTGACCTTTTTCACCGAACGAGCCGAAAGCCCCTCCTCCTCGCTCATGCTGGCCGCGACCGACGTGCTGGCGGCACACTGGGCGACCGGGCAGAGCCCGGTCGAGGACCGCAACCTGGGGGCGCTGCTCGGCTGGATCGACCCGCCGCCGGGCATGTCCGGGGCGCAGGCCGCCGCGGCGGCCGAGGATCCGGTGCGCTGCCCGCCCGCCGGGCCCGCGACCGACCCCACGTTCGACAACGAGGTCCTTGACCAGCGGATGCTCGCGGTCCGCGCCGCCCGGCTCAGCGGCGACGGCCGGGCCTTCCAGCGCGCGGCGGCCGCGCTGACCGCCGCGCTGGCCACCCAGCTCGAGCCGACCTGGGCGCTGATGTGGCGGGCGGTCGCGCTGCTGCGCGCCCTGCCGGAGGGCGCGCACGTGGCGGCGCGCTGGGACGGCGACAAGGACGCCTTCACCTGGCACGCGCGGCACGTCGCCGACGGCGGCCCGCCGCAGCCGCGCCGCGACGGCGCGGTCGCGGCCGCGCGGCGGCTGGCCAGCCTGGAGCGGCTGCATGAGATGGTCGCCGCGCAGCGCGCGTTCGACGACCCGCTGGTCATGGCCGAGCACCGGCTGGCGGGGGAGGCGTTCGCGGGCCGGGTGGTCGCCGCCGAGCCGGACCGCGTCGTCGGCGCCGGCGCCAGGCGGGTGCTGCGCCCGCGCATCACCGTGGAGACCGGGGACGTGCCGCCCGCCGAGCCGGGCGGCACGTTCACCTCGCCCGCCCGGCCGGGCCAGCAGGCCCGCGTCGTCGCGGTGACCGCGGCCGGCGGCCGGACCCGCGTCGTCCTGGAGCTGCGCGGCGGCATGGGCCGGTCGCTCACGCCGCCGCCCGGCAGCATGCCCGCGCTCGGCGAGTTCGTCAGCTACGCCGCCTTCGGCGACGGCTGGCAGCCGCCGCCGGCGTTCCCCGCGCCGGAGGACACCCCGTGGACGCACGGCGGCCCGCCGGCCCGGTACGCCCCGGACGACGACGACGCCAGGGAGGACTGGTCATGACCGAACGGGCCGCCGAACTCGCCGAACAGGCCGCCGCCCGGATCCTCGCCGACCTGGGCGGGTCCCGCCGCGGCGTGGTGGTCGACTCCCCGCCGGGCGCGGGCAAGTCCACGCTGGTCGTACGGGCCGCCGCCGCGCTCGCCGACGCCGGCGAGCCGGTCATGGTGATCGCGCAGACCAACGAGCAGGTCGACGACCTCACCGACCGGCTGGCCGCCGCCCGCCCGCAGCTCGCGCTCGGCCGCCTGGCTGCCGGCGACTACGCACCGCCGGACCGGGTGACCCGGCACCCGCGGGTCAGGCTGTCCACCAGGCTGGCCGACCTGTCCGGCTGCCCGGTGGTGCTGAGCACTGCGCACAAGTGGGCCACGGTCCGCGCCGAGGCGGCCTGGCCGTGGGCGATCGTGGACGAGGCGTACCAGATGCGCTCGGACCTGCTGCTGCGGGTGGCGGGCCTGTTCCAGCGCGCGCTGTTCGTCGGCGACCCCGGCCAGCTCGACCCGTTCTCGGTCGTGCAGACCGAGCGCTGGACCGGCCTGAGCTGGGACCCGATGCAAAGCGCGGTCGCGGTGCTGCTGCGGCACAACCCGGACCTGCCGGTGCACGTGCTGCCGGTGTCGTGGCGGCTGCCCGCCTCCGCCGCCCCGGTGGTGTCCGAGGCGTTCTACCCGTTCACCGGCTTCGCCGCCGCCACGGGGCCAGGGGAGCGGCGCGTGGCCTTCGCCACCGCGTCGTTCGGTGATCACGCCGTTGATCGCGCGCTGGAGACGGCGGCAGCGCACGGCTGGGCGCTGTACGAGCTGCCGGCCAGGCACGCCGTGCGCACCGACGCCGAGGCGGCGGCCGCCTGCGCCGACCTGGCCGCCCGCCTGCTGCAGCGCGGCGCGGTCTGCCATTCCGAACGATCGCCGGCCGGCGACCCGGTCACCGCCGGCCGGGTCGCGGTGGGGACCGCGCACCGCGACCAGGCCGCCGCGGTCCGCGCCGCGCTGGCGGACCGCGGCGTGACCGGCGTCACCGCCGACACCGCGAACCGGCTGCAGGGCCGCGAGTTCGACGTCGTGATCGTGCTGCACCCGCTATCCGGCCGCCGCGACGCGACCGCCTTCCACCTGGAGGCCGGGCGGCTGTGCGTGCTCACCACCCGGCACCGGCACGCCTGCCTCGTCGTCGCCCGGGCCGGCATCCCGGAGCTGCTCGACGCGCACCCGTCCGCCGAGCCGGTCCACCTCAACGTCCCGGTCAGGTTCCCCGATGGCTGGGAGGCCAACCAGGCGATGCTTGCCCATCTGTCCCAGTGGAAGGTCCGCGCGCCATGAGGAGGTCAGACCAGGGCCTGCCGGTCCGGGTCCCGGTCGAAGATCCGCGCGGGCACCAGCGTGACCTCGCCGCAGGCCTCGGGGCCGCGCAGGTCGCCGTCGAAGCCAGTCCGGCTGTACAGGGCCAGCTCAAAAGAGCCGGGGCCGGCCTCGGACAGGGCCGACCCCGGAGGGCAACGAGGCTGCGGTCAACAGCCGCAGCTCTGTCCTGCGTATGCCGGGTAGACGCTTACCGCGGCTCACCCGCAATGGAGCCCGCCTGCCGAGAGCGGGAAGAGAACCGCCATCCAATCAGCGACCTAGCTAGATGATACTCAAGTAACGGTAGCTCACATTCTGAGCTGTGGTTATTGTCTTCCCTGCTAAAACGAGAAGTTGTTTCGGCACCACGCCCATGGTAACTTAACGCGCCATGAGGTCCAGCCGTCGCCTCGCGACGCGCCGGCACCGTGCGGGCTGTCGTCGGCGCTCCCGGTGCGGCTCGCCGGGCTGCCCACACGACATCGCGTACCGCGCGGCGTGCCGCGGGTGGCCGGTCACCATCCGGCTGCTCGTCATCCGCGTCGCGCCCTACGTCGGCCTAGCCCTCCTCCTGGTCGCCCGACGATAGCCCGCGGCCGCGGTGGCCGCGGCCGCATGCCGCACAGTCACAGTGTGTAGAGATCAAGGCAAAGGAGCAGATCCATGTCACTGACGTACCAGGACTTGCTCGACGGCGTCGCCGGCGACGCCGTCGGCGTCAGATGCCGCACCGTGCTGCAGCCGCTCGGCGGGCCGGGCGACAAGGTGTTCCCGCCGACGTACAGCGTCCCGGCTAACGCGGAGACCAGGTACGCGACCGAGGATCGGTACGTCCCGCCCGCGGACGGAAACGGCGGGTCGGTCGCCAGGTCCGTGGTGCTCGATTCCGTGGCGTCACAGGCCAACAGGCTCGAGCTGGCGCTGCTTGACGCCATCCGCCGGGGCGATCTCGCCGCCCCGGTGACCGCCGTCGATTTCACCCCGGTCCCGGACCTGGCCGGCTTCGACAAGATCAGCGACTACGAGGCGCCGCACCGGATCTTCGACGCGCTGCTGCGCGACAGCTACGACGGCGATCACCTGTTCCGCAACGGGCCGGTGGGCACGGCCGTCACGGAGGCCCGCCCCCGGGACGCCGCCGCCTTGTACCACCACAGCCCGCACACGCTGGTGTTCGGCGGCTGGGACTCGACCGGGCCGCGCGGCGGCCTCGGCGCCAAGTACGAACGGGCGATCACCTCGGAGATCGTCGCCCTGGACATCACGGCCGGGGTGAAGACCGCATCCCGGATCGACCCGGCCGGCATCGAGCTGCGGGCGGGCCCGCTGTACGAGGCGCCGGACGGGACATGGACGCTCGACCCCGGCTCGGCGGTCACCGAGAACGGCAAGCCCAAGCTGCTCGGCAAGCCGGACCAGGCCGGCCAGCCGGGCCGCCCCTCGCAGGCCAACCTCGGCAACGTCACGCCCGTCATCGACCCGAAGGCCGGCGGGGTGACGGCCCGGCAGATCACCGGCACGACCGTGCTGTCGTTCATCCAGCTCCGGCGGCTTGGCTTCCCGACCGGGCCGGACGGCTCGCCCCTCGCGGGCCAGCGCGCCCAGGCTGAGCCCGCGGCGCGGACGGCTCTGGCGGCCCTAGGCCTCGCGGCCGCGGCGCTGGCCTTCGGCGCGGGCTTCGACCTGCGCTCCCGGTGCGTGCTCGTCGCCGCGGGCCCGGTGACCTTCGAGATGGTGCGGCGCGACGGCACCGTCAGCCGGTTCGGCCTGACCGGCGCCGAGGCGCTGGACCTGGTCGCCGAGGCGGCCGACCGCGCGGCGGCGGCCGGCCTGCCGTGGCGCTCCGGCGAGCTGCTGCTGCGTCCCGCCGAGCGGCTGGTCGAGCTGATCCGGCGCAGCCAGCAGCTCGCCGGGACCGGCGCGGCGAGTGACGAGTGATGTTCGCCATCGCCGTGGAGCTGCTCGCGGGCCGGTACACGGCCACCCAGTTCAATGACAGGAACCAGCCGGAGTGGCCGCCGCACCCGGCCCGCCTGTTCTCGGCCATGGTGGCGGCCTGGGCCGACAGCGACGAGCCCGACCCGGCGGAGCGCCATGCACTGCGGTGGCTGGAAGACCAGGATCCGCCGTCCATCTGCTGCGGCGAGGGGCGCAGCCGCAGCGTGGTGACCCATTTCGTTCCGGTGAACGACCCGACCGCCCTCACCCGGGACCTCTCGCGCTCGTACGCCTCGATGGCCGACGCGCGCCGCGCGCTGCATGAGGCGGAACGGTCCGGCGATGACTGGGCGATCGGCCGCGCGCGCGCCGCGCTCGCCCGAGCCGAGGCCAAGGCGAAGGCGGACGCGGCCCGGGCCGGGACGCCCACCGGCCGGGAAAGCCGCGATGTGGCTGCCCGGGCCCTCGCCGTGCTTCCCGAGTTCCGCGGCAGGCAGGGCCGGACCTATCCCACCGTCCTCCCGGACGACGCCATCGTGTGGTTCCTGTGGCCAGCCGCCGACCCCACCGCCGAGCAGCTGACCGTCCTCGACGGCCTGCTCGCCAGGGTGGCCCGCATCGGGCATTCATCGACCCTGGTCGCCTGCCGATGCGCGGATGCCGGGCCGCCCCCGGCCTGGATACCGGGCCGGGGGCGCGACAGCAGGCGGCTGCGCGTGCCGCGGTCCGGCCTGGCCGACCGCTTGGAGCGGGCCTACACCGCGCACCGCGGGGAGGAGCCGCGGACGCTGCCCGCAGGGATGGCCGACTACCGCCACCCGGGCGCGCCGCAGCCGCGCCCGCGCGTCCCGTTGCTCGGCGGCGACTGGTACGTCCTCGGGATCGCGCGGCGGCACCGCGCCCCGGCCGCGGCGCGGTCCCTGGCCGTCGCGCGCGCCGTCAGGAACTCCCTGCTCGCGCACGCCGACCAGCCGCCGCCGGAGATCCTGTCCGGGCACCAGCGGCCGGCCGCGGCCGAGGCCACCGCGCCGCTGGAGCGGCCGCACCTGGCCGTGGCGCCGCTGCTGAACGCGGGGAGCCCCTACGGCGACGGCGCCGTGCTGGGCGTCGCGCTCATCCTGCCGGCCGCCTGCCCCGACGACGACAGGGACGCGGTCGAGCGGGCGATCCGGTCCTGGGACGATGCCGGGTTCGAGCTGCGGTTCCCGGCACCCCCCGGCGCCCCGCCGGTCCGGCTGGAACTCGAAGACCTGGGGGTCGACCGGGCCGACGGCGGGCCGGGCTGGCTCGACCTGGCGATCCCCGAGCGGCGCCGGACGACCATGCGCGACTACTGGTGCCGTCCGGCGCGGCGCTGGCTGACCGTGACCCCGATCGCCCTCGACAGGTTCCCCGGCAACCTCCGCAGCCGGGAGCCGCGCGCGCGCGAACGCGCCGAGGCGGAAGCCGCCGCCGGCATCGCCCGCGCCTGCGTGTTCGCCGGCTTGGCCGATGCGCCCGAACAAGTCCGCGTCGCCGTCAGGCTGGATGCCCCCCTGGCCGGCGTCCCCGCCAGCCCAGGGGGACGGCGCCGCCCCGGGGCACGGCAGTTCCCCGGCTACCGGACGGGAACCGGGACGCCCCGGGCGTGCGTGCACGCGGAGATCGAGTTCGCCGAGCCGGTCGCCGGGCCCGTCCTGGTCGGCGCCGGCCGCTACCTCGGCTACGGCCTGTGCCTGTCCCGCGGATCCGGGGAGGGGGAAGCTCAGTGACCGGGCTGGATCCCTCCCGCTTCCCTGACTTCTTCGCCGCGGTCTATGCCGGCGACGGGCCGCCGGGCCGGCCGCCGTGCCCGTTCCCGTGGCAGCAGGACCTGCTCGAGCGCGTTGCGTCCACCGGGCGGTGGCCCGGCCTGCTCGACCTTCCCACGGCGGCGGGGAAGACCGCCGTCATCGATATCGCGGTGTTCCTCATGGCGCTGCGGGACGACATGCCCCGCCGGGTCGTCTTCGTGATCGACCGGCGAGTGGTCGTGCACCAGGCCGCCACGCGGGCCAGGATGCTGGCGCGGCGGCTCCAGCACGGCGGCGATCCGGTCGTCAGGGAGGTCGCCGACCGGCTACGGCGCCTGGCGGCGCCGCTCGGCCCGGGCGGGACGCCGTTGCAGTGCGCAGAACTGCGCGGCGGCATCGTCCGCGACGAATCCTGGGCGCTGCGCCCCGATGTCCCGGCGGTTCTCATCTCGACCGTCGACCAGGTCGGCTCCCGGCTGCTGTTCCGCGGGTACGGCATCAGCGATGGCATGCGCCCCGTGCACGCGGGCCTGCTCGCCAACGACGTCTTGTTCCTGCTCGACGAGGTCCACCTGGCCAGGCCGTTCGCCGACACGCTCGCGTCCATTGCCGCCCGCTACCGGCCGCCGGCCCAGGCGGGACTGCCGGACCGCTGGCAGGTGGTGGAGATGTCGGCCACGCCGGGCCAGCCCGCGGCGGGGACCTCGGTGCACCGCCTCACCGCACGCGACCGGGACCCGGCGGTCGCCCCGGTACTCGCGCGGCGGCTTGCCGCGCGCAAGATCGCGGTCAAGAGGCCCGTCAAGAGCGTCGCGGCGGAAGCCGCAGCCGCCGCCCGGTCCGCCCTCCGCGAGGGCGAGAGCACCGTGGTCGGCGTGGTGGTGAACCGGGTCGACACCGCCCGCGGCGTCTACCGGCTGCTGGACGGCGACGCCGGCTTCGACTGCTGCCTGATCACCGGGCGCATGCGCCCGTTCGACCGCGACGCCTTGCTTGAGCCGATCACGCCGCGCCTGCGCACCGGCCGGGCGCGCCGCCCCGGCGACCGGCCCCTGGTCGTCGTCGCCACCCAGTCGATCGAGGTCGGCGCCGACTTCGACTTCGACGCGCTGGTCACCGAATGCGCCAGCTTCGACGCGCTGGCGCAGCGGTTCGGGCGCGTCGACCGTGATGGTGAGCTGAGCGGCCGCGGCGTGCCGTCGAGATCGCTGATCCTGGCCGCGGCCGCTGAGGTGCGGCAGGACGCCGTCGACCCCATCTACGGCCCGGCGCTCGCGCGCACCTGGGGGTGGCTGCCGGACGGCGAGTTCGACTTCGCCGCGGTGCAGGCGGCGGGCCCGCCGCCAGACCTGCTGGCGGACAAGCCCGCCGCCTCGTTCCTGCTGCCCAGCCACCTCGACCGGTGGGTGCAGACCGCTCCACGCCCCGATGCCGATCCGGACGTGGCGCTGTGGCTGCACGGGCCCGCCGGCGGCCCCGCGGACGTGAACGTGATCTGGCGCGCCGACCTGACCGAAGGGCTGCTGACCCCGGAGACCAGGCAATCGGCGGTCAACCTGGTCAGCGCGTGCAGGCCGGGATCGGGCGAAGCGATGCCGGTGCCCGTGCGTGCCGTCCGGGCCTGGCTTGCCCGGCTCGCGGACGGCGGCACGGACCTGCCGGGAACGGACGTCGCCGACATCGAGGGAGCCGCCCCAGACGGCGACGAGCGCCTGCAAGGCGAGCGGCGCATCAGGCCCGTATTGCGCTGGCGCGGCGACGAGAGCTCCGTCGCGCAGCAGGTCCGCGACATCGTCCCGGGCGCCACCGTGGTGGTGCCCGTCGGCTACGGCGGGATCAGGGCCGGCAACTGGGCGCCGGACAGCGCCGAGCCCGTCACCGACCTCGGCCATCAGGTCGAGGCGGAGCAGCGGCTGCGCGCCACGCTGCGCCTGCACCCGGCGGTGCTGCGGGAGGCGGGCCCCCTGCCGGCGCTGCCTTTCCCGGCCGAGGTCGACGCCGACCCCGACGGGGACGACGACGCGGCGGTCGGCGACTGGCTCGCCCGCGCCGAGGCACTCCACGGCGGCGGCGACCTCACCGGGCGCATCATCCGGGCGCTGCAGGATCCCCGAGGACGGGTCGTCACGCGGGTGGCAGTGGAGGTGGCCAGGGACATGCCCGGGCCGGCGATCTTCGTCGTCACGTCCAAACGGAGAATGCCGCACCCGGTCACGCCGGCGGAACCGGACGAGCCCGCCGAGGACGGCGTCGAGGGCGAGCCCGAGACGAGCTCGTTCACCGGAGTCCCCGTGCCGCTGCCCGACCACCTGGACCACGTGGCGGGGTGGGCCCGGGCGCTCGCCGGGGCATGCGGGCTCGCCCCGGCCCTGATCGGCGACCTCGGCCTGGCGGGGCGGCTCCACGACCTCGGCAAGGCGGACCCGCGGTTCCAGCGGATGCTGCGCCGCGGCCGCATCACCGGCGACGGCTTGCTCGCCAAATCGGGCATCATCGCCAGCGAGCGGGCGGAGCGGGAACGGGCGAGGCGGGAGGCCGGCTACCCGAGGGCCGGCCGACACGAGCTGCTCAGCGTGGCGCTCGCGCAGGACTGCCTGCCCATCGCCGCCACCGCCAGCGACTGGGACCTCGTTCTGCACCTGGTGGCCAGCCACCATGGGTACTGCCGGCCGTTCGCCCCGGTCGTCCACGACCCGCGGCCCGCCAGCGCGGTGGTGTCCCTCGATGACCTGCGTTTGGAGCATTCGACGGTCACGGGGCTGGAGCGTCTCGACTCGGGGGTCGCCGACCGGTTCTGGCGCGTGGTGCGGCGCTACGGCTGGTTCGGGCTGGCGTGGCTGGAGTGCATCCTGCGCCTGGCCGACCACCGGGCAAGCGCCACCGAGCAGATCAAGGACGAGGCAGTAACGGCGGAGGCAGGATGAGCAGCGAAGTGCCGCTTGAGGCTCTCGAGGGGACGAACCCGCTGGGGTTCCTCGCCGCCCTCGGCGTCCTGGACGCCCTAGCCCGGCAGGCGGGCGGGATCACGCTCCGCTGGACCGACGAGCTGGTCCCGCACGCGGTCGTCGGCGGCATCGGTGACCTCGACCTGGTTCTGGACGCCCTCGACCGCGACCGCGAGCAGTGGCCCGGCGGCCCGCTGCTCGGCTTTCCCCCGGAATCGCCGCTGCCGGACGCCAAGCCGGACCGGCAGAAGCTGCGGGACTGGTTCGCGGCGGTCTACCGTGAGCCGGTCCGGCGTGCCGACTCCGACCAGCTGTGCGCCCTGGTCGCCGAGGACGCCCTGGACGGGAAGGGGAACGCGAAGCCGACGCACCTGCACTTCACCGCCGGTCAGCAGCAGTTCCTCCAGATGATCAGGACGCTGGCAGCCCAGGTCGGCCGGGAGCGCCTCCGGGAGGCGGTCTGCGGTCCCTGGGCGTACGACAGCCCGCTGCCGTCGCTGTCGTGGGACTGCCGCGGCGAGCGCGTGTACGCGGTGCGGGCGACCAATCCGTCCGCGGACAAGCGCCTCGGCGTGCCCGGCGCTGACTGGCTCGCCTTCCGCGGCCTGGTCTGCTACCCGGTGACGCGGACGGCCAGCGGGTCCCTGCACACGACCGCCTGCGACCCGGAGTGGAAGCGCAGCGCGTTCCGGTGGCCGCTGTGGGCGGTGCCTGGCACCCGCGACGCCGTCGCGTCGCTGGTGGCGGACAGGACCCTTGTGGCGCAGGGCGCGGACATCCAGCCGGGTGACCTGGCCGCGCGCGGCCTGCTGTGCGTCCTCCAGGCGCCCATCCGGCGCACCGATCAGGGTGGCTACGGGAGTTTTGGCCCCCCGGATTTCCTGGCGTCCGCTCCGCGCGTGTTCGCCTCCGGCAGGGAGTCAGCGTGATGCCCGGCAGGCGCCGCCCGGAGCCGCGAGGTTCGCCGGGGTCAGCTCAGACAGGTGCGTCTTGGCCTCTGATATCGGGCCTGGGGTGGACGCCGACATGGCCCTACGTCAGTCGAGCAGGTTTAGGAACTCGTCGGCGGTCAATCCGCAGTCCCGCAGGATGCTGCGCAGCGTACCAACTCGCACGTCCTGACTTACGTGCACAGGAACGGATGTGCCACGCCCGTCTGGGTGGCGCAGGATGTGATGGCTACCGCGGATGCGCACCACCTTGAAGCCAGCCCTTTCGAGCGCGCGAACGACGCGTGAGCCCGCGAGTACGGGCAGCGGAGGCATCAGGCGACCTCATCGACGTCCACTGCCAGCAGATCGGATCGCACGAGCCACCCTGGAATGCCGCCATCGGCCTCGAACGACGCCAGGACCGCCTCACGGAGATCGTCCAGGGCCTCTTTCCTGGTCCGGCCCTGGCCGTTGGCTCCTACGTTCGGGCCGAGCTGGGCGTGAGCACACCACCAACCGTCTTCGTCTTGCTCGACTGTCATCGGCACCAGGACCGTCATTACCTGCCCCTGACATCGGACTTCAGCACCCAGACTACCGGATCGCAGGCGGATGCTCCGGGACCAGCGAGAGGTCATCCTGGCCCAGCTCACCCCCGCCAGCGGCTACTGGCTGCTGGCCGCCGGGCTGGTCTCCCTGGGCGCCGGCATGGGCCTGGCCATGACCCCGGCTACCAGCAACATCGTCTCTGCCCTGCCCGCCTCCCAGCAGCCGCCATCGCGGTCGCCGCGCTCCTGCGCGACCACAGCCAGGCACAGCCCGCCACCGCCGCGGACCGGCCAGAACCAAGCCGGGTTGCCGGCCGACAGGCAGAGATGACCTACGGTATGGCCGCCGGGCTCAGGATGATCGCGGTCGACGTGTGGGGACTTTGGCGTGCGTGTGATGCCGTTGCCCAGGCCCTCGTCCTTGGCGATCGCCATGGCTCAGATCCTCCGGGCCGAGCACCGGCACCTCCGCGCTCCCGGTCCACGACCCGTGTTGCAGCAGCCGCGTGGCTACCGCGGCGATGTCCCGGGTGGCCACCGTCGACGCCTCCAGGTTTGGCCGCAACGGTCCGTTAGACACGCGCAACGCTCTCGCGCGATCTGCCGGAGACCGATCGGCCATTGCCGCCGGAATCGCCGGGCGAACAGCGCCTTCTTGCCAGGCTCCTCCACGCCTGGGAACGCGCCGAGGTCGGGGGCATCGTCTCGCTGCTGAGCGAGGACGGGTGGCAGCGGATGCCGCCGGTGCCGCTCGAGTACCAGGGCCCCGGGCCTGTCGGCCGGTTCCTTGCCGCTGTCGTATTCCGCGAGGACCGCCGCTACCCCCTTGTCCCGGCTCGGGCCAACGGCCAGCCGGCCTTCGGCGTCTGCGTCATCGACCGAGCCTCAGGGATCGCTCGCGCCAACGCCTTCTTGATCATCAACCTGTCCGGGAGCAAGGTGAGCGCCATCACCCGGTTCGACTGCGCGGTAATCGCCCGATTCGGCCTGCCGCGCACGCTACCGGGAGACCGCTTGCGCGGAGAGGGTGACCGCTCAGCAGGGATCACCCCGGAATAGCCCCGGCTGCGGGGTGCCGCTGAAGGTGTCATCTAGATCGCCGAGTCGGCCTCGGGAAAGCACGCCCTCCTGGCCCGGCCTACAGCGCCAGCCGGGCCCAGACCACCCTGCCGGAGGCGTCGCCGTCGATGCCTCACCCGCCCGGCCCGGTCACCGCCTCCACCACCTCCAAGCCGTGCGGCCGTGACCCGTCGCGGGGCCGGGCGAGCCACGGCCCGCCGCAGTCCTCGACCTCCAGCCACAGGTGGGCGCGGTGCCGCTCGGCGCGGACGGTGAAGACCCGGCCCGCGGAGCGGGAGTGCAACATGGCGTTGGCGGCGAGCTCCGAGACCACCAGCGCGTCGTCGGCGGCCGGGCAGCTGCCGGGCGACGGCACGGCGGGCCTGGCCCACCTGGGCGCCCCTGCTGTACGTCGTGCTCGACGCGGCGGTGCTGCACCGCCGCGTCGGCACCGCGGAGGTGATGCGGGCGCAGCTCGCCGACGGGCAGGTGTCGGAGAGCGAGGAGATCGTGGCGCAGGTCACGCAGCGCTTCGACGCGCTGGTCGATGAGGCGTGATGGCCGATCGACGCCGCGGCAGCCGCCGGGCACGAGGGGGCGCTGCGCCCGGAGTCTTTTTTCGTCGGCCAGGTCGTCGGGTCGTTCGGCTCGATACAGCTCGCCGGAGAGATCGCCAGGCTGGTCAGCCTCGGCTACGGGCTGGTCACCAAGGTGACCGAGCCGGTGCGGGCCAGGGACGACGCCCGCAGGCTCGCCGCGGGCATCCTCGGCAGCCGCGCGTAAGCGCAGGCGGCGGTGGCGTAACAGGTAACAGGTAACAGGTCCCCCTGGGCTCCCCGGTCCGGCGTGCCCCGGCCCCCGCGTCGTGTCGGCCCGCTAACTAGACTGAATTTTACTGGAATTCACTGGAATATTGTACAATTCTCGTTAAGCGCGGCCAGGAGGCCGCGGTGCGCTTCCGCGGTCCGCGCCGGGCCGGGAGCGCGGTGGCGGGCAGACGGGAGGAGACATGACGGTCACCGAGGTGCCGGAGCTGGTGCCGGCGCGGATGCTGAACGAGTACGCCTACTGCCCGCGGCTGTTCTTCCTGGAATGGGTGGACCAGCTGTGGGCGCCGAGCAGCGACACGGCGGAAGGCGACCGGCAGCACCGCCGGGTCGACGCCTGCGGCGGCAGCGCGCCGCTACCGCCACAGGGCGAGGTGAGGGCGGCCCGGTCGGTGGAGCTGTCCAGCCAGACGCTGGGGGTCATCGCCCGGATCGACCTCCTGGAGGGACGAGACGGCGGAGTGGTGCCCGTCGACACGAAGAAGGGCCGGCCCGCGCCGGGCGGCGGGCCGTGGGAGCCGGACGCGGTGCAGGTCTGCGCGCAGGTGCTGCTGCTGCGGGAGCACGGGTACACCGCCGAACGCGGCGAGATCTTCTACGCCGAGACCCGGCAGCGGGTGCCGGTGGCGGTGACCCCGGAGCTGGTGGCGCGGACGATGGAGGTCGTGGAGCGGGCGCGCGTCGTCGCGACCCGGCTGGCGCCGCCGCCCCCGCTGCGGTCCAGCCCGAAGTGCCCGCGATGCTCTCTGGCGGGCATCTGCCTGCCCGACGAGACCGAGCTGCTGGCGGGGCGGCGGCACGACCGGCCGCGGCGGCTGGTCGCCGCCGACCCCGACGCGGTGCCGCTGTACGTGACCGAGCCCGGGTCGGTGGTCGGCATCGACGGCGGCCGGCTGACCGTGTCGAGGTACCGGGAGCTGCTGGCCAGCGTCCGGCTGATCGACGTGCTGCACGTGTGCGCCTTCGGGAACGTCCAGGTCACCGCCCAGGCGACGCGGGAGCTTCTCTCCCGTGACGTGGACGTGTTCCACTTCTCCGGCGGTGGCTGGCTACTCGGCCTGACCACTGGGCTGCCCAGCAAGAACGTGATGCTGCGCATCCGGCAGGTCACCGCCGCGGCGCGGCGCCAGATCGACGAGCCTCGGCAGATGATCGCCGGCAAGATCAGGAACTGCCGGGTGCTGCTGCGGCGCAACGGGGGAGAGGCGGCGTCGCGGTGCGTCGCCCAGCTCGCCGCGCTGGCCGACCAGGCCGCGCGGGCCGAGGATGCGGCGTCGCTTCTCGGCGTCGAGGGCACCGCGGCGCGCCTGTACTTCGAGGCGTTCCCGTCGCTGCTGACCGGCGTGGACGCCCTGCCCGGCCCGGCCTTCACCGGACTGCGGAACCGGCGCCCGCCTACCGACGCGGTCAACTGCCTGCTGTCGTTCTGTTATGCTCTGCTGACCAAGGAACTGCTGGCGTCGTGCCTTGCGGTCGGCTTCGACCCGTACGTGGGGCTGTATCACCGGCCGCGGTTCGGCCGTCCCGCGCTCGCGCTGGACCTGGCCGAGGAGTTCCGGCCGCTGCTGGCGGACTCCACCGTGCTGACGCTGGTCAACAACCGTGAGATCACCGCCTCGGACTTCGTGGTCCGCGCCGGGGCGGTCGCCTTGACCCCCGAGGGGCGCAAGACGGTGATCAGGGCCTGGGAGCGGCGAATGACCGCACACGTCCGGCACCCGATGTTCGGGTACCAGGTCAGCTACCGCCGTGCCGCTGAGCTCCAGGCCCGCATCCTCGCCGCCCGGCTGACCGGCGAACTTCCGGCCTACCAGCCGCTGGTCACCAGGTAGGAGCCGGCGATGGCCCGCCGCAGGTACCTGGTCGCCTACGACATCCGCGACGAGCGCAGGCTGCGCAGCATCGCCGTCTGCATGGAGGGATACGGCACGCGCATCCAGTACTCGGTGTTCGTCTGCGACCTGTCCGAGCAGGAGAAGGTCATCATGCGCGGCGACATCGAAAGCCTCATGAAGGCGTCAGAGGACAGCGTGATGGTGATCGACCTGGGCCAGGCGGGCGACTCCAGCCGCTTCCTCTTCCTCGGCCACCATGAGAGGCTACCGACGTCCGGTTCGGTCATCGTATGAGCCGCGAGCGCCCAGGTGGTGACTCCGAACCCAGGGAGCGCTCGCACGCAGGTCAGCGTAGAGTTCTCGCATCTTGACAAGTCCATCGAGTTGATCCCGGAGCCGCGTTCCGGCAACCGCTCGCATCACCACCTGTCATCGCAGGTCATACGGCCCGGATCTTGCGAGCCGTGTTTCCGCCCATTACCGGGCGGCTCCATTGCGGCAGACACAGATGGAGTGGTCTGCCCGAGAGTGAGCGTGTGTTTCCGCCCATTACCGGGCGGCTCCATTGCGGCCCGCACCACGCGCTGTACCCCATCGTGCGGAGTTCCGCGTGTTTCCGCCCATTACCGGGCGGCTCCATTGCGGCTGGCCGACCTGGACGACCGCGATGCCGTTAGCCTGCGTGTTTCCGCCCATTACCGGGCGGCTCCATTGCGGCATGTACGGCAGCACCCGGTGGCCGGGTGCCAGCTCGTGTTTCCGCCCATTACCGGGCGGCTCCATTGCGGCGATGCTGCCGCGGGGGGTCCGCGGGCTGGGCCACGCGGGTGTTTCCGCCCATTACCGGGCGGCTCCATTGCGGCCCGCCGGCAGCGTCCCCTTCCGCCCCCCCGAGTAGAAGTGTTTCCGCCCATTACCGGGCGGCTCCATTGCGGCCCGTGCTAGCAGGCTGATCGCGGCCACCGCGGCGGGTGTTTCCGCCCATTACCGGGCGGCTCCATTGCGGCCCGCTTCCCTTAGCCACGGGGCTCACCTCCGCCGATCGCGTGTTTCCGCCCATTACCGGGCGGCTCCATTGCGGCCGGCTCGCTCGTGGTGGACGGTGCTCTCTGGCCTCACGGGTGTTTCCGCCCATTACCCGGCGGCTCCATTGCGGCGTGGTCGCGCCCGCCGGCGAATCCCAGGGCAGCGCGGTGTGTTTCCGCCCATTACCGGGCGGCTCCATTGCGGCTGGACGCCGTACGGGTCCGGCGGGCCAGCATCCGAGGTGTTTCCGCCCATTACCGGGCGGCTCCATTGCGGCCCCATGCGGATCCGGTGCTTCTGCAGCCGCACGTAGGTGTTTCCGCCCATTACCGGGCGGCTCCATTGCGGCTACTGGCAGTACTCCGGGCCCGGCGGCACGGTTACCCGTGTTTCCGCCCATTACCGGGCGGCTCCATTGCGGCTACCGTATCAACTGGTTAGCCGATTGCCGTGTCCTGGTGTTTCCGCCCATTACCGGGCGGCTCCATTGCGGCGCGATGAGGTCGAACGTGTCGCCGAAGTCGACGAGGACGTGTTTCCGCCCATTACCGGGCGGCTCCATTGCGGCACCTGCGACGGGTGCCTCACGGCGCACTGGTTTACCGGTGTTTCCGCCCATTACCGGGCGGCTCCATTGCGGCAGCCACCAGGGAACCAGGGAGCGCCGACGCGGGGGCGGCGTGTTTCCGCCCATTACCGGGCGGCTCCATTGCGGCAGCCACCAGGGAACCAGGGAGCGCCGACGCGGGGGCGGCGTGTTTCCGCCCATTACCGGGCGGCTCCATTGCGGCACCTGATGGGCCGCAGCCTGATCGGGAAGGCGCTGGGGCGTGTTTCCGCCCATTACCGGGCGGCTCCATTGCGGCGCCGCCGGGCGTGCCATGACTGGCGGGCGCGGCGGAAGTGTTTCCGCCCATTACCGGGCGGCTCCATTGCGGCCGCCCGGAATCCGTCACGTGTCTCTCCGGACTCCGCGTGTTTCCGCCCATTACCGGGCGGCTCCATTGCGGCATCAGCTCACCTCGACAGGGGTGAACCCGAACTCGACGTGTTTCCGCCCATTACCGGGCGGCTCCATTGCGGCGCTGCGCTCGGATAATGGCCGATAACCTTTGCCCATGTGTTTCCGCCCATTACCGGGCGGCTCCATTGCGGCCGGGCATCGCTGTCCTTTGTCAGGAACAGGTGCAGGTGTTTCCGCCCATTACCGGGCGGCTCCATTGCGGCGCTATGGCCCACGCGCGGACGGCGGCGCTCAGCCCGGTGTTTCCGCCCATTACCGGGCGGCTCCATTGCGGCCCTTTACCGCCCACCTAAAATTCGGAGGATGAATTGGGTGTTTCCGCCCATTACCGGGCGGCTCCATTGCGGCATCCTAGGGAAGGTAATGGCGTCTACTGGAGTACGGGTGTTTCCGCCCATTACCGGGCGGCTCCATTGCGGCACGCTCGCTACCACGCTATCGGCCGTCACATCAAGCAGGTGTTTCCGCCCATTACCGGGCGGCTCCATTGCGGCGTGTTGTCCCAACGACGAGTGTCCATGTCCAGGCCAGTCGTGTTTCCGCCCATTACCGGGCGGCTCCATTGCGGCCAGCCGGGGGACGTGGCGGGGACGCTGGTCGCCGGGGTGTTTCCGCCCATTACCGGGCGGCTCCATTGCGGCCCCGGGCCCGACGCCGCGGACGCGGCGGTGACCTGGTGTTTCCGCCCATTACCGGGCGGCTCCATTGCGGCTCCGCGTAGGCGACCGTGCACCCGGGGACCGTCTCGGTGTTTCCGCCCATTACCGGGCGGCTCCATTGCGGCTCAGCTCGCGGAACAGGACGCCGCCCGGGCCGGCGGTGTTTCCGCCCATTACCGGGCGGCTCCATTGCGGCGAAGCGATCGAGCGTCGCCGCGTCGATGGCCTGGCGGCGTGTTTCCGCCCATTACCGGGCGGCTCCATTGCGGCTCCTGACCGGTCCCGTCGCCTGCGACAACGGCCACAGGTGTTTCCGCCCATTACCGGGCGGCTCCATTGCGGCGTACACGCCGCGGCGGATGCGGCGCCGCAGGACCGCGGTGTTTCCGCCCATTACCGGGCGGCTCCATTGCGGCGCGGTGACCCACTGGCCGCCTGCGGAGTTGTACCCGAGTGTTTCCGCCCATTACCGGGCGGCTCCATTGCGGCCTGCGGCACAAAACCGACTACCGGGACGCCAACCGCACGGGTGTTTCCGCCCATTACCGGGCGGCTCCATTGCGGCTAGCTGAACGAGGATACCGACCCTGAGCCGAGCGTGGTGTTTCCGCCCATTACCGGGCGGCTCCATTGCGGCTAATTCTGGATCGACGTGTCGGCGCCGGGTGCCGGGCCGGGTGTTTCCGCCCATTACCGGGCGGCTCCATTGCGGCGCGTCGACCAGGCCGTCTTTGACAGCGCGGCGCAGCGCGGTGTTTCCGCCCATTACCGGGCGGCTCCATTGCGGCACCGGAGGTGGTAACGCCGCGCGCGGCCGGCTACCGGGTGTTTCCGCCCATTACCGGGCGGCTCCATTGCGGCGGCGAGGCGATGATCGCGTAGGTGCCGACCGGGGGCGGGTGTTTCCGCCCATTACCGGGCGGCTCCATTGCGGCCGCTACACGCCGCACGCCCGCGCCGGGCGCCCAGCTGGGTGTTTCCGCCCATTACCGGGCGGCTCCATTGCGGCACCGTCACCGGGGCCAGCGTGGTCGGCGCGGTGCTGGTGTTTCCGCCCATTACCGGGCGGCTCCATTGCGGCTCTCCGGGCCTATTTTGCGGGGCCCGGCTAATCACCGGGTGTTTCCGCCCATTACCGGGCGGCTCCATTGCGGCGTGGATTCCAGGCCGTCCCCCGACACCTGCCCGGTCACGTGTTTCCGCCCATTACCGGGCGGCTCCATTGCGGCACGTCCTTAGCCGGCAGGTTAACGATGCGGGCCGAGTGTTTCCGCCCATTACCGGGCGGCTCCATTGCGGCGCTAGGACTCCACGCGAATAGAACTGAAGGTCTTGGACCTGTGTTTCCGCCCATTACCGGGCGGCTCCATTGCGGCGCGCTGGCGCCGTCCACGCCGGGAGCGCCGCAGGGCCGGGTGTTTCCGCCCATTACCGGGCGGCTCCATTGCGGCCAAGTACTTCGCCTCGTATCCCCGGTTTTTCCCGCGGTGTTTCCGCCCATTACCGGGCGGCTCCATTGCGGCACCCCTGTCCAGGAGGATTATGCAAAACCCACCATTTGACCCAGCTCAGTATTTGCTTGTTAATGTTTATCAAGCTTCACGACACGCCGCGCTAAATGCGAGGCAACGGCTTCTCCAACCGATAGAAAGGAGGTTCCA
>Ga0209061_1001642_pt1 | contig 34860 bp, 41 predicted proteins | sample Coa_R1_10_FD_187157 | JGI IMG/M metagenome (GOLD analysis project Ga0209061, IMG submission 187157) | Surface soil microbial communities from Centralia Pennsylvania, which are recovering from an underground coalmine fire - Coalmine... | ecosystem: Environmental > Terrestrial > Soil >... | reverse complement strand
CATTAAAACAATCCGCTACAGCAAGCGCCTCTATCGTCAGCGCAATTGCATCGAGCGGGTGCTCGGCCACCTCAAGATCAACCGCGCCGTCGCCACGCGATATGACCAGCTCGCCGAGAGTTTCCTCAGCATGCTATTCATCGCATCAGCACGTTACTGGATCAAATTTGTCCACGCGGCCTAAATCTGCGCGGTCACCGGCATCAGTTTCCTGATCGTTAGCTGGCCGGCGTAACCCGCGCCCATCGCCCACCGCGAGCGGCTCACCGCGGCGCCGGCTGTCCGGCGCCGCGCACGGCGGCGCGCTCGGCAGGGAACAGCACGCCCGCCAGCGCGAGCGCCGCGCCGGCACCCGCGAACTGGGCGACAACGAAGCCGGGCACGTGATCGAGGGCGATGCCGGCAAAGGTCGCGGTGAAGCCGCGCGCCAGCGTCACCGCCGGATTGGCGAAGGAGGTCGACGAGGTGAACCAATAGGCGGCGGTGATCACCAGGCCGACGAGCCAGGGGATCGCCGAGGGCGCATAGCGCAGGCCGCCGAGAATGGTGAGCACGAGCGAGAAGGTCGCCACCGCTTCGCCGAGCCATTGCGCCGGGCCGCTGCGGGGTTTCACTCCGACGGCGAGCGGGGCGAGATCGAACATCAGGTGCGCGAGCATCGTGCCGGCGATGGCGCCGAGGCATTGGGCGATCACGTAGGGCGCCACTTCCGCCCAAGGCATCGTGCCGCGCGTCGCGAAGACCAGGCTCACCGCCGGATTGAAATGCGCGCCGGAAACCGGCCCGAGCACGGTGACCACGACCACCAGGATGGCGCCGGTGGCAAGCGTGTTGCCGAGCAGCGCGATCGCCTCGTTGCCGCCGGAAAGACGCTCGGCCATGATTCCGGAGCCGACCACGGTCGCCACCAGCATCGCGGTGCCGAGCGCCTCGGCGACGAGCCGCCGGGGCAGCGGCGAAGGTTCCGCGCTCATTCGGCGGCGCTCGCCGGCGGGGCGGCGTCCCGGGTCCGGCCGATGGCGTCGAGCTGCCTTTGCAGGCTGAGCCGGTCGAGCTTGTCGAGCGGCAGGCTGACGAAAATATTGATGCGGTTGGCCAGCATGCGAAACGCGTCGGCGAAGGCGAGACTAATTTCGGTCTCGGTCCCCTCGACGGCGGCCGGATCGGGCACGCCCCAGTGCGCCGTCATCGGTTGGCCCGGCCAGTACGGACAGGCCTCGCCGGCGGCGTTGTCGCAGACGGTGAAGACGAAATCGAGCTTGGGCGAATCCGGCTGCGAGAACTCGAGCCAACTCTTGGAGCGCAGGCCGCTCACGTCGTAGTGCAGCTTGCGCAGCAGCGCGATCGTCTGCGGATGCACCTTGCCTTTCGGATGGCTGCCCGCTGAGAAGGCGCGGAAATTGCCCCGCCCGGCGCGATTGAGAATCGCCTCGGCCATGATCGAGCGGGCCGAATTCCCCGTGCACAGGAACAGCACGTTGAAGGGTCTTCGCTCGGGGGTGTCCGGCACCGTCATCTCCGTCGTCTCCTGCTCTTCGCCGGGGCGCAGGCGCAACCCGCCTCCTCGATCGCCGCCTGCAGACGGCAAAGCTCGGGATGGCCGTCGCAGCAATCGGTGACCAGGAAGGCGATCAGCCTGCGAATACCGTCGACGTCGGCGCGGTAGACGATCGAGCGCCCCTCCCGCGTGCCGCGCACGAGGCCCACGCGGGCGAGAATGCTCACATGCGCCGACAGGGTGTTGTGCGGGCAGCCGATCGCCGCGGCGATGACGCCGGCGGCCATGCCGTCGGGCTCCGCACGCATCAGCAGCCGGAAAATCTCAAGCCGCGTCTGCTGGCCGAGCGCGGCGAGCGCCGCCAGCGCGTGCGAAACCGTCAGCGTCTCGCCCGTCCACGTCGGGCCGACATGGCCAACCACCGCCAAAGCTTCCCTGGGCATCCGTTGCGCCTCGTAACCTCGCTGTCAGCACCCCAGCCTACTCGAGTTTCCGCGTGCCAGGGGGCGTGCCCGGTATTAACCTATTTGTCCAGACTTCTCGACGGAATGTAACGTCGACCTGCGGTAAGGCCAAGCGAAGATTTTGTGACGGCCGAAACTAAAGAAAACGCTGGGTCGTGCGGTCCGTCGGGCAAACAATCGGGGCCGACCGGCGCGTCGGCCGATGTCAACGGAGGACACCATGAATCGCTGTGCGCGGACAATCGATGCTGGCAGGCGTAAATTCCTCACTGGCGCAGGACTGGCAGCGGCCGGAATCGCCTCAGCCCAAATCCCGGTGTCGCCGGCGAAGGCGGCCGCGCCCGCCGCGCGAGTCGAATATCCGTCCAGTCGCCTCGCCAACATCCGCGATTTGAAGATCGACGAACCGCTGCCGGTCGCCTATCCCGACGCCGATGCACCGGGCGTTTTGATCAAGCTCGGCGTGCGCGTGCAGGGCGGCGTCGGCCCGGACGGCGACATCGTCGGCTTTTCCACGGTGTGCCCACACAAGGGCTTCCCGCTCGCCTACAACAAATCCGACCGTACGCTGAATTGTCCCGGCCACTATTCGCGCTTCGACTGCGAAGCCGGCGGCCTGCAGGTCTGGGGTCAGGCCACACAAAATCTCCCGCAATACGTGCTGCGCATCGACGATAAGGGCGACATCCACGCCGAAGGCATCGACGAGTTGCTGTACGGGCGGTTGTCCAACGTTCTCTAGCTGTGAACTAGCGGGAGGAAACCATGGCCTACAAACGTCAGATTGACCGGCTTCCTATCATTCCCAAGGACGCGAAGCGGCACAACGTCGTCTGCCATTACTGCATCGTCGGATGCGGCTACCACGCCTATACTTGGCCGACCAACAAACAGGGCGGTGCGGCTCCCGACCAAAATGCGTTCAACGCCGATTTGTCCAAACAGCAGCCGGCCGAAACGGCGAATTGGTACGCGCCGTCGATGTACAACATCGTCAAGCAACACGGCGAGGACGTACATCTTGTCATCAAGCCGGACAAAGAATGCGCGGTCAATTCCGGCCTCGGCAGCGTGCGCGGCGCTCGCATGGCGGAAATGAGCTATTCGCGTCAGCACAATACGCAATTGCAGCGCCTCACCGATCCGATGGTCTGGCGCTACGGGCAGATGCAGCCGACGAGTTGGGACGACGCGCTCGACTTGGTGGCCCGCGTCACTGTCGGCGTGATCAATGAGATGGGCGAGGACGGCGTGTTCGTCTCCGCCTTCGATCACGGCGGCGCAGGCGGTGGCTACGAGAATACGTGGGCCACCGGCAAGCTCTATTTCGGCGCGATGAAGATCAAAAACATCCGCATCCACAATCGTCCGGCTTATAATTCGGAAGTCCACGCGTCGCGCGACATGGGCGTGAGCGAGCTCAACAATTGCTACGAGGATGCCGAACTAGCCGACACCATCGTCGCTGTCGGCACCAATGCGCTGGAGACGCAGACCAACTACTTCCTCAATCATTGGGTCCCCAATTTGCGTGGCGCCTCGCTCGACAAGAAGAAGGCCGAGTTCGGCACCGAGCCGGTCGAGCCAGCGCGCATCGTCATCGTCGATCCGCGCCGCACCGTCACGGTGAACGCCTGCGAGGTTGAGGCGGGAAAGGACCGGGTGATGCACCTTGCCATCAATTCCGGCACCGATCTCGCGCTGTTCAACGCTTGGTTCACCTACATCGTCGAGAAAGGCTGGGTGGACAGGGCTTTCATTGCCGCCTCGACCAAGAACTTCGACGAGGCGCTTGCCGCCAACAAAACGAGCCTCGACGAAGCCGCGCGCATTACCGGCCTCACCGTCGACCAGATCCGCACGTCCGCCGAATGGATCGCCGAGCCCAAGCTCGGAGGCGCACGCCGGCGGACGATGTTTGCCTACGAGAAGGGTCTGATCTGGGGCAACGACAATTACCGCACCAACGGCGCGCTCGTGAATGTGGCGCTCGCCACCGGCAATATCGGGAGACCGGGCGGTGGCTGCGTGCGCATGGGCGGCCACCAGGAAGGTTATTCACGTCCCGACTATCCGGGACCGCGACCCGCCTACTACGTCGACAAGCTGCTCATCGAAGGCAAAGGCGGCGTGCACCACATCTGGGGTTGTGATCACTACAAGACCACGCTCAATGCCTTCAAGTTCAAGCAGGCCTACAAGAAGCGCACCGATCTGGTGAAGGATGTCATGCTGACCGCGCCTTACGGCGATCGGCCGGCGATGGTGCGCGCCATCATCAGCGCGATCAAGAAAGGCGGACTGTTCGCCGTGGACGTCGACATCGTGCCGACGAAAATCGGTGAGGCCTGCCACGTGTGGCTACCGGCCGCGACATCCGGCGAAATGAACCTGACCTCGATGAACGGCGAGCGCCGCATGCGGCTGACAGAGCGTTACATGGACCCGCCCGGCCAAGCCATGCCCGATTGTCTGATCGCCGCCCGCATCGCCAACCACATGGAACGCGTGCTGCGCGAGCAGGGCAAAGCCAAGGAAGCCGACAAGTTCAAGGGCTTCGATTGGAAGACCGAGGAAGACGCCTTCATGGACGGTTATCATGCCCACGCAAAGGGCGGTCGGTTCGTTACCTACGAGCGGTTACGCGCCATGGGCACCAACGGCTTCCAGGAACCGGCGGTCGACTTCAAGGACGGCAAGATCATCGGCACCAAGCGCTTGTACGCCGACGGCAAGTTCGACTCGAAGGACGGCAAGGCCGCTTTCATGGCGACGAGGTGGCGCGGCCTTCAAGCGCCTGGAAAGCAGGCCGAGATGAAGAAATGGCCGTTCCTTGTTAACAACGGCCGCACCAACCTCGTCTGGCAGAACGCTTATCTCGATCAGGACAACGAGTTCGTCATGGATCGCTTCCCATACCCCTTCATCCAGATGAATCCGCAGGACATGGCCGAGCTGAAGGTGAAGGCCGGCGATCTCGTTGAGGTCTACAACGACAACGGCTCGACCCAGGCGATCGTCTATCCGACGCCGACCGCGAAGCGGAAACAGACCTTCATGCTCTTCGGCAATCCGAACGGCGTGCAGGGCAATGTGGTTTCGCCAGGCGTCAACGAGCTTGTCATTCCCAATTACAAGCAAACCTGGGCGGCAATCCGAAAGCTCTCGGATGCTCCGGCAACGGTACGGCATTTGAGCTTCAAATCGCAGGAGTATGCCGTGTGAAAGGCGCGGCGGCGCGAAGGAAGGAGCCCTTGTGCGGGGCTTCTTCCGCCACGCGCGGCGCGGCCCGCGCTACTGCCCGATGGGCCCGAGCTTGTGGGCGTTGAGCATCTGGTCGGCGAGGTCGAGCTGACGGTGCGTCTGCCGGGCGTGCTGGTTCTGCAGCCGGCGCCGACAGTCGTCGTAGGGCGGCGTGCCCGGCTGTAGGCCGGAGGCGCGGCAATTGGCGTCGTCGGCCGCCGCGCGCTCGCGCGCGGCCGCCTCCAGATTCGCCTGCCGCTCGGCGTCGTATTGCGCGCAGCCGGCAAGGGTGACGAGAACCAGGAGCAGCGCCGCACGTTGCATGACCGGCCTCCAGGGGGATGAGCGCATCGCGGAGGACCGACATAGCCCGGTTCGCCCGCCATGCGAAGACGAAATCAATCAAGGGATTCTCCGCCCTCGGCATTTCCCGCTTGTGCCGCGCCGGCGACCGCCCTACTACCCGGAATCACAAATCCGAGAGACGTGGTTTGAGGCGTTTTTGATGGACGGCAGGTTTTGTCCAAACGGAAGGGAGGGCGCGCGCGTTGTATCCGGCGACGAAGGCATCGATGTGATCCCTGAGCTGTTGGACGTTGGTGAAGCTGGTACCGGAGAGAGAACCGCGCTGCAGGATGGAGAACCAGATCTCGATCTGGTTGAGCCAGGAGCTGTAGGTCGGCGTGAAGTGGAAGCGAACATTGCGGTGGCGGGCCAGCCATCGATCGCGCTTGGGCTTGTGGGTCGACAGATTGTCGAGGATGACGTGGATTTCCTTGTCGGGATAGTCGGCGACGATGCGGTTCATGAAGTCGAGGAACTCCGCACGCCGGCGCCGCCTGTAATGACCGGTCGTCACTTGACCGGTCGCCACGTCGAGCGCGGCAAACAGCGTCGAGGTGCCGTTGCGTTTGTAATCGTGGCTGCGCCCGCTCAGCGCCCGCCCGTTGGGCAGCCTCAGGTAGCCTTGAGCGCGCTCCAGCGCCTGGATATGCGGCTTCTCATCGACCGCCAGCACGATGGCATCCTGCGGCGGATCGAGGTAGAGGCCGACGATCTCGGCCGCCTTGGCGACAAGGTCCGGATCGTCGCTCTCGCACCACGACTTGCGCGCCGCAAGATCGATCTTGTTCTCGCGCAGCAAATGCCAGATGTACTGATCCGAAACATCGCCCAACATGCGTGCCAGCAGGGGTGCCGTCCAACGGCCATAGCCCGCAGGCGGCGGCCGATCGAGCAGCGAATGGATGCGCTTGTCGGTCGCGACCGTGTAACGGGGCGTCGCTCCGGGCCGCGGCAGGTCGTGCAGCCCGGCCAGCCGATGGCGTGCAAACCGCGTCCGCCAGCGACTCACCCGCCCCGGCCAAGTCCCCAGTTCGGCTGCTATCGAGCGGGTCGACCGGCCCTGCGCCGCCAGCAGCACGATGCGGGCCCGTTCGACCAGCCCATGTTCAGTCTTCGCAGAGCGGATCATGGCCTCAAGCGCAGACCGCTCCTTCGCCGTCAGCTCGATCGGCGTGGCTTCCTGGATGTTCATCCCACCCTTGAATCACGACTCCGCCTCCAGCGATAGTCGGTACTAGGCTATCGCTCGTTACGAGGCTGCTCGGCGTGCAGAGCTGTTTTACGGTCCCTAAAGGCATATCCCCGGCCCAGACGGTTAGATTCGGTTGCGCGCGATCAACCCTAACACTAGGCGTTGCCGGATATGGCGGCCAAGCTCCGAATCTCTCCCGCGACAATGGACCTTCCCTTTAGCGCAAATCACCCGACGAGTCGGGGTCTAATCCACGCGTAGCGGTCAGAAGTTCACAGCCTTCGAACCCGTCTTCGAGTGCAGGCTCAATGGGTTACGGAAAACAGGCTGGGGCTGGACGGGTGCCAGCCTGGCGCTGGATCGAGCCACTTGTCCCAGTTGCTCCCATCGGCGGGTCGAGCCTGACTGCGCTCGCCCGATCAACCGAGGGAGCCACGGATGGCTCGAGCCCGCAAACCGAATCCCGCCGATCTTGCCAACGCCAATGTGGTCGCATCGGCGGTCCGCTTCGAAATTGCCCTGTTCCTGGGGGGCGGCCGTTACGTCACCGATACCGCGGAGACACTCGATGAAGCGCGCAGCAAGGCTGCTCGCTTGGTCGCGATGCACCGAAACGGTCGGCGCCCGCTGATCTACGGCGTCACGGCCGATGGTCGATCGGGTCTCGTCACCGACACACCCAATATCGAGAACCCGATGAAGACTTACGCGAAGAAGTTCAACGCCCAGCGGGCCGCGAAGGCCGCCGGCCAAGATCCCGAAGAGGTCGCGATCGTGAAGACGAAGGACGGCTTTGCCGGCGCCTGAAGAAGCAAGCCGGCGTTCGAGACGATGCGTGCGACGTGAAGCTTGACCCCGATCCGTCGCGCGAGCCGCGGCCCGCGACCGCGGCGAAGCGCGAGCGGCTGCCCGGCAAGCGCACGCATATCGAGGCCGATGCCCGCGCCGGCAGGCTTCCCGAGCCGCCGGACTTCGGCGCGGAAACGCACAAGCGGTTTCGCAACAAGCTCGCGGCCGTGCTCGCGCTTGCCGGGGCCGGGATCGCAACGGACTCCTTGCCTTCCCGATCAATCCCGTCAGCACGAGCCCCAAGGCAATCGCCCCTACCGCGATCTCTGCGTCATGGCCCTTGAAGCGAGTCGTTCATCAAAGGGGTAGCCGCGCAGGGGCTTACGGCCCGACGCGCGCATTCGAATCCGGTTCGCCACTCTTGGAGGCGAGGCGGATCAGGTTGGCGCCGAGTCGCGTGCAGGCCTTGAGCCAGCACGCGACGACCTCAGGCAAACTCATCGCTCATCGCCCGGGCGACCGCCTGTCAAAGGAAGCCTTCTGCGTTCGCGGGAGATCAGCCATTCGCGGAAGGCATCGGCGCGGTAGAGCACCTTGCGGCCGACGCGCACACAGGGCGGGCCGATGCCCCGGGTTTCCCAGCGGGCGAGCGTATCGACCGATACGCCGATCTCGCTCGCGACCTCGGCCCGGGTGAGCCATCCGGTAAGGAGCGGGGCCGTTGCGGCCGCCGATTCTGCCCGTTGATCGTCCATGAAAGCCTCCGTCACCACGTCGCATTCGCAACGGCGGCGATCCAATCACGGCCGACGGGATTCGACCGAGGCGGAAACAGGCGAAAACAGGCGGAAACACCCTGCAGATTCACCCTCCAGATTCAGGCCCTGGCGGGATTTATGCACATGCAGAATCAAGTAGAATCAAATAGTTAGGTCATGTTGCGTTAGGCAAAGAGGGTCGAGCGTCACCGCGCTGCGAAAGCCTTACAGGGCTGCCCCTGACGGGCGATGATCACGTCATCGCCTCCGATCAGAATCGGAGTCGTGAAGCCGAACCCGGCGATCTGCGCGGCCTGATCGTCGGAATGTGGACGCGCATGGCGCGCGTGTCGAATGAGCCCATTGGTCGGCTGCACCTCGACCTGCGAGCCCACTGAAGAAGGAGCGGCCGCTTTCTCTACGAGGCAGGCCGTATCAGTGCCTTGCTGGATCGCCCCGCTGTTGCGTTCGGGCTCCACCCCGCCGCACCCGCGGGTAACGCCTCTTTCCGGCAACCGGCATGTACGCGGCGGCAAGCCGCCCGCCAGGACGGGCGTCCCCGTCCAACCGTCCCCGTCGCAGGGATCGGAAGCGAGCAGCTCGGCGCTGCGCACCCGCGCACCGAGGTGCGCACCTGTGGGGTGCGCACCTGCGAACCGGGGTGCGCACCCATGGGTGCGCACCCGCGGTGCGCAGGCGTCTCGGTCGAAACTAAAGCAAGATCAATGCGTTGGCGCGAGGGAGCAAGGTGCGCACCTGCGAACCATGGGTGCGAACCCGGAATTTTGTTCTGCCGCTGGATTTTTTCCGGGCCTTTGCCGCCCGCATAGCGCAAGCGGCGAGGAAGAACCTAAGGCCGGGGGAGGGGCCAAAGCCGAGAGCGACGCGAAGCCCGGCCTCCCCTTGCCATGCCGAGGCGGGCTTCCTTGCGTTTCGGTACAACGCCACGGCCGGGACTCGGGACAAGGGACAAATCCTTTAAGGGATTTGTCCCTTTTGTCCCGATGGGTCCTTGGGACAAATTCGGAATTTGTCCCGTTTTGTCCAATTTGCCCCATGAGAATCCTTCACGACAAGGACCAGAGCTTTCCGCCGTTCAGGGCGAGCACCCGGCGTTCCACCAAGGCGCGAATGGTCCGTCGGACGATCTTTTTTGCCGCCGAAGGCGACGCCGCCGTGAGCCGCCCGGCAGCGAACTGGACAAAGGCTTCAAAGTCCACGACGCGCACCCGGCCCGCATCAGGAAACCCGGTTCCGCCCGGATTTGGCTCGCCGTGGTCGAGGACGAATTGGCAGAACGCATCATAGATGGCGTGCTGAACCTTCCCTTGCGAGCGGGGCCTTGCCCGCGGGGCGTCGGTGTGGATTGCAACCGCACAGGTGACCGTTTCGCCATCCTCGTCCACGCCCACGGTCATCACCTTCAGCATGAACCCGTATTCGGCTCCGTCCGCGCCGTCGCGCTGTTTGGTGACCTTGATCGAACCCGGCTCGTCCTGTTTGCGGGTGATCTCGAGCTCGGTGGAGACGGCTCCGAGGAGCAGGCTGTGGCCTCGGGCGCCACGCGCCTCGTCCTTGCCGGTGTGATGGACGATCAGCACAAGGCAGCCGAGCTCCTTGGAGATCCGGTCACACAGGTTGACGAATGCGCCCATGTCCTCCGCCGCATTCTCGTTGCCGCCAGCCATGTTGCGGCTCAGCGTGTCGATGACGACGAGCCCGCAACCCGGCTGATGGGTTTGCACATCCCGGATCAACGCGAGCGCATCGGCATCGTCGCTGCGCAGGTCCAGCATGACGGTGGAGAAACGGAACCCCGGCGGGCAAGCGACCCCGTACTCGGCACACCACGCGACGACCCGATTGGCGAACGCGCCGCCGCCCTCCGAGGCGAGATAGGATACCGGACAAGGTTTGGTCTTGAGACCGCGCCAGTCCATGCCCGCCGCGATGCGCAACGCGACGTCGAGGACGACGAGGGACTTTCCGCAGCCGGGCCGGCCATAGGCGACGGCTATTCCCTCGCGGGGGAGGAGGCCCTTGATGATCCATTGCCCGCTGAGGACGGGCAGGATCGAACCGCTCACCCAGTCGAACCGGGGCGGCGGTTTCGGATGCGGTCTCGCTGCAATACCTCTTGCGAGTTCTGCAGCAATCCCGGCCTTCCAGCCACTTCTCACAGTCGGCAGGATTTCGTGGCGATCGAGCCCTGCGTCCATTGCCGCTTCGGCAAGGCGGCGCCGTGCATCCGGACCGTCGATCTCATGCCGGGCAGCCATGCGCGCCGTTTGGAATGCGACTCGATTGAGCGTGTTGTTGCGCGTTCCCGGCGGAGCGTTTCTCACCCTTTCTGCCAGCACCCGTGCGGCATCGGGCTTGAGCCGGTTGATAAGCCATTCCGGCAGCGGCGCGAAGTCGTACAGGCCGGGCGGCAAGGCCCATGTGTAGACCTTGCCGTTTTCGTGGACGGAGCCCGGCCCCACCACGTAACCGCCGTCGCCGCGGATGTCGGCACCGGGGAATATTCCCGTGGCGTTGGGAACGTCGAAGGAGCCGGGGTGGCGGAAATAGAGGTGGAGCCCCTTTCCCGTGCGCACCGTGGAGGTAGGGGGCAGGCCGAGCCGCTTGGCCTCGGCGATCGCCTCCTCGCTGTCGAGATCGAGGACCACGATCTTGGAGATGCGACCCGTGACGATGCCGATGTTGCATTCTCTCTTTGCCCATTCACGCACCTGCTCGAGGGAAGCACGCTCCACCTGGAACTTCTTCCATTCGCAAAGCGGCTTCTTCCCGCGCGGCTGAAGGGGAAAGACGCTCCATCCTTGGGACAAGGGCGCGGCCCAGATATCCGGCAGACCGGACAGCTCGTCCATCGGAACACGACGACGAGTTCACGTCCGACACTGTTCCCGACGGTGATCGGGGGCACCGGTCCGCGTCGCGTTCGGGCCGAGGGTTGGCAAACGCGCGAGCCAGCTGCGCAGATCGTCGACACGAATGAGCGTCTTGCGACCATACTTCGCGGCGACGAGATCGCCGCGCTTGATCGCCTCATACAGCGTGGTTCGGCCGATCCGGGCAGCGGCGCAAGCCTCGGCGACCGTCAGGGCAAGTTGTTCCATGATTGTCTCGCCATCGTTGACCGGTTCGACTCCGGCGGTCAGGCCCGCGTCCCTGCGGGCGATGGCGGATTAATCTAAACAAATTCCCTGATTTGTCGCCACCGCGAATGCGGTTTTTTCTACGTCCTGGTCCGTGGTTTGCCGTGGAATGTCGACGAATGCAGAGATTGCCGTTGACGTATCGAAGAGGGACTCGCCGCCTACGAACGTTTGTTGCGGCCCTATATCGCGACGAAACAAGCCGGTGCCCCGCGCTTCGTGGGAGCCTTAGCGCCCTGAAGCCGCCTCGGTCTCTGGTTCCGCAACTTGGTTATGCGGTCTTTCGCCATACCCGGCCTTGCGAAGATTGCCATCGGCCGCGAGATCGCCGACCGGCTTCCGCTTTCCGAATAGCCCCTCTCTCCCCACCTCGCGGCAGCTCATCGAGGATAGGCTTGGATGCCGGCCGCTACCGCGTCGGCGACGTGCTCCTTGGTGATGACTCCTATGATATCGGTGGCGCGAGGCACGCGGAATCGCGAATTGCCTTCGCGTACGACCAACGCCATTATTCCGTGCTTGCGCCACAGTCGGATGATTACGTCGAAGGCGACATCGCTCTCGCGCACGATGGTGAAGCGCTTATTGGCAATATCGCCAAAGGTGACGCCGGTCTCCAACTCGGCGGCGGCGCTGCGTAACCCCGTATTGATCCTTACCGCACCTGCAATTCGGTCACCGTTGGTGACGATCACGTGGCGCATACCCGCCCGGTTCTCGGGCCGTTGCAGAAAGTCATCGAGCCGCGTCTCGGCCGGGACGAGCGAAAACCGCGTCTCCATAACGTCTTTGGCCGAGCGTACAAGGAACATGTTCGCATGCAGCGCCTTCGGGATCACATGACCGCGGCCGACGAGCTTGGCCGTGTAGATGTTCTCACGCGATAGCGCCCGTCGCACGCCAAGCCCCGCTGCGACCGCGAGGATCATCGGCAGCACGATGTGGTAATCGAGCGTCATCTCGAAAATCATCGTGACGGCGGTCATCGCCGCTCCGGTCCCACCACCGACCATTGCTCCCATCCCGACCATCGCGAAGGCCGGGATTTCGACGCCAAGACCCGGCAGCAAAAGCGCTGCAAACGTTGCGAAGGCGGCGCCTAACGTGGACCCCATGAACAGCGAGGGCGAGAAGATGCCGCCTGAGGAGCCGGCGCCAAGACTGGTCGAGGTCGCAAACAGCTTGCAGACGAAGAGGAGGGTCAAAAACCAGCCCGTCGCGTTCCAGCCGTTGAGGATCGCCTGGATTGTCGCGTAGCCGACGCCTTCGACGAAGTAGTGGCCGAATTTCTCGTGCAGTCCGTAAATGAGGGCGCCAATCAGCAGCATTCCGAGGGCATGTCTTGTGTAGCGGCCGGGCACCGTGTCGAGCACATCCTCCGTCAGATGCAGCACCTTGATGAAGAGCGCACCGGCAACACCGCAGATCGCGCCCAGAAGCACGTAAAGGCACAGCGTCGCGAGCGCCAGCGCTGGGTGTGTAAGCGGCAGCGCATCGATTGCGGGGACGCTGAACGCCGGCTGCGGACCGAAAACGAGGCGCCCGATAAAGGTCGCAGTGCCGGTTGCAGCGGCGACGGGCAGGAACGTGTTGACGCTCACCTCGGGAAGCATCAGCTCGATCGCGAACATCACGCCGCCGATCGGTGTGTTGAAGGTTGCCGCAATGCCGGCGCCGGCGCCGGCGGCGACGAGTGTGATACGCTGCCCTTGCGGCATGCGAATGAGCTGCCCGAGGGTCGAGCCGAGTGCAGAGCCGATCTGGATGATTGGCCCTTCACGGCCGACGGCGGCGCCGCTGCCGATCGCGAGCGCGGAGGCCAGCGATTTTGCCACCGCGACGATTGGACGGATGCGTCCGCCATTGTAGTAGATCGCGTCCATAACCTCAGGGACGCCGTGGCCCTTCGCCTCTGGTGCGAAGTTGGCGATGATGAAGGTGACGCCGATCGCCCCGACGACCGGCACAAGAATCACCCACGGTCCCCACGGATTGAATGGCGTGAAGATGCTGCTGTCATAAGCGAATGAGAGCTGTCGCAAGAAGAACAGGTTATGGACGAGGCCGATCAGCTCGCGGAAGACGTAAGCGCCGATCCCGGTGATGATCCCCACAGCAACGGCCAACAAGGTCATTGTAATCAGGCCAAACGGCGCTACCCCAACCTCCCAGCCGGGGAGCGCTGATGCCGGCGCCAAAGGCGCGGCAGCAGCGGCCTGGTCTCGAAGGCCATCGATGCGAGGGTTCTGGGAAGCCTCATCTATCCTGTCGGTCACTTCATCTTTCGGCTGTCTTAAGGTGTATTGGCTGATACTCGATCTAACAGTGGGCGTCTGTCGAGCGGTCGGGTTTTGCTGTCCGATGTCGCTGAAGCCGCGATTATCTCTGCTTTGTCATCGGCAATGCGTCAACGAAGGTCTGTATCGGGGGCTTTCGAAAGCACCAGCGACCCTGATGCGGAAGGCGAATCATTGTACTCGGCGAGCCAGGCATCAAGATTGGCCTGCAGCCGGGCGAGCGATACAACTTCTTCCGAAACGCCACACGATAGAACTGATTGAGCGCGGTCTTCTGCAAGCGCTCGCAGATGCCATTGGTTCGCGGGCTCTTGGTTTTGGTGCGGGTGTGGTCAATGTCCTCGACTGCGAGATGGTGCTCGTAATCGTGCCGCCCCGGGTTGCGGTAGTATTCGCTGCCGCGGTCCGTAAGCACGCGCAGGAGCTTGACCTCACGCTGCTCGAAGAACGGCAGCACCTGCTCGTTGAGCAGACCGGCCGCCATGATCGGCGTCTTGCGATCGTACGGCTTAGCGCAAGCGACCTTGCTGTATGCGTCGATGAAAGTCTGCTGGCAGATGCGCCCTACGCCCTTCAAATTGCCGACGTAGGACGTGTCCTTTAGCGCCGCAATAGCCGGATGTTCGCTCTCGAACTCGCCGTGCGCCTCTTTGTCGACCTTGGCCTTCTCCAGCGCCACCGCCCACGCTTCGGTCAGCACCAGGCCCTCCTGGGCGCTCTTGGCTTCCAGCGCCTTGAGCCGCTTCTTCATGGTTTCCAGGTCGTGGCGCAGCCACATCGGCGCACGCGCCGACAGATTGTTGATAACGATGATCCCGCGAGTTGGTACAACGGCGCCAGGCACGGCTGCACGCGTTCGACGAAAACGTCTTTGTTCATAGCGCGATCGATGTAAAAGGTGCGGCAGACCCTTAAAGCGGCATCGCGGCTGGAGGCGCCATTCGCATCGAGAAAGACGAACTTGGTAGGATCGAGCCGCGGCTGTTCGTCTTGCCACGCCGCTTCCACGTGTTGGCCACATCAAGCCGCTCTTGGTCGGTTGCCCGGGCGCTTTTTTGAAGGTGCTCTCTTCGCTATCGAAGAACCGCCAAACCGTCCCGTAGCCGACGATCACACGACGCGCGAATACCAAAAATTTTTGCTGCGGACGCCGAGATTGCAAATCCGGAATCGACTTGGATGATCTTAGTTAGCGATCTTCGTCAATTCTGACGCGCTTGGCACGGCCTATCAGGCCGCCGCCGGGGCCAAATTTATGATTTCGCCTCGAGCCGGATAATCCTTGGCGATGACGAAATCGAGGGCAGAGAGAATATCGGTGAAGTGTGGCCGCGCAAACGGCATCGTCTGCACGCTGGCAAAATAAAGCGTGCGATCGGGCCGAACCAAGAAGAGGCCAGGTTCGGAAAACAAGGCTGGCTCCTCGACTCCGGCCGATGTAGTGCCTCGACCGGTCGAGACGTAAAGGCCCCACTGGCGCGCGACAGCAAGATCAAGCCCGTAGCCGAGCCGCAGGTTTGCCAATCTCCAATCGTGCTTCGCGCGTTGGGCGCGCTCGGCGGTGTCGGACGATATTGCGATTACGCTCACGCCGCGTTTCGTAAATTCCGGTAACTTCGTCTCCAGTTCACCCAGTTGCGTGCGACAAATTGGGCAGTGAAGTCCGCGATAGAAGACGACGAAGCTGAAGCGCGCCGGCGTTTCCGTATCGATATCGAAGCGCCCGCCGCCGACGAGCGGCACCGTCAAAGCCGGAACAGGCTGCCGTGGAATAAGAGGCATAATGTCGGACATAATCTCAGTTCCCTTTTGACCGCCACTGTTCAGTTCTTTTCAGCGTCGTGCTTGCCCACGGACCAGCCATGTGAGGCGAGATACTTTTCACCAATGGCAATCGGCTCATCTTCCAATGGCGTGGCAAGCGTATCGTTCCAGCGGTTCAAGAAGCCAAAGGTCGCGATGACGCCGACAATCTCGACGATCTGTTCCTCATCCCAGTATTTGCGGAGGTTGGTGAACATTTCGTCGGTCACCGCATTCGGCACTGAAGCACCAGCAACGGCAAAATCGAGCGCAGCGCGCTCGGCCGGGCTAAAAAGCGGGCTCACTTGGTAGTCCCAAATGGCGGCAAGCTTTTTGTCCTCGACACCGAAGTGCAGCGCGCCGCCGGCGGTATGGGCCATGCAGTACTGGCAGCCAGCGGTCCGACTGGCGACGTGCGCAATGAGGCGCTTGAGGCCGCGATCGACCTTGCCATCGGGGTCCCAGATGGCCGCGGTCAATTGGGCAAGCGCTCTTGCGAGCTTTGGCTTGCGCTGCATGATGAGGATGCTGTTCGGGATAAATCCGAGATTCCTCCGCATCGACTCGAACTGCTCCTTCAGTTCAGGCGTATGCTCAGGAGGCAGCGGCTTGATCCTCGGTGATGGGAGTCTTCGTTGATCCATGTAATCCTCCCGGCGCTTCGTCATTTGCTGACTTTCATAGAGATCGTCGTATCACTGAACACGGTAACGTCACGTTACAACACTCGGAGCGATGTCGGCATATAGCGCGCGGCAAACCATGCAAGCATTGAGCGGCCGAAGAGGCCAGCAAGGCCGGCGATGAGAGCCGCGACGCCGAGGTTCCATACCAGGATCATGATCGTGGCGTCGAGATCGTGGAAGAGCGACAAGGCAAAGGCGGTTATCGCTGCAACCGCGAGACCACCGGCGACGCAGACCTCGGTCGGGCGCAGCAAAGCCGCATAACGAAGCATTCCTAACATCGCGATCGATAAGGGGAGGCTTGTCATCAGCAATGTCGCAAAACAGCGGAATGCCTCACCCATGCGAATGCCCTCTGGTGCGATGCTGACCCATGCCGTCAGACAGCCATAGCCGATGGTTGAAACCCAAAGCGCGAGTGACGGCAGCGGAAGCAGAAGCCACCATCGCGAGCTATCCGGGAGACTGACCTTGAATGATGCGATCGCCGCCAGCACTCCGGTCGCGAGCGCGCCCAGCATACCGATCACAAAGACCGGTTGACGCAGCCGTTCCGCAAGGTCGGGCCGGACGCCATGGCCGACCGCGATGAGTACCAAGACCACTGCTGCGAACACTAGCCACAGCGTGGCCCGAACAAACGGCGGGCGCAGACGGCGCACCGGCGTCGCGCAATCGACCAGCGTATCGATGAGCTCAGGTGTCTTGGTCACGGTCGCCCGCTCCGCTGTACCAACATCTTGCGTAAGCTCTTAATGGCGCGATGGGTTGCGACCTTCAATGCGGTGATGGACCGGCCGCTCGCCGCTGCAGCCTCTTTCAACGACATTTCGCTCAGCTTCAGCATCTTGATCGCCTGACGCTGCTCGGGAGGCAACCGGTCAATTGCTTGGCCCAGGGCAACCTCGTCGAAGTTTACATCGTCAAGGTTCGCCGGAGGCCCTGAAAAGGTTTCATGCTCGGCGGAGAGCGCGATCTCGCGAGCCTTCTGGCGCATCTCCCGGCGTAACCGGTCAATGATGCGCCGATTGGTGATTGCCAGAAGCCATGGTCCGAAGGGACGGCTCGGATCGTAGGTATGGCGGACCATATGGACCGCCAGCAACACGTCCTGCACCGCGTCCTCGATGTCGCTCGGCTGCTTGAAGCATCGTCCCGCGATCGATCGGAGGTAGGGCGCCAAATCTTCAAGCAGCGTACGGTAGGCCTGTCGGTCACCATCCTGCGCCCGTGCCATGAGCTTCGACCAGTCGCGTCCGCCAGCGGCTCTTCGTTCATGATCTGCGGATGACCCCGGGATCAGAGTTAATGGAGGCGAACGGCTATGACGACCGGTGGACACGGGATGTGCTCTTTGGATTGCCAAGCCAATCAGAAGGTCATTTCCGTGGCGGCATCACATACACCCGCGCGCGCGTAGGCGGTAGACAACAATTTTTGCCGGAACCCGTAACCTCGGACAGGCGACCATCGAACCTCCAACCGTTAAGTCTCCCGCAGGAGACCCATCGGAGAGGTAAACATCATGGATCGCCGTCTGTTCGCAGCTTCCACATTGACCGCCGCTGTCGGCCTCGCTCTTGCCGCGCAAGCGCCCGCGGCGCGTGCGCAGGGGATGGCCAATCCGCCGCAGATTGTGAAAGACAATATGGCGCGGATGAAGGCCCAGCATCTCGAAAAGTGCTATGGCATCAACGCCGTGGCCAAAAACGATTGCGCCGAGGGGGCGCATTCCTGCGCCGGCCAGGCGACGCAGGCCCGCGATCCGAAATCCTTCGTTCTTTTGCCAGCGGGTGACTGCGCCAAGATCCAGGGCGGCAAGCTCACGGCATCCTGAAGGCGGGGACCAATGTCCTCGGGAATCGTGAGCCGCGGCAGCCTGATCCCGGCGAAGGCCGGGATCGGGCTTCGGTTCCAGCACCATCAGGCGGTTATCGATAGGAAGCCTGATGTGGCTTGGATGGAGGTTCACACGGAAAACTACATGGGCGGCGGAACATCGCTCCGCTATCTCGATGCTATTCGCCGCGAGGTGCCGATTTCGTTGCACGGTGTCGGCCTATCCCTTGGGAGCGCAGAAGGGCTCGACCCCGCTCATCTCGCGCGTATCAAGGCGATCGCCGAGCGCATCGAGCCAGGGCTGATGTCGGAGCATATCGCCTGGAGCGTCATCGACGGGAACTACCTCGCGGACCTATTGCCATTGCCGATGACGGAAGAGGCTCTCGACGTCGTCTGCCGGCATGTCGACCAGGTGCAAAGCTTCCTTAGTCGTCGGATTCTGGTCGAAAATCCATCGACCTATATCACGTTTCGCCACTCGACGATTCCCGAATGGGAATTCATGGCGGCCGTCGCCGCGCGTACCGGCTGCGGCATTCTATGTGACGTCAACAACATATACGTGAGCTGCCAGAATCACGGCTGGAATCCCCTGAGCTACCTTGCGGGGCTGCCGCCAGCCGCGATTGGGGAAATCCACCTCGCTGGCCACGCCGTCCGCCAACTTGCCGACGGTCGCACGTTACGCATCGACGATCACGGCTCATCCGTCATCCCGGAAGTGTGGGCACTGTACCGGGAGGCGCTCACCCGGTTTGGTCCGGTCCCGACCTTGATCGAATGGGACAACAATGTCCCGCCGCTTGAAACGCTGGTCGGAGAAGCGCAGCGGGCGGCTGACTTTATCGCCGTCGCCGAACGGGAGGCCGGGCATGCCGACGCTGCTTGAGGTGCAGCGCGCCATGCGTGCAGCCATTATTGAGGATGACCCCGCGGCGTTAGTGGGCGCGCTATCCGACGGTATCGGGCCAGATCGGCTCGACATCTACCGCAACACGATTTTCGTCGGCCTGACCCGAGCGCTGCGACTTGCTTTTCCCGCAGTTGAGCGATTGGTCGGCGCCGAGTTCTTCGAGGGTGCAGCGGATATCTTCATCAGGGAGCATCTCCCCCAGGCGGCTTATCTCGATCAATACGGCGACGCGTTCCCAGAATTCCTGCGTCAATTTCCGCCTGCGGCGTCACTGACGTATCTCGGAGACGTCGCGCAGCTCGAATGGGCCGTCAATCGCGCCCTGCACGCGCCCAATGTGAAGCCGTTGCAGATTCAGGAACTTGCGGAGATTGCACTCGACGATCAAGAAACAGTGAGCTTTCTGCCGCATCCATCCCTTGGCCTCATCTATAGCGAGTATCCGGCTGATAACATTTGGCGAGCGGTTCTCTCTCAGGATGATGAGGCGCTCGCAGCCATCGACCTTTCGGCCGGGCCGGTTTTTCTTCTGGTCGAGCGTGCGAACGAGAATGTCGAAGTCACTCGCATGCAGGAAACAGAGTGGTGCTTCCTGAAGGCATTGTGCCAGGGTGATTCCCTGCTGGACGCCATGGAGTCGGCACGTGCTCTCGATGCGGCGAGCCTGCTCGCGCAACACCTCATGGCTGGTCGTTTCGTGGGTTTTCGCTACGAGAATCGTAATTTCGAATTGCAAATGTCGGAGTGTAAGGAATGAGCCGGTCCGGCATCCAAACATGTCCGATCTGCGCGGCGGCGGGCGGCTTGGGCGGCCTGCTATGGCGTGGTTATCGCTCGTTGGAGCTGGTGTCCTATGCGCTGCTCGCGCTACCGTTGCGGTTCGCCGTGGCCACCGTTTTCTGGAACTCGGCAATGGCGAAGCTCGCCAATTGGGACACGACCATCTCGCTGTTCACCGATGAATACAAGGTGCCGCTGTTGTCACCGGACTTGGCCGCGCATATGGCATTGACGATCGAGCTGACGACGCCGGTTCTGCTCGTGCTTGGCCTGTTCACACGCTTTGCCGCCCTAGTTCTGCTCGGCATGACAGCGGTCATCGAAATCTTCGTCTACCCGCAGGCCTGGCCGACGCATATCCAGTGGGCAGCGATGCTGCTTGTGTTGCTCTGCCGCGGAGCCGGCGAGGTCTCTCTCGATAGCTGGCTTTGGCGTCGTTTCGGATCGTGGCTTGGTGCGGATGTTGAACGTCTCGAGAGAGCCGGAAAATGACTGGAATGTGAAGCGATCGATCAAGAGAGCTTGCCGACAAACGTAAAGGAGCCGTAATGCTGACACGTCGTTTTTTCTTGCTCGCTGCCGCTACCGCGACCACTTTTGTACTTAAGCCCGTGCTTGCGATGACTCCGCAGCCGTTTCAAGCACAGGCATTTGCCGAAGCGCAAAAAGCGGGGCGCCCGATTCTCGTCGCGATCCACGCGTCATGGTGTCCGACTTGCAAGGCGCAGGCCCCGATTCTGAGCGAGCTCACGGACGACCCGAAATTCAAAAACCTTGCGTATTTCGTGATCGACTTCGACAGCCAAAAGGACCTTGTCGAGCGCTTCGGCGTGCGGATGCAATCGACACTGATCGTATTCAAGGGTCGCAAGGAAATGGGAAGGTCGGTCGGTGATACCGACCGCGCGTCGATCGCCGCCTTGCTGAACAAGACACTCTGAGTCTTGTTGGGCCATGGCCATCGGCAACATAGTTCTGGCCTTCATCGCCGGGGTGCTGTCGGTCTTGTCGCCGTGCGTCCTGCCGATCTTTCCGATCATCCTCGGTGCGGCGGCGTCGAAGCACAAGTATGGCCCGGTGATGCTCGCGGTAGGGCTGTCGACTTCGTTCGTGGCCGTTGGGTTGTTCCTTGCCACTCTTGGTCATTCTCTTGGTATCAGCGGCGACGCATTCCGCTTTATTGCCGCGGTGCTAATCCTGGCGATCGGCGCAATTTTGATATTGCCATCCTTGCAAACCCGGCTGGCCGTCGCGAGCGGCCCAATTGCCGCGTGGACCGACCGACGCTTCGGAGATAGTCGCCGCGACGGACTTTTTGGCCAGTTTGGAGTCGGCGTCCTGCTGGGCATCGTATGGAGCCCTTGCGTCGGGCCAACCCTCGGAGCCGCTTCGCTCTTGGCAGCTCAAGGCCGTGATCTGCCGCAGGTGAGCGTCACGATGTTTGCCTTTGGCCTCGGCGCCGCGCTTCCACTGCTGGTGCTCGGGATTGTCTCCCGCGAAGTCATGATGCGTTGGCGCAACCAGATTGTGGTGGCAAGCCACGGCGCCAAAATCGCGCTCGGCGCTACGTTTATCGCTCTCGGGTTTAGCGTGTTGCTTGGTTTCGACAAGACAATCGAGACGCTACTAGTCAATGCCTCGCCGCCGTGGCTCACAGAGCTCACAACGCGGTTCTAGACTATGACCGTCTATCGCTTCATCGCACTTGGTGTGGCTGCGATCAGCGCTGCCGCCATGCTCTATGTGGGGCTCTATCAGAGTCGCTTCGTAGGACGGCTGATCTGTCCCATTTTTTCCGATGGTTGCGAAGGCGTCGCAGATGCGCCATTTGCGCGGCCTTTCGGCGTTCCCGACGGATATATCGGCGCCGTCCTTTATATTCTAATTGCAGCGCTTCTGTTCGCGCCTCCGGGACGGGCAGTCTGGATTGCGCTTGTGGCGCTGTCCGTTTTGGCGACGGTCGCAAATATCATTGGCCTGCGGGACATGATCAATCTCGGCAGCTTTTGCTTCTACTGCCTGACGACGACCATCCTGTCGCCGGTCCTGTTGTGGGCCGTCTGGCAGCTCAAATAGACAATCGACAGATCGGAAGGACGGCAGCGTCCGCATTTCAGCAATGAACGCTATTCTCGACGCCAAAAGGAATGCGAAGATCATGGATCGTCCTGGTACCGACCCTGACTACGTATTTCACGAGCTCACGCGCAGCATCTGCCCCTCCTGCCGCCGTGTCATTGATGCCAAAATTCTGCTGCGCGACGACAAGGTTTATATGAGCAAGCGCTGCCCCAGGTGCGGGCCGTTCTTGGCGCTGATTTATGCGGACGCAAAAGGCTATATATCTTATTCGCAACACAACAAGCCGGGGACTATCCCGCTGGCCTATGGAGCAGCGATTGAGCGAGGCTGCCCGCACGATTGCGGTCTCTGCCCCGAACATGAACAGCACGCCTGCCTGGGCATTATCGAGGTCAACAGCGCTTGCGACATGGATTGCCCGTTATGCTTCGCCGACGCTGGCCACGGGTTCAATCTGACACTCGAAGAAGTCGAGCAGATGCTCGATGATTACGTGCGCACCGAGGGGCGTCCCGAGGTCGTGCAGTTTTCGGGAGGCGAGCCAACCCTCCACCCAAAGATTATCGATTTTATTCGCGCGGCACAGGCTCGCAACATCCGCTTTGTGATGCTCAACACTAACGGCAAGCGCATCGCTCGCGATGATGAGTTTCTTGAACAACTGAATCGGGTTAGGCCTGCCTTGTACTTTCAATTCGACGGCTTCGAGTCCGAGACCTACCGAATCATCCGTGGTGAACCGGACCTCTTGGCGGAGAAGCTACGGGCTCTCGATCGGCTGGCGGAGATCGGACTGAATGTCACGATTGTGCCGGCTATCGAGCGCGGTGTGAACGAGCATGAGATCGGCCGGATCGTCGAATTCGCAATTGACCATCCGGCGATCCGCGGCATTACCTTCCAACCGGCATTCCGAGCCGGGCGTCATCTGTCCGGTGACCCTATGCGCCGGATGACAATTCCCGATGTCGTGCGGCAGATCGAAGCGCAGACGAACGGTAAATTCATCGCCAGCGACTTCGTGCCGGTACCGTGCTGCTTTCCCACGTGCAATTCCGTCACCTACGCCTTTGTCGAGGGCAACCGCGTCACCCCGCTGCCGCGCATTCTCAACGTTGACGACTATCTCGACTACATCACCAATCGCATTGTTCCGGACTTCTCCCATGACATCAGGACGGCGCTGGAAGGGCTGTGGTCCTCCGCCTCCGTCGCGGGATCGGAGAAATCGCTTCAGCAACTCACGATTTCCTGCCAAGCCTGCGAACTCCCCGACAGCCTGGCGATCAACGACATCACCAAGAGCGTGATTATGATCATGGTTCAGGATTTCATGGATCCTTGGACCTTCAATCAGAAGAACGTGATGAAGTGCTGCAAGGAATTCTTGCTCCCTGGCGGCAAGCAGATTCCGTTTTGCGCCTACAACACGGTGGGCTATCGCGAGCAAGCGCGTGCGCAGCTTATCGCCATGGAGCCGGAGCGCCGGCGTGCACGCCGGGAAGGTCGGGTTTATCACCCAAAGCCAATCGCATTCGATTTCGAGAACTGGAGGCCCCTTTGAAGACTCGGTCGCCACGCGAAGCTGCGGTTGTCAGGACGCACGGCCTTGTTCCCTCGGCAGTTAAGCAATGCTGTGCCGCTGTCTACGGCAGCGACGCGGTGCAGATGCTCCTTGGAGAGTCGCTCCATCCGGGCGGGATGGAGCTTACCGAACGCCTCGGTGACCTCTTGAATTTGACGCCCCGAACTCGCGTGCTGGATGTCGCGGCAGGAAGAGGAACAAGCGCCATCTTTCTTGCCGAACGTTTCGGCTGCGAGGTCGTTGGCATCGACTATGGTCGTGACAATGTTGAGGCCGCGAGGAGGGCTGCTCAAGTCAAAGGCGTGGATGCCAACGTGACTTTTCATTCGGCGGATGCCGAACAGTTGCCGTTTTCCGATTGCTCTTTCGACGCGCTTATCTGCGAATGCGCATTCTGTACCTTCCCCGACAAGGCGGCCGCTGCCCGCGAATTCAGCCGGGTTCTGCGTCCCGGCGGTGTAGCCGGGCTCAGCGACCTGACGCGGAATGGAGCCCTTCCGCCGGAACTCGAGGGGCTCATTTCCTGGATCGCCTGCGTTGCCGACGCCAAATCACCGTCGGATTATGCGATTTTGCTTTCTGGCGCCGCGCTCACGGTGAATGCGATGGAGCGCCATGACGACGCTCTCGCCGAATTCGTGAACCAGATACGCACGCGGCTTCTTGCCGCCGAAATTATGGCGAGCTTGCAGAAGTTGTTGCTTCCTGGCGTCGATTTCAATGTTGCCGAATCCACTATTAGGTTCGCCCTTGCGGCGATCGAAGAAGGCAAACTGGGTTATGTGATCATCACGGCGTCAAAGCCTCCCTCAATAGCCATTTAGGGTACGAGCTATGAGTTTACGCCGGTCAATGGCAGTTGGACTGTGCGTCTCCGCTTTCATCTCGGCCACAAAAGCACAGATCGCAAATTTTGACGATGCTCCGCCCATACTCTCTACAGCGCGCTCGCAATTCGTTGAGCTTCGACCTCTTCGACAGGTCCCTGACCTCGTGTTGCGGCGTATCGATGGCAAGATCGTCGCGTTGAATGACTTTCGCGGCAAAGCCGTTCTGGTGAATTTCTGGGCGACCTGGTGTCCGCCCTGCCGCCGGGAATTACCGCTATTGGACAAGCTCCAACAGGCTAGTTCTCGGCGACCTTTCGAGATTATGGCCATCTCGATCGATCAGGGCGGATGGCCAGTTGTTAAACGCTTTCTGAAGCAACTGAACGTCACTCACCTTCGCCCCTATCTCGACGCGGAAGGCCGGATCGCCAAGCCGGTCGGCAGCGAGGCACCAACACCATTCATTCTTTGGGGAATGCCAATTTCTTATATCATCGACCAACAAGGCCGGCTTGCAGGTTACATCACCGGCGAAGTCGACTGGACATCGGACCGGGCGCGCGCTTTGATGAACTACTACGCCGGCGGATATTGAATGAACTGGTTGGGGGGACGGTCATCATCGACGTCTGTTCGGTGACTTCATACATAGCACGGAGATGCGTATGATATGACGGAAACAAAAGAGAATAACCTGCTTTCCGGGATCCAGGCCTGCGTCTTTGACGCTTATGGCACGCTTTTTGACTTTGCCGCGGCGGCGACGCGATGCCGGGACATGCTAGGTGACGACGTCGATCGTCTGACCGCGCTATGGCGCGATAAGCAGCTTCAGTACACGTGGCTTCGCGCGGTCCAGGGGCGACATGCGGACTTCTGGCAGGTGACCGGGGATGCTCTCGATTTTGCGTTGGAGACGTTGGGAATCGACAAGCCTCACATTCGCGACCGGCTGATGGCGCTGTATCTGACCCTTGACCCCTTTCCCGAGGTTGCGGACGTCCTTGCACGATTGAAGGGCGCCGGCATCCGCACGGCCATTCTATCGAACGGGTCGCCTAAGATGCTTCACGCGGTTGTCGAATCGGCAGGGCTGGAAGCGCTGCTCGATGCCGTCCTCTCGGTCGAGGACGCTGGCGTCTACAAACCCCATCCGAAGGTCTATCAATTGGCAGTCGACCGGCTGTCGATGCCGGCTTCATCGATTTCATTCCAATCATCGAACGCGTGGGATGCCTATGCTGCGTCAGCGTTCGGGATGAGAGTCGTGTGGTGCAACCGGTACGGCCAGCGCCGGGAACGTCTACCGGGGAAGCCGGATTTTGAAGTGAAATCGTTGTCCGAGCTGCCAGCAATCATTGGCGTCTTGTAGGTGCAAATCAAAGACCCGATGCGAAGTTCGACCTTCAAAGTGGCGTGCCAGTATGCAGTGTCGGACGGTATCCCGATTCGCTCGTTGCGGGTCGCAATCGTCGTTGGCACAATTCTCAATCTCATCAATCAAGGCGACGCCTTGTTCGGAGCATTGCCGCTCAACTGGACGAAGGTACTGCTAACCTATTTCGTACCATACGCAGTAAGCACCTATGGGGCGGTTTCATACCGGCTGGCGTGCGGGTCCGCATCGGCCTCGTTGACGTCTCCTGAAGATCGGCAGCCATAACGAAGGCGCCCCATACCAGCGGATACCAGATGAGCGTCGACTTAACCTACAAGGGCTTCAATCATCGGTGCCGGACTCCGACAATCTGGCTTTAGCTCCGTGACGCTAAGGCGCAAGCCAGCCGGCATAAATCGCGACCTGGTAGAGAAAATACGCCGCCGCCGCGAGCACCAAGACGCCGCCAACGCGCTCCACCGAACGCGTGAACGTGCCGGTATGCCGCAAGTGCGCGAGCGAACCGGCGATGGTGCCGGCAAACACGATCGGAATGCCACGCGCGAGCCCGAATGCGAGCATGAGCATTGCTCCCATCAGAGGGTCTGCAGTCATGGCTGCCGCACCGACCACCGGCAGCATCAGCGGCGTGCACGCCGGGCAGGCCGACAGGCCGAATGGAAGGCCGAGCAAGTAGGCGCCAAGGATGGTCCTTGTCGAATTGGCCGACGGGGAGAGCATCGGAATCACGATGTGGATCACGCGGAGCAGGGCGAGGCCGATAATCGCCAAAATGATTGCGAGCAGGGCATACGCCAACCCAAGGAAGCTCACCAGCACAGGCATAACCGCAAAGCCCAAAAGTCCAAACAGCGCGCCGACGATCGCATCCACCGTCGCAATCCCGAGCGCAAATCCGGCTGACAGCCGAAGACCAAGAATAGACCGACGGTCTTTGTTGGCCGCCCCCTGGCCCGTGCCGAGGCTGACAGCGACCGACAAAAGCGGGAACGAACTTGGCGCGATACCGACGATCAACCCCGCGAGCGCGGCCAGAGCGATCGCATAAGGTGTGAGTTCCGTGATGGTTTCAAGAAGCTGCCGCAGGTCGTTCATGGCTTCTGTTCGATCGGTCTGCCGACGCTGAGGATAGCCTGGAAAAACAGTGACGGGCGGTCCCACAGCGAGTTGAAGAAGATGGCCGTGACGCTGACCGCCATCGCCGCCATGGCCCACACCGGATGGACGAGGCCGGTCGTTGCCAACGGAACGCCAAGACCGTTGAAGAGAAATGCAAGCGATACATTTTGCAGCATCTTGCGGTAGCTGCGACGGCTGATCTCGCGTGCATTCACCACACTGTCGAGTCGATTATTGAGAACGATGATATCGGCTGAATCGATGGCGATGTCGGTGCCACCGCCCATGGCAATGCCGACGTCTGCCTGCATCAGCGCCGGCGCATCGTTGATGCCGTCGCCCACCATCGCGACCCTGCCGTTCTGCTGCAGCCGTCGTATGAGTTCTGCTTTCTCGCCTGGCAGCATGCCGGCATACACCTCGGTGATGCCGAGTTCGGCCGCAACGCGCCGTGCGGTCCGTTCACTGTCGCCGCTCGCCAGCACGGTCCGCAGCCCCGCCTCGTTCAGGGCCGCAACCGCCACTGCTGCCTCCCTGCGCACGAAATCGTCGAGCGCAAGCAGCCCGAGCACGTCACCACCGCGGGCTACGACGATGACAGTGCGGCCTGCCGCCTCCAATGACGCGATGCGAGCGTCAAGTGGGGCAAGGGAGATACCAGCCTCCGTCAACAGACGCGGGCTCCCAACGAGAATCTGGTGTCCGCTGATGCGCGCACACACACCCTTGCCGGCGACCGCTTCGAAGTGCTCTACGTCCGGCGGCGTAATGCCGCGTTCGAAGGCAGCCGTCACGATCGCGTTAGCCAAGGGGTGCTCGGAAGCGGATTCGGCTGCCGCGGCCACGGCCAGAAGCTCGTCGGCGCTTGCATTAATGGGCTCGACTTCGCGCAGCATGGGTCGGCCTTCTGTGAGCGTGCCGGTCTTGTCGAACATGATCTGCTTGACCAGCCGATAGCCCTGGAATGCCTCGCCGGTGCGCATCAGGATGCCCAGTTTGGCGGCCTCGCCGGCGCCTCGCACGATCGAAAGCGGTGCCGAAATGCCGACCGCGCAGGGATAGCCCATCACGAGGACACTCAAGCCGGCAAACACCGCCCGTTGCACGTCCGGCTCGCCGCCGAGAAGCCAGGGCACCGCGGTCCAGCCCGCCACCGCAAGCAACGCGATCAGGAGCACTGTCGGCGTGTAGACGACCAGCACGCGGTCGACGAGGTGCAAGAGACCCGGTTTCAGCGCGCGGGCGTCCTCGACCTCGCGAGCGACTCGCTGCAGGAAACTTTCTTCGCCGACGGCCGAGACGCGGACGAGCAGCATGCCGACGCCGTTGATGGAGCCACCGATCACCGTGTCGCCAACGGTCCGCTCAACCGGCATCGGTTCGCCCGTGACCAAAGATTGGTCGACGGCCGAGTGGCCTTCCACCACCTCGCCGTCGACCGGGATTCGCTCGCCTGGACGAATGCGTACAAGGTCGCTCACGGCTATCGCTTCAATCGGCACCTCTACCTCCTGCCCATCACGCACGACGCGCGCCAGGTCAGGCTGCAGGTCGAGCAGGCGCTTGACCGCCTGCGAGCTGCGCGTTTTCACGATCAGCGACAGCCATTCGGAGAAAAGGTGATACGTGACGACCATCACGGTTACCGCGAAGAACGGAGCGGTGGGATAGTCAGGCGGCTGAAAGACAAGACCGATAGCGCCACCGACGAGGCCGGCAAAGGCGCCGATCTCCAGGAGCACATGCTGATTCAGAATCCCGCGGCGCAGCGCCTGTACCGCCATGTAGAGAATGTGGCGCGCGACGCCGAACACGAGAACAACCGCAAGCACGCCGACTAGCCAGGGCGCGGCAGCCACCATGCCCAACGCCTCTCGGTAGAGAAGTAGTGCGCCGACGAACATCCCAAGCCCCGCGGCGCTCAGCGACGCCGTCCACAGACCCTGCGCCTGCAGTACCAAGAACACGAATCCGATCAGGCCGAGCGCCGCCACGACCGGAAGCGCGGTGGACCAGAAGCCGGTCGGCGACGCGATCAGCGCAATGGCGATCAGGCTGAACGCAACAGCGGCGAGGAAACGCCGGCCTTCGCGCATCAGATCGCGCTCCTCCTCCTCGAACGGCCGTAGCTTGCGCGGATCGTGCAGCGTGTAACCGATATCGCGCAGCGTCTTCAGCAATTCGCCGGCACTGACGCGGGCCGGATCATATTCCACCAGCGCCTGCTCATGGGTGAGGCTTACCGCCACCTTGTCGACGCCGGGCTTGCGCCCAAGCGCCTTCTCGATCGTGCTGGTGCAGAGCGAACAGTGCAGCCCGCCGATGCGCGCGCGAATGCGGGCGCGCCCGGGCCGGCTCGCGGGTTCCTCGGTCCACAACTGCCCGGTAACCACTTCCGCGGCGGCAACGCTCATCGCGACGTCCCTTGATGCTGCGCCCGCAAAATCCCTTGAGGCGGCCGTCCAACCGGCAAGGCCCGCAGCCTGCACCGCGTACCGAGGTCCGGAGTCAAGCGGGGATCGGCGCGTCGCGTTTGCACCTCAACACAGGCCTCGATGAACTCAGGCTGACCGGCCGGCCACCTTGTAACCGGCGTTGCGGATGGCCGCCGCCAGCCGATCCTCGCTGGCGGCTTGCGGCTCGAATAGGATGCGGGCCTCGCGAGTTTCGAATGAGACGGCGGCTTTGCGCACCCCGGGTTCCGAGGAAAGGAGAGCCTCGACGATGCGCGCGCAGCCGTCGCAATGCATGCCGTCGATCTTGAAAATGGCTGTTTTCACGTCTCCTCCTTTCTTTATTTGATGCGGACGCTGTATTTCGTTCGAAGACCTCTGTCTCGGCTGTGCCAATCGGCTCGCTTTGGTCTGTCGATGCCCAGCCAAGGCCTCGATGATGGTACAGGTCCGCAATGCGCCACCGCCCGGACAGGAGGTAATGAGTGCATCGAGCGCCGCCTGAATTTGCCGAAGCTGCCTAATCTTACGGGTGACCTCTTCCCGCTTGATCACGGCCTGCATGCGAACGTCGCTGCAGTCGGCGGCTGGGTCGGCGCGCAGAGCTAGAAGTTCCTTGATTTCGCGCAGCGAAAATCCGAGTTCTTGGGCTTGTCGGATGAAGCGGATGCGTTCGACGACGCCCTCATCGTAGAAACGAAATCCACCGCTGCGCGGCCGTGGCGGCTGCTTGATCAGGCCGCGGCGTTCATAGAAGCGCACGGTTTCAATGCCGACACCGGCGTGTTCCGCCACTCGGCCGATGGTGAGGCCGGTCGCCATAAATTTGCTCCTCCCACAGCTTGCACCCCGTATATTGGTACGGAGTCAAGCGAGCGCTGGCCCGTGACCGGTCCGCTGCACCGGCTTGGGCCACGCGTCCAAGAATCCGCCGAAAATGTGGCCGCATCAGAGCACCGTGGTTACGCATGGCTTGGCCGATCGGCCTCGCCAGTAGAGACGTCGAGAATATCGACCACCGGACACTCCGGCACCTTGCGGCCCGAGCATTTGGAGATCGTCGAGGCGAGCAGCCGCTCAAGCTTCTTCAGATCCGCGATCTTGGCGCGGGTATCATTGAGATGATGGGACGCAATCGCCTTGACCTCGGTGCAGGAGGCGTTCCCCGGCGCGCCAAGTTCCAGCAAGGCGCGAATTTCATCGAGCGTGAAACCAAGCTCACGGGCACGCCGGATGAACGCCAGCGTGCGACGCTCGCGCGGGCCGTAGAGGCGGTGCCCGCCCGCCGTCCGCAGCGGCGCGGGAAGAAGCTTGATCTTCTCATAGTAGCGGATCGTCTCGATGTTCACGCCCGTGAGACGGGACAATTCACCGATCGCTAACGCTTGTGCTCGCGAAGACGTGACCTGCGGCATGGGGCGAGACCCTTGATTCTGTAGTAGCTACAGATTCTATCTTAGCATGCAACAATTGGAAAGGACGGCTTTCGCATGAGCAATCGACCGCAGGCGGCCCGCCTGGACGCCAAGACCATTTCAGCGGCCAGACTCGCTGAACGTGCCAGCGGCGAGCGCGGCCAGGCATGGCTGGCCGCCGGCAGCCTATTGGGAGCGCTTGCGGCGTCCTCTTGCTGCATTCTCCCGGTGGTGCTCTTTAGCCTCGGCATCGGTGGGGCTTGGATTGGCAATTTCACGCAGCTTGCACCGTACAAACCCTATTTCATCGTCGCGACTCTCGGGTTCCTCGGCGCCGGCTATTGGATGGACCACCGCGCCTCGAAGGCGGCCTGCGCGGATGGCGCGGCTTGCGCGCGCCCGCTTCCCGCTCGGATCGTCAAGACCGTGCTTGTCACTGCAACTGTGCTCGTCGTGGTCGCCTTCGCGTTCGATTACGTTGCGCCCTATCTGCTGTGATGAACCGAAGGAGAGATCCCAAATGATCAGGTTGATCGCCTCACTCGTCTTTGGGCTCGGCCTTACTGCATCATCGACCGCCTTTGCGGCGGAACGGACCGTGATGCTGACGGTGCAAAACATGTACTGCGCCGCCTGCCCGAGCACCGTGCGCAAAAGTCTTGAACGCGTGCCAGGCGTGATCAAGGCTGTCGTTTCCTTCAAGGACAAGACCGCTGTCGTCACCTACGACGACAGCAAGGCCGACTTATCCGCGCTCACCGCGGCAACCACCAACGCCGGCTATCCCTCTGCTCCCAAAGGGTGACATCGGATGAGTGATCGAACGCGAATACAGATCGGCGCAATCGGCGGGGTACTAGCGGCCATCGTCTGCTGCGCCGCGCCGCTTCTGATCGTCGCGTTAGGATCGCTCGGAATTGGCGGCGCGCTCGCGAATGGCTCGTATCTCCTGATCCCAATTCTTGCGGTCGTGCTCGGATGGGCGGGATTGCGTCTTTATCGGCGCCGTGCGACCACCGAGCCCGGCTGCGAAGACCAGTCTCTGAAAGAAGGCCTCAAGCCATGAGCGACTGCTGCGAGCAAGTCAACGAACGCAAGAGCTATGACCTTGCCGTGATCGGTGCCGGCTCCGCTGGTTTCTCGGCGGCCATCACGGCGGCGGAGCAAGGGGCGCAGGTCGCACTCGTCGGCCACGGTACCATCGGCGGCACCTGCGTCAACATCGGCTGCGTGCCCTCGAAAAACCTCATCCGTGCCACCGAGACGCTTCATCAGGCGAAGGCCGCCGCGCGCTTCGCTGGCATCCGGGCGGAAGGAAGAATCGAGGACTGGCAGGCTGTGGTGCGCCGGAAGGACGAGCTTGTGTCCGCGCTGCGGCAATCCAAATATCTCGACCTGCTGCCGGACTACAACACGATCGCCTATCTAGAGGGCCGCGCGCGCCTCGTCGACGGCGGCGTTGCGTTCAACGGCAGCCTTGTCAAGGCCGGCAAGGTGATCATCGCCACCGGTGCTTCGCCCTCGTTGCCGCCAATTGCGGGGATCGACAGCGTTCCCTACCTCAGCAGCACCACGGCGCTCGAACTCGAGCGGCTCCCCAAATCGCTGCTCGTGATCGGCGGCGGTTATATCGGCTGCGAACTCGGCCAGATGTTCGCGCGCGCCGGGGTCAAGGTCACGATCGTCGATCTCGTCCCCATTCTTTCGGCCGGCGAGCCCGAGATATCGCAGGCGCTCGCGGGTTATTTTCGCGCCGAGGGAATCGTGCTGCGCGAAAACGTCAAGCCCCAGGCAATTCGCAAGACGGCCCGAGGGGTCGCGCTCGACATTCACCACGGCGGGAAAGATGACACGATTGAGGCCGAGATGGTCCTCGTCACCACCGGACGGCGGCCCAACACCGAAGGCCTAGGGCTGGCGGAAGCCGGAATCGAACTGCTGCCCAACGGTGGCATCAAGGTCGACGAAAGAATGCGCACGACGCGGCCAGGGGTCTATGCCGCCGGCGATGTGACCGGCCGCGACCAGTTCGTCTATATGGCAGCCTACGGTGCCAAGATCGCCGCGAAGAATGCGCTCAACGGCGACAGTCTCAGATATGACAACCACGCCATGCCGACAGTGGTGTTTACCGACCCGCAGGTCGCAAGCGTAGGCCTCACCGAGACGGGCGCCCGCGAGGCGGGCCACCACGTGAAGGTATCGGTGCTTCCGCTCGATCAGGTACCGCGCGCTCTCGCCGCCCGCGATACGCGCGGACTCATCAAGCTCGTTGCGGATGCAAGAACGCGAAAACTTCTCGGGGCACATATCCTCGCCCCGGAAGGGGCCGACAGCATTCAGACCGCAGTTTTTGCCATCGGACAAGGGCTTATGATTGATGATCTTGCAGACTCAATCTTCCCTTACCTGACGACCGTCGAAGGGCTGAAGCTCGCTGCATTGGCTTTCAAGAAGGATGTGACGAAACTCTCGTGCTGCGCAGGGTAAGCCCTTCGTCGAACGCAACGAAACCCACGCCGCCAGACTGGGCCGGCAGGCCGCATGGCTACGTTCTGGTGTGGGGATTGCCAATTGCGGCCATCGTCGTCGGACTGTTCCTTGACGCGGGCATGCGAACGCCGATTTGGGTGATCGCACTTCTCTGGATGGGAGCGGCCTGCGTCTTCAATGCTCGCCGGTGCGGCCGTACCCACTGCCGCTACACGGGGCCGTTCTACCTCGCCATGGTTCTTCCCTTGCTGATCGCAGGATCGGGCATCGTATCAATCGGCTCTTACGGTTGGTTCGCCCTTGCGGCTGTTATCGTTCTTGGCAGCAAATTGATCTGGTGGGGCACCGAGCGCGTATGGGGAAAGTTTACATGAGCAGCCCAATCAAGCGGCAGGATTTGCCGCTCAATGCAGCCGAATGCGGATTCGGCGTTTCGCTATTACGCGGCTGCCCGAATCGGCATGGCTCAACGCGCTTCAAATCATGCGGCTGTCATAGGCCCAATGCAGAAGCGCTTGGCGCTGGCGCGGCCGGCACAGTAGATCTCCCGGCTCGCAATGTCTTCTGACTTGCGAGACATGGCGCCGCATCGCCTTCCAGCGCCCAATCTGACGCGCATCCTCCTCGGGCATCCGCCGGCCCATATAACAGCGGCAATACCACTGGAACCAACCGCGCGGGTCGTCAGGATGAATCCAGCCTTTCCTTCGCCACTCAGATAGCGGCTGGCTCGCGTCCACTCCAAAAAAGTTGAGCGAACAGTCACGGCCCGCGGGCGAGAGTTTGGCGCGCGCAAACCAGCTCGCTGGAAACTCGTTTCGGCAATCGGTGAGATATTTGCCGCAGAACACGCCGAGTTCGAGCATTTGTTTTGGCGTCAGCTCGGGCCGAAAGGCCGGGTCGAAGCCGCGGCCGGCGGGCGCCGTCAACACATAGCGGTAGCCTTGCTGCATCCTGTCGTTGACAATCACAATGCGGCGCATGCGGGCCTCAGTTCAGCACGAGGATCGCGGCATTGAGCACCGACGCGAACCCCACCCAGGCGGCATAGGGTACGAATAGCCACGCCGCCACACGATCCTGCCGCCAGGACGCACCGATGAAGGCGAGGGTGGCTGCGAGCAACAGCAGGATGACGCCGAGCGCGACCCCGATTTGGTGGGCGGCGAAGAACACGGGCGACCAAAGAAAATTGAGCGCGAGTTGCGCCCACCACAGCCGCATCGGCCAGCCGCTGCGATCGCGCTCGAAGGTGCGCCAACCGGCAATCGCGATCAGCACATAGAGCGCGGTCCAGACCGGCGCGAACAGCCAATTTGGGGGGTTGAATGATGGCTTTGCGAGACCGGCATACCATGCGCCCGGCGCGGTCAAGATGCCGATCGCGAGGCCGCCACCGACCACAAGAAGGAGAAACAGGATCAAGGCAGGTCAATTCTTCACCAAAGGTCTTTTCGTCATCCGATAGCTCGGCTCGCCATTCTCGGTGGCGCGTGGCGCCTAGGAGATAATACATTCGATGCCGGAAGAACCGCGGCGATATCGATGGGAGCCTGCTCTTGGCTATCCATTTTCGCGGCCGAGGTTGACCGACCCGAGACAGGGGTGACGTTTTGTACCGGATACATGGGTAACACCTTCCCCATGCAATTGCATGGGGAAGGTGGCGATGCCGTGGAAAGCGAGTTCGGTGATGGAGGAACGCCTGCGTTT